>Ga0306926_10006797_pt1 | contig 12330 bp, 10 predicted proteins | sample flu12Cox44000178_FD_203759 | JGI IMG/M metagenome (GOLD analysis project Ga0306926, IMG submission 203759) | Lab enrichment of tropical soil microbial communities from Luquillo Experimental Forest, Puerto Rico - flux8day.12C.oxic.44.000.178 (v2)... | ecosystem: Environmental > Terrestrial >... | reverse complement strand
CCAAGATCGCCAATGGCATCATGGAAGCCATCAACAGCCTCGTCCAAGCCGCCAAAGCGAAGGCCCGCGGCTACCGTTCCACCCGCAACCTGAAGGCGATCATCTATCTAATCGCCGGTAAGCTCGAACTCGCCTTACCCACATGAGTCAGCGAAGAGCCTTTGATGAGAACGATTTTATTTGTCGTTGCCTTGCTAATTTTTGCCGCGTCAGCCTATGCCGCAGGCCCGTCACCGAAGGCCATGCTATCAGCGAAACCCGCCCTTGCAGCATCGGACCATGAGATATTTGGTACTGCCCGGGGTGGCTTGAGCTGTAGTGAATATACACAAGCCTACAAAGCAAACCCAAGCAGTGAAACCATCATAGTTCATATGTGGTCACTCGGCTACATGTCGGCCATTAATCTCGCATTGCCGGGAGCGATCTATGGCGGGGTCGGCCCATCCGGGCGACAAGCTCAACGTCTTCATCTCCTACAGCCGCGACGACCTCGTGTTCGCGGACCAGCTCGACGCGGCCCTTGGGCTCGGCGGGTTCGAGACGACCATCGATCGGCACGGCATTTCGGGTGGCGAGGACTGGAAGAAGCGCCTCGGCGCGCTCATTCGCGACGCCGACACGGTCGTGTTCGTGCTGTCTCCGTCCTCGGCCCGCTCCGATATCTGCGCTTGGGAAGTCGAGGAAGCGGTTCGGCTGGGTAAGCGGATCATCCCCGTGCTCTGCTGCCCGCTCGAGGGCGCGAGCCCGCCGCAACACCTTACAGACCTCAATTACATTTTCTTCTACGCCGAGCCAAAGTCGCCCGGCTCGGGATTCGGAACGGGGCTAGTGAGGCTTACGGCCGCGCTCAATACCGATCTCGACTGGCTGCGAGAGCATACACGCTACCTGCAGCGCGCGAGCGAATGGGATGCAGGCGGGAGAGCTGCGAACCGGCTCCTTTCAGGCTCCGACATCGCGACGGCGAAGGCCTGGGCGGCGTGCCGGCCCAAAGACGCGCCGGAGCCAACCCCGCTGCAACTCGATTTCATCAAGGCAAGCGAGCTTGAGGAGAGTCGCCAGCGGAGCGCCGAGGCGCAGCGGCTGTGGGAAGTCGAGTTTCAACTCGATCGTGCAAATCGGGCGCTCGCCGCGTGGATCAACAGTGACCTGGGTTTTGAACCTTATACGTCTCTTAAAACCCGCGAGCGGAACGCATTGTGGAAGCTTGCTTGTGCGAATGAACCCGTTAAGCGCCACTTTGTATCCATCCTGGCCGGGAGCCCCGAAGAAACCGTCCGCACTTCTCCAGGTTTTGCTCAAATTTGGCGTGCCTTAGGACCGTTGAGGCCGTCTGCGGCCGAGGCGGATGACCTCGTTATTGCAGTGGTCCGCGCGTACGGAACGACCGAGGTCGTGAGAAATGCGAAATCCCTCACCGCCGAACTTGAAGCCCTGGTGCCAAAAATCAGCGAGGCGCGGGCGAGCCAGGCGCTCGATTTTCTGCTCAAGCAGATCAGCGAGACGACCGATTCCGACGCGCTCCGGGCGCACGCGGAGGCGCTCCCGGCGCTGGCGGCCAAGCTGAGCGAGGCGCAGGCGAGCCAGGCGCTCGATTTTCTGCTCAAGCAGATCGGCGAGACGACCGGTCAGGACGCGCTCCGGGCGTACGCGGAGGCGCTCCGGGCGCTGGCGGCCAAGCTGAACGAGGCGCAGGCGAGCCAGGCGCTCGATTTTCTGCTCAAGCGGATCGGCGAGATGACCCATGCCTATGCACTCCGGGGGCTGGCGGAGGCGCTCCGGGCGCTGGCGGCCAAGCTGAGCGAGGCGCAGGCGAGCCAGGCGCTCGATTTTCTGCTCAAGCGGATCGGCGAGACGACCAATCCCTATGCGCTCGGGGCGCTGGCGGGGGCGCTCCCGGCGCTGCCGGCCAACCTGAGCGAGGCGCAGGCGGGCCAGGCGCTCGACTCCGTGCTCAAGCAGATCGGCGAGCCGACCGATCCCTATGCGCTCGGGGTGCTGGCGGAGGCGCTCCCGGCGCTGGCGGCCAAGCTGAACGAAGCGCAGGCGAGCGAGGCGCTCGACCTCGTGCTCAAGCAGATCGGCGAGCCGACCAATCTTAACCAGCTCGGCGGGCTGGCGGGGGCGCTCCCGGCGCTGGCAGCCAAGCTGAGCGAGGCGCAGGCGAGCCAGGCTCTCGACCCCGTGCTCAAGCAGATCGGCGAGACGACCAATGCCTATGTGCTCGGGGGGCTGGCGGGGGCGCTCCCGGCGCTGGCGGCCAGGCTGAGCAAGTCGCAGGCGAGCCAGGCGCTCGACCCCGTGCTCAAGCAGATCGGCGAGACGACCAATGACTTTGCGCTCCGGGCGCACGCGGAGGCGCTCCCGGAGTTGGCGGCCAAGCTGAGCGAGGCGCAGGCGGGCCAGGCGCTCGACCTCATGCTCAAGCAGATCGGCCGGACGACCGATCCCTATGCGCTCGAGGCGGTGGCGCGGGCGCTCCCGGCGCTGGCGGCCAAGCTGAGCGAGGCGCAGGCGGGCCAGGCGCTCGGCCTCGTGCTCAAGCAGATCGGCGAGACGACCAATCCCGACGCGCTCGGGGTGCTGGCGGAGGCGCTGCGGGGGCTGGCGGCCAAGCTGAGCGAGGCGCAGGCGAGCCAGGCGCTCGACCCCGTGCTCAAGCGGATCGGCCAGACGAGCCATCTCGGCGCGGTCGGGATGCTGGCGGAGGCGCTCGGGGCGCTGGCGGCCAAGCTGAGCGAGGTGCAGGCGAGCCAGGCGCTCGACTTTCTGCCGATCTTCGAGACTAAATATCCCTATGTGCTCCGGGCGCACGCGCGGGCGCTCGGGGCGCTGCCGGCCAGGCTGAGCGAGGCGCAGGCAGGCCAGGCGCTCGATGTTCTGCTCAAGCAGATCAGCGAGACGACCGATCCCGACGCCTTCCGGGTGCTAGCGGAGGCGCTCCAGGCGCTGGCGGCCAAGCTGAGCGAGGCGCAGGCAGGCCAGGCGCTCGATGTTCTGCTCAAGCAGATCGGCGAGACGACCGATCCCGACGCCTTCCGGGTGCTAGCGGAGGTGCTCCAGGCTCTGGCGCCCAGGCTGAGCGATGCGCGGGCGGCGCAAGGCTCAAAAGCCGCCGCGTCGTCACTGGCGTGGGCCCGGAGCAATATGGAAGCGGTCGAATGGGCACGGGCGCTCGTAGCGCTGACGCATCCGGCATCCGGTCGAGATGAAATGCTTATGAGTGCAATCGCCTACCCCACTGCGGCCGGATCGGCGACCGAGATCTTGCTCGACGCGATCCGAGCGGAGCATCCCGACGCGCCGGTGAAGGAAGCCGGGATCGAACCTGCGCTGGCATGGCTGGCGAAAAAATTCCCCATCCTTCTTCGCCCTCCGCTTTGCCCGAAGCCGCTGCAACCCGGCCTGGAATGTCCTCCGTCATCTCGCCAGCAAGACTGAGATGCTCTTCGGGTTGTGAATCGGAATGGAATAAGGTGTCCTTACCGAAAACGCCATCAGTTGTGGCTGGCATCGATCGGAACGACGGTACCGACCGCCAACGTCGCTGCCACTGCCCTGCGGTTCTTCTTCAACGTCACGCTGAAGCGCCACGATCTTGCCCAGCAGGTCGTCTCGACCCGTGAGCCCCGCCGCCTGCCCGTCGTTCTGAGCCCGGTTAATGACGCTACGTCGTCGAATAACAATCGACCCAAAGACTTAACGCTGGTAGACGATACGTCTGCATTCACGACGCATTTAAATTTATATTGTAACTAGAACCCGCGTAAGACCATTTTGAATTTTGTAACAGAAACATATCTCGATTTGCCTGACTTTCGGTAGGTCCATTATTTCCCATAACCAGTTTTAAGCTCCGGCGCGGCCCGCAGGGACGGGCTGGAGCCGTTCCAAAAGGCGTCCCTTTTGCTCCGCTCAATCCGGCAGCGCTAACCCATTGCTTTTTTGGGACTTCATTTGCAGCGAAAGTAGGTAGTTGACCGGCTTGCGGCTTTCATCACGCCGCCGGAATGCTCGCTTCCAGCCCTTGCGCGTTGAATATGTCACAAAGTCCATATCCAGCCCCCGCAACCAATTTTGTGACCATGACCGAAGCGTCGCTTTCATCGAGCGCTGCTTTTGCTTTTGTCGCCATCGCCAATATGCCGGCGAGCCGGCCATAGAGGCTAACCGACAGGCTTTTCCTGCCGTTACGGACAACCGGGCTCAGTTCGATCCGGTCAACCAGTTTGCAAACGATTTCAGCGGCCTCTCTTCGGCGTCCATCTTTTGACAGGGCGGTGCGGAGATCAGCGACCTGCGTGCGGTAATATTCGGCCATATTGGGATGAACACGGACGTTCAAGTCTTCGCCTGACGCGAGGAGGTGGCGCAATGCGTCTCGCCGTGCTTCGAGTTCGGTCATCTTTTCCCGCACGGCAGAGGCAGGGATGCCGTCAAGGAGCGCCTGCACCAGCCGGACCAGATCGCGCTCCGCCTTGTTCAGCGCTTCGGAATCCGCCCCCCGCTGAGCGTTGTGCTCGGCATGCAGGCGGTTCATGGCGCGCGCGTATTCCTCGCAAAAGATTTTGGTGCGCGCCGGCTCCATGAGGCGGTGTTGCAGGCCGTCGAGCACAGCCCTTTCCAGATCGTCGCGCCGCATGGTTCCCTTGTTATCGCAGTGCCTTTGTTGCGGGCGTTGGCGCAGCCGATATAGGCCTTGTTGAAATGCACGATGCCGCCGCCGCAGACGGCGCAACGCATCAGGCCCGTAAACAGATAGCGCGGGCGGCGCCGGCCCCAGTAACCGGGCGCCTCGCGGGGATTGCGGCCGGCCGAAAGCGCGCCCTGCCGAGCCTTTACCCGCTCCCACAGGCTCTGATCGATGATCCGCAAACCGGCCACGTTCTGGACAATCCATCCGGACTCCGGATTGAGCCGGGACACCCGTCTTCCGGTTTCCGGGTCCCTCACGTAGCGCAGCCGGTTCCAGACCAGCCTGCCGATATAAAGCTCGTTGTTGAGGATGCCGGTGCCGCGCTCGCGGTTGCCATGGATAGTGCTCGGCCCCCACGCCTTGCCGGAGGGCCCAAGCACACCTTCAGCATTGAGCCGTTTGGCGATTGCACGCGGCGAGACGCCGGCGGCGTATTCTTCGAAGATGCGCCGAATGATCGCCGACTCATGTGCATTAATCCTGCGCTCGCCAGTCAGAGGCTGACCGTCAGGGCCCGGACCGCGCACGACATCATAGCCGTAGCTGTTGCCGCCGCCGGACTTGCCGGCTTCGACGCGGCCGCGGAGGCCGCGCCGGGTCTTGTCGGCGAGATCCTTGAGATAGAGCGCCCCCATCGTTCCTTTCAGGCCGCCCTCCGAGAGGGTGGCGATCCGGCCGCCCGCGAAGCTGATCCGTTTGAAGATATGGGCGATATCCTCCTGGTCACGCGACAACCGGTCCAGGGATTCAACGAGGATGATCCCGAACCGACCATCTAGCGCATCCCGCAACAGCTTCTGAGTGCCGGGGCGGATCAGGCTTGCCGCCGATATGCCGCTATCGCTGTATTCTTGATAAATAGACCAGCCTTCTTTCGCCGCGCGTTCGCGACAAATCCTGTTCTGGTCCTCGATCGAAGCTTCCCGCTGCAAATCCGACGAATAGCGGGCGTAGATGGCAGCGGCGCTCATCTAAGAATCCTTCGTGCCGCCAGCCGATCGGGGCGCGGGACGGATTTTGCTGCGAAGGGCCGCATAATCGCGTTCGGCTATCTGGCGCGCAAGCGCACGCACCAGTTCATCGAGCAGCGCCTCGCTGCTCGTTTCCGGTTCACCCCTGCCGGTATGCGGGGCGCGGTCTGCCATAAGATCGAGATGGCGCTGGCAGTCGGGCGCGCCCCTCGCTTGGTCCTCGCGCCGACCAGTCTCTCCCGTGCGACTTCCAAACCCTTTGCCGGGGCTAAGTGAGACGCCACAATCGCGCGTCCATCGTGAGTTGGTGAGGGGAGCCCATGAAAGCCCTGTTTCTCGGCGATTTCGCCGCCACGGTCGCGCCGCAGATTCTTGCCAAGGTCAAGACGCCGCTGGAGACCTCGATCCTCGACGATGACGGCGATGCGGAACATCTTGCGCCGTTGCTGGCAAACGCGGAGATCGTGGTCGGGCATATCTGGCGGCCTTCATTCCCGCTCGCGCCGCGACTGCGCCTGCTTCAATCTGTGGCGGCCGGGCTCGATCTCCTCGACACCAGGGCGGTGCCAAAGGGGGTGACGATTTGCAACGTGTTCGGTCACGACCCGGCTATCGCCGAATACGTGATCATGTCCATGCTCGTCCTGACCCATCGCCTGTTCGAGGCCGTGACGGCTTTTCGCGCGGGTTCCTGGATCGCGAGCCCGCATTTTGGTGGCGGTCCCGCGCATGGCGAAGTGATGGGAAGCACGATCGGGATCATTGGCTACGGCCGGATCGGTCGCGAGGTGGCGGAGCGCGCCGCGGGTCTCAAATGCTGTGTTCTTGCCGCCAACCGCAGCCCGGTCGCCAATCCAGCGCCGGCCGAAACCGTGTTTCCCCTGGCGGAACTCGATCGTATGCTGCCGTTGTGCGACACCGTGCTCATTTCGTGCGGGCTCGCGCCGGAGACGAAAGGATTGATCGACACGCGGCGCCTCGCCCTGATGAAGCCGGGCGCGCTGCTGATCAACGTCGCGCGCGCGGCGATCGTCGACGAGGATGCACTCTATGCCGCACTGAAAGACGGCCGCCTTGGCGGGGCCGCGCTCGATGTCTGGTGGCAATATCCCACGCCGGACGAGCCCAACCGGCGGCCATCGCGCCGTCCATTCCACGAATTGCCCAATGTACTGATCACGCCGCATAGTTCGAGCAGCAGCGAGGCGACCGCCGACCGGCGCTGGAGCGTGGTGGCTGCCAATCTCGACCGTTACGCGCGCGGCGAGACGCTTGAAAACATCGTGCTGCAGACCTGACCGGACGTCCTGGCCACCCGAAATCAGGCTGAAGCGCCCGCGCTCACGGTTTCGGCTGCCGGGTGAGGCGGGCCGCCATGGCGCGGCGGACGTTTTCGAGACTGGCGAGCACAATGCTGCGCTCGCGCGAACCGGGCGCGGCGCGCCCGAGCTCGATCTGAAGCGTCCGGAACAGAGCCTCAAGCTCCGCCAGTGTGTGGTACCGCAGCTCGCACCAGGTGATGATCTTCGTCATCGGGTTTCTCCTGTTTGTCGCGAGGCCCCGACGATCAGGGCTTTTCCTGCGGCCCGGGGTATGATCATCGTCAGGGAAAGACCTGCCGGAGGCGGCTCTCAGCGGTTCAAATCAGGAGAAAACGAGGCGAGAAGAGCATTGCCGGCGTGGGATGTGGGATTGCCGCTGATGGCGCGAGCAGGCGATTGGTACGGGCGGAAAGATAAGAGCGAGGGCGCGCTGCGCCCGGCTCGCGCGAGCGCGGGATCGGATGCCTGGCCGTTAGAAAACTCCCCGTCGGGGAGGGTGATGGAGCTGCTGTCAGCGAACCCGAGGCCGTCTCGAGCGGGAGGCGGGACGCGCGGGTTCAGGTGGTTTCGGGTATGGCGTCGCGCGGCGGACTTTCGCCGCCGGCTTGTCCTCCCGCAGACCTTCATAGACAACCTGGCGCAGCAGGTTGTCCTCCGTCCAGCTCAGGAATTTGACTTCTGCGACGAGTTCGGGCCGCACCCAATGCACGCGGCTTAAGGTCAGCGGCGAGCCGAACCGGCTGTCGCGCGGCGGCGGCAGGTCGAGCGGCATCTCGGATACAGCCAGAGGTTGAAGGCGTCGCCACAGGCGTTCGAGTTCGCCATGATCGATGCCCGTGCCAGCGCGGCCCGCGTAGACCAGCCGGCCATCCGGATCGTAGTAGCCGAGCAGCAACGCGCCGAGCCACGGGCGGCTCCCTTCGGGATCGGTCCAGCCGACCACCACGAATTCCTCGCGGTTCAGGCATTTGACTTTCAGCCATAAGCCGCGATTGCCGGGAGCGTAGGGCGCATCGACCGCTTCGAAACGATCCCCTCCACTTTCAGGGTGCAGGCATGATCGTAGAAAGCCGGCCCGCGTAAGATCTGGTGATCGCTGAAATGCAGCGGCGAACCTACGTCCGACAGCAGGGCGCGCAGGCGTTCTTTCCGCTCTGTAACCGGCATCGGGGCGATCGCTTCGCCATCGAGGTGCAGGAGATCGAACAGGAAAAAGACGAGCGCTTCGCTGTTGCCGCTGTCCGATGCGTTCTGGATCAGGCTGAACGAGGTGGTGCCGTCGGGCCTGACGCCGCAAAGCTCGCCGTCGAGATAGGCCTGTCGCGGTGGAAGCTTTGCGAGCGCCGCGACGATCACCGAGTATTTGGAAGTCCAGTCCAGCCCGGTGCGGGTCAGCAGCCGGACCGTGCCCCGGTCCAGCCGGGCGTGCATCCGGTAGCCGTCGAATTTGATTTCATGCAGCCACTCTGGCCCTTCGGGTGCCTGGTCGACGAGCCTGGTGAGTTGCGGTTTGATCCAGCCGGGAAGCTCCATTGCCTCGGAGCGCCGCCAGTCGTCGAGCGATCGCGGCATGTTCCAGGTACGACGCGCGCTGCCGCCGATCGATCCAGGCCAAATTTATCCGTTCACCTGCCGCATGACTTTCGTCCACCGGTCGACGATGGGCAGCACCGTGTCCGCCTTCTCGGGCGGGAACATCGGCACGACGCGGGCGACGCCCATCTCCGCCAGGCCTTTACCCGATCAGGATCTTCGCCGAGGGCGAACTGGGTGATTTCGATCGAAGCCGGATCGCGCCCGGCGTCCCGCGCCATCTCGCGGAATTTCGGCAGGACCTCGCGGATATCGCCACCCGGAATCCAGCCATCGCCATAGCGGATCGCGCGCCGTGCGCCATGCGGGAAAGCGCCGCCGACATGGATCGGCGGATGCGGTTTCTGGACCGGTTTGGGCCGGGCGATCATCGGATCGAATTTGACGAATTCGCCGTGATATTCCGCTCTCTCCTTCGTCCAGATTTCCTTCATCGCCTCAATCGATTCGCGCATCCGCTTGAAGCGGGTCGCGTAGACGGTGCCGTGGTCTTCCATTTCGTCCTGGTTCCAGCCACCGCCGATGCCGAACAGGAACCGCCCCTGACTCACCTGGTCGATCGAGGCCACCAGCTTGGCGGTCTGGATCACGTCGCGCTGCTGAATAAGGGCCACGCCGGTGCCGAATTTGATTCTCTTGGTCACCTCGCTGGCCGCGGCCAGCGCCACGAACGGGTCCATGGCATCGTAATAGGCTTTGGGCACCTCGCCTCCGCCCGGGAATGGCGTCTTACGCGACAGCGGGATATGCGAGTGCTCCGGCGCCCAGACCGACTCAAAACCGCGCTCCTCGAGGGCGCGGGCAAGCTCCGGCGCCGACATCGAATAATCGGTGAAAAACATCGCGCCGCCAAAATGCATACGACTCTCCGTTGCTATCGCCTGTGCCGGCGGCAAGGTTAGCGGCTGGCGCCAGCTGACGCCATCGGTTACCTATCGTCCGATACGCGGTTGACGCGAACCGCATCCTCACCTGGCCAACGAGCGGGAGAGGGCTTTGATGGGGGCCGAAGAGCCAGCGGAAGGTTTCTCAGCCGAGGCGGGCCGCTCGCGCAAGATCATCCATATCGACATGGATGCTTTCTACGCATCCGTCGAACAGCGCGACAACCCGGAGCTGCGCGGCAAGCCGGTCGCGGTCGGCGGATCGCGTGAGCGCGGCGTCGTCATGGCCGCGACCTACGAGGCGCGGAAGTTTGGCGTGCATTCCGCGATGCCGTCGGTCATCGCCAAGCGGAAATGTCCCGATCTGATCTTCGTCAAGCCGCGGTTCGATGCCTACAAGGCAATCTCCCTGCAAATCCGGGAAATCTTCGCGGAATACACGCCAATCATCGAGCCGCTGTCGCTCGACGAGGCTTATCTCGACGTCACGGAAAACCTCAAAGGCATCGTCCTGGCGACGCAAATCGCGGAAGAAATCCGCACCAAAATCCGCGCCGCGATCGAGCTCACTGCTTCGGCCGGAGTCTCGTACAACAAGTTCCTTGCCAAGCTCGCTTCCGACCACCGCAAGCCGGACGGGTTGTTTGTCATCACACCCAAAATGGGCCCGGCGTTCGTCGAAACCCTGCCGGTCAGGAGGTTTCACGGCGTCGGGCCCGCCACCGCGAAGAAGATGTCGGGTCTCGGCATCGAAACCGGGCTCGATCTCAAGGGCCAGACCCTGGAGTTCCTGCAGCAGCATTTCGGGAAAGTGAGCTCCTATTATTACTGGGCCGCGCGCGGCGTCGACGAACGGCCCGTCCGCGCGGATCGGATACGCAAATCCGTCGGCGCCGAGAATACATTCCCCGCCGATCTCTTCGTCTATGAAGCCGCGCGGGACGCGCTTCGAGAGAGCATCGACAAGGTGTGGGGCTACTGCGAGCGCTTCGGCATTCGCGGCCGCACCGTCACGCTCAAGGTGAAGTTCGCCAACTTTCAGATCATTACACGCAGCCGCACCGGTCAGATGCCGGTCAGAACGCGAAGCGAGCTCGAACAGTTGGGCGACGCCCTGCTCGAACCTCTCTTTCCCGTCGTGAAAGGCATTCGGCTCCTGGGTATCTCCATGTCTTCGCTTGCGGCGGAAGAGGCTGAGCACCCTGAATTCAGCTTGCCGGTGTAAGCCACAATACGCCGACCCGGCAATTCAGCTGGTCACACCGCAGAGCGCCACCGCGTCAAACGCGCGCTCGGACCACCCAGTTCGCGGCCGGTAAAACGACGCCTTGTGATGTGGCGTGTCCTTTGAAGTAGACCTCTAGGGTTGCACGCACATTCTCGCGCTGTGCTGCCGAAAGGCTCGGGAGCACCCGCGCCAGTGGGCCCATCGCCATGACAAAGTCTGCCGCCTCTGCCTCTCCTGCGGGGCCGGCGAGCTGAATCACCGGGTCGAGGGGCGTCAGTGAGACCTCGCTAAACCCGGCGCCTTCCAAGATCCGATGCACGCGGGCTGGATCGGCCCAGGAGAAAGGACCCGGTTCCTCGGGCCCGGGTGTTGGGATCGAAGGCAGCAAGTGACGCACCGAGATTTTTCGGGATATTTTGGCCGCTCTTTTTTGCCCGCTCCGAGCGGTTAAGGGACAAATCGCCGCATGACAGATGGGGCTCATACGGGGCGAGGCGCCGCTGCGCGAGCCTGCGAAGCAAAAGGCTTCCCGGGATGGCCGCGGTTCGGAGGAGGCGACTGCGCTGCAGCAAATCGAGAAACCAGGAACCGGGTGTGGTCTGAGCGCCGGTCTGTTCGAAACGGAACTTGTCGGCCCAGGCGACCAGTGGCCGGAGCATCGTCGTACAGAATGATCACGGCCGTCATGGCCAGCACCACCCAGCCGACAGCTGCCAGATTCTTTTCCGCCGTCGCTTGCGCCAAATAAGAACCGATCCCCGGCAAGGTTATTGTTTTGTCTCCGACTGTGATCGCCTCGCTCGCCACCACTAGGAACCTGCCCCCGGACATGCTCATTCATCATGTTCCAGATTAGGCCCGGCATCGCGAACGGCGCCTCGAGACGCCAGAAACGCTGCCATGCAGAGAAACGGAAACTGCGGGTTGCTTCCTCAAGGTCCCGCAGCACCGTGCGCAGCGACCCCCTGTATCCGGCAAAAAAAGCGCAGCGAGGTTGCCGATAGAAAACGCTAATGGCGACTGCGAAGGCGCGAACTTGCTCGGCGCATTACGCGGACGCATCCGAGAGCCTGACGCGACTACCTGCGACGAAACACATATGCCCGCGGCTTGCCTTCACGGGCTCGGCATTCGACCAGTCTCAGCGAACCAGCGCATGCGCCGACCACAGTGAAAGGGCTTACCGGTAATTAATCATTCGCCACTCCTCGTCATCCAAGCCGCTATCAGTTCGCGTTGCCTATCCTTGAGAGAGCGGCACCTTCTCCATCACTTGGGGTTCATTGCCTCGGAGAGCTTGTCAGCAATGGCATTGGCCGCGAGCCGTGCGGCGTCGGAAACGACGTGTCCGTATTTGGCGGTCATCTGGGCGCTGCTATGGCCCAACAGTTTGCCGATAACCGGGAGCCCGAGGTTGCCGTTCACACCCCAGGACGCAAAATTGTGGCGCAGATCGTGGATACGCAGGCCTGGCAACCCTGCCGCCGTCCGGATCCGATCCCAAGTCTGATAGATCGCGTCTTTCGAGCGTTGCGGGAACACGTATTCGTCAACGGACTTGACGCCCCGCAAGATATCGACCACCGACGCGGGTAGCACCAAGCTCTTGGCGCCGGTCTTGCTGTCGGGAAGC
>Ga0306926_10006796_pt1 | contig 12331 bp, 11 predicted proteins | sample flu12Cox44000178_FD_203759 | JGI IMG/M metagenome (GOLD analysis project Ga0306926, IMG submission 203759) | Lab enrichment of tropical soil microbial communities from Luquillo Experimental Forest, Puerto Rico - flux8day.12C.oxic.44.000.178 (v2)... | ecosystem: Environmental > Terrestrial >... | reverse complement strand
CCGAAAGCGCCGGCCATGCCGCAGCAGCTTGACTCGATCGTTGCCACATCCAGTCCGGGAACAAGTTTGAGCGCCGTCTCGACCGCGAGCATCGCGCCGAACGATTTTTGATGACAATGGCCGTGCAGCAAGGCGCGGTTCTTTGCCGGCTCGAACTTGATGTCGAGTGTTCCGGCCGCGGCTTCGCCGGCCAGGAATTCCTCGAACAGCAGCGCGCGGGATGCGGCCTGTTTAGCTGTGCCATTTTTAAGCAGCGACGGAATCTCATCGCGGAAGCTGAACAGGCAACTGGGTTCAAGGCCGATTATCGGCAGGCCACGCGCTAGATGCGGCGCTAGCGCTGTCAGCGTGCGCTCCGCCTCGCGCCGCGCCTCTTTGGTTTTGCCGACGGCCAGAAACGTGCGGCCGCAGCATAGCGGCCGGCCGCCGTCGGCTGGGCGCGCTAAGTGAATTTGATACCCGCCGGCCGTAAGCACGGCGATCGCCGCTTCGATGTTTTCCGGCTCGAAATAGCGATTGAAAGTGTCGGCGAATAGGACAACTTCGCCTCGCATTGGCTTCGGCGTGGAAAGAGGCTTATCGTCTCGCCAATAATCCTTTCGCCACTTCGGCAGCGGTCGCCGCGCGCTGAACTGCGCAATCGCCTCCGACAGCTTGGCCGCGCCGGGAAGCCGGTCGCGCAGGTTGAAAAGCCAAGGCAGGCGTGCGGCATAGGGCGCGTAGCGCGGCAGATGGCCGACCAGCCAATCGTGCAGCGACAGGCCGAATTTCTCCGCCCGCGCCCGCAACACTTCGATCTTCATCCGCGCCATGTCGACACCGGTCGGACATTCGCGCCGGCATGCCTTGCATGAGACGCAAAGCTTCAGCGTCTCCGCCATGTCGTCCGACGTGAGTGCGTCGGGCCCAAGCTGGCCGGTGATGGCAAGGCGCAGCGTGTTGGCGCGCCCGCGCGTTACGTCCCGCTCGTCAAGGGTGGCCCGATAGCTCGGGCACATGACGCCGCCCGCAAGTGCCCGGCAGGCGCCGTTGTTGTTGCACATTTCGACGGCGCCCTGGAATCCGCCGCCGGCGCCAGGATAGGCCGACCAGTCAAGCGCGGTTGCGATCGTATCGGCGCGATAGCCAGGGCCGTAGCGGAAATATGCGCGATCGTCGAATTTCGGCGCCCGGACGATTTTGCCTGGATTGAACAGGTTGTGCGGGTCAAAGCGATGCTTCACCTGCGCGAATGCATTCACCAGTTCGGCGCCGAACATCTGCTCGTGGAATTCCGAGCGGACGATGCCGTCGCCATGCTCGCCCGAATGCGAGCCTTGGTATTCGCGCACCATGGCGAAAGCTTCCTCGGCGATGGCGCGCATCGCACGGACGTCCTTATCGAGCCGCAGGTTGAGTACGGGCCGCACATGCAGGCAGCCCACCGCGGCGTGGGCGTACCAGGTCCCGCGCGTGCCGTTCTTCTCGAAGATTTCCGTCAGTCGCGCCGTGTAGTCGGCAAGATGTTCAAGTGGAACGGCGCAATCCTCGACAAAGGAAATCGGTTTACCCTCCTCCTTCATCGACATCATGATGTTGAGTCCCGCCGTTCGCACCTCGCCGATCGCGCTTTGTAGCTTTGCATCGAGCACGTCAACCACGCCGCCCCATTTGGCGCCGCTTTTGTCCCAGGACAGGCCGAGATCGCCGATCAGCGCGGCGAGCGCCTTAAGCCGTCGGGCGTTTTCTGCGTCATCCTCGGCGAATTCGACAAAGAGGATTGCTTCGGGATCGCCGCGCAGGAACGCATCAACCGTCGGCTTGAACATGGCAATGGCACGGGCGAGGCCAAGCATGGTGCGGTCAATCAATTCGACGGCGATCGGGTTAAGCTTCACGATGTGCTGCGCGGCGGCCATGGCTTCATGAAAGCTGCCGAAATGGCAAACGCCGACCGCGCGCCGGCCAAGGAGCGGCGAAAGCTTCAATTCGATTCGCGTTGAAAACGCGAGCGTCCCTTCCGAACCGACCAGGATATGCGCGAGGTTGATGTCGTTGCGTCCGGGGACGAGCGCATCGAGATTGTAGCCGCCGACCCGGCGCTGCACTTTCGGAAATCGCCGTTCGATCTCGTTCGCTTCGCGCGCGGCGATGGCGAGGAGATCGCGCACGAGCGCCGCCGGCACGTTGGCGCCAGCCTCTCCGATGCGGCCGAAATGCGCCGGCGCGCCATCGGCGAGCACGGCATCGATCGAGAGAACGTTTTCGCGGGTGTTGCCGTAGCGCAGCGAACGCGCGCCACAGGAATTATTACCGACCATGCCGCCGATCGTGGCGCGCGACGCGGTCGAAATATCGACCGGGAACCACAAGCCATGCGGCTTGAGCGCGCGATTGAGCTCGTCCAGCACGATTCCCGGCTCGACCACGCAACGGCGCCGCGCGGCGTCGACCTCGATGATCCGGTTGAGATATCGCGAGCAGTCGAGAATGACCGATCGGTTGACGGTCTGGCCGGCCTGCGACGTGCCACCGCCCCGGGGCGTCACTGCAACGCCTTCCGAACGGCAAACCGCGAGCGCGCCTTCGGCGTCGGCCATTGCGCGAGGGGTGACCACGCCGAGCGGCATGGTCTGATAATGCGAGGCGTCGGTGGCATAACGGCCGCGCGTAAATGCGTCGAAACGGACATCGCCCGATTGCTCCGCCTTGAGCCGTCGTTCGAGCGTTTTTTCCAGCGCTGGCAATAGCGTCGCCGGCAAGGCTGTCTCCTTCTTTGTTTTGGGCGATAGCCCGCGCGCTTTAACGCGCCAGCCAGCGTAACGGATCGGGGCTTGACCCGAATGTCGCATTCGCTATTCAACGCGACAAGCCGCGAGCGCCTCGGACGCGCGCCCATGGCCGTTTCATATCCGGCTCGTTACTGTCCGGCTCTTTCCATTCGCTTATCCGTCCGCAGGAGTGCCGAAAATGCCGCAGAATTCGTCGCGCGCCGTCGGGCGTCACTTTTTACAGATTCCTGGGCCGACGCCGCTGCCTGACCGCGTGCTGCGGGCCATGGACACCCCGATCATCGATCATCGCGGTCCCGAATTCGCCAAATTAGCTAAACGGTGCCTCGACGGCATCAAAACCATCTTCAAGACGACCAAGCCGGTGATCATTTACACCGCAACCGGCACCGGCGCCTGGGAAGCGGCGCTTGTCAATACGCTCTCGCCCGGCGATCGGGTGCTGATGGTCGAGACCGGTCAGTTCGCCACGTTGTGGAAAGTTATGGCGCAGAAAATCGGCTTGAAGCCGGAATTCATTCCCGGCGACTGGCGCACCGGCGCCGACCCCGGCAAGATCGAGGATTACCTGCGCAAGGACAAGGCGCACGAAATCAAGGCGGTTTGCGTCTTGCACAACGAGACGGCGACCGGCTGTCTGTCGCCGATCGAGCCGATCCGCAAAGCGATCAATGCCGCCGGTCATCCGGCGCTGCTGATGGTCGACACGATCTCATCGCTCGCCTCCACCGATTACCGGCATGACGAATGGGGTGTCGACGTCACGATCGGCGGCGCGCAGAAGGGGCTGATGCTGCCGCCCGGCATGTCGTTCAATGCGATAAGCGACAAGGCGCTCGACGCATCAAATAAGTCGAAATTGCCGAAGTCGTTCTGGGCCTGGGACGAAATGCTGACGATGAACAAGATCGGCTTCTTTCCCTACACGCCCGCCACGCAAATGCTGCAAGGTCTCGCGGCTTCGATCGAGATGTTGCACGAGGAAGGTCTCGACAATGTGTTCGCGCGACATGCACGGCTTGCCGAAGCGACGCGTCGCGCGGTGCGCGCCTGGGGCCTCGAAATCCTGTGCCGCGATTCTAAATATTACTCGCCGACGGTAACGGCGGTGCTGCTGCCAGACGGCCATGACGCCGACGCGTTCCGCAACCTCGCGCTCGAAACATTCAATATCTCGTATGGCGCAAGTTTCGGGCCCTATGCCAAAAAATATTTCCGCATCGGGCACCTCGGCGACGTCAATGACGGCTGGCAGATCGGCGCACTGGCGGTCACTGAAATGGCGTTCGGCCTCGCCGGCATTCCGCACAAGAAAGGCGGCGTGCAGGCGGCGATGGATTATATCGTCTCGGCGCATTCCGGCGGCGCCCGCGCGGCCGCGGAGTGATGGTTTTCTTGGCGCATGATCTAAACCGGCTCCCACTTTTCGGGATCATGCGCTAGGTGAGCGGCACCGCCGCGACATGATCCTTGAAGGCTTTGCGCGCCGAAATGGCCGCATACCAGCGTTCGAAATGCGGCAGCGCCGGCCGCTCCGGCACGAGCTGGCGATAGCGATAAGCAATGATGCCGACCGGAATATCGCCGTAGGAGAATTCATCGCCGGCGAGGTAGGCGGTCTTCGCTAATTGCTCATCCATAATGGTCATCGCGGCGGTGGTCTTTTTCTTCGATTCCTCGATCGCTGCATGGTCGCGTTTCTCCGGCGGCGTGCGGATAAGGCCCCAAAAGCAACCGAAGATCGCAGGGCCGGCAACGCCGAGCTGCCAATCCATCCACTTGCTGGCCAACGCCCGTTTTCGCAAATCCGCTGGCTCGAGCATGCGCTCCTTGTGCTTGGCGGCGAGATAGCGAACGATCGAGTTTGATTCCCACAGCAAAAAGCCATCCTCTTCCTCGAGCGTCGGCACCAGCCCATTCGGGTTCATGGCGAGATAAGCAGGTTCGTGGTTTTTGCCGAACGGTCCGCCAATATCGATGCGCTGATGCGGCAAGCCGATCTCGCCGATCGCCCACATCACCTTTTGCACGTTCGACGACGTGTTACGGCCCCAGACTTTGATCATGGTGTTTCCCTCCCCATTTCCCGTCGTCATCGCCGGACTTGATCTGGCAATCCATACGGCCAAGCGGCCCTTTAGGCGAGAGAGCCATGAACTCGCGGCATAGGCGAGCGAAGTGAGCCGTTCTTCGAACGGCTACGCCCGCGGATGACGAACGGTGTCAATCGATCCGCCGCGCCTCCTCCGGTAGCATGATCGGAATGCCGTCGCGGATCGGATAAGCGAGCTTGGCCGCGCGCGAGATCAGTTCCTGCTTCTGCGCGTCATATTCGAGCGGCGTTTTGGTCAGCGGACAAACCAGGATTTCGAGCAATTTGGGATCGACGCTATCGGCGGGACGATCGGACGATGGGCTGGACATCTAGGTGCTCCAGTTGATGTGCAGGCGATTTATTAGTCGCTGTGCGGCGTCACCTGTTACTGCAAGGGTGTTTCGCCCGACGTCTTGCTCTTGGCAAGCTCGATCTCGGTGACGGCGACCAGAATTTCCGCGCGGGTCTTCAGGTCGGGCGCTTCCAGCATCGCCTGTTTCTCGGCGACATCGTAAGGCGACATCATGGCCAGCGCATTCACCAGCGCCTCATTGGGCGCATTCTCGATACCTTCCCAATCCGCCTTGAGATTGTTGGCCTTGAGAAATTCGGTCAGCGCGCGCAACAGCGCCTTGCGGTCCACCTGTTCCTCGCCCTTGCGGGCGACGAAATCGTCGACGAAAGGCGCATAGGTGACGCGGCATTGCCGATATGGCGTGCTCACCGGCAATTCCTCTTCGACGCGAAAACGGGCAATGCCGGTTAACTGAATGAGATAGCGGCCGTCGCCGCTTTCGGCGAATTGGGTCATGCGGCCAACGCAACCCACGCGGAACAGATTCGGCTTGTTCGGATCGACCCCCGGATGCGCCGGATCGGGCTGGATCATGCCGATCACGCGATGGGACGAACGCAACGTGTCCTCAGTCATCGCCAGATAACGCGGCTCGAAAATATTCAGCGGCATTTGCCCCCTGGGTAGCAGCAGCGCACCGGGCAACGGAAATACCGGGATGACATCGGGGAGCGCATCCGGCCCTTTGTAGGTCGTGTTCATCGGCATGCCGCACTCTGCGCCTCGCGTCGGCACCCATATTCACTGCATCGACAACGCGGCTTTCAACATGACGGCCGAGAATACCGAAAGCCCGACTTTAAGCGAACAGGATTGAGGACAGCCGCTTGCGCCCTTCGATCGTAGCTTCGTCGGTCGGACCCCACGCGTCGAAAAACTGCACGAGCTGCTTGCGCGCAGCGTCGTCATTCCATTTGCGGTCGCGTCCGACAATCGCGAGCAAATGTTCGAGCGCATCCTGCCGGCGGCCCTTGCCGTTGAGCGCGAGCGCAAGATCGAACCGCGCCTGATGATCGTTTGGATTGGCGGCGACTTTCTGCTCGAGCTCACCGACCGGCCCCACCTGTTTGGCCTGCTCGGCGAGTTCGAGCGCGGCGCGCGCGGCCGCCACGGCAGCATCGTTTTGCTTCCCCGCCGGAATCATCGCCATGGTCAGCCGCGCCTGGTCGAGCGCGCCGGTCTGGACATAACAGCGCACCAGGCCGGCAAGCGCCGGTACGTTGGAACTATCTTCGGCTAGGATTTGCGCATAGAGGTCCGCCGCGCCGGCGGCGTCGCCCGCAGCGAGCGCCGCATCGGCCGCGGTGAGAAGATCCTTCGCTTCGCCGCCGATCCGATCTTTGGTCAACCGCTCCAAAAAGGCGACGACCTGATTTTCGGGTAGCGCGCCCATAAAGCCGTCGACCGGCTGGCCATTGACGAAAGCGATCACCGCCGGGATCGACTGGATGCCCATCTGGGCCGGGATCGAGGGGTGTTTCTCGATATCCATCTTGACGAGCTTGACCTTGCCTTTGGCCGCCTTCACGGCCTTCTCCAGGACCGGCGTTAGCTGCTTGCAAGGGCCGCACCAGTCCGCCCAGAAATCGACCAGGACCGGCTGGCGCTTGGATTCTTCGATGACGTCTTTGACAAAGGTTTGCGTCGTCGTGTCCTTGACCGACGCTTCTGCGGTGGCGGTTCCGGCTGGCTGCAACATGGCGTGCTCTGCTCGTCTTCTGTCCAAAATTGCCCGCGTTTCCCCCGCGCGCAAGACTGATCCCTATTTGGCTGATTAAATGGGAAGAAAACCACTGAATGCAATCGGGGATTTCACCCTGGAGCACCGGATAGAGTTTCGATCCGCGGCGGGTGGCCGGTGGCAGCCAAGAACTTCATGAGGCCATCGCGCGAGATGGTTGTCGTCGCGGTATTCACCAAGGGGTGAAAATTCAGCGCCTCATGCGCGATCAGCGCCGCGTCGAGCACGACCGTCACGCGCTGGTCCTTGTCATTGATCGCCGCGAACGGGGTGACCGAACCCGGTGCGACGCCAAGCAGGTCTTGCATCAGCTCGGCCGAACCGAACGAGAAACGGCCCGACGCGTCAAGCAAGCGATGCAGCGAGCGCAGTTCGACCGTCGCCTCTTCGGGCGCGACCACAAGATAGGCCGCGCCCTTCTTATCGCGCAGAAACAGATTCTTGGTGTGCCCGCCGGCAATGGCGCCGCGCAAGCCGCGCGCTTCCTCGACCGTGAACACCGCGGGATGGGTGACGGTCTTATGCGCAATTCCAAGCGTGTCCAGAAAAGCGAGAAGTTCATCCGGCGTGGCGGGCATTAGCGCATGATCCCGAAAAAGCCTGCCCCGGACTTGATCTGGGGTGGATACCGGTTTTCCGCCTGCGCAAAGCCTTGGCCACAACTCATCGTTCCGGTCGATGCTTCGGCGGGCGAAGGCAGGTCGGAAAAGATCATGCTCAAACAAGAAGCTAAAGCGAAATACCTGTTCAACCAAAATCATCTCGCTTTAGCCAACTTGATAGTGCCGCATGGGCCCGGTTGCAAAGGCAGGCGCTCTTTGGCATAGCTTTAAGGCGGTGCCGGCCACGCCCAACCGTGCCGATGACCGCGTTATCTGTCTTAAGGATGCGGGTGTAGCTCAGGGGTAGAGCACAACCTTGCCAAGGTTGGGGTCGTGGGTTCGAATCCCATCGCCCGCTCCAGAGAAAACCGCGAGAAATCAGCATCAAGGCTGCAGTTCGGCTGATGAAGTTCCGGCCCCGATTAGCCTGAACGAACCCCGAACTGTGCCCAATTGCCTCGCCAGTTTGGGCAAACGGCGGGCAAAACGTTCGCGCAAGGTTCGCTCACCGTCATCGGCGAGAGCTTCAGCGCCATCGTCACTGATTGGTGCAGTTGGAACGCACGCCGCCTCCGACATTGCCCGTGCTGAAAGCAAACGGCCGCCCGGGCGGCCGTTTGATGTTTTCCGTCTCGCCAAAAGAAGGAAAACAAGTTGCGCCCACCCTCTAGACCGATCGAACGCGAAAATCAACGACGCGTGCGCGCCGGCCGTGCCGGCAATGCATTCGTTTGCTCCAATTGCGGCGCAGCCCTCGCTCCCAACCGCGCAAGCAGGCGGCAACGCTATTGCTCCTACACCTGCCGCGACGAAGCGCGCAGGGCGCGCAATTTTGCGGTTTCAGCGACTACCCGCAGGGGTAGTTCGGCAATCCCACGATCAGCTGAAAATCGACATTTAGTTTCAGCAAGTTGCAGGGACGGCCTTGCTGGTCGAACCCCTTCGATCATCGGCCCGCAGAGCGTCATCGAGACCGAAATCATCGCCGGTCTAATCTGGCAGTCGGTGGTCAGCCCCGATGGCGTGTGGTGCGAAGTCGCGCGCGTGCGCAGGGGCGGGCGATGACCCGACAGATTTATAGGGCAGGCTCTATAAAGCGGCCGCGCCGAACCAAGGACGATATCGAAGCGATCCGCGGCGCGATCAAAGAGGTGCTGGAAGCCGATCACCCGCAGAACATTCGACAAATTTATTACGCGCTCGTCGTCAAGGGTGTGATCGAAAAGACGGAGCAGGAATATCAGCACACCGTAATTCGCCTTTGCGGGGAGATGCGCTGGCAGGATGAGATCCATTGGGATTGGATTGTCGATGAAAGCCGGATTACTCACCAATCGCTGACCTATGATTCCATCGTCGATGCGGTCGAGGATACAGCGAAGTTTTACCGCAAGAGTGCGCTCCGGGATTGCCCGGACCACGTTGAGCTATGGGTTGAAAAGGCCGGACTTGGCGCGATCATTTGGGAAGAGGCGAAAAACTATGACGTACCAGTGGTGGTCAGCAAGGGAATGCCCAGCCTATCGCAGCTATATGCCTGCTTCAGAAGGATCGCCTACGCGGCGGCCAACGGGAAGATAACTTACATCTACCAGTTCGGCGATCACGACCCATCCGGTTGTCTGATCCCTGAAGTTATCAAAGATCGAATCAAGCAATTCTGCGACCGGTGGGATTGTCATCTACCCGAAATCGAGCGCATCGCACTTACTGAAAAGCAAATTGACGAATACAACTTACCGACGCGCCCCACTAAGCGCAGCGGCAACTCACACGCCAAAGATTTCCAGGGCGATAGCGTAGAACTTGACGCCTTACCCGCCCGTGTGCTGCGCGACCTCGTTAACGAGAACATCACCAGTCACATCGACATTCAACAACTGAACGCGCTGCGCGCCGCCGAAGACTCTGAGCGCGCGCTTCTTGTGAAGCTGGGCCGCAAACTCACCAAGGCGAGGGCTGCGCCATGAGCGCCCGTCGCCGCAACAAGGGCCGGCTCCCGCCCTTTGTGCCGCTGCTAAAGGATACGATCAAAACGGAAGCCTGGAAGGCGTTATCGCACGGCGCGCGGTCGCTCTATGCGGTACTCAAGAAGCGATACAACATCAATCTCCAGAATGCGGTCTGGGTATCCACACGCGCTGCTGAGGAGGAGCTTGGGCGGAACAGCAACCGCCACAACATTATGCTCTGGTTTCGCGAGCTTGAGCATTACGGTTTCGTGGTCATGGTCAGTCCGGCTCACCATAGCGTCCTTTACGGCAAGGCACCCCATTGGCGACTGACGGAGGAGTGGTTTCTGGGCAAAGCGCCGACGCGCAATTTCTTATGCTGGGATGGGTCACCGTTCACCGAAAAGAGAAAGAGGGATGCCGCGTTGTTCACAGCGAAGAAAAACAGAGTCCGAGGTAACCACGGGGTAACCACCCTGGCGACCACGGGGTCACCACTTGTTCCCGAAATCGTCCCCAAGACACCGGAAAGTGGTGACCACGGGGTAGCCATATCCGGCCACACAGGTGGTGACCACGGGGTCACCATAACTAGTTTAACCACTTCCTGTGCTGATCCTGATTTGCTTTCGGCCTTTGAAGATCTGTGGTCTGCGCCGCCTATCGCTCTGCCGTTCAAAGGGCTGAGGTTGAGACGGCTATTCCAGCCTCCTGCTAAGCGTCCTGACACCCGTGCCACAGCTGATTACTTCGCTGCGTGGTATCAGGTCGAGCAACAAGCTGGCATCTCTGACATTACGTTGCGTGGATGTCGCGTCCGGAGTAAGACGCGCGAACATGAAAAACATGACGTCACCGCGACGGTAAATGACCGGGACGAATGGTGTCAGGCTTTACGAGATGACGACGAACCCATCGACCGCGCCGCCCGCAACCCACTCCCCCGCAGCTGAGCGCATGCGCGCGCATCGACAGCGGCGGCGAGACGGGCTGCGCTGCCTCACGATCGAGTTGCGCGAAACAGAAATTGACGTGCTGCTTGGCAAAAAAGCTGATGCGCGTAACGATCCGGACGCCATCCGCGATGCGCTCTATGTGCATCTTGAGCGCACCTTGGATGCAATGCCGTGACGTGTAACAGAAATAAATGTCCGTCTTTCAAGACAGATACGCGGACAGGTAGAAGATGGCAAAAACCGACCTCCTCGCAATAGCATCGCCGGGATCGCGCGCGCTGAAGAACGCGAAATATGAGAGGTATTGCAGGCTGCGGGCGTCAGCACAGCCTCGCATACCCGCTTACCGTGAGGCCGGTTGGGGAACGAGCGATGGTGAGAATGCTTACAGCAATGCCTGTCGGCTTGAGCGTCGCCCTGGGGTTAGGCAGCGAATTGAGTATCTCTCGCATCAAGCAGAAGAGTTGATCGCCGAGAAGCGCCGGCGGATCGAGGAGACGCTGTGGTCAATGCACGAAGCCGATATCGGCGACTACTTCGAAACTCATGAGATAGATGGGAAGACCATTGAACTTCCCAAGCGCCTCGCTGACATTCCCGCAGAAATCCGCAAAAACATTGAGAAAATAACAATTGATGGCAGAGGCCGGTCTGTGCCGCAGCTGTACTCTAAGCTCGCTGCGAGCCAGGAGCTGCGCAAAATGTTCAATATCGACCGCATCGACGATCGCAACGACCTAGCACGCCTATCAGACGCCGAGCTGATGGCTCAACTGGCTGACACGGCGAAGCAATTGGGCGTAGAGATCAATCTGAACTATAGCTTTGTGCAGCTACCGCCTGCCACAGAGACAAGCAGCCCGCCTGTTGTTGAAACAGATACGATTGATGCCACGGAGGCTATCGTTGAAACTGATAAGGCATTTGGCCTTGCAGACACTCAACCAGAATTCGCCGGTGCTCGACCTATTCGGGCGGCACGTAGACGTTCTTAGTAGTCTGGCGACCAGCTTCAAAATGTGGGCAATGCCCACATTTTCAACCCCTTCAGCGATTGTCCGCGCTTCATGGTCTCAGCCCCGCCTTATGCGGCGACGCCTGCGTCGAAAGGGGGACGGCTAATCCGCTGAACCGTCTTGGCGCTAATGCCAAAGCGGGCGGCAATCTTGCGCACGCCCTCAGTTCGGCCGGGGGCCCTTAGGGCGCTGATGATTTGCGCCTCAAGCTCAGGATCTAGCCGTGGTCGCCCTAGAACCTTGCCCTCAGCCTTAGCGCGCTTTAATCCCGCACGGACGCGCTCCTGGATCATCGATCGTTCGAACTCGGCGAATACCCCCATCATCTGAAACATGGCCTTGCCGGCCGGTGTGGTCGTATCGAGCCCTTGCTGATGGAGAAATAGATCGACCCGAAGCGCGTGCAGCTCGGAAAGGAAGCCGACAAGGTCTTGAAGGCTGCGGCCGAGCCGATCAACCGACCAGGCCATCACCACGTCGAATTGGCGCTGAGCGGCATCCCGGCAAAGCCGATCGAATTGAGGGCGCTTATCGCGGCCCTTAGCGCCACTGATGCCGTGATCCTTGTAGACCCGGACGATCTCACAGCCCATGCGATCGGCGACCTCACGAAGCTCGCGCTCCTGATTGGCCGTCGTCTGATCCACTGTCGAGACCCGAAGATAAAGAACCGCGCGCTTCATGGGAAACCCCACCGATTTGATGTCGAAACAGTATCGCTCTATGTGGACCAAAACAAGTCTTATTTTCCACATCCAGCCGACGGGTTCAAAAGCCCTGATTTATGGGCGTCCACAAAGTCAATTTTCGGGGGAGTTATTTACTACACTCGCCTCAGCTCTG
>Ga0306926_10006795_pt1 | contig 12332 bp, 11 predicted proteins | sample flu12Cox44000178_FD_203759 | JGI IMG/M metagenome (GOLD analysis project Ga0306926, IMG submission 203759) | Lab enrichment of tropical soil microbial communities from Luquillo Experimental Forest, Puerto Rico - flux8day.12C.oxic.44.000.178 (v2)... | ecosystem: Environmental > Terrestrial >... | reverse complement strand
CCAATTGAGCGACATTATCGGGTTGACTATTGTTGTTCAGTATCCCGATCAGATAGATAAAGTGATATCGACGGCTGAACAAGCATTTCAAAAAGTCGGCATAAACATCGAGGAGCGCGAAGACCATAAGAGAAGGAATGGTTATTTTGCTACCCATCTTGTCTGCATTGGACTTGAAGGAGTCGATACGCTCAGATGCGAGATCCAGCTTAAAACCCTGTTGCACGATGCCTGGTCAGCGAAAATGCATGACCTAACTTATAAACCGCTAGGAATGCTGGACCCAAGACTCGCTGCCCTGATGGCCTCGATCGCGGAGACGCTAGACTCCGTCGAGAACCAAAGCAGGCTTATTCGCGATATGATAAAAGCGGGCTGGAACGTAGAAGAGAAGGCCCGACGAGCCGCTCGTCAGAGCTTTCTCCGAGAACCTCCTGCCGATCCGAAAGATAGTGCCGAGTCGCCGCGCCTCATCGAACTTCAGAAGAAAATTGATAGTGCAAGCAGCGTCATTGAAAGCGAACCGCTTGACCATCCGATCATTAGGAATTTAACAAGAGAAGTTAACGAACTTTGCGCAGATACCAGCGCGCTGCGCTACGGTTGGATCCTCGCAGGCCGAATCGCCAGCCTCCGACCGTCTCCCGACCTTGTCCGATTTTTTGAGGGACATGCCATTTCGTGGCTTGAGATCGCGCCGGCACTCCTCGCGAAAGGGGAGATTGGCGATCGGGAAATTTCTGGAGTTCCGCTAATGTTTTATGTAATCGGAGATCTCGACCGTGCCATCGACTGGGCATCCGAGTTGTTGATGGAACCTAAAGTTTCCTTATTTAGTGAGGAGCGGAAGAACAGAATGGATTTCAACCGCACCGCGTTCATGATTGAACGCGAATACCATGCCCCGACGGTTAACGAAGCCGTACGGCTAAAACTCAAGACCGATATACTAGAGGTTCTGAATAGGCCCGCATTGCGAGATATCGACGGTCTTCAATCATCGCTCCTCGATACCGAGGGGTTGATGAAGATCACCTTTGCCGGGAGTACCGACGAGGTTCGCGAAGGGATTGAAGACTGCGTTACTGCCCGAACAATTGCGTCATCCGAGGAGCGGTATTATGCGGATGCCTATGCGGATCTCAACTTACGCCTCGGTTGGCGTCGATACTTCGCGTTGGAGGCGCGACAAGGCGCAGCCTGACGCTATACGGTGTCATCCGAAGTGAGGGCGGCGCATCAACATGATCCTTTCCGTCCTGAAACGCAAACGCAACGTAATCTCCATCCGTTCCGCAGATGTGCGTATCACATCTGGACGATATCAGCAAGCCGCGAGTGAGCCGAGCACCCGAACCCCGCTCACAACTCACTAAAGGTGGGGTGATGCTGGCAAAATGAAATCCATATCCGTTCAACCAGATCACCGAAAAATGCATACCGGTAAGGTTTCCGTAGAAAATTTTACGGTTCTTGTCCGTCGTGGGAACGGTCATACCCGTGAGGTACGTATCAACCCTGAGGTCGTCGCCGCTGCGCGCATGCTGCCACACGCCCCGGACCGGTATTTCTTGACCGAGGCCGCGACTTTTCTTTCGGTAGCTGAGCTTGTTTTAGAGCGCGCTCGAACGGAAGGCATCGCAAACGCCGTCAAGCTTATGTCCGCCGCCTACAGAGGCCAGCAATCTCGTCGTCCGCCAATTAAAGTCCAACTTCAGCATGATGGTACATACCTCGTTCTGGACGGCAACTCGACGACCATCGTAGCTATGGCGGCGGGCTGGCCTGTCATCCCTTGCACTCTCTTAAGCAGCGGGCATCTCCGGGCTCCCACCAGGCGCCGCGTTAAGGCGCCGTAACGTCCAGAGCAGCGAGGATCGCGCGCGCACACGCGGCGTCTGCCGCGATCTGCGCCTTTAGCGCGTCGAGACCAGCGAATTTTTGCTCCGGTCGGATGAAATCGACGAGCGCGACGCGCAAATGGCGCGCGTAGAGATCGACGTCGATGTCGAAGAGGTGGGCCTCGAGCCGGGGCACCAGGCCGCCGACCGTCGGACGCAACCCAATATTTGCGACCCCGTCGATCGTACGGCCGCCGAGCGGGTCGTCAGAGCCATCGCCAGAGACGCGCACCGCGTAGACCCCAAAGGCCGGGTGCAGATAATCGTCGAGACCGAGATTCGCGGTCGGGAAACCGATCGTCCGGCCGCGCCGGTCGCCGGTCGCGACGCGGCCGTCGATCTCCCAAAACCGGCCGAGCAGCGCCGCCGCCTCGCGCGGCTTGCCGGCCCGCAGCAGCTCGCGGATATGGGTCGAGGAATACACGGTCGTGTCTTCGCCCCGAACCGGCTCGATCACCGACACATCAAAGCCGTGTCGCACACCCTCGGCCTGCAGCAGATCGGGCGTCCCGCGGCGACGGTTGCCAAAGGTGCAATCCCAGCCGACGACGACATGCGAGGCACCGATCGCTTCGACGATGACTTCGGCGACGAATTCCTCGGCACTCCTCTTCGAGAAGGCCAGGTCGAAATGCTGGACGAACAGCAGATCGACGCCGAGCCGCGCCAGTTCGCGCTCCTTGACGCGGAACGGTGTCAACCGAAATGGCTCCGTCGCCGGAGAAAAGACGCTGCGCGGATGCGGCTCGAAGGTGAGGACTCCGGTCGGGCGGTCGACCTGCCGCGCCAGCTCGCGGACACGGCCGATCAGCGCCGCATGACCGCGGTGCAGGCCGTCGAAATTACCCATCGCAAGAACCGCGCCGGGCGGGTGATTCGACCGAGGCCCGGGATGTCGTATGACTCGGATCACGGCAGCGGCAACCGCGCAGTTTTCAACGCCAGCGAATTGCTATGAAAATAGCCCGACCGCTGGCCGGAGGATAGCGGATCGCGTCCCTGAGGCATCCATCCCCTGAAAGACGGTATAATCGAAAGCGGATTCCTGCCGGATGGACGATCAGCTACGAGCCGCCCGATGAGCCCCGCAGCGAGCGATTACGCCGCGCCGCTGCGCGAGGCCTGGTATTATGCGTTGCCGAGCAGACGGCTACGTCACCGAACCGTGGTCGCGAAGGTGATGCTCGGAGAGCCGATCCTGATCGGGCGCGACGACCGCGGCGCGGCCTTTGCGCTGCGCGACCTCTGCCCCCACCGCGGGATGCCGCTCAGCGCCGGGCATTTCGACGGGCGGGAGATCGAATGCTGTTATCACGGCTGGCGGTTCGACACGTGCGGGCGATGCGTCGTGATCCCGTCGCTCGTGCCGGGCCAGCGCTTTGCGCCCGGACATATCCACACGCGTAGCTACCCGGTGCGCGAGGTCCAGGGCAACATCTGGGTGTTTTTCGGCGCGGACCCGGCCGGGGCACCTGAGGTCCCGGTGCTCGATGGGTTCGATGGCTGCACACCCGACCTGGTCGAGAGCGTTCAGTTGCCGGCGGAGATCGATCATGCAGTGGTTGGGCTGATGGATCCGGCGCACGGGCCCTTCGTCCATCGGGCCTGGTGGTGGCGCACTCGTCGCTCGATCCAGCAGAAGGCGAAGGCCTTCGCGCCCTCCCCGTTCGGCTTCACGATGACCCGCCATGCGCCGTCGCGCAATTCCCGGGCCTACCGGCTTCTCGGCGGTGCTCCGGAGACAGAGATCGTCTTTCGACTGCCGAGCGTGCGCATAGAGCAGATCCGCGCCGGGCGGCACCGGGTCAGTAGTTTGACCGCGATCACCCCGATCGAGCACCGGATGACCGAGATCAACCACTGCATCTATTGGACTCCGCCTTGGCTCAGCATGTTGAAACCGGCGCTGCGGCGCTATGTGCGCGCCTTTCTCCGCCAGGATCGCGACATCATGGAACGCCAGCAGCGGGGGTTGCGCTTCGACCCGCCACTAACCCTGATCGACGATGCCGATACCCAGGCGAAATGGTATTACCGCCTGAAGCGCGAATACGTCAGGGCCGGCGCGGAGCGGCGTCCCTTCGAGAATCCTGTCGAGCCGCGCACGCTCGAATGGCGAAGCTGAGCGATCGTGACGCAAAGGCGGCGCCCGAAGGCGCCCGCGAGGCCAAGATCTCAGTAGGTGGTGCCGAGTTTCAAGTAACGGTAACGGTCGATGGTCTTGACGCCGATCTTATGCTCCTGACCGTCACGCATCACCGTCAGCTCGACAGTGATCCCGGCCTCCCCGCGGCCCCATAGCGCGCGATAAAAATCCGCCAGATCGTGAACTGGGGAACTGTCGATGCCGATCACGTGATCGCCGTGCCGGAGCCCTGCCGTTTCCGCCGGGCCCTCCGGCGCGACACGGCGCACCACGAGTTCGCCGTCGAGATCGTGCAGGTTGGCGCCGAGCCATGGCCGAGACGAAGCAGGGCGCCCAAGCGCGATCAGGTCTCCCATGACCGGCCGGAGCCGATCGATCGGCACGAACATATTACCGGGGACCCCATTATCCGCATCCCCGACGATCAGCGATCCGATCCCGACGAGCTTGCCATCCGGCGCGATCAACCCGGCGCCGCTCCAAGCGGGGTGCGGCGGAGCCGTGAAGATCGCGTCTTCGAGCAGATACTCCCAGTACCCGGCAAAAGCGTGGCGGGAAACCACCACGGCGGGCTGCGCCGCCGCGATCCCGCCATGTCCGGCGACGATCACCGGGGTTTTTTCGGCGAGCCCTTGCGCCGTGCCGATCGGCAGCGGCTTCACCGCCAAGGGCTCCGCAGCGCGGAGCAGCCCGAGGCCCGATCCCGTGTCAAAACCGACCACATCGGCGCGGCTGGTCTTGCCGGCAGCGGTTGTCACCTCGGCCGCCATGGCCTCGGTGATCAGATAACCGATCGTCACTATCAGCCCGGCATCGTCAATCACCACGCCCGAGCCGTCGCGTTTGGTGCCGAGCAGGCCTGCGGTCCGGGCCTCCGCTGGGATCTCGGCATGCACGGCGATGACCGCCTCGAGCCGGCGCGCCGGATCGCCGACCGGCTCGGCCGCCGGCGGAGCTGATCCGCCGACCAGCAGCAGCGCCGAAACGAGCTGGCCCAACGGCCAAGAGAGTTTCGCGACGCTCGGCACCGCCACCGGCTCGGACTCATTGCGAAGCAGCTCCTGGTTCGCTCGCGCCGTACAGCTCGGCAGCGTCACGGGCGAGCTGGGATCGCGACGCCGGCCGCATGTACAGCATATGGCCGCCATCATAGACCCGGAGCTGAATAGCCGCTCGCGTTGCCTCGGGAATTTCCAGCTGATCGACGAGCCAGCGCGAGCTGAGGTATGGCGTCACCAGGTCATAGCGCCCGTTGACGAGCAGGATCTTCAACCCCGGATGTTCGAGCAGAGCGGCCTCGAGCGACGACATTGCCAGGCCCTCACTGCCGTGCTCGCGTTCGCCTTGCCAGTTCCATTGCTGTGATACGTCGCGGGGTAGCACGCGGTAGGGCTGGTCGGTGTGAACGCCGAGCGTGTCAGCAAGATAGGCGTTGAAAGCCGTGCCGTAGGCCGCGACAGCCGGCTGCAGCACCGGGTCGCCGGGGCCGCCCGCCCCCTCGCCGCTCTCCGGCCCCGCCGGCCGGACAATCGTACTGTCGTAGAGACTGACGACCTCGTTCTGATTGCGCCGGATCTCACGGGCGAAAATGTGGCGCGGGATCCGACCGCGATAACGGCGCACGATGTCCGCCGGGACCCCGGCGATTTGAGCGACACGGGCGATGAATGGGTCACCAGGGGCAGGCTGGCCTTTCAGCTCCGCGAGACCCACCAGGTAGTCGGATAACGCGAACCGCTCGGCCTCGGCTATGCCGGCGCTGCTCGAAGCCGTGCCGAAGGCCGCGGCGGTCGTGGAATAGGACGGCAGCACAAAGGCAGAGGCGAGAAGATCGCGTTCCGTCTGATGCAAGGCCGAGAGGTCGAGCGCCGGCGACACCAATACGAGGCCTTTGACGATCACATCGACGTCGTGTGGCAAGATTTGCGCCATCGCTGCCGCCCGGAAGCCACCATAGCTCTCACCGACCAGGTAAACCGGCGAGGTCCACCGTTGATGGCGCGTTAGCCAAAGACGGACCACCGACCCGAGCGAGGCAATGTCGGCGCGCACATCCCAAAACGGCTTGTCCGGGTTCTCCTCCTTGCCCTTGCCGCGGCTGAAGCCGGTGCCGACCGGGTCGACAAAGACGAGGTCGGAAAAGGCGAGCCAGGTTGACGGATTGTCCACCAGCCGAACTGGTGGCGTCGGCACCGCGCCGCTTTCCGGCGTCTCCAAGATCTGCGGGCCGAGCGCGCCGAGATGCAGAAACACAGACGCCGCACCGGGACCGCCATTGAAGACGAAGCTGACCGGCCGATCGCGGCCGTTTTCGGCATCCGTCAAATAGCTGACCGTGAAGATCGATGCGGTGGTGTTGCCCTTGGCGTCGGTGACCGGCAAAGTCTCGGCGACTGCCTCGTAGTCGAGCCGGCGCTCGCCGAGCATCATGGTATGATGGGTCGCCACCCGCGCCGGCAGCTCGCCATTCGGCTTGTCCTCCGCCCGAGAGTTGGGCGTCCCGACACTGGCCAGCAGCAACAGACAGACAACCGCAATCGATTTCGGCATCAACACGCCTCGAATCTTGCCCAGCCGCGACCGGGCGGAAGGTTCGACAGGTGCGTGCGAACTATGTCGATTCTGTGGGATGGGGACGTTAAGCTCGACAATTATCGGTCTCCGGAGAGGATCCCATGCCGAGTTCTGCTCGGGTTGCGCTGATTACCGGCTGCGGCAAGCCGATCGGCATCGGCAACTCGACCGCCCACGCCCTCTCCGCGGCCGGAGTGACGGTCGTGGTTTCCGATGTTGTGCCCACGGGCGTCGCCAACGAGCACAATGTTGCAGGCGATATGGATCGCTCGTGGGGCGGTGTCGACAGCCTCGTCGAGGAGCTCCTGCGCAGCGGCCGAACCGCCTCCACAACGCTCGGCGACGTCAGTGTCGAGGCAGATGCCGGACGAATGGTCGAAGAAGTCCTGGCGCGTTATGGCCGGCTCGACATCCTCGTGAACAATGCCGGCGCGCCGCAGGGCGCCGACCGCAACGAGATCGAAGATGTGCCGGTCGAAGCGTGGGACCGCACGATGGGGGTCAACGCCCGCGGCGCGTTCCTGATGTCGCGCGCGGCGGTTCCGGCGATGCGCAAGGCAGATTGGGGCCGCATCGTCAGCGTCTCCTCAAAGGCGGCGTTCCGCCCCGGCAAGCACCGCGCCGCCTATGCCGCTTCGAAGGCAGCAATCGTCGGGTTCACCAAATCGCTCGCCTTTGATCTCGCGCCGCACGGCATCACCGTCAACGCGGTCTGCCCCGGCCCGATCCGCACCTCGCGGGCGATCAGCACAAACCGGCGCGAATACGGTGACAATCTCGAGATCGGCTTTACGGAACGCGCCAAAGCGATCCCGGTCGGCCGGTTCGGCACTCCCGACGAGGTCGCCGCGGTGATCGCGTTTCTCGCCTCCGATCAGGCCGCCTTCGTGACCGGGCAGGCAATCGGAGTAGATGGGGGTTGGTGACATGAAGCGGATCGACATCACTGCTTATGGTGCGCCGGAAGAAGTGGCACATTGCGTCGACGTTCCCGATGTCGGCGAGCCCGGACCCGACGAGGTCGTGTTCGACATCCTCGCCTTTCCGATCAACCCCGCCGATATTTCGTTTTGCCGCGGCAGTTACCGGCTGAGGCCGCCATTGCCGGCAACGCCAGGTGCCGAGGGCTTAGGGCGCGTCGCCGCAGTCGGCACCGGGGTCAGCCACGTCAAACCCGGCGACTTGGTGATCAACATGCAGCGCGAGAATTGGGCGCAGCGACGCCGCGTCAGGGCGGAGGATGCAGTGCCGATTCCCGCGGGCCTGGATCTGGCGCAGGCGGCGATGCTGCGCATCAATCCGCCGACCGCGCTATTGCTGTTGGAGGATCATGCGGCGCTGAAGCCGGGGGATTGGGTGATCCAGAACGTCGCCAACTCCGCGGTCGGGCGGCATGTGATCGTGCTCGCCAAGGCGCGTGGCGTGCGCACACTCAATGTGGTGCGCCGCGACGATGTCGCCGGAGAATTGCGGGACATCGGCGCCGATGTCGTTGTGCAGGACGGTCCGGACCTCGCCGAGCGCGCCCGGGCCGCGACCGGCGGAGCGTCGATAAAGCTCGGCATCGACGCCGTGTCCGGCGAGGCGTGCAAGCGCATCGGCGATTGCATCGCCGAGGGCGGGGTCGTCGTCAGCTATGGCTCGATGTCGGGTCAGGATCCGGTGATGAGCCGCGCCGCGGTCAATATGCGCGGCGTCAACCTGACCGGGTTCAATCTCGGCCGCGGCCTCGCCAAGCGCACCCGAGAGCAGGTGCGCGCTATTTACGCCGACCTTGCCGGCAAGCTTCGTGACGGCGCGCTGGAGGCGCCAATCGACGCATTCTACCCGATCGAAGAAATCAGGGCGGCGCTCATCAGGGCGCAGCAGGGCGGCAGAGACGGCAAAGTTCTTGTGCTGCCCAATGGGGCACTGCAATGACGGACACGAACCACCAGGGACTGATCCTGGACCAGTTCACGCGCCAGGCGACGGTGTTCAGCACCGCCCCTTCGATCACCGACGAGGGCGCCTTGCTGATGATCGTAGAGGCTGTCAGCCCTGGTCCGGAAGACACCGTTCTCGACGTCGCCTGCGGGCCGGGGCTGGTTGTATGCGCCTTCGCGCCACGGGTGCGCGAGGCAACCGGGATCGACGTGACCCCCGCGATGCTCGAACGGGCGCGTGCTCTGGCGGCGGAAAAGGGCTTGTCAAACGTCGCGTGGCGGCAGGGGGATGTCTACTCGCTTCCCTTTGACGACGGCAGTTTTACGATTGTCACCACCCGCTTTTCGTTCCACCACTTTCTCGATCCCGCCGCGGTGCTGCGGGAAATGGTCCGCGTCTGCGCCCCCGGCGGGCGCGTCGTCGTCGTCGACGATTATGCGTCCGAAGATCCGGCGAAAGCCGCGGCGTTCAACCAGCTCGAGCGGTTGCGTGACCCCTCTCATGTACGCTGCCTGACCCTGACCGAGCTCAAAAATCTCTTTCCGACGGTCGGCCTTCCTGCGCCGCAAGTGAGTTTCTACGAACTCCGCAGCACTATCGGGAGCCTCCTCGCACGTTCGTTCCCGAACCCCGGCGACGATCTCAAGATCGTCGAGATGTTCAAAGCGTCAGCGCTGGACGATCGGCTCGGCATTCCGCTCCGTGTCGATGCCGAGGAGATCCACTGCGCCTACCCGGTCGCTATACTCGCCGCGCAGCGCCCGGCCCAATGAGTATTCCGGCGCCTTTCGAGAAGTATCAGGGCGAGGTTCTGCGTGAGTGGATCGACGCCAACGACCATATGAACCTCGCTTATTACACCGTGCTGTTCGACTACGCGACCGATGCGCTGTTCGATGCGATCGGCATTGGCCGCCAGTACAAGGACGAGACCGGCAACGGGACCTTTGTCGTCGAGACGCACAATCTGTACGAGCGCGAGCTATTGCTCGGCGATCGCGTGCGCGTCAGCACGCAGATCGTCGCAATGGACGGCAAACGCCTACACCTGGCGCATGAGATGTTCATGCTCGCGAACGGCCAGCGCGCCGCGACGCAGGAATTGATGTACCTGCACGTCAACCTGTCGACCCGCCGCGTCATGCCGTTCCCCTGCGGGGTGCGGGAGCGCGTCGCTAGCGCGACGGCGGCGCACGCCAATCTCCCCCGTCCCGTTTGGGCCGGCCGACGCCTCTCTATGCCGCGCTCAACAGCCCCTCACCCCGGCCCTCTCCCCGCAAGCGGGGCGAGGTTTGGGGTGAGGGGCATTATTCCGCGGCTTCGGGCACCTCTTCGATAAGATCCGCCGGCGCGGCCGTTAGTTCCAGCAAGGTGCTCGCTTCGGCTTCCGGCAGCACCTCGACCCCCCGGAGCTTCCGGTCCATCGCGCGGCGGCGAACACCGGCTTCCTCGACCGTCTTCTGCGCCTCTTCGAGCTTTTTGTGCACCTTGTCGAGAACCCCGCCAAATTTTTCAAACTCGGTCTTGATCGCGGAGAGGACCCGCCAGACCTCGCTCGAACGCTGCTGGATCGCCAGGGTGCGAAAACCCATCCGCAATGATGTCAGCAACGAGACGAGCGTCGTCGGGCCGGCCACCATGACGCGGCATTCGCGCTGCAGCCAATCGACGAGCCCCGGCCGTCTTACGACCTCCGCAAACAACCCCTCGGTCGGCAGGAACATGACTGCGAAATCAGTGCTGTGCGGCGGCGCCACATATTTGGCGCAGATGTCCTTGGCTCCGTTGCGCACGCGTGTCTCGATGCCGCGCAACGCCGCCTCCGCCGCCTCGAGATCGCTCCGCTCGGTCGCTTCGACCAGCCGCTCGTAATCCTCGGTCGGGTATTTCGCGTCGACCGGTAGCCACAAGACGGTCTCACCGTCGCCCGGCAATTTGATCGCGAACTCGACCCGCTGGTTGCTGCGCGGCCGCACCTCCACGTTGCGGGCATATTGGTCGGCCGACAGGATCTCTTCGATGATGTTGCCGAGCGTGACCTCGCCCCAGGTGCCCCTAGCTTTGACGTTGCTGAGAATGCGCTTCAGATCCCCGACCCCGTTTGCCAGAGCCTGCATCTCGCCGACACTCTCATGCACTCGGGTCAGGGAATCATTGACCATCTTGAATGATGCGCCTAGCCGCTGTTCGAGTGTTCCCTGAAGCTTCTCGTCGACGGTCTGCCGCATCTGCTCGAGCTTTTGGGTGTTCTCCGTACGCAGCACGTCGAGGCGACCTTCGACCGTGTTGCGCAATGCGTCTTGCTGAGTTTCGGACTTCCGGGCGAGCTCCGTCACCGCAACACCCAGGCGGTCCCCGAGGTGCTGCAGGGTCCGCTGCACCTCCTCTCGCAATTCCCGGGCGCTCGTCGCGGCTTCCTCGCGCAGCAACTTCGCGCCCATCCCGCTCTCCTGCCGGGCGCGGGCAAACTCGTCGCGCAGCCCTTGCTCGAGCCGGGCCACCGAGGCATCGAGGCCAAGCTGTTGCGAGGCCGTGTTATGGTGCAGGCGAACAACGATCGCTCCGGCGAGCGCCAGCCCCACGATCGCGACGGCGAGACTTATCGCCGGGATCAGCTCTACCGACATGAGAGAATCCGAGAGCAGTGGGCTGGCTCGCGACGCAGTCGCGTGCTTAGTCCGGAGACCGTCCTGCGACTGTCAAGACGAGAACATAGAGCGAACATGGTGTGAAACTAAACCGATCCGTCGGCACCTGTCGAGAAATTCTGTACGATCGGGATTAATCCAGGGTTATGGCGGCTTTTCGGCCGCGTGCGGGCGGCAGGCGGCCGGGTCGCCGGAGTGCGAACGCCGTAACGATTCGACGATGCTGTCCAGCGAGGTTGCGCCGATGCCCGAAGACACCAAAAGCTTTGCCATGTTCCCGCACGATTGGCATTCGGCCGATTACGTCGCGGAATGGATCGCGCGAGATGCGGCCCGCGACCCCGAACGGCGTCCCCTGTTGCAGCAGATGCTCTCATTTGCGCCGTTTCCGCGCGATGCGGACCTCGAGGTGCTGGACGTCGGTGCGGGCTATGGCGCGGTCAGCGAAGAGGTATTGCGGGCGTTTCCGGCGGCCCGGATCACATTGCAGGATTATTCGCAGCCAATGCTCGACCGCGCCCGCCAGCGTCTCGCCGGTCATTCCGAGCGGCTCCGCTACCTCCTTTGCGACCTTACCGACCCGTCATGGCCGCAACAGGTCGGCGGTCCCTTCGATCTCGCCGTCTCCGCAATCGCGCTCCACAACTTGCGCGACCTCGAGAAGATCTTCGCCTGCTACCGCGCGATCCACGGCCTCCTCAAACCCGGCGGCTGTTTTCTGAATTGCGACCGCTTTGTCGAAGGCGTCGAGCCGCATCTGGCCGAGCTTCACAAGGCTGGCTTCGGCCACATTGAGTGCCCGTGGCAGGAATTTCCACGCGCGATCATCATCGTCCGCTAGCCCTGCCATCCCGCCTTGCACAGCCCTTCGACCCAGTGGGCATGATCCTGGGGCCGAAACCAGGGCGGGCGCTGGCGGACATACGTCTCCAGAGATGGCGGTGCGACAGCGATAGCCCTGTCCAGCGCTACCCTCGCCTCGTCGATCCGACCAATCTGACCGAGCGCGGCAGCGAGCCACCGATAGGCCAGCGGATGATTTGGATAGGACCTGATCGTCCGCTTCGCCGCCTCGATTGCGGCCTCGTATTCGCGGCAGAAATAAAGTCCCAGCGCTACGTGGTTCAAGCGGGCCGC
>Ga0306926_10006792_pt1 | contig 12333 bp, 14 predicted proteins | sample flu12Cox44000178_FD_203759 | JGI IMG/M metagenome (GOLD analysis project Ga0306926, IMG submission 203759) | Lab enrichment of tropical soil microbial communities from Luquillo Experimental Forest, Puerto Rico - flux8day.12C.oxic.44.000.178 (v2)... | ecosystem: Environmental > Terrestrial >... | reverse complement strand
TCAGGCGGTCACCGAGCGGGATCCGACCGAGAGCGTTGGCGCGCTGATCGACCAGGTACGGGAGAAAGTTTTCCCGATACTGGATGATGCGGGCCGCTCCTTCAAAACGCTGGCGGACATTATGGAGCGCGTCGGGAAAGGAGAGGGCGACGTCGGCCGTCTGCTTACCGATCAAACGATGGTGCGAGACATCGAAGCGGCGGTCACCAAGGCGGATGGAGTGGTCTCCGATCTGGCCGGGATCGTGTCCGAACTGCAGCAGACTGCTCGCAACGTAAGGACGTTGAGCCAAAACGTTAACGCGCGTGACGGCGGCGTGCCGGGCTTGCTGCACCGAGCCGACGCTACACTCGCGACATTGCAACTCACAATGCGCGAGCTCGAGTTGGCGGCGCAGCGTGCTCCCCAGATTGCCCATAATGTAGAGTTGGGAACGCAGAATTTACCCGGTTTGCTGACGCAAACGCAGCAAACCGCCTACGCGCTCGAGCAACTTGTTGCCCAACTCCGCGGCCTTTGGCTTCTGGGCGGCAGCGGGAAGACAACGCTACAGCCAGCTCGGCTGCCGACTTATGATGTCAGACCGTGAGATGGATAATTCTCCTGCTGGTGCTCGTCGGGTGCTCGGGACCGGCACCCGACCCCACTGCCCCGGTTGCCGACTTGACCCTGCAACGCGAGACAACTGCCGGCCGTCTTGCGTACGAGCTGGAACGGGACGAGGAAGCGGTCACTCAATATCGGGCAGCGCTCAGGCGTGCGCAGGAGCGCGACGACCTCGAAGTTATCGGCGACATTGGCTATAACCTCACGGTTGCAGAGCTGCGTGCCAATGCGCCCGACCGGGCATTGGCCGACGCACGGCGACGCGCGCCGAACTCGAACGCCGGGGCGCAACGCCATTTCCTGCTTTGCTGCTAGCCGAAGCGACTGCGCTCTACCGCACGGGCGCATTAGTCGAAGCCGACCAGGCGGCTCAACCGATCCAGCGTGCCGCCGACCCTGACGCCGCGGCAAGAGCGACTTTTCTGCGTGGCCTGATTGCCGACGAGCGCGGGGACGAGGCCGGGCTCAGCGCTGCAGTAGAGGTGTTCGCCGCAGCGAAGACGCAGGCGCTCGAGGGAGACTTTGCAGAGCTCGCCGCGCGGTTGGCGCTGCGGCGCAACGATCCCGTGCGTGCTCGACACGACGCGGCCCGCGCCGCGGAGCTGCGCCAGGAGACGCTCGACTATCGGGGACTGGCGCGCGCTCTTGCTGTCGAAGGCGTCGCCGCGGAGCGTGCCGGCGACCCAGCCGCCGCCGACCTCTTTCTGCGTGCCGGGCGGAGCGCCGCCGCGCAAGGCGACAAGGGCAATGCGCGTGTTTGGCTCGATCGCGCTAAGTTTCTCGCGGCAGGCCAGCCGGTCGGGCGCGCCGCCGCCGATTTAATGCGCAATCTCGATCAAGCCAACTAACGATCGCCCCTTAGCGGGACGCGCGCGCCAGTTCACTTGGGTGGCTGTTGCGGTCGCGGGTCGATCTGCACAGTCGCGGTCATCCCGGCGGCGAGAACCACACCTTGGGGCACCTGATCGATGTGGATGCGCACCGGGATGCGCTGCGCCAGCCGCACCCAAGTAAAGATCGGGTTGACCTGAGCCAAGCCTTCACCGTTTGGCTGTGCATTGGCGACGTTAATGCCGCGGGCGATGCTGCTGACATGACCGCGAACGATCTGGCTATAGCCCATAAGCTTGACGCTGGCCGGGTCGCCCACCCGGATCCGGTCGAGATTGGTCTCCTCGAAATAGCCGTCGACCCAGAATGAATCGGCGTCGACCAGCGAGATCTTGTTCTGCCCTACAGTTGCGTAGTCGCCGAGCTGCGCCAACAGATTGGTCACCCAGCCATTGACCGGAGACCGGATTTCGGTGCGCTGCAAGTTCACCTTCGCCTGGTCGAGATTGGCCTGGGCCTGCTGTAATTGCGCCTGTGCGGCCAGTGCCGTGCTCTCAAAGGTCTGCTTTTCTTCAGTCGTCACCGCGAGGCTGGTCAGCTCCTGCCGGCGCCTGGACTCCCTTTCGGCGTTCTGCGCCGTGACCTGCGCCTGCTGCACGGCCGCCTCGGCGAGGCTGACAGCGATCTTGTAGTTGGTTGGGTCGATGACCATCAACAGATCGTCTTTGTGCACGAATTGGTTGTCGACGACCGGCAGCTGGACGATTTGCCCGGAGACTTGGGGGGCCATGGTGACGACATAGACGCGGACTGTACCGTCGCGTGTCCATGGCGCGCCCATATAGGTGTTCCACATCGCCCGGCCGAGCACACCGGCAACGGCGATGGCGACCAAAGTGATCAACAGCGGAAGTATGCGGAGGCGCCGCCTGAATAGTGGGCGGGGAACCGGCGCAGGGGACCAGACCTCCGCCGGCGTTCCCGCGGGAATATCGCGCTTCGATTTGGTTTCGACATCGGACATGGCGGACTCAGCGGGCGGCGACAAGAACCATTGAGGAGAGCACGATCATGTAGACTGCGAACACGAATAGCGAGGGGTGCCAGACGTAGCGCAACAGATCGAAGCGGGCGGCGCTCCAACGCAACCAGATAGTGATGAACCAGGCGGCGACCATCATCACCGACATCGGCGCGACATAGACACCCAACAGGTTGATCTCGGTGAACTTCACCCGGCTGCTCCTGTGTCGAAGAAGGAAGAGTGTTGAGTGAGAGCCTGCGATAGCGCAAGGACATGGCTGCGCGCCCGGATAGCGGCTGTGTCCGAACTAGAGGTGAGCGTCGCGTCGAGAGCGGCAATCTTTGCGGTCGCCATTGCGCAGTTACCTCGCCCGACGGCCTCGAGCGCCGCATCGAGGTCGCCGCTCAGATCTAACCGGCGGCAAGTATGGCGAAGCTGGATAATCGCAGTGCCTACCGAGAACGCGGCCATCAGCTGCGAACGCTGCAACGGTTGGGCCTGATCCGGCAGGACCGCGAACCTGCCATATATGCGGCCCTCCCAATCGGTGAGCGTGTCCGGGATGCGACCCGTCGCGAGGCGGCGCAAATCGCGCAAGGTCAGCGCCAGCAGCCGGCGCGCGCGAAATGCAGGCGACAGCGGCGGCAGCAAGCGAAATGAGAAGGCGCCCGCACCCGCCCCGGCAAGGATCGCCAATGAGGCGTTGTAAAATTGTTGTGTGTCGTAGATCATCGGGTTGGCAGGCGCGAGCACCGGAATAAAAAGCGTCACAATCCCGGTGAAAATCGCCGGTCGCCACTGCAAGGCGAGAAAAGTGCCCACCGGCACCAATACGAAACCAATTATCAAAGCGAAGGTCGCGAAAGTCTCTACGTTTGGCAGAACCGCGAATTTAAGAGTTGCGCAAATAGCCACGGTAAACACGCTGCCGATCATAAAGCCGATCGCAGTGGTGTAAGCTTGGTCAGCCCGCGGCGCGAAAAGGGTGACAATGATCGCGGCAAAAGTCATCGCCACCGCGCCGTTCGGCCATTCGGTGACGATCCAGAAAACCGCGGCGGCGCCGATCACAATGAATGCGCGCTCGGCATTGATTAGAGGAGGAAGCCAATCGGGGATGCGGAGGCGGCGGCTGCCACGATCCCGCGCAACCGGCCGGGCAGGATCGGCAATGAGCAAAGCCAGCCCGTTAAGGGCGCCCGAAATTCCGGTCAACACTTCACTTGTCTGGTCAGCGAGCAACCGTAGCGACGGCGCGCTCGCTGGCAGCGCGGCCAGCCGTCGTGCCGCTGCGTCACACGCTTGGAGCAGGCGCGTCGGATCGACCATCCAGCGTGTCGCCTCATCTTGCTCGGGCCTCGCCCCAAGCGGCTGGGGCACTTCAGCCAGCACGGCATCCGCTTCTCGCCGGGCGCACTCCTCGGACAATCGCGCTAGGAGAACTGCCGCAGTGCGCCAGCTGGCAAGGGCAGCGAACAAACCGTCTACAGCATTCTGCAAGACCGGGGAGTGGTAGCGAAGTTGGGAGGATTCGCCGAGCGCTTCGTCGATGATCGGGTCGAGCCCGATTACCCGGCGGACGAGCTCGCGGCGGATCGCCTGGGTGTCCTCGAAATCTGCTCCGGCGATCATCAATGTGCCCGTGAAGCGCCTCGCGATTTCGGTCGAAAAACGGGCAAACAGCGTCGCCAGCCGGCGTCGGGAGCCCCCGAGATCCGTTCCGGCAAGGACGATGCCGGCACAGACAATGCCGATGCAGATTTCGCTGGCGCGGTCCACGGCCAGCATAAAAGCCTGCCCGTTCAGGCCGCCTGTCGCGCCGAGCTGGTCGCTCGCGATGATCGCGACCGTGTATCCGGCCAGCGCCGCCGCATAGGCCGCGAAATTACGCAACAACGTTGCTACGAGAGCGCACCCGGCCCCCCAAAACGCGAGACCAATCAGAAAGGCGGCACGGTTTTGCGGGAAGAACGCGGTCAGCACGACGATCGCCACGGCGCCTATGACGGTGCCGATCATCCGGTACCAGCCCTTGCGCAGCGACGCCCCGAGATTGGGCTGACAGACGATCGCCGCAGTGTTGGCGGCCCAGAATGCGTTGTCGAGCTCGAGCCAGAATGCAACGTAGAGGGCGAGAGAGACCGAGACCCACAGCCGCAAGCCGAACAGCAGCGGGGGGCCCGCCGCGCGCAGCCCATGCGTCAGCCAGATCTCCGCGGTCGCACCGGGCGAACCCCGTGCCGAAAGCCGTGCCTCCGCCATGAAACAAATTTAGCTGATGATTCCCGACGTGTCGCGTGCAGGGCCAGGGGGTCGTTCATCGGCGAATGAAAGGCGCGAACAATTCTTCGGGGTCGTTGACCCACACAAAGGGTATGCCGTGCTGGTCGGCGCAGTCGAGCACGTGGCTAAACTCGACTTCCACGGGAGTGTCGGGTCTGCTCTGGTCGATGACATTTTCGCCGGCTCCGGGAGCCGTCAACCGCCAGCTTCCCAGAATACGATCGGGGTCGGTCGGGCTGTGGTAGACCTTGAACTCGATATACCGGGCGGTGCCGGCATATTCCTTCTCTTCGATGACCGCAACCACGGACGTCTCCGATATGAACGGGATGCCACTTCGCGCGCTTGGCGCCGATGGTCGAGGTTGTTTGATTAAGCAATTGCTTCGATTTAGTCCACCGCTGTATGGTACCGTCCCGCCAAGACCAGGTCGTCGAGAAGGCCGTCCCAAGATGGAGGATGAGCTCGGGCTGCCGCGCGGCGCCCTTACGAGGCTAGACGACGAGGATGACGAGGTCTTCTACGAGCCGCCGCGGCTCGTCTGCCACATTGACGAGGGTGCGATCGCGGCGCTGATCGGTTTCTATCGCGACGTGCTGCCTCCCGGCGGGGTCCTGATCGACCTGATGAGCAGCTGGGTCAGCCACCTGCCGCCCGAAATCGAATATGCCGAAGTGATCGGCCACGGCATGAACACCGCCGAGCTCGCCGCCAACCCGCGGCTCAACCGCTGGTTCATTCAGAACCTGAACCGGGAGACGAGCCTGCCGCTCGGCGATGCGAGCCTCGACGCGGCGATGATTTGCGTGTCGATCCAATACCTGCAGCAGCCGCTGGCAGTATTGCGCGAAATCGCGCGCGCTCTGCGGCCCGGCGCGCCGCTCGTCGTCAGCTTCTCGAACCGCTGCTTCTGGACAAAGGCCGTGGCAATCTGGCGGGCGCTCGACGACGACGGTCATGCGCACCTCGTCGAGCGCTATCTGCGAGGTGCCGGGTTTCCGCGGATCGAGACCCACCGTCTGGCGGAGTGGGTCGAAGACGTCAGCGACCCGATGTTCGCGGTGATCGGGTGGAAGTAGCCTCGTCCAAAGACATGAGAGAGGAACCGAAGCATGCAACTGGGGACATTGTTGCCATTGGGCGACATCGGTGGCGATCCGGCGATAGTGCGCGAATATGCGCAGGCCGCCGAACAGGTCGGCTACGACTTTGTCGAAGCGCCAGACCATGTGCTCGGCGCCAGTGAAGCCAGCGCGCCGGAGCCCGGCCGCACCGGGGCCGGGCTGTTTCACGATCCCTTCGTGCTCTTCGGCTATCTCGCCGGCTGCATCCAAAAGCTCGGCTTTTCGACCGGTGTCCTGATCCTGCCGCAGCGCCAGACCGTCCTCGTCGCCAAGCAGGCGGCCTGTCTCGATGTGCTGTGCGGCGGCCGGTTCCGGCTCGGCATCGGCGTCGGCTGGAACGAGGTCGAGTTCACCGGGCTCAACGAGAACTTCCACAACCGCGGACGCCGCTCCGAGGAGCAGGTTCAGGTCATGCAAAAATTGTGGGCAGAGCCGCATGTGACCTTCAAGGGCCGCTGGCACACGGTAGAGGATGCCGGCATCAACCCGCTGCCGGCCTCGCGCAAGGTGCCGGTATGGTACGGCGGGCACCACGAGCGGACTTTGCCGCGCATCGCCAAATGGGGCGATGGTTGGATGCCGAACGCCTATCCGCCCGATCAGACCGCACTCGATGTTTTTGGCCAGCTGCGCCGCTTGACCGAAGAGGCCGGCCGCGACCCCGCCAAGGTAGGGATCGAGGTCTGGGTGTCGATGGGCACTGGAAGCGAAGCCGACTGGGCCGAGGAGACCCGCTTCTGGAAAGCCGCCGGCGCCTCCCACCTTTGCCTGACGACGACCTTCAGCCGCCGCCACCACAAGCGCATTCCGGGCCATACGATAGACGACCATCTGACTGCCCTGCGCCGCTACCACTCGGCAGTCGCCGACCGGCTCTAGCGGTCGGCAATGTCGGAGGGGGCGCGGCTCGGTGGGGCGATCGCCGAGACCGACGCCGTTGCGCCCGAACACCATAGGATCGGGTTGGCGCGGATCTTCGCCGCGTTCTTTTGGCTCGGCGTGACGAGCTTTGGCGGCAACACCGCGGCATGGCTCTACCACCGGATGGTGCAACGCCGCCATTGGATCACCGATGCGCAATTTCTGGCGGGTGTGGCGCTCGGGCGGATCATGCCGGGCTCGGGCGGGGTCAACCTGACCGTGCAGGTCGGGCAGCGCTTGCGCGGCAGCGCTGGCGCCGTCGCCGCGGTGTTCGGCTTGTTGTCCGGGCCATTGGTGATCGTGGTGGCGCTCGCCGCCGCCTATGCGAGGGGCGGATGGAGCCCGGCGGTCCATGCCATCCTCGACGGCGTTGCTGCCGCCGCGATCGGACTGACCTTCGCCACCGGCCTCAAGCTGCTGCCGCGCGGCGCGGCGCGGCTCGGCCCGCTTGCCGTCGCATTGGCGACGGTGCTCTGCGTCGGCATATTGCGCTGGCCGATGCTGCCGGTCGTTCTGTGCCTCGCGCCGGTCAGCATCGGGTTGGCACTGGTGCAGCGTCGCAGTGCCTGACGATTTCCGCACATTGCTGGCGCTGGTGCTGGTCTTTGTCCCGTTGTCGTTGCTGTCGATCGGCGGCGGCGCGTCGTTGCTCGCGGATATGGAACATGAGTCGGTCGCCGTTCGCGGCTGGACGAGCCCGCGCGAATTCGCCGATCTCTTCGCGATTTCGCGCGCCGCGCCGGGGCCCGGGACGATGCTCGCGGCACTGATCGGCTGGAAGGCGGCGGGGTGGGCGGGTGCCATGACGGCGACGGTGGCGCTCTATCTGCCATCCTCGCTGCTCGTCTACGGCGCCGCGCGGCTGTGGGGGCGCTGGCGCGGCTCGCTGTGGCACAGCGCGGTCGAGCGCGGGCTGGCACCGGTCGCCGCCGGCCTCCTGCTGTCGGGCGGGATCGCCGTGCTGCGCATCTCGCCCGGCGGGCCGGCGGTCTGGGCCGCGGCTGTTATCGCGACATTGCTGCTGCTGCGCTGGCCGCGCCTCCACCCGCTGGCACTCTTCGCCACGAGCGGGGCGCTGTTCGGCGCGACCGCTCTGTGGTAAAATTTTCTTCGGGTCCGTGGCAAAACCGGACCATTTCGGGGAGGTGACATCATGCCGAAATATCTGATAGCGGCATCCTATAGCGGCGAAGGTCTGCAAGGCTTGCGAAGAGACAAGGCTACCGCTCGAAGGCAGGCAATCACCACCGCCATCGAGAGCCTCGGCGGCAGGCTCGAATGCGAATACTTCGCGCTCGGTGAGCACGACGTCTACCTGATCGCCGATCTGCCAGACAATGTCAGCGCGACCGCGCTTGGTATCGCGACATCGTCGACAGGGCTGGTCCGCACGCGGACGACAGCGCTGATGACCGTCGAGGAGGTCGACCGGGCGCTCGAAAAGACCGTCAACTATCGCGCGCCAGGACGGTAAAAAGCAGGACCGCCGGCTGCGGTCAGAAGTCCCGGCTCAGCGGCAATACTCGGGTCACGAACATATTTGTCGCCACTTAGCTCCTCCCCGAGCACCCGCTTGCCTTCTTGGAATTTTACGGGATTAGCAGGATCTTGCCGATGTGGGTGCTCGATTCCATCAGGCGATGGGCTTCGGCGGCGCTGGCGAGTGGGAATTGCCTGTAGGTGAACGAGCGCAATTTGCCGGAAGCCCACAGCGGCCACACCTTTTCCCGGAGAGCGGCGATGATCGCCGCCTTTTGCTCGACGCTGCGCGAGCGCAGGGTCGACCCGGTCACCGTCAGATGCTTGCGCTGGATCAGCCCGAAATCGGTCTCGACTTTGCTGCCGCGCATCAATGCCACAAAACAGAGCCGGCCCTCATGCGCTAGCAGATCGAGCTGGCGCGGGATATAATCGCCGCCGACCATGTCGAGGATCGCATCGACGCCCCGGCCGTTGGTGAAATCCTTGCCGATTTGCGCGAAATCCTGGGTGCGGTAGTTGATCGCGACCTCGGCACCATAGTCGCGGCAGGCCCGGCACTTCTCGTCGGAGCCGGCGGTGGCCAGCACCTTGGCGCCAAACGCCTTGGCGAGCTGAATCGCGGTGACGCCGATGCCGCTTGAACCGCCCTGCACCAAGAACACTTCGCCCGCTTGCAGATGCATGCGCTCGAACACGTTGGTCCACACTGTGCAGAAGGTCTCGGGCAGGCCGCCGGCGTCGGGCAGGCCGACACCTTCCGGCACCGGCAGACACTGCACCGCCGGCACTGCGGCGTATTCGCCGTAGCCGTCGCCGATCATCAGCGCGCAGACTTGGTCGCCGGCGCGCCACGCCGACACGCCGTCGCCGGTCTTGACCACGGTGCCCGAGCATTCGAGCCCAGGGATGTCCGGAGCGCCCGGCGGCATCGGGTAGCGGCCCATGCGCTGCAGGCAATCGGCGCGGTTGACACCGGCGGCGGCGATCCGGATCAACACCTCGCCGTTCCGCGGCTCGGGGACCGGACGGGTCGCCGGCACCAGCATCTCGGGCCCGCCTGGGGCCTTGATCTCGATGACGTTCTGGGTCGCGGGGATGTTTGCGAGCATCGAAATCCTCTCATTCACGGGGCGGCCTCGCTACTATAGCCGGGCCGGCACGGATGTGTCGTGTCCGGCTCGGCGGATACGGGAGGATCGATATGCCGGTCTTGCAGGATAAGGTGGTGCTGGTCACCGGGGCGGGTGCAGGCATCGGACGAGCGACCGCGCTGGCGATGGCCGAGGCGGGCGCCAATGTCGCAGCCGCCGACATCGATCTCGCCGCCGCGCAGCGGACGGCCGACCAGATTGCCAGCAACACGCGGCGGGCGCTGGCGATCGCCGCCGATTGCGGCGACGTCTCGAGTATCGACGCGATGGTCGCGCGTGCCGTCGCCGAGCTCGGCCGGCTCGACGTCATCGTCAACAATGCCGGGGTCACCCGCTTCGCATACATTATGGACCTGACCGAAGCCGATTGGGACCGCATTCACCGGGTCAACGCCAAGGGCGTGTTTTTCTGTCTGCAGCGCGCCGCGCGCGAGATGATCCGGCAAAACCAGGCCGACGGCGACGGCGGCCGGATCGTCAACATCGCCTCGATCGCCGGGCGCGGTTATCCCGGCACCTCCAACGCCGCCTATGCGGCGAGCAAGGGCGCGGTGATCGCCCTGACCAAGACCGCCGCACAACAGCTCGGCCGCCACAACATCAATGTCAATGCGATCTGCCCGGGAGTGACGCGCACCGAACTCGGCGCGCGCAACGCCGTCGAGCGGGCCGCCGAGCGCGGGATCACCGTCGCCGAGCTCCAAGCTCAGCAGGAAGCGGGGATCCCGATCGGCCGCGCCAATCAGCCGGAGGATATCGCGGCGATGGCGGTGTTTTTGGCGTCGCCCGGCGCGCGCAACATCACCGGACAAGCCTACAATGTCGACGGCGGATTGGTCCCGAGCTGAGCCGAGGCTCGGCCATCACTCGCCCCTCCTTGGCGACCGCGGCCCGCCCGGCGCTGCCTCATCTGCTGAGCGCCGCCTGCCGTTCTTTTACGGCTGGGTGGTGCTCGGCTGCCTGTGCTGCGCCGGCTTTGCCCGCCAGGGGCCGGCGGTTGCGACATTGTCGATCTTTGTCGAGCCGTTGACCCGCGAATTCGGATGGTCGCGCGCCGCATTGTCGGGTGCGGTGTCTCTTGGCGGGGTGCTGGCGGCGCTGTCGTCGCCGCTTATCGGTCCATTGCTCGACCGCCAAGGCGCGCGCCTAACATTGTGCATCGCGGTGCTGGTGACCGGGATCGCGATGCTGCTGCTGTCGCTGACCCAATCGCTGCTCGTCTTCTACCTGCTGTTTTGCACTGCCCGGATGAATTGGGCCGGGCCGTTCGATCTCGGCATCTATGGCGGAGTCAGCAATTGGTTCGTCGCCCGCCGCGCCTTTGCCACCTCGATTGCGACCGTCGCGCAGCTGGCCGGGCTCGTCGCGATGCCGCTGATCGCCCAGCTGGCGATGCGCCAGCACGGCTGGCGTGGCGGCTGGCTGGCGATCGGGATTGTCACATTGTCGATCGGCTTTCTGCCGGTCTGGCTGTTGATGGTGCGCCGTCCGGAAGATCTGGGGCTTTTTCCCGACGGACGGTCGACCGGTAGGTCCTTGGTGCCGGCGGCACCGGCCGATGCCGAGGAGCCTAGCTTCTCGCGCCGCGAAGCGATCGGCACCGCGGCCTTCTGGCTGCTGCTGCTTTATACGGTGCTGGTCTATCCGGTCCAGGCCGGGGTGAGCCTGCATCAAGCCGCGCACCTGATCGAACGCGGCATCGAGCCGACCGTCGCGGCAACGATCGTCAGCATCTTCTCGTTGATGTCGGCCGTCGCCAGCATTGCCTGCGGGCTGTTGCCGCGCCGGCTGCCGATCCGCTATCCATTGGCATTGATCGGCGGATTTCTCGCTGCCGGCACGCTCGCGATGGTCGGGATATCGTCGACGGTGCACGGATACCTCGCTGCTGGCCTGTTCGGTTTGGGCATCGGCGGCGTGCTGACATTATTGCCGATCGCCTGGGCCGATTATTTCGGCCGGGCGAATTTTGCGGCGATCCGCGGCATCGCTCTCTCCGTGCAAGTGATCGCGCAGGCGGTGGGACCGCTGCTCTCTGGAGCGCTGCACGACTGGACCGGCAGCTATCACCGGGCATTGGAGTGCTTTGCCGTATTGTCGTGCCTGAGCATCGCCGCGGCCCTGGCGGCGCGCCGCCCGAAAATCACCGCCACCCCCGCGGTAATCGCAGCCCGAAAGCGACACCACCATTGATGGAGTAGGAGCCCATGCAAGTCGGATATTTTGCTGTCGGCATCGGGCCGACCGTCGAGCCGCAACGGATCCGGACGATCGTCACGACCGCCGAACGGCTCGGGTTCTCTACGATTTGGGCGCCGGAGCATGTCGTCCTGCTCGAGCAGTACACGTCGAAATATCCCTATTCGAGCGGTCAGTTCCCGGCACCGGTCGACACGCCGATCGGCGATCCGTTTACGACATTGGCCTATGCGGCAGCGTGCACCAGCACGATCCGGCTGGGAACCGGCATCTGCCTGGTGCCGGAGCACAATCCGCTCGCGCTCGCCAAGACTGCGGCCACACTCGACCGTCTGAGCGGCGGCCGGTTCATCCTCGGCGCCGGCGTCGGCTGGCTGGCCGAGGAGTTTCACGCGTTGGGCATCTCCTTCGACCGTCGCGCTCAGCGCACCCGCGAATATATCGAGGTGATGCGCAAGCTCTGGGCCGAGCCGCGCAGCTCGCATCAGGGCGAGTTCGTCAGCTTTGGCAATGTGCTGAGCTATCCCAAGCCGGTGGGCAACGCGGTGCCAGTGTGGTTCGGCGGCGAGAGCGCTCCGGCATTACAGCGCGTGGCGCAATACGGCGACGGCTGGATCGGCTTCAACCTGCTGCCCGATCAGGCAGCCGAAAAGATCACGCGGATCGAAGAATTGCTCGGCGCCAATGGGCGCAAGCGCGCCGACGTCCGTCT
>Ga0306926_10006791_pt1 | contig 12333 bp, 10 predicted proteins | sample flu12Cox44000178_FD_203759 | JGI IMG/M metagenome (GOLD analysis project Ga0306926, IMG submission 203759) | Lab enrichment of tropical soil microbial communities from Luquillo Experimental Forest, Puerto Rico - flux8day.12C.oxic.44.000.178 (v2)... | ecosystem: Environmental > Terrestrial >... | reverse complement strand
GAATCCGCGCGCATGTCACTGCCACAACAGCAGCACGGGCCGGGCGTTCTGAAAGCGCGACGGAGGCTGCGGCCGAGGCGCGTCGTTATCTCGACCTCGCCCATCTGCTCCTTGAACCTCGGCGGCGCCAACTGGTGGCGATCGGCGGTTTGAGCGGCAGCGGCAAATCGACCCTGGCGGCAAGCCTGGCTCCCGAACTCGGCCTGCGCCCCGGCGCCCGTGTCCTGCGCAGCGATGTGACGCGCAAGCTGCTGCTCGGCGTGGCACCCGAGACAAGGCTGCCGGCCGACGCCTACACGCCCGAAATCACTGATCGAGTCTACGACGCCTTGCGCCGGAAAGCCGCAGCCGCGCTCGCCGCCGGGTATTCAGTGATCGTCGACGCCGTATCGCTGCAGCCGGCCGAGCGGCGATCTTTCACCGAGATCGCGCGAACGGCCGGCGTTCCGTTTTCCGGGCTTTGGCTCGAAGCCGATGCCGGGGTGATGACGCAGCGCCTGCAGGAGCGCCGCGGCGATGCCTCCGACGCCACCCCTGAGATCCTCGAACTACAGCTGCACCACGACCCCGGGCCGTTAGATTGGGTTCGTCTCGACGCCGGCGGCGGATCCGAACAATCGCTCGCCCTCGCCCGCCGCATCCTGGCGCTCAGCTGAGCTCGACAGGATCACTCCATCGGCAGACCGGGGTGAACGGCCCGGCTGTCGAGCGCAGTGAATTGGGGCGCCAATGCGGGGATTGCGACCTCGGCCAAGGTCTCAGGAGTCCAGCCGCCCTGGCGGTGCACCATACGCACCGGCCGCATATGACCATAAAGCGACAATTCGCCCGCGCGCTGGTGAAAGACCTGACCGTTGACATTGGCGGCCTGCTCGGAAGCAAGAAAGACGCATAGCGGAGCGATCGCATCCGCCCGGCTGCGGCGAAGCCGCTCCTCGCGCATCGCAGCAGCCTGGGGGTCCTTCGGCGTCGGCACCGAGCGGGTCATGCGGGTGTCGGCCGACGGGCAGATGACATTGACCGTGATCCCCCGCGACGCACTCTCCATCGCGACGATACGCGCCAACGCGACGATGCCGAACTTGGCCGCGCCGTAATTGCATTGGCCGACATTGCCGAGCAGGCCCGAGGTCGACGACACCATGATCATCCGGCCGTAATTTTGCTCGCGGAACAAATTGATCGCGGCCCGGTTGATGTTGAAGTGCCCGGTCAAATGGACGTCGATCACCGCCTGCCAGTCTTCCGGGAACATATTGTGGAACATCTTGTCGCGCAGGATGCCGGCGGCGTCGAATACGATGTGCAGCCCGCCGAAGGCGTCGCGCGCCTGCTGGACCATCGCGAGGCAATCGTCGAATTTGGCAACCGAGCCGTAGTTGGCCATCGCCTCGCCGCCCGCCGCCTTGATCTGGTCGACGATTTCCTGCGCCGGCATTTGGTCGGAGCCTTCGCCGCTGCCGCTGGTGCCGGGATCGTTGACCACGACCTTTGCCCCGTGCGCAGCCATCAGCTTGGCGACCTCGGCTCCAACCCCGCGACCTGCACCGGCGCAAATCGCCACCCGTCCCTCGAGCATGCCCATCCATCAACCTCTTCGGCTTTTGTGTCGTCACGCGGGTTGTCGGGGGGTATGTGGGGTTTGTCAATCCACGCCCGTCGCGCTTGCCGCGTAGCAGCGCTGCCGTCTGCAAGGTCCTCGATGAAGTTCGAAACCCGCCAAGTCGCCGTTGCGCCGGATACCCTCGCCCCCGACGGCTCGGAGGTGCGCGTATTGTGCAGGCTTTCCCGCGGCAGCCTCGCCGTCTTTTCGCTGCCGCCGAACGCCGTTTCGAAGGCGGTCGCGCATCGCACCGTCGAAGAATTTTGGTACGTGATCTCTGGCCACGGATGGATATGGCGCAGGCTCGACGAGCAGGACGAAATTGTCGAAATCGGTCCCGGCGTGTCGCTTAGCCTGCCGACCGGCACCCATTTCCAGTTTCGCTGCGACGGTCCCGAACCGCTAACCGTACTCGGCGCGACGATGCCGTCTTGGCCGGGCGCAGACGAAGCCTATGCGGTCGAGGGAAAATGGAAGGCTACGCTCTGATGCCGCGCTAGGCGCTATCACAAAAGGTGGCCGCTGCGGGTGGCCTTGGTTTGCAGGTAACGCTGGTTGTGGCCGTTCGACGGGAAGACGTGCGGCACGCGTTCGACCACGCGGATGCCGTAGCGCTGAAGCGCTGCCATCTTGTCAGGATTGTTGGTCAACAGGCGGATCGTGCCGAGGCCGAGCTTACGCAGCATCTCGGCAGCCGGTAGATAGACCCGCTCGTCGGCGTCGAAGCCCAGCTGCTCGTTGGCGTCGAGAGTATCGAAGCCGGCGTCTTGCAGCTGATAGGCCCTCAGCTTGTTGACGAGGCCGATGCCGCGCCCCTCCTGCGCTAGGTAAAGCAACACGCCGGCGCCGGCTTGCGCGATCGTGGCAATGGCGCCGCGAAGCTGGTCACCGCAGTCGCAGCGCAGGCTTGCCAGCAGATCGCCGGTGAAGCATTCCGAGTGAAGCCTCACCAGCACCGGCGACCCCGGGTCAGGCGTCCCGATCAATATCGCCAAATGCTCGACGCCTCCATCACCCGGCCGGAACGCGATCAGTCGGGCATTTTCCGCGTCGGCGAGCGGCACACGCGCCTCAGCCACTCGGGTCAGCGCAGTGGTCGCTGCATGGCGCCGGAACACCGCAGCGGCCTCGATCGTTGCCAAGTCGTCGCGTCGCGCCAGCAGCGCCGCTTCGGCCGCTGTAACCCGCATCACCAAGGCTGCCGGCAGCAATGAGGCGAGCTTTGCCAAGGTAACCGCGGCCAGCGCCCCGCCGCTGGCGACGACTGGCGCGGGCCCCAGCCCCGGCGGCTCGGCGCCGAGCGATGCCGCGGGATCGGCGAGCTTACGGATCACCGCCGCCGCCAGCTCCGCCGCGACCGGGATCGACAAGGCGCCCGACAGGTCTTCGCGCGAAGCGAGGCCGAGGGCCACAGCGCGCCGCCGCGTCAGCACCACGCGCGCCCGGCCAGCGGCATTTTCGTGGAGACGGCGCAAATTTTCTTCGCCGACGAGTTCGGCGGCAATGGCGAGTACGTTCAGCCTATCGTCCCGAATCAACACCGTCTCGCCGCGGCGCAACGCCGTGATCGCCTTACCGAGGTCGTGGCCCGGCTTCGTCGCTGCCGCCGGAGCGCCCTCAGGCGCCGCTGTCGAAAAGGTCCTGAACTCGGGCACCCGCTTCTCCTTCAGCCGCGTGCCATCATATGGGCAGCCGCTCCGGGCGCGAGTAACTTATTCGCATGGGAGCTCTCCCGACATGGCCGAGCATAACTCCGGAGGCCGCAAACCAGGAATCGCCTTGTCCAGCGCGCTGGTTTTCCACCATTGGCCCACCAGCTGGTGTAAACGAGGGGGGCGGTTAGGCTTGACACTCCCTCACCGGGGATACGATGAGTGAATCCGACGGATAATTGCGGGTTTGGACAGCGCGGCCAAGTGGTACATCTAAAGGGCCATGCTGGTCTTCCAAACCGGCGGGGAGGATCATGAAGGCTGGTCGCAAAATATTGATCGTCGACGACGACAGTGCGTTACGCCAATCGCTGACTGAACAGCTGCAATTGAACGACGAGTTCAAAACCGTCGAATGCGGCACTGCCGCCCAGGCGCTCGAAATCGTCGCACAAGAGCATTTCGATGCGATTCTGCTTGATGTTGGCCTACCTGACATGGATGGGCGGGAATTGTGCCAGCGGCTGCGCGACGCAGCGGTGCAGGTGCCGATCGTGATGCTAACCGGCGCCGACAGCGACGCCGACACCATCCTCGGCCTCGATGCGGGCGCCGACGACTATGTGACAAAGCCGTTCCGCCTTAGCGTGTTGCTAGCCCGGCTGCGCGCGCACCTGCGCCAGAGCGAGCACAACGACGAGGCCGAATTCACTATTGGACCGTATAATTTCCGCCCGGGCGCCAAAATGCTGGTCGATCCTGGTGGGCGGAAAAAGGTAAGGCTGACCGAAAAGGAAACGGCGATCCTGAAATATCTTTACCGCGCCCGGGACCGGGTCATCGGGCGTGGCACTTTGCTCGGCGAGGTTTGGGGCTACAATGCCGGAGTTACGACGCACACACTCGAGACCCATGTTTACCGGCTACGCCAAAAGATCGAGCGTGATCCGACGCGCGCCGAAATCCTGATAACCGAACCGGGCGGCTACCGCCTCGTCCCTTGACGCGCACTTCCCCGGCTGCCGATAGTTGATGACCGCATCCGACCGTCTGTTGATCGTAAGCGGGGCAGACCGCGTCTATTTCCCGCTGTTGCGCGACACCGTTTTGTCGGTGCGGACCCAGCGCCCGAATGCAGAAATCGGTATTCTAGATGTCGGGCTCGACACGGAACAGCGCGCTTGGCTCACTCAACGCGTGACCCATGTCGTCCGCCCTGGCTGGGATATCGATTTTCCTGGTCGCGCGCACACCCCGGAGGTGCGCAAGGCCCAGTTCGCACGGCCCTTCCTGCCGCGCCACTTCCCTGGCTACGAGACCTATTTCTGGATCGACGCCGATGCCTGGCTGCAGGACTGGCGCGCGGTCGAGCTATATGTCGGGGCCGCGGCCAGCGGCAAGCTCGCAATTACCCCTGAGATCGACCGCGCTTACAAGCGCCACTACAAGAGGCCGAAATTGTTTGGCCTGACCTTGGCATGGAAGAATTACCGGGAAGCCTTCGGCTGGCGTGCCGCCGACCGGCTGGGCCGCAATCCGATCGTTAATTGCGGTGTCTTCGCGCTGCGGGGCGACGCGCCGCATTGGCAGGTATGGGGGCGAACGATAGCCCAGGCAGCACAGCGGACCCGGTTTTTCTTCGTCGAACAGACCGCGCTCAACTATGCGATCTTTGCCGAACACTTGCCAGTGGATTTCCTGCCTGCCTACTGCAACTGGATGCCCGGCGATGCCGCGCCGGCCTTTGACGCCGCCCGCGGCGTGTTCGTCGAGCCCTATTCGCCGCATGAGGTGATCGGGGTCATGCATCTCGCCGGCCGTGAGCAAAAGGCTCATATCTTTCGCCTGAACCGGCTGGATGGCGGATGGGTAGAAACTTCGCTGCGCTACAGCGAAAGCCGCGCCTTGTGCGAGCAGTCGGTGCTGGCTGGAGCCTCACCGGGGCCCGCGCTCGCCATCACGACGACGTGAACCGAATCAACGGTGCCAAACCCCGTCCCTTGGCAATTTTCAGCTTCTCGCGAGACCGCTCCTTCAATAGTCTCCGCGACCCTATGATGCCTCGGGAGGAGCACATGCGTCAGGTACGGCTATTAGTTCTGGGGGTCTTCGCCTTATGCCTCGTTTCTGGAGCTGCCCGAGCAGAGACCAAAACCTTCAAGGCGACGCTCAGCGGCGCGAGCGAGGTTCCGCCGACCACCAGCGCCGGAACCGGCACCGCGACTGCAACGCTCGACACTGCCACAAAGAAACTGAGCTGGGATGTTGCCTACTCGGGTCTGAGCGGCGCGGCTTTGGCGGCCCATATCCATGGTCCGGCTGACCCCACACAGAATGCCGGCGTGACAGTCCCGTTTAAAGTCACGCCGAGCCCGATCAAAGGCTCGAAGGTATTGACCGATGCGCAGGTGGCCGACCTGGAGGCCGGGAAGGACTATGTCAACATCCACACCGCTGCGAACAAGGGCGGGGAGATCCGCGGCCAGCTTCTGCCGGCACCTTGAGCGGACTGCTCGTCCTCGGGCCGCGAATGCCCAGAACGTACGCGGATTTGCGGTGGGCTAGCGCAGGGGGATTGCATCAGCTCTGCCGGGCACGTCCCAGATGTCGCGGGCATATTCGCCGATTGTGCGGTCGGAAGAAAACCAGGCCATGCCGGCGATGTTCATAATGGCTGCCCGTCCCCAGCCTCCAGGCGAACGCCACAGCTCCTCTACCCGCCGCTGCGCCGCGCAGTAGTTCGCGAAGTCCGCTGCTACCATATAGCGGTCGGCGTATCTCAGCCGGTTGGTCAGACGCTCGAAAAGGGCCGGGTCTCCGGGCGAGAACGCCCCGGTCTCCAGCGCGTCGATGACATCAGCGAGCTGCGGCGAGGCGGCGATCACATCCGTGGCATCGAGCCCGGCTCGCCATCGTTCCGCCACTTGCTCGGCGCGTAGGCCGAAGATGACAATGTTTTCTTCGCCGACCCGGTCACGGATCTCGATATTAGCGCCGTCGAGCGTCCCGATCGTCAATGCACCATTCAACGCCAGTTTCATGTTCCCAGTACCCGACGCCTCCATCCCTGCAGTTGAGATCTGCTCGGACAGATCCGCGGCCGGGATGATTACTTCGGCCAGACTGACATTGTAGTTCGGAATAAAGACAAGTTTGAGCCGATCTTCGATCAGCGGATCGTTGTTGATTACAGTCGCCACGTCGTTGGCGAGCTTGATGATCAACTTTGCCTGCAAATAGCTGGGAGCCGCCTTACCGGCAAAGATCTTCACCCGCGGCACCCAGTCTCGTTCCGGGTTGCCGCGGATCGCTTGGTAGCGGGCGATCGTTTCCAGCAAGTTGAGTAATTGCCGCTTGTATTCGTGGATGCGCTTGATGTGTACGTCGAATACCGCCGCCGGGTCGAGGCGCAGGCCGAGGCGGTCGCGAACGAGACGGGCGAGCGCGCGCTTATTGGCGTGCTTCACCGCCGAGAGGCGGTCTTGAAGGGCGCGGTCGTCGGCCTGATCGGCCAGGCGGCCAAGGGCCGTTGGATCGTCCAGAATCGTTGCGCCGCAGACATCGCACAGCAGTTTGGTCAGCAGCGGATTCGCTTGGTGCAGCCACCGGCGAAAGGTAATGCCGTTGGTCTTGTCGACAATTCGGTCGGGATAAAGGCGATGAAATTCCTTGAACACCGTGGTGCGCATCAACTCGGTGTGCAGAACCGACACGCCGTTGACCCGATGCGAGCCCAAAAATGCCAGATGGCCCATTCGCACCCGTCCGCCTTCGGTCTCGTCGATCAGCGAAACCGCGGCGGGGGGGATCGAGCAGGCAGCCTCCTGCTGCGCCACCGCATGCAGATGATCGCTGTTCAGGGCATAGATGATTTCGAGATGGCGCGGCAAAACCCGTTCGAAGAGCGTCAGAGGCCAGCTTTCGAGCGCCTCGGGCAGCAGCGAGTGGTTGGTATAGGAGCAAGTAGCCAGGGTGGTGCGCCACGCCTCGTCCCAAGGCGCGCGATAGACGTCCACCAGGACCCGCATCAGTTCGGCGACGGCGATGCTCGGATGAGTGTCGTTGAGCTGGATTGCGGCATGCTGCGGCAAGGTGAGGACGCTGCCATAGCTTCGTAAATGCCGCCGGACCAGATCCTGGACCGAGGCCGAGACGAAAAAAAATTCTTGCCGCAGGCGCAGTTCACGCCCCGAAGCCGTGTCGTCGCTCGGGTAAAGGATTTTCGAGATCGCTTCAGCGCGCGCCTGCTGAGATAGCGCGGCGATATGATCGCCCCCATTGAACATGTCTAGACGTAAGGGGTCGATGGCGCGAGCTGACCACAACCGCAGCAGATTGACGTGCCGCCCGCGCCAGCCGACGATCGGCGTATCATAGGCCACCGCTTGGACCGTTTCTTCCGGACGCCAGATCGAGCCGGACCATCCGGCAGCTGAGGCAGCCTTGTCGACCCGACCGCCGTAGTGGACGTCGTATACCACCTCGGGCCGCTCGAACTCCCACGGGTTGCCGAACGACAGCCAGTGCTCAGGGTATTCCTGTTGCCAGCCGTCCTTGATGACCTGGCGAAACAAGCCGTGATCGTAGCGGATGCCATAGCCGCAGGCCGGTATTTCTAGCGCTGTCATGCTGTCCATAAAGCATGCTGCGAGCCGGCCAAGGCCGCCGTTGCCGAGCGCTGCGTCGGGTTCCGCAGCGCGCATCCGTTCAAGATCCACTCCGAGATCGCCGAGCACCACGCGAACGATTTCGGTCATCCGCAAATTCTCAACGACATCGCTGAACAGCCGCCCGATCAGAAACTCGAGCGACATGTAGTAGACCCGCTTGCGACCCTTTGCCTGGCTGGCGCGATCGGCGGCCAGCCATCGATGGATGACGCGATCGCGTAGGGCGAGCGCCGTTGCGACAAACCAGTCGCGCTCGGTTGCCGATGCCGCATCCTTGCCGACAGCCAAGGTTAGTTTGGCAAGGACCCCGGCTTCGAACTCGCGGACATCCGTCTCTCTCGCCGGCGCATCAGCGATCGCCAGCGGGATCCCGGCCTCGGCAGAACCCTCTCCCCTAATAATGTTCGTTGGCATTGAGCGGGACCTTCTGGGCTGTTCTTATCGCGAATGGTGACGCGGTACGGGCCATCTTCGACGTGGTGTCGGAGAGGAGTTACGCCGCCCGGGCTCGCGTCCGCAACCACGCTTTTCCAGCATGCCGCTCCACTGGTAAAAAAACTGAGTCGGCATGGCTTTTCGGGACCACGGCGGCTAGAATCGCAAGCGAGGAAATGCCGCACCAGGCAGCGGGAGAAGACCCCATGAAATACAGAAGAATTTCGGCGGATTGTCACCTTGACCTGCCGTGGCTGCCGCCGGAGCTGTTCGTCTCCGAGGCAAAGCGCGATCTGAAGGAGCGCATGCCCTATGTCGAGGACGGCCCGGACGGTCCGCATTGGCAGACCAAGGCCGGGATCAATATGGGTCTTCTCGGTGGGGTCGGTTCGGTCGGCGGCAAATTTGTCCCCGGCTTGAACTATCGCGTTGATAAGATGGCCGAGACCGGGCTCTACGAAGATGGCAAAAGGGGCGTGCGTCGTCCCGGCGATCCCGATCATCGGATCAAGGACATGGACCGCGACGGTGTCGACGCCGAGATTATTTTTGGCATCCTCGGAGTTGCTTCGCGGGTCCGCGACCACGAGGCGGCAAACGAGATGTTGCGCATCTACAATGACTGGCTCAAGGTCTTCTGCAACCACTATCCGGACCGCCAGATCGGCCTCGCCTGCCTGCCCTATGGCGACATCGGTGCTGCAGTCCGGGAGATCCACCGCGTCGCCAAGCTCGGCCTCAAAGGGCTAGAGCTATCCTGCTCCTGGGACATGGAGCCAATGTGGCACCCGGTGTGGGAGCCGTTGTGGAAAGCAGTAAGCGACGTGCAGCTGCCGCTCCATTTCCATACCTTTCCGGCAATGCCGGCGAGCGTGCGTGCCAACCTGACCGGCGATCTTCGCCGCAGGGCCCAGTTCACTAGCGTCGCCGGGTTCCAGATGAACCTGATCAACATCATCGCCGCGATTATTGGCGCCGGCGTGTTGGAGCGTTACCCGAATTTGCGCATCGGTCTTGGCGAGAGCGGCATCGGCTGGCTGCCCTATGCGCTCGACCGTATGGATTTTGAGTACGAGGACCGGTTCCGCGACTTGATGAAGCTGAAGCCCAGCGAATATTGGCGCCGCCAGTGCCGCGCAACGTTCCAATACGATCGCGTTGGCGCGAGGCTCGTCGATGACATAGGTGTCGAAACTTTGATGTGGGGCTCGGATTATCCGCATCCCGATGGGGTATGGCCTGAATCCTCGAAATATATCGAGGAGCAGTTCGCCGGGCTTTCCCCCGAGGTGATCAACAAGATCACCTGCGAGAACGCCGCCAAGTTCTACGGGCTGATCGACTGACGCTGCGTTCTACGGGCTGATCGACTGACGCTGCGCGTCTCAGTGCCGGTGGCAGGTCACAAGCTGCCGCCGGCATCGTATGTCCGACCCATGGGCGCCGGTCGGACTACGAACGAATAGAAACCGTCGAGGCGCCCTGCGCGCGCGTCCGCCTCGACATGTTCGCCGCAGGCGTGGGTGGAACACAGGCGATCCTCAAAATAGGCCTAAAGCAAGTCTCTACGGGGAGAGAGACACAGAATCATGCGGTGGAGACATCCGGACGTCGTTGATCTGGCTTCTTGCGCGCTTGTCATGGGTGACGACCCGGTCCCGTCCCTCGGCTTTCGCCCGGTAAAGAGCCTCGTCGGCGCGTTTGAGCAATCGATCTCTATCTTCGCTGCCTGAAATTGTGGTCGTTGCACCGATACTTACGGTAATGCGGACGCTGCCGTTGCCTGCCCGAATCGTGAAGGGCTGGCTCGCTACCGCGAGCCGCAGCCGCTCAGCGACGGCAGCGGCGATCGCCAGACCAGTCTCGGGCATCACCACGACGAACTCTTCGCCACCCAACCGAGCGACGAGATCGACACTGCGAACTGTGTTCGTCGCTCGAACCGCGAGCTCGCGCAGCACGTCGTCGCCGGCGGCGTGGCCGTAGGTGTCGTTAATCTGCTTGAAGTGATCGATGTCGAACAACAGAACGGACGCGCCGGTTCCGTCGTGGTTGACCCGAGCAACCAGTTCGTCGAGATGGGCTAGAAGGAAGCGGCGGTTATAGAGTCCGGTCAGCTCATCGGTCAGCGCAAGCGACAGGCTGCGCTGATAATTGTCGTTCAGACGGTCCTGCAGCCGCTTTCGCCGGATTTGGATGTTGGTACGCGCCAATAGCTCGTTGCGATCTACCGGACGGATCAGATAATCGTTCGCACCTAGATCGAGTCCTTTGGCGAGGCGGGGCAGATCTCGTTCTGAGGCGATCAATAAGACCGGCAGGTGGCGAAAAAGTTCATTCCCCCGGCATTGCGAAACCAGGCGCAACGGGTCGCCGTCTGGCGTGGTCATGCTCGCGATGATCAGCTCGATCTCGCCGTCAAGCCGCGATTGCGCTTCGGTGCTGCTGCCGACGACGGTCACCCGGTGACCAACCGCCAGGGTTTCCGATAGCTTAGCGGCGGCAAGCGGATCCTCTTCGACGATCAGAACGCTTGCCGGCCGACCCCCCTCGGTGGAGACGGATGCCGGGCCGCCGAAGCGGCCGCATATCTCGTCGCGCAACCGCCACTCTTCCATCATGCGTTTGAGTCGGACTAGCGAGCGCACCCGCGCGAACAGAGCAATATCGTTGACCGGCTTCGTCAAAAAGTCGTCGGCGCCGGCTTCCAGCCCGCGCAGACGGTTGGCGACATCGGACAGGGCCGTTACCATGACCACCGGGAGATCGGCAGTCCGCGGGTTGGCCTTCAGCCGGCGGCAAACTTCGAAACCGTCCATGCGGGGCATCATCACGTCGAGCAGAATGACATCGGGCAGCTCGGCGTCAGCTATTTCCAAGGCAGCGCTGCCGCAAGAAGCGGACAACACATCGAAATATTCGCTCGAAAGCTTGGCTTCGAGCAACTTGATATTGATCGCCATGTCGTCGACGACTAGAACTCGTCCAGACATTGGTCACCCTCACATTGAGAGATAAAAACCATCATTCGGTTAAGTAAGAAAGCGCTCCACCGTTTGTATAAAGTTCGTGACCGATATCGGCTTGGCAATGTAATCCTCACAACCGCCATTGCGCATTTTTTCCTTGTCGCCTTTCATGGCAAATGCGGTAACGGCGATAATTGGGATCATACAGATGCTCTCATCCTCTTTGATCCATTTGGTGACTTGCAGGCCGGAGACTTCAGGAAGCTGAATGTCCATCAGGATTAGATCGGGGTGATGACGGCGCGCCATCGCGAGTGCCTCAACCCCACCTGTCGACTGCAGCGTGTCGTAACCATGCGCCACGAGAAGATCGTTGAACAGCTTCATATTGAGGGCGTTGTCTTCGACAATCAAGACCTTCTGGCGGGGCGATCGAAGCCCGGTCCTGCCTAATTTAAAGGATTCGATGGTCATGCTTCGCGGACCTGAAAAAATGCTTAAATGGCTGCTGGATCGGTGATCGCCATCGACACGGCTCTGTGCCCGCAGTTACGCAACGCTTGCTTTGCCAGCTTTAATGCCCTGGACTTAAGAATTGATGAGCGGTGTTGTTGCTCCATCACTTCCGCATCGGAAAGATCGCACCAATGACCAAACGTCTCCGCATTGGCGTCGATGTCGGCGGTACTAAGATAGAGGGCGCGGCCGTTGATGTATCCGGCGCAGTGTGCCTCCGACGCAGGACGGCCACCCCGCAGGGAGACTACGGAGGCACGATTGCCGCTATCGCCTCGATAGTCGACGGAATCGAGCAAGATCTCGGCCTAAGGGGGTCGGTCGGCGTCGGCATCCCGGGAGCCATCTCCCCGGCCAGCGGGCTCGTCAAGAACGCGAACTCCACGTGGCTGATCGGTCGTCCAATGCAGCGCGATCTCGAAGCAGCTTTGGCGCGGCCAGTCCGGCTGGCTAATGACGCCAACTGCTTTGCGCTCTCCGAAGCGACA
>Ga0306926_10006790_pt1 | contig 12333 bp, 12 predicted proteins | sample flu12Cox44000178_FD_203759 | JGI IMG/M metagenome (GOLD analysis project Ga0306926, IMG submission 203759) | Lab enrichment of tropical soil microbial communities from Luquillo Experimental Forest, Puerto Rico - flux8day.12C.oxic.44.000.178 (v2)... | ecosystem: Environmental > Terrestrial >... | reverse complement strand
GCACCGGCCAGTACCCCGCCTGCGCCGTCCGCACCCCCGGCCGCCGCCGAGGGTGGCAGGCTGGCCACGTGAGCCGCGTCCTGGTGGTCGACGACGAGCCGCAGATCCTCCGCGCGCTCCGGATCAACCTGCGGGTGCGCGGCTACGAGGTGGACACGGCCGCCACCGGCGGGCAGGCGCTGCAGACGGCGGCCCACCACCCGCCGGACCTGGTCATCCTCGATCTCGGCCTGCCGGACCTGGACGGGGTCGAGGTCATCGGCGGGCTGCGCGGCTGGACCAGCGCACCCATCATCGTCCTGTCCGGCCGGGCGGACAGCACCGACAAGGTGAAGGCGCTGGACGCAGGCGCGGACGACTACGTCACCAAGCCGTTCGGCATGGACGAGCTGCTCGCGCGGATGCGGGCCGCGACCCGGCGGGCCGCCCCCACCGAGGAGACGCCGCGGGTGAGGCTGGGCGACCTGGTCGTCGACCTGGCGGCCAAGCGGGTGGTCAGGCCAGACGGCAGCGACATCCGGCTCACCCCGACCGAATGGCATCTGCTGGAGTTCCTGCTCCGGCACCCGGGCAAGCTGCTGAGCCAGCGCCAGCTGCTGGCCGAGGTGTGGGGGCCCGGCTACGCCGACGCGACCGGCAACCTCCGCCTCTACATGACCCAGCTGCGCAGGAAGCTGGAGCCGGACCCGGCCCGGCCCCGGTGGCTGCGCACCGAGCCGGGTATGGGCTACCGCTATCAGCCCGACGAGGATGAGCCCGCCGGGGTCAGCCCGGAGCGCTAGCCGATGAACAGGAAGGCGATGATGGCGATCACCGCTGCCACGCCGACCGCGATCGCGACGAGCTTGACCACCTGGTTGCGGGGAGCGTTCATGGCCCAGGCCTGGGTCGCTTCCGCGCCCTTGGGCTGGTTGACAAAGGCACGGAACTCGGCCGTGCTCTTGGAGGTGTCAGCCTCATCCTGGTCGCGCATAGCCGGGACTCTAGCCGGTTACGCAGGTCAGCAGCCGAGTTTTCCAAAATTATCCGGTATCGCCACCCCCCGGCCCGTCCGGTCCCGGGGGCAGGATGTCGGCCCGGCTCACCAGCCGGGAGAGCACGATCACGCTCCGGGTGCGGACCACGAAGGGCTCGGCGCTGATCCGCTCGACCACCTGCTCGAAGTGGCGGACATCGGCGGCCCGGATGTGCAGCAGGGCGTCCGCCTCCCCGGTGATCGTGGCCGCCCCGGTGACCTCCGGGTATTTGCTCACGGCGGCGCGGATGTGCGCGGGTGAGGTGCGCCCGCGGCAGAACAGCTCCACGTAGGCCTCGGTCGTCCAGCCGAGGGCGGCCGGGTCCACCGTGGCGGAGAAGCCGGTGATGGCGCCGCTCGCCCGCAGGCGGTCCACCCGCCGCTTGACCGCGGGCGCCGACAGCCCGACCCGCCCTCCGATCTCGGAGTAGGTGGCGCGGGCGTTCTCGACCAGAACGCCGACGATCCGCTGGTCCAGTTCATCGAAGGCCACACCGCGATCCTGCCAGCCGGAGCGCCGTCCGGCCCGGCGCGGCGGCCAGGGACGCGGGCGAACGGGCCCAGTTGGTGGTGATCGCCTACGAGCACGGCCTGGCCGGCCCTTAGCCGGCCCGGCTAAGGGCTAGCTGACCACCCGCACGGTCACCCGGAAGGTATCGGTGATCCCGCACATTGTCCCGTGCCCGGCAGACGGGCTGGCCGAGGCCCCGGGGTGGCACGAGCTCCGTGACGAGGTGATGGCGGCCACGCCCGGCTGGGCCGCGACGAAGTACCCGCCGGTCACCCCGAGCGCGAGCGCCAGGTGGCCGTTCGCCCTCGGGACCAGGGCGGCCGAGCTTGATCTCAGCGCGGCCCACTTGAGCTCCGGTGTGCCCTTCAGGTAGATCAGCACCCCGGTGCCCGGCTTGACGCAGAACGACCGGCCGGTGTCGCCGGCGCGGAGGGTGAGGACGTGGCCAGGCGGCGACGTAGGCATAGCGGCACCGCAGGCGGCCGCCGCCGGGGCGCCGGTGGATGGAGCCGGGCTGCCAGACGATCCGCTCATCGCCGAGCCGGCCGGCTGCTGCCCGCAGGCAGCGGTCAGGGCGGAGACCCCGATGACCGCGGCGGCGGCGAAAAACGAGACGCTGCGCATTGGCACCTCCCAGTCACGGCGGGCGACGGCGGCGTTCCGGTTCAAGATGCGCCAGCAAGGCTTAGACGCCCAGCAGCCCCGTTAGGTTCCGGCCGACACACTGACCGGGATACGCAATCTGCCTTGAAAGACGGGCGGGAGCCACCATAATGAGCTCCCGTTATGCTTCCGCTGCGGCGGACGGCCCCGGGCCGCCCGCCGTCTTTCTGCCCGTGGTGCTGCGCGGCCCGCAGCCCGGCGTTCACGGGGTCGCGAAGGGGAGGACATGAGCTTCGGTACCCGTGCCCGCCGGTGGGCGGCCCTGGGCGGCATCGCCGCCGTTGTCCTGCTGGCGAGCGCCGGCGCCCCGGCCGCCGCCACCGCGGCCCAGGTGGCCGTGGCACACGCGGCCACGAGCGCTGGCGGCCCCCCGGTCACCGACCCGTACGCGCCCGCCTACCACCACCGCTACCGGAACGGGGCCGTCCCCACCCGGGGAACCGCCGCCCACATGGCGGCCTGGGCCCGGCAGCATCCGTACGCGGCGACCGCCTCCCCGTCCCTTTCCCCCGCGGCCACGGGCAGCGCCGGGGCCGGGTCGGCCAGGAACGTCCGCTACGGCGGCGGCATTAACAACATCGGTGTCACCACCGGCGAAGAAAAGGTGTACCTGGTCTTCTACGGCTCCCAGTGGGGCACGATGGGCACCAACAGCAAGGGCGACGACACCTTCTCAAATGACCCATCCGGTGAGGCGCCCTATGTGCAGGAGCTGTTCAAGGGCCTGGGCACCGGCGGCGAATTGTGGTCGGGCGTGATGACGCAGTACTGCCAGGCCGTCCCTGTGGGCGCTCAGACCTGCCCGTCGCGCGCCCGGCATGCGGCCTACCCGCATGGCGGGGCACTGGCCGGGGTCTGGTACGACAACAGCTCCGCGTCCCCGGCCCAGGCGACCGGCAACCAGCTCGCCCAGCAGGCAGCCAATGCGGCCGCCTTCTTCGGCAACACCACCGCGGCGCTCAACCGGGACGCTCAGTACATCATCCTGTCCCCGCACGGCCTTGATCCGGATCAGTACCAGGAGCAGGGATTCTGCGCCTGGCACGACTACACCGGGGACAGCCTCCTGGACGGCGGCGGTGCCGTCAGCCCCGGCTACGTCGCCTTCACGAACATGCCCTACGTCCCCGACGTGGGTCTCACCTGCGGGGCGCGCTTCATCAACCCCGGCCCCACCCCGAAGCTCGAGGGTGTCTCGATCGTCGTGGGACACGAGTACGGCGAGACGATCACCGACCAGGAGCCCCCTGGCGGCTGGGTCGACCGTAGCGGCAACGAGGTCGCGGACAAGTGCGCCTGGAAGCAGACGGGCCCCGGCAGGGTCGCCGTGCTGAGCCTGCGTACCGGCAAGTTCGCCATGCAGGGCTCCTGGGCCAACAGCGCCAACAGCGGCACAGGCGGGTGCCAGTTCACCCACGCGATCCAGACCACCGAGTTGCTGGTGAACCCCGGCTTCGAGACCGGCAGGCTCAGCCCGTGGCACGCGACATCGGGGGTGCTGAAGAAGAGTTCCAGCGGTCTCCCCGCGCGCTCGGGCAGCTGGCTGGCCCGGCTTGGCGGGCGGGCCGCCCCCCACACGGACACCTTGGCGCAGACGGTGACGGTGGCGCCGCCGAACGGCACCTACGGGGCTGCGAAGTTCTCGTTCTGGCTGGAGATCAAGACCAATGACCCGGCCAGAAGGGCCCACGACAGGCTCAAGGTGCAGGAGCTGACCACCGGCGGCACGGTACTCAGGACGCTGGCCACGTTCTCCAACCTCAACGCAGTCGGTCATTACGTGAAGCACACGTTCTTGCTCAAGGCGAACCAGAAGATCATCCTCAAGTTCACTGGCACCGAGACCCTGGCCGGTCACACCACGAGCTTCCTCATCGACGACACCGCGCTGAACGCCTCCTGACCCTCGCGGCCGCGCCCGCGGGATCCCCACGGCGCGGCGGGGGCCGGGCCCGCGGCGGTCGCAGACCGGGCGGAGGCCTAACCTGTCGGGGCTCCAGACCCGCTGGGGTCCCGGACCCTGCGGAGGGCCGGATCCGCAGAAGGCCCCAAATCCGCGGGAGTCCCGGACTCGTGCGGCGTGCAGCCCCGGACCCGTCGGGGTCTCCGACCAGCCGAGGCACCGCATTTTCGGCCGTTTCTCTTGTCCAAAATTGATCTTTTGGCCGCATTGATGTGTGTTTAATCCTGCTGGCTGGCTTCTTGCCGGTTACGTTCACGGCCGTCCATTGACCGCCGAAAAGGGCCTGGTTATCGTGCCCGCAGGCACCGCGGCCCGCGGTGCGGTCCTGGAGGGAGCGCAGGATGAGATCTCGTCACTCCGCCCGGCGGTGGGCCTGCCGCGGCGGCACCGCCGCGTTAGCGGCCATGGCGCTGGGCGCCGGAATGCAAGTTGCCGTCACCGGAGCCCAGGCCGCCACCGCCGGCCCACCCGCCACCGCGAACCCGTACTCGCCGGCCTACCACCACTCCTACCGCCAGGGTGTGATCCCGACCCGCCCGCAGCTGGCCAAGATGCGCGCCTGGACGCGCAGCCACCCGGCCCAGGCGGCGGCCGCGTCGCCCAACGACCTCAACTACGGCGGCGGCATCGGCGGGATCGGCGTCACCACCGGCCAGGAAAAGGTCTACCTGGTCTTCTACGGCTCCCAGTGGGGCACCCAGTCCACCAACGCCAAGGGTGACATCACCCTGTCCGGCGATCCCTCCGGCGCCGCCCCGTACCTGCAGGAGTTCTTCAAGGGCCTGGGCACGAACGGCGAACTGTGGTCCGGCGTGATGACCCAGTACTGCGACGGTGTCGCGGTCGGCGCCCAGTCCTGCCCGGCCAGCAACACCGAGCACGTCGCCTACCCCGGCGGCGGCGTCCTGGCCGGAGTCTGGGTCGACGAGAGCGCGCCCTCCCCCGGCCAGGCGACCCCCGCCCAGCTGGGCACCGAGGCGGCCGACGCGGCCGCGCACTTCGGCAACACCACCGCCGCCGCCAACCGGGACGCGCAGTACGACATCCTGTCCCCGACCGGCACCCACCCCGACGGGTTCGGCCCGAGCGGGACGTTCTGCGCCTGGCACGACTGGAACGGCGACCCGTTCGTGGGGGTGACGTCGCCCTACGGTGACATCGCCTTCACCAACATGCCCTACGTCACCGACCTGGGCGCCTCGTGCGGGGAGAACTTCGTCAACGCCGGGAGCGCCGGCCTGGCCGACGGCTTCTCCATCGTGAACGGCCACGAGTACGCCGAGACCATCACCGACCAGAACCCGCCCGGCGGGTGGACCGACTCCTCCGGCGAGGAGAACGCCGACAAGTGTGCCTGGATCACCCCGGGCACCAGCGGCGGGGCGTTCGACCTCGCGCTGGCCAGCGGCACGTTCGCGGTGCAGACCAGTTGGGCCAACGACGGCGGGGCCGGGGCCGGCGCCTGCGAGGCCAGCCACCCGATCGTGACGAACGCCGGCAGCAGCAGCGGTGACACCGTGACCGTCAGCGCCCCGGCCAGCCAGAGCACCAGGCGGAACACGGCCGTCAGCCTGCAGATCTCCGCGGCTGACTCGGCCTCCGGCCAGACCCTGAGCTACAGCGCGACGGGCCTGCCGAGGGGGCTGGCCATCAACTCCGCCACGGGCCTGATCAGCGGCACCCCCACCCGGACCGGAACGTCCACCGTGAGGGTGACGGCGGCCGAGACCACCGGTGCCGCCGGATCGGCCAGCTTCACCTGGACGGTCCACCGCTGACCGCGGCGTGATAAATGTCCAGTATCCGTTTTCTTATCGGCGGATTTCCTTTGAGTGCCCTTCCGCCTAACGTGCCCCCGGGGTCGTATTGACACGCTAATTGGGCGTCGTGGTGGGTGGTGTTCCTGTCCTTCGTGCCAGGCGCCAACGTGGCGGTCGAGCAGATCGGCCTCGGCCTGGCGGTGGCGGCGCCCCTCCGGTGGCGCCGGGCATCTCGCTGGGCGCCGGGAGGATACTGGCGTGACCGGCGATCTCGGGAGGGGTCATGGCGCGGATGGGCGGGATGTACGGACCGGACGCCACCTTCCTCGGCGTGCCCAGGGCCGATCTGGCCGACCCCGCCACCTGGGCAGGGGCCGATGTCCTGATCATCGGGGCCCCGTTCGACGGCGGCACCTCGTACCGGGCGGGCGCCAGGTTCGGCCCACAGGCGATCCGCTTCACCGACTACCTGCCGCACGACGCCTCCCGTCCGCATCTGGCCCTCGGGGTGGACCCGCTGGCGGAGATGCGGGTCGCCGACGCCGGCGACGTGGAGATGCCGTCGGGCGAGACCGAACGCTCGCTCCGCGCGCTGGAGGAGGCCGTCTTGACGGCCTGCCAGGGCGGCGCGCTGCCGGTCATCCTCGGCGGGGACCACACGATCACCTTCCCCGACGCCACCGGGGTGGCCCGCCACGTGGGCTGGGGGCGGGTGTCGCTCATCCACTTCGACGCGCACGCCGACACCGGCAACACCCAGTTCGGCTCGCTCTACGGGCACGGTACCCCGATGCGCCGGCTCATCGAGTCCGGCGCCGTGCGGGGCGACAGGTTCCTGCAGATCGGGCTGCGCGGCTACTGGCCCGAGCCGGAGACGCTGGACTGGATGGCAGGCCAGCGGATGCGCAGCTACGAGATGACGGAGGTGGTGGGGCGCGGCCTGGACGCCTGCCTGACCGAGGCCTTCGCCATCGCCACCGACGACTGCGACGGGGTGTTCCTGTCGGTGGACGTGGACGTGGTCGACCCCGGCATGGCGCCGGGGACCGGTACCCCCGAGCCGGGCGGGCTGACCGGCCGCCAGCTGCTCGACGCGGTGCGGCGGATCGCGATGGAGCTGCCGCTGGCGGGGGTGGACGTGGTGGAGGTCGCGCCGCCCTACGACCACGCGGAGATCACCGCCTTCCTGGCGGGCCGGGTGGTGCTCGAGGCACTGTCGGGCATCGCCTGGCGGCGCCGGCGGCTGGCCGGGGACCCGGTGCGGCAGCCGGGCGACCCGCTGCTGGAGGGCCGGCCCCCGGCCTGAGCCTGCGGGCACACGTGCCCCATCCGCGGCTCAAGCGGGTCCGATAGGTACCCATACCGGTGATGAGCCGACGGATCGAGGGGATCTATTATTGCTGCATTCTGGACGTGACCCGCCTGCGCATCCTGGTCGCGGTGGCCCGGCATGGATCGGTGACTGCCGCGGCCCGGGCGCTCAACTACGCCCAGCCCTCGGTGAGCCACCATCTGGCGCGGCTGGAGGCCGAGACCGGGGCCAGGCTCACCCGGCGGTCGGGGCGGGGCATCCAGCTGACCGACGCCGGCCGCCTGCTGGCAGGCCGGGCCGAGGAGATCCTCGGCCGGCTGGACGCCGCCGAGCGGGAATTGGCCGCCCACGTCGAGCAGCGGCAGGAGCGCATACGGCTGGCGGGATTCGCCTCCGCGCTGGCGACCATCGTCCCGGCCGCGCTGTCCCGCCTGGCGGCCGGGCACCCGGGGATCGACCTGCTGCTGGCGGAGGCCGAGGCGCCGGAGGCGATGCGGATGCTCCGGGCCGGGCAGGTGGACGTCGCGCTGGTCGTCCGGCACATGCAGGACGGGACCCCGGTCGGCCCGCCCGCCAGCGCGGACGGGGCCAGGACCCGGCTGATCCTCGACGAGCAGGTCCACCTGGTGACCAGGCCGCCGCCGGGGGGCGTCCTAGGCGGGGCCCAGCCGGGCGGCGGCCAGCCCGGCAATGGCCCGCCCGCGGCCGGCGAAGCCGGCGGGCCCGACCTGGCCGCCCACGCCCACAGCCAGTGGATAGCAGGCTGTGAGCACTGTCGGGGGCATATGATCTGGCTCTGCCAGCACGCCGGGTTCAGCCCGAAGATCGCCTTCACCACCGACGATCACGTCGCCGCGCAGGCGCTGGTCGCGGCGGGGCTCGGCGTCACCATCCTGCCCGGCCTGGCGATCAACGCGGCACGCCATCCCGGCATCCGCGCGCAGCCGCTGCCTGGCGCGTGGCGTCAGGTGTTCGCGGTCACCTACGGCCAGCCGCCCGACCCGCGCGCTGTTGACCACCTGCTCGACATCCTCACCCTGGCCGCGGCGGCCACGGCGAACGGCCCGGGCGGCGCCGCCCAGCGGGACGGCAAGGCCTCATCCGGCCAGGCCTCATCCCGGGCCGGCTGAGCCGCTGGCGTCAGATCGGGCCGCCCGTCCCCTCCCAGTACGGCTCGCGCAGGCGGCGCTTGAGCAGCTTGCCGCTCGGGTCGCGCGGCATGGCGGCGATGAAGCCGACCGACCGCGGCCATTTCATCCGGGACAGCCGGCCCTCGAGCGAGGCCACGATGTCCGCCGCGAGCTCCGGCCCGGGCTGCGCCCCCGCCGCGGGCTCGACCACCGCCTTGACCGACTCGCCCCAGTCGTCGTCGGGGACGCCGAACACCGCGACGTCGGCGACCTTCGGGTGCATGATGATCGCGGCCTCGATCTCGGCCGGGTAGATGTTCGCCCCGCCGGAGATGATCATGTCGGACTTCCGGTCGCACAGGAACAGGAAGCCGCCGGCGTCGAGATAGCCGACGTCACCGACCGTGAAGTAGCCGCGCAGCCGGCTGGCCTCGGTCTTGGCCGGGTCGTCCTTGTACACGAAGTCCGGAATGGTCATCCGCAGGTACACGGCGCCGGCCACTCCGGGCGGGCACGCGTTCCCGTCGTCGTCGGCGATCATGACCTCACTGGCCGGCCACGGCCGCCCCACGGTGCCCGGCCGGGCCAGCCAGTCCTGCGGGGTCGCGATCGTGCCGCCGCCCTCGGTGGCCGCGTAGTACTCGTACACCCGCGGGCCCCACCAGTCGAGCATCGCGCGCTTGATCCCCACCGGGCACGGCGCGGCCGCGTGCAGCAGCCACCGCATCGAGGACAGGTCGTGGCGGCGCCGGACCTCGTCCGGCAGCGCGAGCAGCCGCTTGAACTGGGTCGGCACCATGTGGGTGCTGGTCACCCGGTACCGCTCCACCAGGGCCAGCACCTGCCCGGCATCCCAGGCATCCATGTAGACCAGGCAGTGCCCCATCTGGGCGGCGCCGCACCCGAACACGGTGACCGCCGTGTGGTAGTGCGGCGAGGTGACAAGGTGCACGTTCGGCGGGCCGGCGGTGATGCCGAACAGCTGCAGCAAGGCGGACCCCCGTTCGGCGGCCTCGTCCGGGTCGAGCCCGGACAGCGGCCGGCGCACCCCTTTCGGCCGGCCGGTGGTGCCGGCGGTGTAGTGCATGGCGGCGCCGGCGGTCCGGCCGGCCGGCAGGCCGGACGGCTGGCCCTCGCGGATGATCTGCACGGGGCAGAACCCCGGCACGTCGCCGTAGCTGATCCGCCCGCCGGGCGGCACCCCCGCCTCGTCAGCGGCCGCGGCCCCGGCCGGGCCGAACCGCTCGTGGACGAAGAACGCCTTCGCCTCGCTGTCCCGCACGATGTAGGCGATCTCCGGGGCGGTGAAGTGCCAGTTGATGGGGGTGACGTACCAGCCGGCCTGGACCGCGGCCAGGTAGATCTCCAGCGGCGCGATCCCGTTGGGCGCCAGCACGGCCACGCCGTCGCCGGTCCGCAGGCCCCGGGCCCGCAGGCCGTGGGTCAGCTGGTTGACCCGGGCCAGGAGGTCACCCGCGGTGTGGGGCGTGCCGTCCGGCTCGATCGCCGCGGTCCGGTCCGGATCGGCCAGCGCACGCCGCCAGAAGCCCAGCGACCCCATGCCCACCTCCCGCTGCCTCTGAGGCTACGTGGCGGCGGCCCGCGCTGTCAGTATGGTGACGGGCCGCAGAGCCGGGACGACTGGCCGGTGCCCGGCCCGCACCGGCCGACACCAGGAGGGACGCCGATGCCGGTCGCTCTCTCCGCCGCACTGTTCGTGGCAGGCGCCGCCGTCAGCCTCGCCACCAGCTACGTGCTCGTCACCCGGCTGGAACGGATCGGCGAGCGGCTGGGCCTGTCGGAGGCCCTGCTCGGCGTGCTCGCCGCGCTGGCGGCGGACGCACCGGAGATCACCTCGGCCGTGGCCGCGCTCACCTCTCACCAGAGCAAGATCGGCGCCGGGGTGATCATCGGCTCGAACGTCTTCAACCTGGCCGCGCTGCTCGGGCTGGGCGCCGTGGTCGCCGGGGGGATCGCGCTGCACCGCCGGGTGGTGCTCCTCGGCGGAGTGGTCGCTATCTGGATCGCGGCCGCCTGCCTGGTCACGGTGCTCGGCCTGATCTCGCCCACGGCCGGGCTGATCGCGGTGCTCGGCGTCCTCGTGCCCTACCTGGTGGTCCTCGGCGCGGGCCACGCCCGCCTGCAGCGGCTGGCGCTGGTCCAGCGCTGGGAGAGCTGGCTCGCCGCCGCCGTCACCGAGGAGGAGCAGGAGCTGGAGGAGGTCATCCACCCGCCGCACGGCCGCGGCCGGGACGTGGTCATCGCGGCGACCGCCCTGGTGGTCGTGGTGGTGGCCAGCGTGACCATGGAGCGGTCGGCGTCCCTGCTGGGCACGCATTTCGGCGTCCCGGAGATCGTCACCGGCGGGGTCGTGCTGGCCGCGGTGACCAGCCTGCCGAACGCGGTCGCCGCCGTCTACCTGGCCGCCAGGGGCCGGGGCGCCGCCATGCTGAGCACCACGCTGAACAGCAACGCACTGAACGTGACCGCCGGGCTGCTCATCCCGGCCGCCATCACCGGCCTCGGGCCGCCCTCACCCCAGTCGGGCCTGATCGCGGTCTGGTACCTGGTGATGACGGTGGCCTCGATCGCTTTTGCCTACCGGGACAGCGGCGTGAGCCGGGCGACCGGCGCCCTGATCATCGGCGCGTACCTGGTCTTCCTCGGCTCGCTGCTGGCCACCGCGCACTCGGCGGCCCCCGATCCGCGGCTGACGGTCATTCCGCTGGCGGTGGTGGCCGTGGGCGCCGCCGCCGGGCTGGCGCGCAGGCCGGGACGCCGGCGGCGCCGGGAGCCCCCGCGCTAGAGCCCAGCCGGGGCGCGGGCGCCGCCGGGAGCGCGCGCTAGGACCCAGCCAGTTCGGCGGCCAGGACGGCGCCGAGCTCCCAGCAGTTCTCCAGGTCGGCGGCGGACGGAGGGCCGATGACGGACAGCGGCGGCCGGGCCTGCCGCCAGGACAGGCCCGAGGTGATCGACTCCACCGCGCGCACGGCGCCGGTGGTGTCGGAGTTGCCGTGCACGTACAGCGCGTACGGCCGGCGCTGGGTCGCCTCCAGGCAGGGGTAGTAGATGCCGTCGAAGAAGTGCTTGAGCGCCCCGGACATGTAGCCGATGTTGGCGGGGGTGCCGAGCAGGTACCCGTCGGCGGCGAGCACGTCCGCCGCGGACGCCGTCAGCGCGGGCCGCACAGCGACCTCGACGCCCTCGATCTCGTCGGTGGACGTCCCCGCCCGGGCGGCCTCGAACATCGCCTGCAGCGCGGGCGAGGTGGTGTGGTGGACGATCAGCAGGACGGCCATCAGCGCAGGTACGCCCCGGGCTCACGCCGGCTCACCGCGCCGCGATCAGGCACTCCCGCAGTGTACGCCCGGGCCGGGCGCCAGCCGTTTAGCCTGAGCCTGTGCGTGCTGCCCTCGGAGTGCTCGCCGATGTGATCTGCGTGCTCATCTTCGTGGTGATCGGCCGGGCCAGCCACCACGCCGGGGGAAGCCTGGCCGGGGTGGTGAGCACGGCGTGGCCGTTCCTGGCCGGCCTGGCCGCTGGCGAGCTGATCACCCGGTCGTGGCGCCGGCCGTTCGCCCTGGTTCCGACCGGGGTGGGGGTGTGGCTGGCGACGGTGGCCATCGGGCAGGCGCTGCGGGTGGCCGCGGGGCAGGGCACCGAGATCGCCTTCATCGCCGTGTCCGCGGCCTTCCTGGGGCTGTTCCTGCTCGGCTGGCGGGTGGCGGCGGCCCGGGTGCAAGCCGTCCGGTCACGCCGACCCCGCTGACCCCGACTTGGCGGATCGTCTTGCTTGGCTATAGTCCCGCGGCCTAGACTGAACGTTCAGTCAGCCGGAGGAGTGCAACGTGGTCAGCAAGCAGGACAGCCCGGCCCACGCGCCCGTAGACCTCCAGCGGGTCATCGCAGAGCAAGAGCGGATCTTCACCGAGCGCCAGCCACAGTCGGCGCGCCTGGCCGCGCGCGCGGGCCGCACGCT
>Ga0306926_10006787_pt1 | contig 12336 bp, 9 predicted proteins | sample flu12Cox44000178_FD_203759 | JGI IMG/M metagenome (GOLD analysis project Ga0306926, IMG submission 203759) | Lab enrichment of tropical soil microbial communities from Luquillo Experimental Forest, Puerto Rico - flux8day.12C.oxic.44.000.178 (v2)... | ecosystem: Environmental > Terrestrial > Soil... | reverse complement strand
AGTTCATGGCAAGCGTCGGCGCAGACAAGCTTGCAATTGACGTCGCGCCGTGGGGTGAAGGTCGTTTGCGCGTCAACGGGCACGAAGTTGCGCATCTGAAGGACGCCAAAGACCGGCGCCAGGCCTTTCGGGAACTTAAAAAGATTGCCGAACACTATTTGCAGACCAAGGCGGCGCCATTCGAGAAACCGGGAAACTCCATGAAATTACCAGCTGTGAAAGCCAGACTTCTCGAGGGCAAGAAAGGGCTGATCGTCGGAATTGCCAACGACCAATCGATCGCCTGGGGTTGCGCTAAGGCATTTCGAGCCTTGGGCGCCGAGCTCGCTGTGACTTACTTGAACGACAAAGCCAAAAAATATGTTGAGCCGCTGGCGCAGGCGCTTGAGGCTCCGATTGTGATGCCGCTTGACGTTCGCGCCGGCGGCCAGATGGAGGCAGTGTTCGAGAAGATTGCCAGCGTATGGGGCAAACTCGATTTTCTCGTGCACTCTATTGCCTTCTCGCCCAAAGAGGCGCTGCAGGGCAGGGTCGTCGATGTTTCGCGCGAAGGTTTCCTTACCACGCTCGACGTTTCGTGCTGGACCTTCATTCGCATGGCGCATCTCGCCGAACCGCTGATGCGCAAGGGCGGCACCCTTTTCACCATGACCTATTACGGCAGCCAAATGGTGGTGAAGAACTACAACATCATGGGCGTAGCCAAAGCGGCATTGGAGAGTGCTGTACGATACCTTGCCGCCGAACTCGGCCCGAAGGGCATTCGCGTCCACGCGATCTCTCCGGGCCCGTTGGCGACCCGAGCCGCCTCCGGAATACCGGAATTTGACGCGTTGCTGGATAAAGCCAGGGCCAAAGCGCCGGCAAGGAGCCTCGTCAGCATCGACGATGTCGGGGTCGCAACGGCGTTTCTTGCCCACGATGCCGCGCGGCTGATCACGGGCGAAACGCTTTACATCGACGGCGGCTATCACATTATGGACTAGAAACGCGACTAGGCACGCCTAATGCATGTTGCCATTGGGTTCGGTTTTCGGAATCAATGTCGATATGCGAGGTTGGGCCGATGGTTGACTATTACGCAATCCTGTCGCGCGCCATCGATACATTCGAAGCGAACAATCCGAGTTGGCGTCGTAACCTCTACGATCGCGCCCGGCGCACGCTGGCGAGCGAGATGCGTGCTCGGCGCCCCCAGCCAAGCGAGGCCGCGATAGCGCGTGAATTGGCTGGGCTCGAGGCGGCGGTGCGGCGCATCGAGGCCGAACGAGCGCGCAATGAGAGCGTCGAAAACGATTCCGCGGCGTTGTTGGCCGAGCCGGATCAATCTCCGCTGTTCGAATCCTGGTGGACGCGCCGCCCAGTCTGGATCGCCGTCAGTCTCGTCGTCGCAGCGCTGTGCGCGGGAGCCTATGCTTTCTGGTCCGCTCACCGGGCGACGAGCCTGGCTTCGCGAGCGCCGGCAAATAGGCCGACCAGCGCCGTGCTGGCGACGAAGGACGGGGATCTCCCACCCGGTATAGACGGCGGTCCGATGGACGCCGATCAGTCCTACGTCTTTCGCCGCCAACCGACTTTCTATCGCACGCTGCAGCCGGTCGGCAGCGTGATTGTCGATAAATTGCAGCACTTCCTGTACTTCGTGCAGCCCAACAGCATGGCGATGCGCTACGGAATTGGGATTGGCGCGCAGTGTGCCGATCTGGGTGGTCTGCGACATGTCGCGAGCATGGCGGAGTGGCCGCCGTGGGAAGCCCCGCCGGACATGGTGAAGCAAAAGCTCGCGCACAGCGGCACTCTGGCTGGCGCACCGGGCAACCCGCTCGGCGCCCGCATACTGGTGCTTGACGACAATCGATCGCGCATCCACGGGACCAATGCGCCGAAGACAATCGGAACGAACGTGACATTCGGCTGCATCCGCCTGGTCAATGACGATATCGTGGACCTATACGGTCGCGTGAAGGTCGGCACGCCGGTCCTGGTGAACTAAGTCGGGCTTGGCGTCGGACGAGAACAAAAATCACAATTAAAGAATCACCCTCGGCTAGCCCAAATCGCTCGCCTGACGTCAAATTGAGCTTGAGAAGCCTATGGAATAGATTTTCCGATCCCCATAAAATGTGCCCTTGTGGTGTGCCTGTCGCAACCACAACGTATGGGCACTGGGCGTGCTGTTCCGGCAACAGTCGACATCTCTTGGTCCGGCATGGTCGTGGGTGAGTGATGTCTGGCTCGCCGCGGCGGTCGCTTGCGGTTATTTCCTCGCGGCGCGATTAAGCCTCGGTCTGCTTTTGGAGCCGGACGGCGTCGCGGTGTTTTGGCCGGCCGCAGGAATCTCCTCAGGCATTTTGATTGCTCTTGGTCCGCAAGTTCGATTGCCCGTCACGGCAGCGGTCATCGCCGCTACGCTTGCCGCCAATCTTCTGGGCGATCGGAATATTCCGTCCGGCCTCGGCTTCGGCCTGTGCAACGCAGCCGAAGCGCTGATCACGGCGGCAATAATCCAATATTACTTCAAGGCAGATTTTACGCTCGATCGACTGCAACAAGTCCTTGGTCTGCTTTTGGCTACGATAGCAGGCACCGTCGTTTCGGGAATCGGAGGCGCAGTCTTTTTCAAGTTGTTTCACAGTCCTACCGTGCCGATGTTTACCACTTGGCGGCACTGGTTTGCCTCCGACGCAGTTGGAATTATCGCTGTTGCTCCGCTTGTGATTGGTCTTGCAGCTGCGGCACGCAGGCCGCCGCCGCCTCGCGAACTGGTTGAAGGCGCGGCCGTACTCGCATTGCTTACCGCGATGACCGGGATAATCATATCTCTGCCCAATACGCCGTGGCAGACCTTGGTGCCGGGCGCGCTGGTATTTCCGATGGTGTTATGGCTCGCCGCGCGCTGCCGGCCGGTATTCGCCGCCGCCGGCGCGTTCATCGTTTCACTCACTGTAGTGTGGGCGACAATCTTCGGCATCGGCCATTTTGGCGATACGGCTCTCCCGCAGGAAGATCGCATTCTGCAAGCACAGGCCGTTATTCTGGTGGTGACACTCGGCGCGTTCGTCCTCGCCGCGCTGTTTTCAGAGCGTCGCCAGCACGAGGCCGTGCTGATGAACAGCGAGGCGAGGCTTGCCCGTGCGAACAAGATGCTGGAGCGAGAGCGCGACAATAAGCTGATGAATGTGGGCGCAGCGATTAGCGCGATTTCCCATGAATTGAAACAACCTCTGACCGCGATCGTGACCAAGGGTTCGGCAGCGCGCCGATTCCTTGAACGGAACCCCTCGGATATCCCGCGGGTGCAGTCGATCCTCGGCGAAATCGTCAGCGCCAGCTTTCGCGCCAACGAAGTGCTGGAGAACATTCGTGGCCTGTTCGGGCACGATCACGAACCGCAGTCGACCGACATAAACGAGCTTGTTCGCGAGTCGCTAAGGCTCATGCACGAACAACTCGAGCGGCATCACATTACGATACTGACCCAACTTGCGCCCGACATGCCGGTCATTCCGGCTCACAGGGGTCAACTGCAGGAGGTCATCATCAACCTGTTGCAAAACTCGATAGATGCCATGGAAGCGGCGGAGAAGCCGCGCCTCTTGCGTATTGAGACGGAGCGTCCCAAGCCAGAGTCGATCGGCATTTCGATACGCGATTCCGGAAAGGGAATCGATGCGCAGGTGATCGACAGCATTTTCGATGCATTCGTCACCACAAAGGCGAAGGGCAAGGGTCTTGGTTTGGCGATATCAAGAATGATCGTCGAGCGCCACGAAGGCCAGCTCACGGCGTCGTCGGCTGGGAGCGGAAACGGTGCTATTTTTCAAATCACGTTGCCAATCAAGGTACTGCGTCAGCCAAATCCTGAAGCCTTGCCGAGCGAACCTTGATCTAAATCAAAGTTGCAGCGGCCTTTGACATTAATTCTTGATTTTTGTGTTGTTGCCGATCTGAGATTCGGAATCAAGGGAGCGGCTCAGTGAACGATGAGTCTCGACCCGTGCCGCTCAGCACATCCGACGAAGCATTCGTCGTTTTGGCAATCCGGCTCGTTTGTCTTGGGCTCATTACTTATTGGGCGTTTGTTCTCATCAGGCCGTTCCTCACAATCCTGATCTGGAGCACTATCATCGCGGTCGCGCTATATCCGATCTTCGAGTGGCTCTCTCTAAAATTTTTCGACCGTCGGGCGCTTGCCGCGACCGTGGTTACTTTGTGCAGCCTCGTTGTCATGCTGGGTCCGGCGACATGGCTCGGTCTTAGCTTGGCCGACAGCGCGCGCGTGCTAAGTGCCCGATTGAGCGACGGCACGCTGGCAATTCCGCCGCCTCCGGAAAGTATCAAGGCATGGCCGGTGATTGGGAAGAATGCCTATGAGACGTGGCAACTCGCCTCGACCAATCTTCGGGAAGTGCTCATGCAAGCGGCGCCACAACTTAAACCGGTGGGTGCCGAGGTGCTTGCGGCTGCGGGCAGTGTCGGCATCAATCTGCTCAAATTCCTTGTCGCAACGATCATATCAGGGTTTCTGTTCATTCCCGGTCCGCGACTGGTCCATTCCGTCAAAAATCTGATTCAACATCTCGCCCCAAAGCGAGGTGCGATGTTCGTCGACGTGACCGGGGCGACTATCCGCAATATTTCACGAGGTGTGATCGGAATCGCGGTTGTTCAGGCGTTGCTTGCGGGCATCGGCTTACTTCTCGCCGGAGTTCCTGGAGCGGGCCTGATCAGTTTCGGAGTGCTTTTTCTTGGCATTATTCAAATCGGGCCAGCGATCATCTTGATCCCGGTTATCGTCTGGAGCTGGTTTGAGATGGACAGCGGCATGGCGGCCCTGTTTTCCGTGTACATGATCCTGGTCGGTCTGCTCGACAATGTTTTGCGCCCGCTTGTCATGGCCAAAGGCTTGAGCACGCCCATGCCGGTAATCCTGGTTGGTGTTTTCGGCGGGACCCTGGCGCACGGAATGATCGGACTTTTTGTCGGGCCGATCGTGCTCTCCATCGCCTGGCAATTGCTCGCGCTCTGGTTTCGCGATGAATCGTCCAGGCAGGATCAGCTGGTGCTGCCGGAGAATACGAAGCGCGACCCCCACCTGATATAGGCTTCCGACAGAGTCTGTTCGCTGCGCAATGGGCTCAAGCGCGCGGCTGATGGCACCAAGCGGTTGCAAACCACTGTTGGATTTGAGGATTCTTAGATGAAGCAATTTGACTTAAATCAAGGTTCGACAGCCGGACCATCTAATTATGCTATACGAGGTCTCGACATGCGTACTGACTTTTGAAGTGGATCATTGTTTTTTCGGTGTGCACCCACGATGCATTCAATGGAACGACTTAAGGCACGGCAATGCTGAATCGCTCGAATGCCGAGGCCATTGTGTGTGTCGTCGACGATGATTCCGACATTCGCGACGGCCTGAAGCTTCTGCTGGAGTCAGTCGGTCTAAGCTGCGTTGCTTTTAACTCCACCAGAGATTTCTTGCAGAGCCAGCAGATCGAGAGCGCCAACTGTCTGATCCTGGACGTACGGTTGCCGGGCACCGGCGGACTTGATCTTCAGGAGGAGCTGACCAGGGCGCAGATCAAAACGCCGATTATTTTCATCACCGCTCACGGCGATATTCCGATGTCGGTGAGAGCGATAAAGGCTGGGGCGGTCGAATTTTTAACCAAGCCGTTTCGCGAGCAGGATCTGTTGGACGCCGTGCGGGCCGCGCTCGAGCGCGACCGTATGCAGCGAACTCAGGATCGAGACCTGCGCGACCTTCAGACCCGGTTCGAAACGCTTACCGAGCGCGAACGCAAGGTGATGACGTTTGTGATTGCGGGCCTGCTGAACAAGCAGACAGCGGCACAAATGGACATCAGCGAAGTTACCGTGAAGGTGCATCGCCATAGGTTGATGAACAAGCTCGGCGCGAAATCCTTACCAGACCTCGTGCGGATGGCCGAAATTCTTCGAGTCGATCCATTTGCAACGAACAAAATAGCGGATCGAATGGCGGACGGCGACGCTTCGCGGCAAGCGCACCAGGACGAGCATAAAGCCTGAATTCGGGACCGGGGCGATGTTTCAATCTGAGATGGTGGCAATCGTCGATGACGACCCGTTGGCCCGGGAAGGCATCAGAGAGCTCGTCGAGTCCTTGGGATATAAAGCGCGCGCATTTGTCTCGGCTCAAGACTTTCTTCAATCCGGAGCGATTGCGAGGACCGGCTGCCTCATTACCGACCTTCAGATGCCTGGGTTGAACGGTCTTGAATTGCAAGAACGGCTGCAGACACTGGGCTACGGCACGCCCGTCATCCTCATCACCGCTTACCCTAACGAGAAACATCGCAGTCGCGCCCTGAGCGCTGGCGCCATAGGTTTCTTGAGCAAGCCTTTCGAGGAGCAATCGCTCGTTGAATGTCTGACAGTGGCGATGAGACGGTCACAGGACTCGCCCGCGGCCTGATCCTGGCGCTGTCGTGTGCGCCTATTGTTTCGGTAGCGAAATGCAGCGCCTGACCAGCTAAACCAAAGTATAGTTTCGCAATCTAAACGAATAAGTCCGCCGCTGATAGACGCGGCGATTAATGGCGATTAACGTTCCGTCATATATCGAGCATATCACGGGGTTCTATAGAATTTTCGTTTGCTTTGTTGGAATCTGCAGGAGTGAGAGTCATGTTGACACATTCTGCGGTGCTTAAGAACGCGTTTCATCCTGCCGCACTGCTCGATCAGCCCGCCAAATTAAAGCCAGCTTCCGAACGGCAGGCCGATGAGGAATCGCTTGATCGCTGGATGCAGCTCATCGGTGGAGTTAGTTACTATCCGCGCCGAGTGCAGATCATCCACGAGGATGAAGCAGCGGATCGTCTTTACAAGGTCATCAGTGGGACTGTCTGCACGTTCAAAGTTCTCAGCGATGGCCGTCGCCAGATAGGCGGATTCTATTTACCCGGCGACATTTTCGGGTTGGAATACGCCGAGGGGCATACGCTTGCGGCCGAAACGATTACCAATGCCAAAGTGCTGGTGATCAGAAAAAACGTATTGGCCGCACTGGCGAGCCGTAACGCCGCGATGGCAGGTCATCTCCTGTTGCTAACGGCGCGCGAACTTGCACGTGTTCAGGACCGGGTTTTGCTGTTGTCCTCGAAGAGCGCCCAGGAGCGCGTTGTCGGTTTTCTTCTTGAAATGTCGAAGCGCGGCGCGGCTTCCGCAAATTCGGTCGAATTATCGATGTCGCGTCAGGATATAGCGGACTATCTCGGCCTGACCATCGAGACGGTATCGCGCACGCTGTGGGCTCTGGAGAATTGCGGCGCGATCGAGATATCGCGACGCAGGCGCATTCAATTCCGCAGCCGATCCAGATTGGTGCAATTGCAGCAGTAACGCCTGATCTAACGAACAAGCCGGCTGAAGTAAAATATTCGCAATCCCGTCTCGAATCCGGCCGCGACGAAGGCCGCGACCGGTGCGCGCTATAGCAACGCATCAGGTCGCGCCGGCGACCCCGAACAGCAAACCGACAACTTGAACCGCTATTACTTTTACGATCGTCATCGACGGGAAGATCATAGCGTAGCCGATATCGGGGCGCTCCGTCGGTGCCATTCGGGTGGAATACACCAAAATAGCGGGATTGCCGGTCGCGCCTGACGCAACACCCAGGAGATCGTCATACGGAATTCTCATGAGGTAATGCCCAACCAGCAGCACAATGACGACCGTGGCCAAAAGCACGGCTACACCGATCAGCAAAAGCAATAGGCCAGTCTCGGAAACGGTCTTGACGAATGGTGCGCCCGCATTGACCCCGACCGTAGCGAGGAACAAGGCGAGGCCAAAATTGCGCAGCACGATATTGGCCGGCAATGGCATGACCCACAGAAGTGGACCGGTTCGGCGCAATTTTCCCGCGATCAGCGCAACAATCAGCGGCCCGCCGCCGATTCCTAAAGTAACAGTTCCCACCCCTGGTATGGGAATCGGAATGAGTCCGAGGAGTACGCCCAGTACCATCCCGATACCGAGCGATACGTAGCTGAATTCAGCCGTGGCTTTGATACTGTCGCCGAAGAACTGGCGTATGGCGGCCTTACGGTCAGGGGGCATCAGCACCCCCACCCGGTCACCGAATTCGAGCGTAAGATCGGGCGCGGGAACGATATCGGTGTCATAGCGCCGTACGTGAAGCAATTGCACTGGAAATCCGGTCGGCAACGGCAGCTGCGCCAGCGGCACGCCGACAACGCTCGCTTTGCCGACAAAGACACGAATGTAATCGAGCGCCGAACGATCCTTGACGATACGGCCGGGATCGAGCTTGCCGAGCCGTGTCGCAGCCTCGTTGAGGGCGTCTTGCCGCTCGGCAACGACGAGGAGGCCGTCTCCCGGTTCAAGCATCAGATCGGAGGTGGGAAGGACATTCCCGCTTTTCTTCCTCACCATGGTGACCTGGATTCCACTCGGCAGATCACGGCGAAGGTCCTCGTAAGTGGCATTTGTCCAATTGGGCCCGAGCGTAATTTCGCCCATATGCAACTGCGGCTCTTTTGGCGGAAATTTTGGCTGCACCAGCCGCGTCATGAAATAAATGCACAAGATCGGTCCAATGACGCCGAACGGGTAGGCGACCGAATAGCCGATCGAGGGGTCCTTATTGCCCATGACATCGAGCGCCGCCTGAAGGGTCGCGGTGCTGGTCATCGAACCGGCGAAAATGCCGAGTGTGTGGCCTATTTTGACGCCGAACATTTGGCCGAGCCCGAGCGCGAGCAGGAGGCCAACGATGACCGCTAAGAAAGCCAAGAAATTATATTTGCGGCCGGCAGCACCGGTCATGCCTTCGAAGAACTGCCGGCCATAAAGAATGCCGACGCCGTAGAGGAACATAATCAAGCCGATCAAACCGATCGGACCGGTAATCTGTGCTTTGGGAGCAAATGCGCCGAGTGCCAATCCGACAAAGAGCACAGCACCGACCCCGAGCGAAAAGCCGCCGATGCTGATCTGGCCGACGAGGTAGCCAAGGCCTATCGCGAGAAATGCGGTGAGGATTGGTTGGGTTCCGATGATGTTACGCGCCAAGTCGATCATTAGGGTGTTCCCAAACGTTTCATCCGCAGCCGCTAGCGGGCGCGACAGCCGGCCTTGCGGAATTGTTCTAGCACGCGCTCCACCAAGTCCGGCGTTGGTGGGGTTGTGTGCGCGAGCTTGTATTCGAGGTTCATCGCCTTCCATTTGAAGGCGCCCATTTGATGGAAGGGCTGCACTTCCACCCATTCGACGTTCTTCATGGGCGCGACAAACCGAGCGATTCCTTCCACGTTCTCGCGATCGTCGGTCAGTCCGGGAACGAGTGTGAAACGCACCCATAACGGCTTTCCGATCGATGCCATGCGTTCGGCAAAGCGCAGCGTCGGGGCCAAGTCGCGTCCAGTGAGCCTGCGATATGTTTCCGGGTTCGAACTTTTTATATCGAGCAAGACGAGGTCGAGGACGGATAAATATCGGTCATCGATGCGATCACCGAGAAAACCCGAGGTCTCAATTGCGGTGTGAAGACCGAGTTGCTTGGCGCCAGCTAATATCCGACGTGTGAATGCCTGCTGCACCATCGGCTCGCCGCCGGAGATGGTGATGCCTCCTCCCAAATGCCGCAGAGCAGATGCGAACTTGCCAAGGCGGTTGATTATTTCCTTGGTTTCAATATAGGTGCCGTCCTTGAGATGCCAGGTATCCGGATTGTGGCAGTAAGTGCAGCGAAGGAGGCAACCTGACACGAACAATACGACGCGCAAGCCAGGTCCATCGTACCGCGATGCGGTCTCGTAGGAGTGCAAGTAACCGCTTGCGCCGTCGGCGTCTTCCTTAAGATTGCTTTCGTCCGGAGCATCGGGCGAGAGACCAATGTGCAGATCGTAGCGGCTGCCGGGCTCAACGTGACCGAGTTGAGGCATCGTTCATTGCCTTTTAGATCTGGCCGTGGAAGGTGCGGCTAATGACGTCTTGTTGCTGCTCGCGGGTAAGCCGAACGAAATTGACGGCGTAGCCCGAGACCCGAATTGTCAGCTGCGGATATTTGTCCGGGTTTTTCATCGCGTCTTCGAGCGTTTCCTTGTCGACTACGTTCAAGTTCATGTGGAACCCGCCGTGATCGAAATACATATCAAACGCCTTTGCGGCGGCATCAACCAGCTCCGTGTCTGATAAATGCGCCTTTTGCGGCGCTACTGAAACTGTGTAGCTAATGCCGTCCAGCGAGTCCTTGTATGGAAGCTTCGCAACCGACAGGCAGGACGCAAGCCAACCGTGGCTGTCGCGGCCGTGCATTGGATTCGCCCCTGGCGCGAACGGCTCACCTTTGCGCCGCCCATCGGGTGTGTTTCCGGTCGCTTTGCCGTACACGACGTTCGAGGTAATGGTCAGCACGCTTTGGGTATGCGTGGCATTACGATAGGTCGGGTGCTTGCGGATCTTTTGCATGAATTGCGTGACAATATTGGAGGCAATACCGTCAACGCGGTCGTCGTTGTTGCCGAATTGCGGGGTGGGATTTTTGCTCTCATTTTTATAGTCGACAACCAGGCCGGTATTATCGCGAATGACGTGAATTTTCCCGTACTTGATGGCGGCAAGGCTATCGGCAACCACTGACAAGCCGGCAATGCCGAACGCCATGGTTCGCAGGATGTCGCGATCGTGCAGCGCCATTTCCAGGCGTTCATAAAAATACTTGTCGTGCATGTAATGAATGCAATTCATCGCATGCACATAGGTGCGTGCGAGCCATTCCATCATGTGATCGAATTTCGCGTAGACATCGTCGTATTGGAGCTCCTCGCCCGTGACCGGCGGGCTCGCGGGAGCAACCTGCTCACCCGAAATCTCGTCACGGCCGCCATTGATCGCGTAGAGCAGCGCTTTAGCGAGATTCACGCGGGCGCCGAAGAACTGCATTTGCTTGCCGAGACGCATTCCGGAAACGCAGCAGGCAATGCCGTAGTCATCGCCCCAAAACGGGCGCATGAGGTCGTCGTTTTCGTATTGCAGCGACGACGTAGCGCGACTGACTTTGACGCAGTATTTCTTGAAATTATCGGGTAGGTGAATAGACCACAGCACCGTGATATTCGGCTCTGGCGCTGGACCCAGATTGGTCAAAGTGTGCAGCATGCGATAGCTGCTTTTGGTGGCAAGCGGTTGTCCATCCAAACTCATTCCCGCGACACACTCCGTCGCCCAATATGGGTCGCCGCTGAATAGCGCGTCATAGTCCGGGGTTCGCAGGAACCGAACGATGCGAAGCTTTTGTACAAGTTGATCCCACAATTCCTGTGCGCCGGCCTCGTCCAGCACCTTTTCGCGCAGGTCACGCTCGATATAAATATCGAGGAAAGTCGATATCCGGCCGATCGACATGGCCGCGCCGTTGGCCTCCTTCACCGCGCCTAAATAGGCGAGATAGGTCCACTGCACCGCCTCTTGGGCATCGGTCGCCGGCTGTCTGATATCGCAGTCATAGAGCTTTGCCATCGCGACGAGATCTTCGAGGGCGCGTATTTGCTCAGCTAGCTCCTCGCGTTGGCGGATCACTTCATCGGTCGGCCACATGTCGTCGATTTGCGCGCGTTCCCCACGCTTGACTTCCACCAAACGCTCAACACCGTAAAGCGCCACCCGGCGATAATCGCCAATGATCCGGCCGCGCCCATAGGCGTCCGGTAGGCCAGTAATAATCCCCGATTTTCGGCACCGCATTATTTCCGGTGTGTAGGCGTCAAAGACGCCATCGTTGTGCGTCTTGCGATATTTCGTAAACGTTTGATGGACGCTCGCGTCGGCTTCAAAGCCGGCGGCCTTGAGACCGGCTTCGACCATGCGAAGCCCGCCAAAAGGAAAAATGGCTCGCTTGAACGGTTGATCGGTTTGCAGTCCAACAATGACTTCGTTCTCTCTGTCGATATAGCCGGGCTTGTGGGCAAGCAGTGTTGATGGCGTATGGGTATCAACGGCCAGAACGCCTTTTTTCCGCTCGTCCCTGAAATAGGGCTGCAGTTTTTCCCAAACTGCCTTGGTCCGCTTTGACGGCCCGGAAAGAAATTTTTCATCACCCAAATAAGGTGTGGCGTTGCGAGCGATGAAATCGCGCACGTCGATGGAGGTTGTCCAAGAGCCAGGCTTGAAGTTGCGCCAGCAGCGCTGTTCTTTTTGGTTCTTGGGTATGGCTGCGGTACCTTCCATGACGCCTCTCCCTTGGTCAAAGTCCTTTTAAACAGATCCTACGATCGTTCTGAACGGCCGTGCTTGATCCAAATCAAACTTCGCCGTCTG
>Ga0306926_10006786_pt1 | contig 12336 bp, 7 predicted proteins | sample flu12Cox44000178_FD_203759 | JGI IMG/M metagenome (GOLD analysis project Ga0306926, IMG submission 203759) | Lab enrichment of tropical soil microbial communities from Luquillo Experimental Forest, Puerto Rico - flux8day.12C.oxic.44.000.178 (v2)... | ecosystem: Environmental > Terrestrial > Soil... | reverse complement strand
CGCCAAGCCGGCGTGCCGCCAACGACGACACACCGCTACCCGGCCCGATGTCCACGAATGTCGCATCCCGCAGGTCACGACCCATCAGGGCACTTACGGCGCGCGCCGCCTGCTCGATCTGCGGGTCGGACAGTGAAGTCAGGGAGCGCGCCCGGTTCTCGCCAAACGCAAAGGCAGGAGCGGATTTTTCCAGCATCTGACTGATTATACAGGGCGGACCGTTCCGTCAGAGGTTCTCAACAGTTAAATCGGGGTGCGCCTCAGGTAACGGCAGGATAGCGCCGATGTACGCCGGCGGGCAGGCGGCGGCCCGTACTCAGTGCGCCCGCGCTGCTCCGCAGCCAGTGCCTCGCAAGGTGGTCCCCAAGGGTGATCTCAAGCGCAACGTCGAGGGCTCGCGCAGGAAATTTCGCGCCCGGCTCGCGACCTGACGTGAGATGGACCAGGCGTTATTGGAGCCACGAATCCCACAGATCTGCCAGAGCGAGGACCTCTTCAGCCGCGGGCTCCTCTGTTTACCCGTCGAATCCGGGCGTCATGGAAGAGTTTGCGTGTTATCCGACTTGGCCTCGGGAGCTGGTTGCGGCGTCCCGGAGTCGAACACGAACTCATTGACGCCCAGTTGCAGGTCGATATGCTGTTTTATCAGTACGAAGCTGCACTTTCGCCTCACGAATTCCAGGATCTCGCCGGGTGTCGCGGCTTCGTACGGGTAGCCACCGAGCCAGTCGGTCACGTCGCGACGCCAGGACATGCCCCGGTTCGAATGATAGTCCCGGATCTTTCTGAACGGATTTCGGCCGACTGCCAGCACGGAGACCAGGTTCGATGTCATGTACACGGATTCCCAGGCGACTTGCTGCCAGCGCGGCGCCGTACAGTACCAGCGTTTCAGCTTGGCCCACGTTGCGGTGCCACGCCTGCCGCGGCGGAAGTTGTAGATCCCGATGGCGAACAGGCCTCCGGGACGAACCAGTCGGGCGGCGTTCTCGATGGCGTTCCACATCTGCCCCGTATGGTGCAGCACACCCCAGGAGTACACGACGTCGAACTGTCCGAGCGTGGCCAGGTACGCTTGGTCGAGTACCGATCCCTCAGCCACGGTCCAGGCTTCATCGTCCGGAAAGAAGCGCCGTCGCAGCTCCTGCGTGCAGGCGACCGATTTGGGATCGTAGTCGAATGAGTAGACACGGGCGCCGAGCCGCCGAGCCGCCAACGACGACAAGCCGCTCCCCGACCCGATGTCCAGAAATGTCTTGTCCCGCAGATCACGGCCGATCAGCGCGCTCACAGCGCGCGTCGCATGCTCGATCTGCCTATCGGACAGCGAAGTGAGGAAGCGTGCCCAGTTCTCGCCGAATGCAAACCGATCTGCCAAGCCTCACCTCACTCACGCGCTGATCAAAACTCCTGCAGCACGCGAACGATTGTAGCGTTTCATCTCATGCTCGACACGAAGCGAGTCGCGGCCGAGCGGGCCATGCCTGTTTGGCATCATACATGACGAGCCAAACGGAACCAGGCACTGCCGCGCCCGTCGCCTGTAACGAAGACTATGGAACGGCGTCCGAAGAGTGGTACGGCGGCAAGGCGGTTGGCAGCGCTCAATGCGCAGGCGCAGCCTCGTTGGCAAGCGTGGCAGCGGTACCTTGCCGGGTGCCGATCGAGGCCGCATTCCAGCCCCCGCCGAGCGCCTGGATCAGCGCGACGCTCGCGACCAGGCGGCTCTGGCGGATGGTGAGCAGCGTCTGTGCATCGCCGAGTGCGATGGCCTGGGCGGTGACGACCGAGGTGTATGCGACCGTACCCGCGCGGTACTGGTTGAGTGTGAGTTGTACCGAGAGATCGGCGGACTTGACCGTCTGCTCCTGGACTTCGACCTGCCGCTCGAGGATGCGGAGCGCGGCGAGCTCGTCTTCGACCTGCTGGAAAGCCGTGAGCACCGTCTGGCGGTAATTGGCGACGGTCGCGTCGTAGGCGGCGCGCGCCTGCCGCACCTGCGCCGGCCGCGCGCCGAAATCCAGCAGCGTCTCGCTGGCGGCGGCGCCAACGGACCAGAAGTTGTTCGGCGCGCTCACGAGCCCGGAGAAGACGTTGCTGGCAAAGCCGTAAGTGCCGGTCAGCGTCAGGTCGGGAAAGTAAGCCGCGATCGCTACACCGATCTGGGCGTTCGCCGCCGCCATGCGGCGCTCCGCTCCGGCGATGTCGGGTCGGCGCTCGAGCAGAGCCGAGGGCACGCCGGTGGGCATGACCGGTACGGTCGTGCCGAGCGTTGCCGGCGGCAGCGAGAAATCCGCCGGCGCCTTGCCGATGAGCACCGCGATGGCGTGCTCGAGCGTCGCGCGCGTCACACCGATGGCGATCTGCTGTGATTGCGCTCCGCCCAGCTGTGTTTGCGCGGTGATCACGTCTGCCTTTGCGACCACACCGACGTGATACTGATTCTCGGTGATCTCGAGCGAGCGCTTGTATCCCTCAACCGTCCTGTCGAGCAGCTGTTTCTGCTCGTCGGCGATGCGCAGCTCGATGTAGTCGGTGGCGAGCGCCGCCTGGGCGGACAACCGCGCCGCCGCCAGATCAGCTTCACTCGCCTGAGCGCTCGCCACGTCGCTCTCGATGGTGCGGCGGATCTTGCCCCAGATATCGATATCCCAGGTCGCCGTGCCGAACAGCTCGAACTCGTTCGTCGGGTGGGCGAGCGGCGTAACCGTTCCGCCCGTCGTGGCACCGGTCGCGCGGCCACCGGGACCGCCGGAGCGCGTCGCCGTGGCGCTCACACCGATCGTGGGGAAGAGTCCGGCACGCGCCTGGCTGGCGAGTGCCGTGGCCTGACGCCAGGCGGCCTCGGAGGCCTTGAGTGTCTGGTTCGAGATGTCGATCTGGCTTTCGAGCTCATCGAGCGTCGCATCGCCGTAGATCGACCACCAGGCGGTGCCGCTCGCCGCCTCGCGCGGTTCGGCGGGCTTCCAGCCCTCGGCCTCCTTGAAACGCTGTGGATTGGCTGCCGGGGGACGGTGGTAGTTCGGTCCGACGGCGCAGGCTGCGAGCGCCACGCTGGTGAACAGCGCGACCGCGAACGATCGCCGCGCGGCCACTGCAGGGGGTGGCAGGACGTGTCTCATAATGGAACCTCAGCCGGCGCGGCGGGCGGCCGCTCGGGATGCAGTCGTGCCCACAGCCGGCTGCACCAGCGACCGAAGCCATCGAGGTACAGGTACATGACGGGGGTGGTGTAGAGAGTGAGCACCTGGCTCACGATCAGCCCACCGACGATCGAGATGCCGAGCGGCTGGCGTATTTCGGCGCCATCGCCGACGCCGAACGCGAGCGGCAGCGCGCCCAGCATGGCCGCCATCGTGGTCATCATGATGGGACGGAAGCGCAGCAGCGATGCGGTGTAGATCGCTTCCTCGGGCGAGGAGTGTCCATGTCGCTGCGCATCGAGCGCGAAGTCGATCATCATGATCGCGTTCTTCTTCACGATGCCGATGAGGAGGATGACACCGATCAACGCCATGATGCTGAACTCGGTGTTGAAGACACGCAGCGCGAGCACCGCGCCGGCGCCCGCCGAGGGGAGCGTCGAGAGGATGGTGATGGGGTGAATGTAGCTCTCGTAGAGCACTCCCAGCACGATGTAGATCGCGGCGATCGCCGTCAGGATCAGTATCAGCTCGTTGTCGAGTGATTCCTGGAAGCTGCGGCCGGTGCCCTGAAAGCTGCCGTGCACGGTCGCGGGGATGCCGACCTCGTTCACCGCGCGCGCGATCGCCGCCTGCGCGTCGCTGAGGGAGCGATTGGGCGCCAGGTTGAAGGAGATCGTGGTCGCAACGAAGGGGCCATGATGGTTGACCGCGAGCGGTGTGTTGCCGGGGGCGTAGTGGCTGAAGGCCGCCAGCGGCACCACCTCCTCGGCGGCCGTGCTGACCGCCGCGCCGGTCGAAACTGTACCGTGCCCGGTGTTGGCGAGACTGTTGGTCGCCAGGTTGCGTGCCGTGTCGGCCGCGATCGCCGCGGCCGTACTGTTAGCGGCCGTGTGAACGGAGGTCACCGTGCCGGCAACCGCGTTGGTCCCCTGGGTGCCGCTCACGGTGCCGCCCGCGGTGCTGACCCACAGGTTGTGCAGGGTCTCGGGGCTCTGCCAGTACTCGGGTGCCACCTCCATGATCACGTGATACTGGTTGAGCGCCTTGTAGATGGTCGACACGGAGCGCTGCCCGAAGGCGTCGTAGAGCGTGTTGTCGATCTGCGCGAGATTGAGTTTCAGCCGCGCGGCGGTGTCGCGATCGATGACGAGCTCGATCTCCTGGCCGTTCTGCTGCTGATCGGAGTTGACATCCGTAAGTGCCGGCTCGTGCTGCAGTGTTTCGGTGAGCTTCGGCGCCCACTTGTAGAGCTCGGCGACGCTGTCAGCCTGCAGCGTGTACTGGAACTGCGCGAGACTCTGCCGGCCACCCGAGAAGATGTCCTGCGCCGCCTGCAGGAAGAGCCGTGCGCCCGCTACCTGTCCGAGCTTGGGCCGCAGGCGTCCGATCACCTGATCGGCGCTGACCCGGCGCTCCGCGCGCGGTTTGAGGGACGCGAACACGAAGCCGCTGTTGGTCTGTCCGCCGCCCTGCGAGCCGCCGCCCGTGAAGCCGACCACCGACTGGATCGCCGGATCCGCCTTCACGATATCGACGAACTGCTTGAGCTTCCCTGACATCGACTGGAACGAGATCGCCTGATCGGCCTGGATACCGCCGACGATGCGGCCGGTGTCCTGTTGCGGGAAGAACCCCTTGGGGATCACGACGTAGAGGTAGGCGTTGAATATTACGGTCATCGCGAGCAGCAGCATCACCAGGCCGCGGTTCGCAAGCGCCCAGTGCAGCGAGCGGCCGTAGGCATGGAGCAGGCCCTCGAATGCCCGTTCACTGGCGTGAAAAAACCTTCCTTCCCGCTCCGGCACGCGCCGACGCAGCAGCCGCGAGCACATCATCGGCGTCGTGGTGAGTGACACCAGCAGCGAGATGAGCACCGCTATCGAGAGCGTGACCGAGAACTCGCGGAACAGCCGCCCGACGATGCCGCCCATCAGCAGGATGGGGATGAACACCGCGACCAGCGACAGGCTCATCGACAGCACGGTGAAGCCGACCTCGCGTGCCCCCTCGATGGCGGCCGCGAAGCGCGGCATCCCGGCTTCCACGTGGCGCGTGATGTTCTCGAGTACCACGATGGCGTCATCCACCACGAAGCCGGTGGCGACGATGAGCGCCATGAGCGAGATGTTGTCGAGACTGTAGTTAAGCAGGTACATCGCCCCGATAGTGCCAAGCAGCGAGATGGGCACCGCGACCGCGGGTATGAGCGTCGCGCGCCCATCGCGCAGGAAAATGAACACCACCAGGATCACCAGGGCGACCGCGATGGCGAGTGTGGTCTCGACGGCCCGCAGCGAGGCGCGGATGGTAGTGGTCCGGTCCATCGCCACGCTGATGTCGATGTCGGTGGGGAGCGAGGCGCGCAGTGCCGGCAGCAGCTGCTTGACGGCATCCACGGTCTCGATGATGTTCGCTCCGGGTGCCTTGAAGAGGACCACCACGACCGCGGGGTTGCCGTTGGCGAGCCCGAGGTTGCGTACGTTCTCGACGGAGTCGAGTACCTCGGCGACATCCGCGAGTCGCACCGGCGCGCTGTTGCGATAGGCGATCACCAGGTTGCGGTACTGCTCGGCGTGGGTCGCCTGGTCGTTGGTGTAGACCTGGTAGCGCCTGGCGGCGATGTCGATCGAGCCTTTCGGCGTGTTGGCGTTGGCGGAGGCGAGCGCGGCGCGCACGTCCTCGAGCCCGATGCCGTACTTGAAGAGCGCCGTGGGGTTCAGCTCGACGCGCACCGCAGGCAGCGATGAGCCGCCGATATTCACCTGGCCGACGCCGCGCACCTGGGAGAGCTTCTGCTGCAGAATGGTGGAGGCGGCATCGAACAGCTGCCCGGGCGTCAGGGTGTGCGAGGTGAGCGCCAGGATGAGGACCGGCGCATCCGCCGGGTTGACCTTGCGATAGGTTGGATTGCTGCGCAGCGCAGTCGGAAGGTCCGCGCGCGCCGCGTTGATCGCCGCCTGGACATCGCGCGCGGCACCGTCGATGTCCCGGTCGAGCCCGAACTGCAGGGTGATGCGCGTGGCACCGGTCGAGCTGGAGGAAGTCATCTCGCTGACATCGGCGATCTGTCCCAGATGGCGCTCGAGCGGGGTCGCGACGGTCGCCGCCATGACATCCGGGCTCGCGCCCGCCATCGAGGCGCTCACCGAGATCGTGGGGAAGTCCACCTGCGGCAGCGGCGCTACCGGCAGCAGCCGGTAGGCAATCGCGCCGGCGAGCGCGATGCCGAGGCTGAGGAGCGTGGTCGCCACCGGGCGGCGGATGAAGGGCTCCGACAGGCTCGTGCGCAGCATCGCCCCATCATCGCCCGCGACGCTCACGGCGTGTCCTCCGGTGCACGGACGCCGGCCGGGCTCATTGCGCCTCCACCCTCAGGCCCCGGTGTGCCCCAGCGTGCGATACGGCGCTCGAAGCGATCGAAGTAGAGGTAGATCACCGGCGTCGTGAAGAGTGTCAGCAGCTGCGAGACGATCAGCCCGCCAACGATGGTGACACCGAGCGGACGGCGCAGCTCGGCTCCGGTGCCGGTCGCGAGCATGAGCGGCAGGGCGCCGAGCAGCGCGGCCATGGTGGTCATGAGGATCGGCCGGAAGCGCAACAGCGAGGCGTGATAGATAGCCTCGCGGGGCGCCATGCTCTGCTCGCGCTCGGCGACCAGCGCGAAGTCGATCATCATGATGGCGTTCTTCTTGACGATGCCGATCAGCAGGATGATGCCGATGATGGCGATGACCCCAAGATCCATGCGTGCGGCGAGCAGTGCCAGCAGCGCGCCGACCCCCGCCGATGGCAGCGTCGAGAGAATGGTGACCGGGTGGATGAAGCTCTCGTACAGAACCCCGAGCACGATGTAGACGGTGATGATCGCGGCGATGATGAGGAACACCTCGTTGCCGAGTGTCGCCTGGAAGGCGAGCGCCGCGCCCTGGAACGTGGTGGTCATACTCGGCGGCATGTTGATCTCGGCTTCGGCCCTGCGGATCGCGTTCACGGCATCGCCGAGCGCCGCCCCCGGCGCGAGATTGAACGACACCGTGGTCGCGGGGAATTGCCCGAGGTGACTGATCGAGAGCGGCGTGAGGCGCGTGGACACGCTCACCACCGAGGAGAGCGGCACCTGACCGCCGATCGCGGTCGAAGACGGCAGATAGATGGTGCCGAGCGCATCGAGCGAGGCCATGAGCGAGCTGTCGGCCCCGAAGATCACGCGGTACTGATTCGACTGCGTGAAGATGGTCGAGATGATGCGCTGGCCGAAGGCATCGTAGAGCGCGTTGTCAATCGTCGCGGGCGTGATGCCGTAGCGGGCCGCCGTGTCGCGATCGATGGTGAGATAGGCCGCGAGCCCCTGGTTCTGCTGGTCGCTCGCCACATCCTCGATCTGCGGCAGCTGCCGCAGTCGCTGGACGAGCCGCGGCACCCAGGTGTTGAACTCGTCCGGGTTGGCGTCTTCGAGCACGAACTGGTACTGCGTGCGGCTCACCTGCGTGTCGATCGTGAGGTCCTGGACGGGCTGCATGTAGAGCGCTATGCCGGTCACCTGCGCGGTCTCGCGCTGCAGGCGCCGGATGACGTCGCTCGCCGAGGCGGAGCGCTGATTGACCGGCTTGAGATTGATCAGCATGCGGCCGCTGTTGAGCGTGACGTTCGTGCCGTCGACACCGATGAACGACGAAAGGCTGACGACATCCTGATCCTTGAGGATCGCCTCGGCGAGGCTCGCCTGACGCCGCGCCATGTCGGCGTAGGACACCGTCTGCGGCGCCTCGGTGATCGCCTGGATCAGGCTCGTGTCCTGCACCGGGAAGAATCCCTTGGGCACGAACACGTACAGCAGTACGGTGAGCAGCAGCGTGCCCACGGCCACCGCGAGCGTGAGGGGCTGATGCTCGAGCACCCATTTGAGCCCCGCCGCGTAGAGGTCGATGAGGGCCTGGAATTTCTGGTTCGCCCAGCGCGCGATGCCGCGCTCCTCGGAGGGGTCGCGGTGGCGCAGGAGCTTCGCGCACAGCATCGGGACCAGCGTCAGCGACACGACCGCCGAGATCACGATGGTGACCGCGAGCGTGATGGCGAACTCGTGGAACAGTCTCCCAACCACATCGCCCATGAACAGCAGCGGGATCAGCACCGCGATCAGCGACACGGTGAGCGACACGATGGTGAAGCCGATCTCGCCCGAGCCCTTGAGCGCCGCCTCGAGCGGCTGCATGCCCTGCTCGATGTAGCGCGAGATGTTCTCGATCATGACGATCGCATCGTCCACCACGAAGCCGGTGGCGATGGTGAGCGCCATGAGCGACAGGTTGTTGAGGCTGAAGCCGGCGAGATACATCACCGCGAGCGTGCCGACCAGGGAGACCGGCACCGACAGGCTCGGTATGAAGGTCGCCGGGATGCTGCGCAGGAACAGGAACATCACCAGCACCACCAGTATCACGGCGAGGATGAGCTCGAACTCGACGTCGCGCACCGAGGCGCGGATGGTGTTGGTACGGTCGGTGAGCACCGACACTTCGACCGCGGCCGGGAGCGCGGCGGAGAGCTGCGGCAGGAGCGCTTTGATGTGGTCGACGACCTCGATCACATTGGCGCCCGGCTGGCGCTGGATGTTGAGGATGATCCCCGGAGTGTTGTTCACCCAGCCGGCGAGATAGACGTTCTGGGGCCCGTTCACGACCTCCGCGACATCGGAGAGGCGGATCGGATTGCCGTTCTTGTAGGCGACGATGATGCCGCGGTATTGGTCGGGACTCTGGATCTGATCGTTGGCATTGATCGTCCAGGAGCGCGCCGGTCCGTCGAGCGTCCCCTTGGGCACGTTCACGTTGTTGTTCGCGATGGTCGTCCGCAGGTCATCGATGTTAAGGCCGTACGCGGCGAGCGCGCGCACATTGGCGATGATGCGCACCGCCAGGCGCTGGCCGCCGCTCACGGTCACGAGGCCGACGCCCGGCACCTGCGAGATCTTCTGCGCCAGGCGCGTGTCGGCGAGATCCTCGAGAGCGGTGAGCGGCAGGGTCTTCGACGTGAGGCCGAGCGTAAGGACCGGCGCATCGGCCGGATTCACCTTCGCGTAGATCGGCGGTGCCGGGAGATCGGAGGGCAAGAGGTTTCCGGCGGCGTTGATCGCGGCCTGAACTTCCTGCTCCGCCACATCGAGGCTGAGGGCCAGGCTGAACTGCAACGTGATGACCGAGGCCCCTCCCGAGCTCGTCGAGGACATCTGGTTGAGCCCCGGCATCTGGCCGAATTGCACCTCGAGAGGTGCGGTGACCGCCGAGGCCATGACCTCCGGGCTCGCGCCCGGATAGAAGGTCTGCACCTGAATGGTGGGGTAGTCGACCTGCGGCAGCGCCGAGAGAGGCAGGAACCGGTAAGCGACGAAGCCGGCAAGCACGATCGCCACCATGAGCAGCGTGGTGCCGACCGGCCGGAGGATGAAAATGCGGGAAGGGTTCATATCTGCAGGAGACGAATGCCGGCGTGCACGGCTAGCGCCGCGGGGTCCCCAGCGGATCACGCATGATGGTCACCGGCGAGAACCCGCTCGTGAGGTCAAACATCATGTTCTGGGGCGCCCTTCTCAGCTGCCGCCGGTGCTGCCCGGCGGCGAATGCCGCCGGCCACCCTGCGGGCGCTGACCCGTCGCGGGTGTGCCGGCGTCGGACCCTGCGCTGGCCCCGCCCGCACCGGGGTGTGCCGCGCCACCCTGACGGACCACCACCTTCGCGCCATCCTTGAGCCGGTCGGCACCGTCGACGACCACCGTATCGCCCGGCCTGAGGCCTGCGGTGACCGTTACGTTGTTGGCATCGCCGGGGCCCACAGTCACTGTACGCACGCCCACCGTCTGATCCGCGTTCACGAGATAGACAAAGGTGCCGGGCGCGCCGCGCTGCACGGCGGCCTGGGGGATCAGGGTGGCGCCGTGGAGCGTGTCGAGCAGCAACACCACGTTCACGAACTGCTGCGGAAACAGATGCTCGTCGTCGTTGGCAAACAGCGCCTTGAGGCGGATCGTTCCCGTGGTGGTGTCGATCTGACTATCGATCGACTGCAATGTACCGCTCGAGAGCTGGCGCGTGTTGCCGCGGTCCCACGCGGTTACCGGCAAAGTGGCGCCATGCATCCGCTGCAGCAACGCGGGCACATTATCCTCCGGCAACGTGAACACCACGGTGATCGGCTTGAGCTCCGTCACCACCACCAGGCCGTTGGGCTCGGAAGGCGTGACGAAGTTGCCGACGTTGACCTGCTGCAGGCCGACCCGGCCGTTGATCGGCGAGATGATGTGACAGTAGGTCAGATTGAGCTTTGCGGCATCGATCTGGCCCTGATCGGTCAGCACCGCGCCGACGTACTGCGCGACGAGCGATTTCTGCGTCGCGAGCTGCTGCTCCGCGATCGAGTCCTGCGCGAACAGCGTCTGATAACGATCCAGGTCGACGCGGGCATTGGCGAGCAGCGCCTTGTCGCGCTTCAGTGCGCCCTGTGCCTGCTCGAGCGCCACCTGGTAGGGACGTGGATCGATCTGAATCAGGGAATCGCCCGCCTTGACCGTCTGGCCCTCCTTGAAATGAATCTGCATGATCTGACCACTGATCTGGCTCTGCACGGTAACGGTGGCGAGCGGGGTTACGGTGCCGAGCCCGATGAGCGTGATCGGCATGTCGCCCGTTGTTGCGCGCGCCGTCACGACCGGCATGGGCCCACCCTGCGCGAAACGCCCAGCGCTCGGCTGTCTCGAAGCGTGAGGCGTCAGCACCCATGCGAGCAGGACGAAGCCGAGGAGTATGGCCACCACAACGATCGCACGGCGGAGCCGGGCGCTGAGGGAGTTCCACCACGCGAGGGGCCTTCCTGAGCCAGACCGGGTGACGGCTGGAGAGTAGGGGCGGTTTTCGTCGTTCATGCGGGTAACTGCAAGCGTCGACACCTCGAGCTGACCCGTGCCGCCAGCGGCGCCGGCCGTAGCGTACACAAAAAATAGAGCAGCACGGACCGCCCGGCCGCCCCCAGGAGGAGACGGGCACGGTCGCACAGCCGCTCCGCTACAGGTACTGGCGTGGCGCAAAGAAGTGCAAAGAAATGTGGATCCGGGAGCCGCGTTGCTCCCGGGTCGGCGAAGCGACGCGGTGTGAGTGAGGTCTGCAGGCGCGCTAAACGCGCTTGTCAGGCCCTATACGCACTTGGGGCGGCAATTGCCGCCCCAAGGTGATGCGATTTGACCGCGATGGCTGCCGAATGAGTATCCGCCTCGGCAGCAGGCCGCTCAGACCTTCTTCGCCTTGCGACCTCTGCGACGAGCCAAGCCAAGGCCGGCAAGTCCCATCCCGAGAAGTCCCAGCGAGGCAGGCTCCGGCACCGAGGAAGTTGGCCTGCCGGGAACTAGGTTCGCTCCATCGGTCGTGCCGAACGAGAACGTGGCGCCGGTGATGGTCGTAGTCGGCGTCACGCCTGCGACGTCAATGGTGAAAGTCGCCATTTGATTCAAGAAGGGGTTGTGAGGGCCGTTGCCTGCAATTGAGCCGTTCGCGTTGCTATACGTATTCCCCGGTCCGGGCGGACCAATAATGAGATGGGCGGGACCAGCGTGACCAGGGCCGGACAGAACATCGAGCAGAAGACCGCCCGAAGCGCTGCTCAACACCCAGCCGGTCGGGACGGTAGATCCCGTCGTAAAGCTACCGTTGCCAGCGACGGTGATTTCCATGCCGCTGCTGCTAGCCAGCGTCCCGCTCGTCGCACCATTGCTGAGCGTGAAGGAAAGATCGCTGAGATTCTGCACAACGCTCGTCGGATTCGCCAGTAAGTTATCAAGGGTGATATTCACCGTGCCGGACCCGGTCGTGAACACGGCGCTCGCGTCAACCGGCTGACCCCCGGTCATGGATCCGGTGGGCGTAGTGAACGTTTGGGCGTTCACTTGCAGCGCGACGCCGCAGACCAGAGCGCCCAGCGCCAGAGAAATGTATTTGAGATGGGCCATAACTCCACTCCTTGACCGCCGACGAGCCGGTTGAACCCCTTCGACCGGAGTCTACTACCTTCGATTTTCAAATGCGTGCAGGGCCTTTGACGCGGCGATTGATTTGTCGCTCCGGGGCGACGCTCGGACTCGACGTCGGCCCGTTCCTACGCCCGACACCGCGAGTTTGCGTTTCCGTGCGTGGCGGTCTCAGCCTTG
>Ga0306926_10006784_pt1 | contig 12339 bp, 15 predicted proteins | sample flu12Cox44000178_FD_203759 | JGI IMG/M metagenome (GOLD analysis project Ga0306926, IMG submission 203759) | Lab enrichment of tropical soil microbial communities from Luquillo Experimental Forest, Puerto Rico - flux8day.12C.oxic.44.000.178 (v2)... | ecosystem: Environmental > Terrestrial >... | reverse complement strand
CTCGTTCGGGGCCTGCTCTGGAGCGCCGTTTCATTCCCTTGCCCTGGCTCAACAGGGCGCATCATAACGGTCTGGGGTGTATTGTGCACCACAGCAAATTTCGCCCCCCAATGTCCGAGTCGGGTCAACAGCGGCTGTTACCGCATCGCAACATTGGCGTCCGGTTATGTGCCGTCAGCAGACATAACTGAGGCGCTTTGTGATACTCACCGAATTTTCGTTGAACCTCCCTTTGAGAAGCGATGGGTCCCCTCTGCCGGGTGAATTGCGTCCAGGTTTGGGTCCAGTTGGGAATTCTTTTGGGTGTGACGGGGACCCATGGAGCCAAAGCCATGGAGACCCCTCGCGCTACTCAGCGGTCCCACCGTAGTACCCCGGGACCCGATTTCGAGAAAATTTCGGCAGGGAAGGCATAAGGTGCCGAGTCCTATCGTGCGGCCTATCACCGAGGCGGACCAAGCTCCGAGCGCTCGGCACCGAGCCGTGGCGCTCTCGGCATTCGCAGTGCTGCAAATAATCCGAAACTTGCAAATACGGATAAAATATCTTGCGTTGAAATATCTCACAATTTATTATCCGAATGTCTTATCCGAAATGGGAGTGCAATCCATGACTGTCTATGGCTATGCGCGGGTGAGTACGGACGGCCAGTCCGTTGCCGCTCAAGAGGCACAGCTACTCGCCGCAGGCTGTGCAAAGGTCTACAGCGAGAAAATCTCAGGCAAGGCAACGGACGGCAGAGTCGAGCTTGCCAAGGCGCTCAAGAGGCTTGCCGAAGGCGATACGCTCATGGTCGTCTGCCTCGATAGGCTCGCTCGTTCCACTCGCGACCTGCTCAATATCCTGCACGACCTTGGTGAGCGGAAGATAGGCTTCAAATCTCTCAAAGACCCGTGGTGCGACACGACCACTGCGCATGGCGAGCTTATGCTGACTCTGCTTGCAGGTTTCGCCACGTTCGAGCGGCGTCTTATCCTTGCCCGCACGGAAGACGGCAGGCAGCGTGCAAAAGCCCGTGGCGTGAAATTCGGACGGCCCCCGGCACTCACAGCCCACCAAAGGCAAGAGGCGCTTGAGCGGCTCTCCAAAGGCGAGGCGCAGGCCGATATCGCGCGATCCTTCAATGTGGGGCAGGCAACCATATCGAGGCTGGCGGGCTCTATCGGCCCTTTTCCCGTGGCCGTCGCAGGAACTTGAAATGACCAAACATCTTCAGGGGGTTCCACACCGTATACGGCGTGATACGCATCATAGCATGGCAGAAGGGCTGTCGGGTGTTCGTCCCGAGGAATCCAAATGGCACCCGACCAAGAATCTGGCCGGTCGAATAAATCTCGTTCGGCAGTATGCTGTCAAAAGCTGTCATACAATCTTGAAGGAAAGCTTGTCGAATTTGTCTCACAGGGCGATGAATCGGTTACCACCATCGAGACTGCGGGCGTTGGCGATGAAATGCGTCACAGCGCTCGGCGCCGTGAACGGCTGGTCGCTTGGTGTAGGCGGCCGGACACCGATCTCTCGCCATGGCCGCATGGCGGCCAGGTCTTGAAAATGGAATTGTTTTGGGCCCGATCGTGATAAGCGTGAGTCGAGCTGCCTCGCCGTGTGTCCAACAAGTACGTAAATCAATAGGCAAGCGGCCTTATCCAACGCCGCGCGCGAGCCACGACACGGCTTCGAACTAGCGGGCGTTCTAATCGCTCAATATGCGCGCATATTCGACGGTAAGTCTTTCGTTTCATTCGGTATGGCCGATTCGGCACCGGATCGAGCACCGGACGCGAACCGTCAAGCCGTTGGCGCAGCCGATAAGCCTGCAAATAGGCTCGCGCTTTGTTGCTCCGGCGCTGGCTTTCATAAATCGGATTGCCGACGCAGGCACGACAGAAATACCCGCCCATTCCCTTTAAAAGTATGGCCACGCGCCTGTTGCAGTGTGGACAGTGCAGCCACGGTCTGACACCCCCATAATTGCAGCGTGTCCAAGAAACCCGGATTTGCTGGGAAACTACCTGATTACGCAGTTGCAACTGGATCAAGTGCCGCGCCGCACGCATTCGCACGATGGCGGGCCAGCGGAGCGATGGCCACCGAGTAACCCACGTGTCGCGAAAGGTGCCGTCACGCTGGAGCTCGCGCACATCGATACATTCATTTAAAGCGAATTCCTCCACAGTCAGACGGCGGCTGCGTTGACGCAACAATCGCCGTTCAATCGCAGCGGAGCTATAATAACATTGGGATCTGCCAAAGTTACGGGTCACGGCGTTACAACCAGTGTTCGATCGAAATACGCGTATAGGGCCTCGATTATTGCAATCGTGTCGTTACGCATTTCGCGGGACAACAATCCCTTGTGAATTAAGGCCTCGATTTCGGTTTCGTGTAACTCGATTGTCAGGCAGCGAAATTTGTCACGCCGTCTCTGGCGGTATCGCCGCATGCGCTCGGCCGCGGGCGTCAAGCCTTCACCCTTTGCTGTAGGATCGTCCGTCATCGACGAATCCCCCGCGAGCATTCTGAATTGTCGGCTAACTTATTGAGGGGACTGGGGCCGAATTGGCCCAATTTTTCAGAAAACCCGTTGAGCGGAAAAGCAAAATTGTCTGATTTACAGTCCGCCCCCTTTGCCGCTCGGGACACTCCCCCGTTTCGCGGGTAATTAAACGCTCTCAAGTGCTCAGGCAATGGCTTGATCATTATGCGCCAGTCGGCGGCATAGCAAGCTATCATGCCCGGCTATCATGCCCATCGTGTTGACGATGGCCGCGGCTGGAAGCTACGAGCGTTTCATGCGTTCTGTCGGTATCAAAGCGCTAAAGCGCAGACTCAGCGATTATCTTCGCATCGCTGCGACCGGCGAAATCGTATTGGTGACCGAACGCGGCCGGGTTGTGGCAGAGCTGGGTCCGCCGCGGCAGAGCCGCAATGCATTCGCTGGCGATGGTCTCCTGGCCGAGGCCGTACGGGAAGGCTGGGTGAGGCCGCCGATCCTCGTCGCCGCCGGGCCTCCTCCGCGCAAGCCGGTCATGAAATTGCACGACCTGCTGAAGGATCTTGAATCCGCCCGAAAAGACCGGTGATTTATCTCGACAGCTCCGTGGCTCTTGCTCACCTGCTCGCGGAGACCATGCATGCGGGGAATCACTTTGGGAGCAGTCGCCGATCTCGAGCCGCCTCCTGGAATATGAAGTGTGGAATCGAATGCAGGCGCGGCCTGGGACGCAGCCACGGCGAGGCGGTCCGCGCCCTGACGGCACGCGTGGCGCTCATCGAAATGACGCCGCCGGTCCTCGCACGCGCCTTGGAGCCGTTTGCAGTTGCGGCACGCACGCTGGATGCTCTGCACCTTGCTTCCATGGAATTCATCCGATCGCGCTTGCAGGCGATTGCGCTTGCAAGCCTCGACGCACGTCTACTGGCCGGTGCGCGCGCACAAGGAATCCCGATCTATCAAATCTGAGTTCATGATGCCGCCCGTCCTGGCCCGTGAGCGAGCTGGGCAGGGCCGCTGTTCCTTCAGATGCCGCTCGCGGTCGATACCGTATAGCCTGGCCGCGCTGTACCACCTGCCGCCGCAGCCCTGCGCGCATTCGCTCGCCGTGCGGTCAGGGCTATTGGTGAATGAGCGTGGCTGCGTCACGAGCGCAGCGCTGCGCGATCAAGCGCAGCTGCATGATCGCTGCCTCTACTGCCTCTACTTGTACTATCTGCGGCGTCTCTGGCCCTAAAGTCCGCCTCATTCATCGGCGGCTAACGGAGCGCGCCTGAGAAAGCAGAAGAACAACATAGAACAGCCAGGTGCCAAGCGCCGAGACGGCCACAGCCACATAAGTCCAAGCGGCAGCCCTTAAGACATGCTGGACGCCAGCGATTTGGTCGTCGCCCCTGATAATATCATGGCTGACTAACAGTTCTCGCGCCCTCGCGCTCGCATTGAATTCTACGGGCAAGGTGATCAAAGCAAACAACGAAGACGACCCGAAGAGGATAATGCCGGCCCAGGCCAGGGTCGAATACTGCAGTAACGTGCCTGCGATAAACAGCCAGGGAGCGGTCTGCGAAGCCAGTTGCACCAGCGGCACGATGGACGTTCGGGCCTCCATAGGGAAATAACCCACCGCATCCTGTAACGCATGCCCTGTCTCATGGGCCGCAATCCCGGCAGCCGCTACGCTCGGCGCAAAGTATACCTCCTGACTTAGCCGCAAGGTCTTGGAACGAGGATCATAATGATCGCTCAGCATCCCAGGAGTGGACTCAATCGTTACAGCCTGCAATCCCTGCGAATCCAGCAAACGACGCGCCACTTGCGCTCCAGTGATCCCATCCTTGGTTCTGACCTGAGAATACCTTGCGATGTTAATTTTGATACGGGACTGTGCATAGACTCCCAGCAGCAGACCAGGAAGAACAAGTATCCAAAAAATCGGGTCTCCAAACATATCTCAATTTCTCCACCTGCCGTTCGCGGCCTTCTATTGGGTTGACATAACAGATGCCGCACCGATCCCATTGATTTTCGAGTCTCGGGGAACCGGGCATCGCCAGATGATCGAGCAAGTTTGGCAACGGGATTCCGGCGCATCGGCGACCGCCCAAGCCGTACGGAACCTTGTCCGCCACACCGCGTTACCGAATGAGTAGCGTGCGAACCTGGCGTAAAGGCGTACCAACGGCCCTGGTCGGAAACTCCGATCGGGGCCGTTCCAGTTTGGCTGCCGTACACCGCCGCAAATGGGGGCCGCCCCGACGTGCCCCCGTTGTGACTCCGTTAATTGCTTGTGCGCAATGGTCATGGCCTACCGGTTGTGGGCAAGGACAAAGAGCCGATGCAACCTGCTTTAGGTGCGGCATCAATTGCTGAGATGGTTTCTTTGCCTTTGCTGCTGTTGTTGTCGATCTGGCTGCTTCACGAGATCATCGAGGAGTACTCGTCCCGACGTCGATTTGCGAGACTGATGGCGCTAAGGCGCTTTTGGAGGCAAGGGAGCCGCCAAACCAGGGCACACGCAACTGCCAAATTTGACAAATACGACGGACGGCGACGTCAGGACCTTGTCTATCTCGGTCCATCGGAGAAGGGGGGCCGGTTGCATGGAGCTTCGGGACCGAAGCATGCCACGACAGGGAGTGGCAGAGTGCGCGGCGATCGCCGCAGTCACCACGGTAAGGCGTGGCACCGCGGCAATTTTCCGGCCGCGCCTGTCAGGGGCACGGGCAAGTCACCACACCCATCGTGTTGACGATGGCGGCAGCTGGAAGCTACGAGCGTTTCATGCGTTCTGACCGGCGACGTTCGTGCGGCGTGAACCAACTTTCGCGGTAAAGCGCGCGCGCCGGCGCGAGCCGCGCGCGCAATCCGCGCGCCCCCCCTCCGCCGGCACTGTCATCCTCTATGGCTGGCACACGGTAAAGGCGGCGCTGGAAAATCCCGCGCGACACATCCGCACGCTGCTCGCCACCGAGAATGCGGCGCGCCGGCTTGCCGCAGACGGCGCGCTGCTGCGCATCGCGCCCGGGCTCGTGCGCCCCGATGCCATTGCGCAACGGCTTCCCCCCGATGCGGTCCACAACGGGCTTCTGGCCGAGGCCGATCCGCTCCCCTCCCCCGACCTCGAGGACATCCCGGCCACCGGCATTGTGCTCGTCCTCGACCAGATCACCGACCCCCACAACGTGGGCGCGATCCTGCGCACCGCCGCCGGCTTTGCGGCAACGGCGGTGATCACCACCGCGCGTCACAGCCCGGAAGCGACCGGCGTGCTCGCCAAGTCCGCCTCGGGCGCACTCGAATATGTGCCCATGGTCACGGTGCAGAACCTTGCGCGCGCGCTCGAGCGGCTGCGCGAGCGCGGCTACCTGCTGGTCGGCCTTGACAGCAGCGGTGACGGCGACCTCGCCAATGCGCCGTTCCGCGCTCCGCTTGCCCTCGTGCTGGGCGCCGAGGGCAAGGGGCTGCGGCAGCTGACGCGCTCGACCTGCCACCTTCTCGCCCGGCTCGACCTGCCCGGGCGCATCACAAGCCTCAACGTGTCGAATGCGGCGGCGCTCGCCCTCTACATCGCGAGCAGGCACATCCAAACTTCACAGAATGGCTCACCGACCCTGAGGCGGTAGGGGCGGGTTTCAAACCCGCCCTGTTACAGCAAACGCGCAATTGGATGGAGGGCGGGTTGTAAACCCGCCCCTACACATATCACCCATCGTCATTTGGCGGGTTCCAAACGCGGCCGTACAGACATCGCCATCGTCGTTTGGTCGTCACCAGTGCCTGGAGTACGCACGGCGGTAGGGTCTCCAGTGCCGTGCCCCGCCCTGACGATAGTGGATGTAAGGGGGCGGATCGGCGTAGGGATAGCCGATATAAGGGTTGTAGAAGCCACGCGGATAGCCGCCCGGTCCGTATGCGCCATAGGGATAGCCGCTGTAGACGAAGCCGACATAGGGATAGCAGCAGGGCGCGGCGTCCTCCAATTGGCCGAGATAATGGCCGGGCCCGGCGAGGACGGGCCCCTGGTTGACGAGATAGCTCTGAACCACGGGAGGGCATGGCTGCGCGATCTCGATCACCGCGGTGCAACCGCAGCTCGGGCCGGCACAGCCGCCGGCCGGCGCCTTGGCCGTCATTCCGAACGAGGCGATCACCGCAGCGACAAGCGCGTAAACGGGTCTGAGCATACTTTTCCCCCCATGGTCGCATGGGCAGCATCCGGGAGACCGGTTCGCCCCTCGTTAACCCTGGCGCCCAAACCGTCGCTAACGTTAACGCCTGATTACCCGCCCCGCGGGTAGCGACGCGGGCGAGCCTGCGGCGAAGCGAAGCAGCATCGACCCACGCGATCCTGCTCGCGTCGCGCGGAGAGCTCGTTTGCAGATGATCCTTACATGAAGCTTACAAGCCCGGATGCTCCTCAAATCACCAGCCCGCGCCGATCTCCGCACCCGCCACCGCTCCTTCTGAAAGCGTCCATCTCGTTTCGACTTGCAATCAGCGCGCGTGCGTGCGCGGCGATACGCTCGTTGATTCTTCTTGTTGCAATTACGAACGGGGAATTGCTAGCCTGATGCGCTACCCCATGCGTAGGTCACTGGGACGAACCAACAGGGGTGACCGTCGGGGCTTCGTTCATGCGTGAGCCGATCGTCTATTTCGGCATCGGATTTCTCCTCGCCGCATTGCTGATCCTCGGCGCCAGGGCGCTCGCGCGCTCGCGCGTTGGACGCCTTGCCAGAAAGCGCCTGGAATCGGCCGCTCCCAACCTCATGGCGGATATCGAAGCCGACATGGGAGAGCTGCACGCGCAGATTGCGGTGGCGACGCGCCGTCTGGAAACGAGCGTGGAGCAGATGCGCAGCAAGACCTGCAGCCAGCTTTCGGAGATCGGGAGATCGAGCGAAGCGATTGCGCGGCTCAAGGCCGAGTTTGGCGAAAAGTCCGTCGCGCTCGGAGCGCTGACGGAAAGGGAAAGATCGGTGAGCGAGCAGCTGCGCGTCACCGAGGCCGAGCTCGCGGTCAAGGCGGCGGCGCTCACCGAGGTCGAGCACAAGCTTGCGCAGGAAAGAGCCGAGCTCAACGAGCTCATTGCCCTCATCGATGCCCGCGACAAGCTCAAGGAGATGGAAAGCCGCAGCGCCGGCGCGCTGGACGGCCTGCGCACGCAGAACCGGTCGCTCGAGGAGGAGCTCGGCCAGTCCTACCATGAACGCATCAAGCTCGAGCAGGAGATGGCAAGCCTGAAGCGGCAGGTGGAGGCCACCTGGGCTACCGAGCGCATGGCAAACGCCGTGCTGCGCGAGCGCATCAACGACGTCGCCGGCGAGGTGGTGCGGGTCGCGCATGCGCTCGAAGGCCTGGGCTCGCCGATCGAGACGATGCTCGCAGGCAAGGCAGCCGAGCTCGCCGCCGCGCTGGGGGCGGCGGCGCCGGGAACCGCAGGGAACGGCGGCTCGGCGGCCGCCATGGGAGGAGACGACTCGAAGGGCTCGCTCGCCTACCGCATTCGTTCGCTGCAAAAGCGCGCGGCGCGCGTGGCCTCCGATGCAGCAGGATAGAACAGCCGGTTCGTGAGGTGGCGTGATGTTGATGCAGACCAGCGATAGGCAGCCTGCATCCGCGCATGTGGTGGTGCTCGGGAACGAGAAGGGCGGCGCGGGAAAGTCCACCATCGCGATGCATCTTGCGGTCGCGCTGATCAATCTCGGGCAGCGGGTCGCCACCATCGATCTCGATCTGCGGCAGAAGACGCTGACCCATTACATCGACAACCGGCGGCAATGGGCCAAGCAGTGCGGGTGCCGGCTGATAGCGCCCTCGCATTTCTGCGTCGTGCGCGGCACCACCGAGAACCAGGAGAGCAACGAGACCTTCGAGTTCACCGGCTTCGTCGATGCGCTCACGGCGGTGGAGCAGGACCACGACTTCATCGTGGTCGATACCGCGGGATCGGACCATCACCTCACGCGGCTTGCCCATTCCATGGCCAACATCCTGGTCACGCCGCTCAACGACAGCTTTGTCGATTTCGACGTGCTCGGAACCATCGACCCGACCAGCTACGCCGTCACCGGCGAAAGCCACTATGCCCGGCTGGTTCGCGAATCGCGCCAGCAACGAAGGATGGTCGATGGCGTGCGGATGGACTGGGTGGTGGTGCGAAACCGGCTCACCACGGTCGACAGCCGCAACAAGCTGCGCATTGTCGGCGGCCTCAACGAGCTGGCGGCGCGGCTGGGATTCCGCACCACCGATGCGCTCGCCGAGCGGGTGGTCTACCGCGAGTTCTTCCCGCGCGGCCTCACCGCGCTCGATGATCTCGACGAGAAGACGCTCGGGACCCGTCCCAGCCTCTCCCACCTCGCCGCCCGCCGCGAGCTCGTCACGCTCCTCGATGCGCTCAAGCTTCCGCTCGACGAGCGCGCCCGCCAGCGCGCAGCCGCGCAGGCGGAATGGATGGCCGCGCGCGACACGCCGCTCGAGCTGCACGACGTGGTGGCATGACGCAGATTGGTAGCTGTAGCCCGCATTGAGCCCCTTCGGCGAAATGCGGGGTGGGAGCTGCCCCGGCTTTCGCAAGAGCTCAAGCCGGGCTACGCAAGCCCCTCCATTGCGGCCTTGATTCCGACCAGCGCTTCAGGGGTGTCCACGTCGACGAACGCAGCCTCGCCTGCGACCGGAACCTCCACCACCGCCTCGCCGTAACGGCCGATGAGATGGCGCGCGCCCACGTCGCCTTCGATCGCCATCAGGTCCGGAAAGAAGCGCCGCGACCAGAGCACCGGGTTGCCGCGCTTGCCCTCGAACGTCGGCACCACGACGAGCGCGCCGCGATCCGGATCGAAGGCGGCGATCAGACGGTTGAGCAGGGGAGCATCGACGCGCGGCATGTCGCCGAGCAGGACGATGGCTCCGTCGGCCTGCGCGGGCACAGCGGCGATCCCGGCCTTCAACGAGGTGCCGAGGCCAAGCGCAAAGTCCGGATTGTGGACAAGGCGCACCGGCATGGCGCGCAGCGCCTTCTCGATCTCCTCGCGCTGATGGCCGGTCACCACGATCACCGGATCGGCGCGCGATGCCAGCGCCGCCTCGGCCGCAATGCGGACCAGCGGCCGGCGTGCAATCTCGGCAAGCAGCTTGTTCGGGCCCCCCATGCGGGTGGAGCGGCCCGCGGCCAGGATGACGGCGGCGATGCGCTTGGCGCGCGGCGAAGCCGCTTCCCCGCGCGGCTGCGGTCGCGTGACGATCTCCATGAGCAGGCCGCCCACCCCCATTCCGCTGATCGCCTCGCGCGACACGGCAAGCCCCGCCAGCAGCCGCATGAGCACCCAGTCGAAGCCGTTCTCCTTCGGCGAGCGCGCGCAGCCGGGGGCGCCGAGCACCGGATGCGCGCGCGCCGAGCCGACCAGCAGCAGATTGCCGGGATCAACCGGCATGCCGAAATGCTCGATGCGGCCGCCGATCGCTTCGACCGCCGCCGGGATGACGTCGCGGCGGTCCGCGATCGCCGAGGCGCCGAATACAAGGACGAGCTCGGCGCCCGCATCGAGCGCTTCGCCGAGCGCCGCGGCGAGCGCGCCCTGCTCGTGCGGCACGCGACGCTCCGAGATGATTTCCGCGCCGGCCGGCGCAAGACGCTGCTCCGTGACCTTGAGGGTCTTGTCGATGACCTTCGGCGCAAGGCCCGGAAGCAGCGTCGATACAACAGCGACCTTGCGGATGCGGTAGGGCGCGATGCGCAGGAGCGGCGCGTTCTTGCGCGCGGCGGCAAGCGCAGCATCGCGCTGCGCGACGGCAACCGCAAAGGGAATGATCTTGACGGTCGCGACCATCTCGCCCGCGACCACCGGCTTGTAGGCAGGCAGCGTCGCAAAGGTGATGGATTCATCCACCTGATTGAGGCGATCGATGCCGGCCTTGTCGACCACCAGGACGCCTGCGTTCTCCGCAAACAGATTGGCGCGACCGGTAAAGGCACGATCGACGCGCACGCCCTCGCCATGCACAGCGGCGGCGATCTCGGCGGCGGCCGCGTCCTCCGAGACGTCGCCGGGCTCGATGCGCGCGACGACAATCTCCGTGATGCCGGCCTGCGCGAGCGCAGCGATCTCGCCGGGACCGATCAAAGTGCCCTTCTTGAGGACGACGCCGTCCTTGCGGATGGAATGGACGGCAACCCCGCCCTGCGCCTGCGCGAGCGGCACTGCGCCGAATTTCATTGCGGCTTCTCCGCCGATTGCCGCAGCCGCGCGGTGATCTCGCCCATGATCGCGACCGCGATCTCGGGCGGGGACACCGCGCCGATCTCGAGCCCGATCGGGGCATGAATGCGGGCAAGCGCCGCATCCGAAAGGCCCTGCACCTTGAGCCGCTCAATGCGCCGGCCGTGGGTTTTGCGCGAGCCGAGCGCGCCGATATAGAAGCAGTCGCGTGCTAACGCATGGGTCAGGGCGGGGTCGTCGATCTTGGGATCGTGGGTCAGCGCGACGAAGGCGGTGTAGCGATCGATGCCGAGCGGGGGGAGCGCCACGTCCGGCCAATCGGCGATCACCTTCACGTCCGGGAAGCGCTCGATCGACGCGAATGCGGTGCGCGGATCGACGATGGTCACGTCATAGCCGAGCAGCCTGCCGATCGGCGCAAGCGCCTGGCTGATATGCACGGCGCCAGTGATGACGAGGCGCGGCGGCGGCACGTGCACCGTGAAAAAAACCTTGCCCTGCGCCGTCTCCTCGGTGCCGCTCTTGCCGCTGCGGATGCGCTTTTCGATCGGCTCCCTGAGCGGATCGCCGGCAACGTCGGCGGCCTTGACCAGCCGCTGCGAGCCGCTCCCAAGATCCGTCACCACCACCACGGGGCGGCGCGCGGCGCGCTCGACATTGAGCGTTCGCAGGATGTCAAGCTGCACGGCTGTCAGTCCACCTTCTCGACATAGACCCGAATCGTCCCCCCGCAGGAGAGGCCGACCTTCCAGGCGGTCTCGTCGGCGACGCCGAATTCGAGCGTCTTCGGTTTGCCGCTTTCGATGACGTCGATGGCCTCGGTCACCACCGCGCCTTCGACGCAGCCGCCGGAGACGGAGCCCAGAAAGTTGCCCTGGTCGTCAATGACGAGGCTGGAGCCCACCCCCCGCGGCGCCGAGCCCCAGGTCTCCACCACTGTCGCCAGCGCCACGCCGCGTCCGGCCTTGCGCCAGTCCTCGGCCGCCCGCAGGATATCGTCATCGCGCGCGAGTGTTTCCATTTGATTCTCCGTCCGTTTCTGCAAGCACCCATCGTCGCGCCCCGCGTATGCGGGGCACCCAGTAATCAACGCCCGCGCAAAGGAGGGAAAGCAGTGCCAATTTCCACCTGCCGGTGGTTACTGGATCGTCCGCATTCGCGGACGATGACAATTGAGAGGTAATCCGCCTTTCCTTTACGCTGCCAATGCCGCGGATAACATATTAAATGGCCGCTGGCGGCGCGCACGGCAATGGCCGTCATGCCGCCTGCTCCAGCCAGACCTTCGGATTGCCGCTCGGACCGCCGTCAGCGGAGAGCGCGCGCACCAGCTCCATCATGGAATCGAGATTGTGGATCGGGCGCAGCTGGTCGACGTGGGGCAGCATGGCGCGGATGCCTTTGGCCTTGGCCTCGAAACCGGAGAAGCGCAGCAGCGGATTGAGCCAGATGAGCCGACGGCACGAGCGATGCAGGCGGTCGATCTCGAAGCCGAGACGGTCGTCGGGATCGCGCTCGAGCCCGTCGGTGATAAGGAGCACGATCGCTCCCTGCGTGAGCACGCGACGCGCCCACAGCTTGTTGAAGGCGTGCAGCGAGGTTGCAATGCGCGTGCCGCCA
>Ga0306926_10006776_pt1 | contig 12345 bp, 9 predicted proteins | sample flu12Cox44000178_FD_203759 | JGI IMG/M metagenome (GOLD analysis project Ga0306926, IMG submission 203759) | Lab enrichment of tropical soil microbial communities from Luquillo Experimental Forest, Puerto Rico - flux8day.12C.oxic.44.000.178 (v2)... | ecosystem: Environmental > Terrestrial > Soil... | reverse complement strand
CCGGCGGCCCGAACGACTATGTCTACGTCTTCACCAGCCGCGCCAATCCGGAACACTGGACGCGGCTCTTAAAGGCGATCGGCCGCGAGGACCTGATCGGCGACGCGCGCTACGACACCGGGCCGGCGCGTGGCGAGCGCGCCGCCGAGGTCGACGAGATCATCGCCACCTGGACTCGCGAGCACACCAAGGAAGAGGCGATGAAGATTATCGGCCAGGCCGGTGTACCGGCGGGTGCCGTGTTCGACACTCTCGAGCTGCTGAACGACCCTTCTCTCGCCAAGCGCGGGATCATGCAGAAGATCGAGCACCCGACCACCGGCAAGCTGACGGTTCCGGCGTGGCCGGTTCGCTTCGACGGCACGCCGCCGCGCGTCAAGCCCTCGCCATTGCTCGGCCAGCACAATGCCGAAGTCCTCGGCGAGTGGCTCGGCATCGGCGCCGCCGAGGTCGAGGCGCTGCGCGCCGAAGGCATCGTCTGACAGCGCCGTTCGCCCGCCCCTACTGACACAGGGGCGGGGCCGTACGACTTACGACAGCCAGCGCTTGCGGCGCCGGTAGTGCTTGAGGTCGCGATAGGATTTGCGCGCGCCGACTTCGTTGAGCCCGAGATAGAACTCCTTGATGTCGGAGTTCTGGCGCAAAGTCTCCGCCGGTCCCTCGAGTACGATGCGGCCGTTTTCCATCACGTAGCCGTGGTCGGCGATGTCAAGCGCCATCGTGGCGTTCTGCTCGACCAGCAACACGGTCAGGCTGCGCTCCTCGCGCAGCCGGCGGATGATGCCGAAGATCTCCTCGACGAGCAGCGGGGCCAGGCCGAGCGACGGCTCGTCGAGCAAGATCACCTTGGGCTCGGACATCAACGCCCGGCCGATCACCAGCATCTGCTGCTCGCCACCCGAGAGATAGCCCGAAGCGTGGTGGCGGCGCTCTTTCAGCGGCGGAAAAATGTCGTAGACGCGCTCGATGCTTTCCCGGACCGCCGCGAAATCGCCGCGCGTATGCGCGCCGGCGACAAGATTGTCCTCGACCGTCAAGTTCTCGAAGACCCGTCTGCCCTCGAACACCTGGGTCACGCCACGCTTGACGACCGCGTGCGGCGGCAGCCGGTCGAGCCGTTCGCCGTCGAGCTCGACCGTGCCTTTGGTGACCTCCCCCCGTTCGGTGCGCAGCAGGCCGGAAATTGCCTTCAAGGTCGTGGTCTTGCCGGCACCGTTGGCGCCGAGCAGGGTGGTGATGCAGCTCTTCTCGGCGAACAGCGAGACGCCCTTCAGCACCAGAATGACGCCGTCATAGACGACTTCGATGTTGTTGAGCGCTAGCATCGCGTTATCAGTGATCGTCACCCCCGCGGAAGCGTCGCGGAAGCAGGGGGCCAGGGGCCCTGGATTCCCGCTTGCGCGGGAATGACGAGGTGGACAGCGGCTTCTCCACTACTCGGCCTTGGCGACCGCTTGGGCGACGATCTCCGGATAGGCGCGGAACCAGTCCGTCTCCTTGACGAGCTTGCCGCCTTTGACCTGGAAGACCTGCACCCAACCGCCGCCTTCATGGTCTGCCGCAGTGATCTGGAGCGGCGGAACGAGACCACCGAGGCCGAAGTCGTGGATCTGCTCGAAGCCCTTCTTGATGTCCTCGCCGGTCGGCTGCTTGCCGCCATTCGCCTCGAAAGCGTGGCGGATGGCTTCGACATGGACGGCGGCCCAGAGGATGCCACGGTTGTAGATCACGGTGTCATCCATCTCCTTTGGCGGCTCCTTCCCCTGTGCCTTGTACATCGCCTTGATTTCCTGGCGGACGGGATAGTCGTCGCCGGCACCGGCGAACTGCAAGGTATGATAGCCTTCCGCCACCGCCCATCCGCCGGCTGCCAGGATATCGGCCTCGGCCGAGGCCCAGACGAGACCCATCATCTTGGACATCGGGTAGCCGTTGCGCTTGAATTCCTTGATCGCGACGGACGGCGCCCGGCCGAACAGGTGGGCGATCACGAAGTCAGGGTGGAAACGCTGCGTGATGTCGAGCACCTGTGCGCCCATCTCGACCCCCGGAGGCGGCACGGCAAATGTCCGGAGCTCGAATTTCTCTTGCTTTTGCAGATCCTCGATGATCGGCAGCGGCTCGCGGCCAGCCGGGTTGTCGTAGAAGATGTAGGCGATCTTCTTGCCTTCGAGGGTGCTGCCCAGCTTGTCCTTGACGAACTGGATCGCCCCGGCGCCCTGAGACCAATAGGTCGCAGCGACCGGAAAGAGGTACGGAAATCGCTTACCGTCCGCCGAGGCGGCGATGCCGAAACCCGGCGAGGTACCGGGAATCTTGTCCTCGGCGAACTTCTGGTTCAACGCCTGCACCTGCGGCGTACCGTAGGCCATTATCGAGACCGCACCATCCCCCTTCATGCGCTGGTAGGCCTCGACCGCTTGTGGAACCTTGTACTCGTGGTCGAGCTCCTCGGATTTGATCTGGTAGCCTTCGACCCCGCCGTTCGAATTGATCAGGTTGTAGTAGTCGTGGCTCGCTGGGCACAGCACCATACCATTGATCTGAGTCGGCCCAGTGCGGTCGCACAGCTGGCCGACGATCACCTCCTTCTGCTCTGCCGAAGCATTGCCGGCGAGGGCGAGACCCGTTGCTATACCCGCGGCGACAGCCAGCCTTGTGGTCGACAGTCTGCGCATCGCTGACCTCCTCTGTTGACGTATCGATAGTTATTCGTCATTCCCGCGAAGGCGGGAATCCAGGGGCCCTGGACCCCCGCTTTTCGCGGGAGTGACGGGTAAACGCTCAGCCTATTATTCCGCCTTTTTGACCGCGGCGGCCACGACCTCCGGATAGCCGCGAAACCACTCGGTCTCCTTGACGAACTTACCATCCTTGACCTGGAAGACTTGTACCCAACCGCCGCCCTCGTGGTCTTCCGGGGTTACTTTGAGCGGGGGAACCAGGCCACCGAGGGTGAAGTCATGGATCGCCTCGAAGCCCTTCTTGACGTCCTCGCCGGTCGGCTGCTTGCCGCCATTGGCCTTGAGCGCGTTACGGATCGCCTCGACCTGGATCGCCGCGTTGAGGAGCGCGCGGTTGTAGATCACCGTGTCGTCCATCCCCTTTGGCGGCTCCTTGCCCTGCGTCTTGTACATGGCCTTGATTTCTTGGCGGATCGGATAGTCGTCGCCGGCACCGGCGAATTGCAAGGTGTGATAGCCTTCCGCTGCCTGCCATCCGCCCGCCGCCTCGATGTCGCGCTCAGCCGAAGCCCAGACGAGACCCATCACCTTGGACAGCGGGTACCCGGCGCGCTTGTATTCCTTGATCGCCACCGAGGGCGAACGGCCGAACAGATGGTCGATGACAAAATCGGGCCGATAGCGCTGGGCGATGTCGAGCACCTGAGCGCCCATCTCGACGCCAGGCGGCGGCACCGCGAAGGCTCGCAACTCGAACCCCTCGATCTTCTGCAGATCCTCGAGGATCGGCAGCGGCTCGTGTCCGGCCGGGTTGTCGTAATAGACATAGGCGATCTTCTTGCCTTTGAGATCGCCGCCCAGTTTGTCTTTGATGAACTGGATCGCCGCCGCACCCTGCGACCAGTAGGTCGCGGCGATCGGGAACAAATACGGAAACCGGCTGCCGTCCGCCGAGGCCGAGATGCCGAAGCCGGGTGAAGTACCCGGGATCTTGTCTTCAACCAGCTTCTGATTGAGCGCCTGCGCCTGCGGCGTGCCGTAGATCATCATCAAGATCGCGCCCATCTGCTTCTGGCGTTCGTATTCCTCGACCGCCTGCGGCACCTTGTATTCGTTATCGAGCTCGTTGTAGGCGATCTGGTAGCCTTCGATCCCGCCCTTCGAATTAATCAGGTTGATATAATCTTGAAACGCTGGGCAATAGACGACCCCGACGATCTGCGTCGGCCCGGTGCGATCGCATTGCATACCGATCAGCACCTCCTTCTGCTGCGCTGCCGCAGTGCCGCCGATGCACAGCCCGGCGGCGGCCATAACTACGGTCGATAAGCTCTTCATCGCGTTCCTCCTTTACGATGCCTCAATACGAAAACGGCCATACCCGAAAGTAATTTCGGATATTCCGCCACAACCGGTTAAGACCTTCCGGCTCGACCACCAGGAAGAAGATGATCAGACCGCCGAAGAGGATGAGCCGGAGATTGGGGATCATGTTGGCCAAATCGGCCTGGGAGAAGATCAGTCCCCCGAAGGTTTCGAGGAACGAGCGAGTTACGATCGGCAGCAGGGTGACGAAAATGGCGCCGAGGATCGAACCAAGGATGGAGCCGAGCCCGCCGATGATCACCATCGCCAAATAATCGATCGAGACAGGTAGCTGGAACTGCTCGTAATTGGCGATCCCGAGATAGTAGGTGTAAAGCACGCCGGTCACCCCGGCGTAAAACGACGAGATGGCGAACGCCCACAGCTTGTAGCGGAAAGTATTGATGCCGATGATCTCGGCGGCAACATCCTGGTCGCGCACGGCGATAAAGGCACGGCCAATGCGGCTGCGCACGAGGTTTGAGGTAGCGACGATGGCCAGCACGGCAAAGGCCATCAGAAACAGGTAGAGCTGCGTCTGGGTTTTGAGCTGTACCCCGAACAGGCTCGGGCGCGGCACTTGAATCGAGGCCTGCACACCGCCTGAGATTGCCGGCACGTGGTTGATCGTCCATTCGATGATCAGCTGCGCGGCCAGCGTGGCGATCGCCAGATAAATCCCCTTGATGCGCAATGACGGAATGCCGACCACGGCACCGATCAACGCTGCCATCAGGCCGCCCGCCGGTATGGTAACCCAAAACGGGGCGCCGAGATGGATGACGAGGTTCGCGGCGGTATAAGCACCCACCGACATAAAGGCACCGTGACCGATCGAGATCTGCCCGGTGTAGCCGACCAGAATGTTGAGGCCGAGCGCGCCGACGATGGCGATCAGGATCAGATCGAGGATAGAGATCAAATATTCGCCGAGGACGAGCGGCGCGATGACGATGAACAAGCCAGCAAACGCCGCCGCCGCCCATTTGGTGATCGGCAGCGGGTAGAGCGCCATGTCAGCGGCATAGCTGGTCTTGAAAACCCCCGACTCGCGGTGGAACATGGCTACCGACCGCTCGAAATGGCGGGGGAGATCATCACACGCGCTCGATCCGCCGCCGGCCGAAGATGCCCTCGGGGCGGATCATCAGCGCAGCGATCATCAGGACATAGGGCGCGAAATCCTTGGTCCCGCCGCCGACAATGGGGTCGAAATAGCCGGCGGCCAGGTTTTCCGTGACGCCGACGATCAGCCCGCCGACGACTGCGCCCAGCACCGAGTCGAGGCCGCCCAGGATCACCACCGGAAACACCTTGAGACCGACCAGCGCCAGCTGATTGTCGACGCTCAACATGGCACCCCACACCACGCCACCGAGCGCCGAGACGATACCCGCCATCGCCCAGGCGAGCGCGAAATAGCGCCGCACATCGATACCCATCGCCATTGCAACCTGCTGGCTGTCGGCGACTGCGCGCATCGCGATGCCGACTCTGCTCTTCAGAAAGAACCAGGTGAAGACAGCCAGGAACACGATGCTGACCCCGGCTCCGACGAGTTGCACCGGCGACAGCATTACCGGCCCCAACATGATCGGCTCGTCACCGATCGGCATCTCGATCGAGCGGTTGCCGGCCCCGAACACCATCGTTGCGGAACCACGCAGCACATTGGCGAGGCCGATCGTCGCCATGACCACGGCGATCACCGGCCGCCCGATCAGCGGACGCAGCACGACCCTCTCGAGCCCAAAGCCGAGCACCACCATACCGGCGATCGCCAGTAGTGCCGAGACCCAGAACGGCGCGCCGGCGATATCGGCAGCCCCCGCGGCGAGAAAGCCGGCAAACATGACGAATTCGCCTTGGGCGAAGTTGATCGCGTCGGTTGCCTTGTAGATCAGCACAAACCCGAGCGCGATCAGCGCGTACATCAACCCGATCATCACGCCGTTGGTCAGAAGAACCAGCGTGAACTGCCACTCGAACTCAGGCATGGGCGGGCTCAGGTACTCGTCAGCCCCGCGAAAGCGGGGGCCCAGAGCGACAGCTGAGATCCTGGGGCCCTGGATTCCCGCTTTCGCGGAAATGACGAATGATCTCTTGGGGTCAGCCTCTCACGCATAGGCGGGTATCCGCGCCGGTTGCAGGGTTTCCTCCACGTCGTCGATCGTGATCGTGGAATTGAGTGTCGCTTTGCGCCCGTCCTCATAAGTGATCTCGGTGGCGAGCTCGACCTCGCGGGCCCCGCTGTAGAACGCCTCCACGACGGCGGCGTATTTCTCGGCGACAAAGCGCCGCCGGATCTTGCGCGTGCGGGTGATTTCGTTGTCGTCTGGATCGAACTCCTTGTTGAGCAGCAGGAAGCGGCCGATGCGCGAGGCGGCGGGCAACGAAGCGTTGCATTTCTTGATCTCTTCGCGGATCAGCTCGCGCAGCTCCGGCTTGGCGCTTAGATCCTGAAACGAGGTATAGGCGAGGTTGCGCCGCTCGGCCCAATTGCCCGAGGTGGTCAGATCGATCGCGATCATCGCCGCGACAAACGGCCGCCCGTCTCCGAAGGCTACCGCTTCGCCAATGAACGGGCTGAACTTGAGTTTGTTCTCGATGAATTGCGGAGCGAAAGGCGTACCGTCGCTGAGTTTCCCGACATCCTTGGCGCGGTCGATGATGACCAGATGGCCGCGCTGATCGAAAAAACCGGAATCGCCCGTGCGATACCAGCCATCGTCGCTGAACGTATCCCGCGTGGCCTCCGGCTGTTTGTAATAGCCTTTGAACAACGCCGGTGAGCGGACCAGCACTTCGCCGTTCTCGGCGACACAAAGCTCGATTCCCTGCAAAACCCGGCCGACCGTGTCGGGATTCGCCTCGCCGTCGGGCTGCAACGTGGCAAGACCCGAGAGCTCGGTCGCGCCCCACACCTGCTTCACGTTGATGCCGATCGAGCGAAAAAACCGATAGGTGTCCGAACCGAGCGGCGCTCCGCCGGTATAAAACCAACGGGCGCGGCCGAGCCCCAATTGGTCGCGCAGCGGCCCGTAAACCAGCACCTCGCCAAGCGCCAAGCCCAGTCGAGTCAGCACCGGCACCCGTGCGCCTTCGCCTTTGACCTGTTCGGCCCGCTCGGCGAGGCGCTGAAAGAAATCGAACACGCTGCGCTTGAGGAGCGTCGAATCGGCCGTCCGAACACGCACCGAGCTCAGCATGCTCTCCCAGATCCGTGGCGGCGCGAACCCGATGGTGGGTCCGAGCTCGCGCAGATCGCGCTGGACCGTCTCGGGCCGTTCGGGGCAGTTGCAGGTAAATCCGACCAGCAGATTGAGCACGATAGAAAACAACGAGTCGCCGATCCACGCCATCGGCAGGTAGCACAGCAGCTCGTCGCCGGGGCGGATGTCCTCGGCCGCGGCATAGGCGGCGGCGGAGGTCAGCAGGTTGGCGTGCGACAGCATTACCCCTTTGGGGTGGCCTGTCGTGCCCGACGTGTAGTTCAGCAACGCCAGATCGTCAGGCGCGCCCTTGTCGATCTCGGTGTCGATGTAGTCGGGATCAGCTGCGCCGAACTCACGGCCCGCGACCTGCACGTCTTCGAAAGACTTTAGCGACGGCGCCTCATAGTGCCGCAAGCCGCGCGGATCGTCATAAATAATGAGCTCGAGACGCGGCAACTTATCGTTCAGTGACAGGATCTTGTCGACCTGCTCCTGATCCTCGGCGACGATGACCGAGATCTCGGCATGATTGAGCACATAGACGAGCTCGGCGGCGATCGAATCCTGATAGACCGGCACGGCGACGCCGCCGAGGCTTTGCGCCGCGAGTTGCGCCCAATAAAGCCGCGGACGGTTGTCGCCGATCACCGCCAGCTTGTCGCCGCGGCGGAAGCCGTGCGCGGCAAGGCCGAGGGCGAAGTCGCGCACTTCCTGGTAATACCGCGCCCAGCTATAGGTCTGCCAGATGCCGAGGTTCTTTTCGCGCAGCGCCGGCCGTTTGGCCATGGCTTGTGCATTGCGCCTCAACATTCGCGGCAAGGTCGTTGCATCAGTCATTCGGCAGCCTCCCTGCGTTCCCTGGCGGCTCCGAGATAGGCGTGGATCACGTCGGGATGACGCTGCACTTCGCTGGGGCTGCCCTCGGCGATCTTGCGGCCGCGATCGAGCACGGCGACGTGCTCGGAGATGTCCATTACCACCGCCATGTCGTGCTCGATCAGGATGACCGTCGTGCCCCATTGCCGGTTTACTTCGAGGATGTAGCGGGCCATATCCTCTTTTTCTTCTTGGTTCATCCCGGCCATCGGCTCGTCGAGGAGCAGCACCTTGGGGTCGAGCGCAAGCGCGCGCCCCAGCTCGACACGCTTCCGAAGACCGTAGGCGAGCCCGCTCGTCGGCTGCTTGCGCAGATCCTCGAGCTCGAGGAACTCGATCAGTTCCTCGACCCGGGCACGGTGCGCCACCTCTTCCTTTTGCGCGAGACCCCAATAGACAAAGGAGGACAACACTCCGGATTTCATCCGCACGTGTCGGCCGAGCATGATGTTGTCGAGCACCGTCATACCGCTGAACAGCGCGATGTTCTGAAACGTGCGGGCGATACCCATCGCGGCGATGTGTGACGGCCGGGAGCCGGTGATGTCCTTCCCCTCGAACGCGATCGAGCCGGTGTCGGGCCGGTAGAACCCGCTGACCATGTTGAGGAGGGAGGTCTTGCCAGCGCCGTTGGGACCGATGATCGAGACGAGGCCGCCGCGACGTACGGACAGCGAGACACTTTCTACAGCGCGCACCCCGCCGAAATGCTTCGATACATCGGAAATGGCGAGCTGCGTTTCACCCGCTGCGTCCGCCGAAACAATCAAATTGCCGGACACGAGACCGCCCGCATTTCCTCACCTACCCGCCTTGCCCGCTCATGCCGTGGCATTATGGCAGGCATACTGCTGGCGCATGCGAAAGAATGCAATCGCTTAGCGAGCCTCCGCATCTGCTTTAACGCTGTTATCACAAGGTTTTGACGCCAAACCTTGCCGCCGGGACGCCCCCGTGAAACGATCTGCGGCGGCTTTGCGCTGATCAGGTGGTTAATAGAGTGCTCGGACCGGAGACCTTGCCGACGACCCTGCTGACGGGCTTTCTCGGCAGCGGCAAAACGACGCTATTGCGCCGGGCATTGGTCTCGCCAGAGCTCTCCGACACCGCCGTCATCATCAACGAGATCGGCGAGATCGCGATCGATCATCACCTGGTCGATTTTGTCGAGGGCAACGTGCTCGAACTCCCCGGCGGTTGCCTGTGCTGCGCCGTGCGCGAGGATTTGGCGCGGACCCTGCGTAATCTTCTCGAGCGGCGCGATACCGGCGAGATCAGGCGGTTTCGCCGTATCGTCATCGAAACGACCGGTCTCGCCGACCCGGCGCCGATCCTGTTCACCCTCGGCACCGATCCGATGCTCGATCACCGCCTGCGCCTTGCCGCGGTCGTCACCCTGGTAGACGCGGTGCAGGGTGCGGAGACGCTCGATCGCTTCGCCGAAGCCGCAAGGCAAGCGGCACTTGCCGACACGCTGGTGATCACCAAGACCGATCTCGCCCCGCTCGGCCCGGATCTGTTACGCCGCCTCGATCTGATAAACGATCGAGCCGAGCGCGTCCTCGCCGCCGACGCGCCCGATGCGGGCGTAGTGCTGTTCGGTGCCGGCCCGCGGGCGACGGCACCAGTCATTCCCGCGGAGCCGATCGCGGCCCACACTCACGGCATCGACGCCTTCGGGGTGGTGCTTAGCGGCGACGTCAGCCGTCTCGATTTCGCCCGCGCGCTCGGCGGGCTCGCCCGTGAGCGCGGCAACGACCTTCTTCGAGTCAAGGGGATCGTGCGCTTTGCCGACCGTCCCGAGCACCCCGCTGTCGTGCAGGCCGCGCAGCACGCAATGTTCGCGCCGGAATGGCTCGACGATTGGCCCGACGAGGATCGGCGCAGCCGGCTCGTCTTTGTCGTGCACGAGATCCCGCGAGCCGAGATCCTCGAAGCCTTTGCCTTCGCCGCGCCGGCGATCTGGAAGTCACCGTGGCCGGCCCAGGCAGAATAACATTGGAGTTCCGCACGGCCTCGTCACACCGGCGCAAAGCCGGTGTCCATGTCAGCAATAGATCCCGGCTTTCCGCCGGGATGACGACAGACGTCATGCGCCTACGGGCGCTGGGTAACTCTGTGGTGAGCTGGTATTTCGCAGAATTATAGGAGGCGCACCATGTTCGATACCATCGTTTCAGGCGGCCTCGCCGTCCTTCCCTCGGGTCCGGAGCCAGCCGATATCGGTGTGGCCGGTGAGCATCTCGCCGCGATCGGAGCGCCCGGCAGCCTCGCCGCGATCGGCGCCGGACGGACCATCGACGCATCGGGGCAGATCGTGATCCCCGGCGGCATCGACCCGCATATCCATTGCAACTGGCCGATGCCGATGCCCGGCGTCGCCCAGCCGACCTTGACCGAGCCGGCCTCGCGGGTCAGCCTCGCGGCCTTGCACGGCGGCACGACGACGACGATCGACTTCGCCCCGGTCGAGGGCGGCGAGACGATCCAGCAGGCGATCGAGCGGCGCCACAAGCAATGGGCGGGCACCTGCTATGGCGACTACGCCTTTCACACGATGCTGCTCGGCAAGATCGCGCCAGAGCGCCTCGGCGAGCTCGTCGAGGCGGTGCAGGCCGGGCACGCCTCGGTCAAGATGTTCACGACCGACATCACCCCAAGCCGCCGCGGCCGCATGGTCGATTTCGGCGACATCTGGGAGGTGCTCAAGGTGTTGGCGCAGGCCGGTGGGATTGCCGCGATCCACGCCGAGGACAACGACATCGTCATGCACATGTACGAGAAGCTGACCCGCGAGGACCGGACCGGCTTCGAGAACATGGCCGAAGTGCACAACACCCTCTCGGAGGACCTGTCGTTCAACCGGGTGATCCGGCTCGCCGCCAATATCGAGGGTGCCACGCTCTACATGATGCACACCTCGGCCAAGACCGGGGTCGACGCGATCGCCGCGGCGCGCGCCAAGGGGGCGCCGATCTATGGCGAGACCCTGCACCAATACCTGATGTACACTGTCGAGGACTACCGGCGGCCCAACGGCCAGATTTACCACACCTACCCCTCGCTCAAATTCCGTGCCGACCAGGAGGCGCTGTGGCGGGCGACCGACCACGGTGCCATCCAGACCGTCGCCACCGACGAGATCTGTTGCCCGCTCAGGATCAAACTGCAGGGGCGGCGGATTGACGACACCACCGGCGGCAATGCCGGGGTCGAGCCGCGGCTGTCATTGATCTACACCGAGACCGTCGAAAAGCGCCGCTATGGGCTGTCGGATTTTGTCGGCCTGGTCTCGAGCAACGCCGCCAAGATCATGGGGCTATACCCGCGCAAAGGCGCGCTGGCGGTTGGCTCCGATGCCGATATCGTGCTGCTCGACCCGCGCCATCGCAAGGTCGTGCGCGCTGCCGAGCTGCACGAGGCCGATTACACGCCTTGGGAGGGCCGCGATCTCGCCGCCTGGCCTTCGCTCGTGATGCTGCGCGGCAAGATCGTGGTCGAGAACGGCGCCTTCCTGGGCGCCCTGACGGATGGCCAATTCCTACCCCGCAAGGTGCCGGAGGAGGTCAGAGCGCGACCGGCGGTCTGAGGAGCGAGCGCCAGGAGATGCGATGGTGAGGACCGTAGCGCAGCGCGGCCGCCCGGTATGCTGCTGGGGTCGATGCGGTAGTTGGCAGAATGCACTCGCCTGCAGGAAACAGTCGGCGATGTGCCCGAAGGGGACACGATGTCAAGCGCCTTGGCGGTCAGCAAATTGAGCATCGATTCTCGAAGGAAACTCGACGCCATGGCCGGCACCTTGTGGCGACAGTTATCTGTCGCCCGCCCCGTTAAACGGTCTGAGGTGAGGGGGTCATCACCTCGTTGGGCAGCGTGAACAGAAAGGTCGCACCCCGTGCTGTGTTGGGGCTCGCCCACAAACGGCCGCCATACGACTCGATTATCCGTCGACTGATGGACAGTCCCATGCCGGTTCCCTGCGGTTTGGTGGTGAAGAATGCCTCGAAAATGCGTTCGGGTTCCTCTTCCGGAAGCCCGATACCCGAGTCACTCACTGAAATCAGCAATTCACCATCCTCGGTCCTCTTCGACGTGACGCTCAGTTCACCGCTTTCATCCTTCATTGCCTCGATGCCATTGAGCATCAGGTTCATCAACACCTGCTGCAATTGCACACGATCGGCTGTCGTCGTTGGAAGCGCCGC
>Ga0306926_10006772_pt1 | contig 12348 bp, 12 predicted proteins | sample flu12Cox44000178_FD_203759 | JGI IMG/M metagenome (GOLD analysis project Ga0306926, IMG submission 203759) | Lab enrichment of tropical soil microbial communities from Luquillo Experimental Forest, Puerto Rico - flux8day.12C.oxic.44.000.178 (v2)... | ecosystem: Environmental > Terrestrial >... | reverse complement strand
TCGAAACGGCCCACCTTTTGTGCAATAGCGCCCGTAAAGGCCCCCTTCTCGTGGCCAAAAAGTTCGCTTTCTAGCAGGTCAAAGGGAATGGCGGAACAATTCACTCTCACGAAGGGACGTCCACAACGTGTACTGAGATTATGAATAGCACGGGCGATCAACTCTTTCCCTGTGCCCGTCTCTCCAAGGACCAGAACAGTGGAATCGGTGGGTGCGACTTGTTCCACCTCAGCGAGCACGGATTCCAAGGCAGGGCTGCTGCCAATGATCTGGTCAAACCTGCTTTCAGCTTGACTCTGTTCAAACAACCGACCTCCGCTGACGTCTTCCACAGGTGACCCCACATAGAGACTTCCTGTAAAAAGTGGGAAGCTTAACTGTTCAGTGCTGCTCGCACACTATCGAGAAGTACTTCGTCGTCGAGGGGTTTGGTCAAGAACTCCACCGCTCCTGCCCTTAGGGCTTGCATCCGCATTTTCTCGTCACCTTGCGCAGTGATGAAGATGATCGGGATTCTGTGATGTTCTTTGTTTAGCCTCGATTGGAGTTCTAAACCGGACATTCCCGGCATGCGGATGTCGGCGATCAGGCACGCGGTGTGTTTCTGTTCGCCGGAGTTTAGGAACTCTTCCGCAGATGCGAACGATAATGCGGGGAAGCCGGCCGCCTTCATCAGTCCATGAAGTGCGTCCCGGATCAACTCGTCATCGTCGACAATCGCAACCACGTTCAGCTTCTCCGTAGTACCCACGTTTTCTAAGAAACATAGACTCATGCGAGAAAAACCGCAATTATGCTTTGGTATAAGGGTAAGGGGGACAATTGTGCGAGATTGTGGCGGAGATTACAGGGCCGACGTCGCTACGTTGATGGGAAAAGCTTGAGCTTCTCCGCCATCCTGACCAGTTCGGCTAGTGATCCAGCCTGCATCTTGTGCATGACCTGTGCGCGATGAACCTTGATCGTGATTTCGCTAGTCCCGAGTTCTGATGCGATCTGTTTGTTCAACATCCCCGAGACAACCAGTCCCATGACTTCGCGTTCCCGTGGAGTCAGCTTGTCGTAGCGCTCTCGCAGAGCGGCGAGGTCGGCCCGCTCCCGGCGCGTGGCGGAATCGCGAGCGAGAGCTTGCTGCACAGCGTCCAGCAGGTCTTGATCCTCAAAAGGCTTGGTCAGAAATTCCACGGCGCCCGACTTCATAGCCTTCACCGTCATCGGAATGTCGCCATAACCCGTAACGAAAATGACGGGAATCTGGAGGCCCGCGTTTCTCAACTTCTGTTGAAAATCCAGACCGCTCATTCCAGGAAGACTTACATCCAATATCAGACAACTCGGACTCTTCGAAGGCTTTCTCTGCAGAAACTGTTCCGCCGTCTCGAAGCATTCGGAGCGCAAGCCAGCAGACTTCAGTAGGCCTTGTATTGACGTACGTACGTTGGCGTCATCATCGACGACGAACACAGTGGGAATTTCCGCGGACGCCATTTCAGTTTCATTGTAAATGCCTTGGGTTCATTCGAATGCCTTGAACTCGAAGGCCAGCTTTATTGGTATTGTTCTCCTTTGAATGCCAAGCCCGGTCGATTCAGGAACATTGAGAGGAGATTGCGAAATACCAGAACGTACACATGTAATTTCCGATCTCCGTTACTTAACAATGGTCCGGAGGAGCATGCCCGCCAGCCCGCCTCCGATGATTGGCCCAAGCACCGGTACTATGGCGTAACCCCAATCAGAAGTACCCTTGCCCGCGACGGGCAGCAAGGCGTGGGCGAGGCGTGGCCCGAAGTCGCGAGCAGGATTGATCGCGTAACCGGTGGTGCCACCCAGCGAAAGTCCGATGCCCCAAACCAGAGCCGCAACCAAATAAGCGCCCAGGCCTCCTACCAAACCAGACCCAGCAACCGCTTTGGAGAAAATGGCGCCCACCACAAAAACCAGAACCAGAGTTCCAATAATCTCGCTGATCAGATTCGCAACGAAATTGCGTATCGCAGGCATGGTGCAGAAACACAGCAATTTGAAGTCTTGACTCTCCGTTTCTTTCCAATGTGGCAGGAAGTGCAGCCAGACGAGAATGGCGCCCAGGAACGCGCCGGCTACTTGCGAGACAACGTACGGAGCCAGCTTTGCAAACTCTCCTGACTCTACCGCGAAGCCGAAGGTCACCGCCGGGTTAATGTGCGCGTCAGGACTTCCGCAAGCTAATGCGACGAACACGCCCGCCATAACCGCAAATGCCCAACCGCTCGTGATGACCATCCAACCGGCGCCTTCGGCTTTCGAGCGCTTGAGCAAAACGTTCGCGACCACTCCGTCGCCCAACAGTATCAATACAAGCGTTCCCATGAACTCGCCAAAACACTTTGCCAGCACGTAAATACCTCCTCAACCGATTCAGACTCGCCAATTAGTCGACCCAATCGAACGAGCGGGTCACGGCCCGCTGCCAAAGGTGGTAGAGCTCATCGCGCTTTCCGTTCGTCAGGTTGGGTTTCCAGGTGTGGTCAACCGCCCAGTTCGCACGCAGATCTTTTAGATCTTTGAAGTAGCCAACTGCCAACCCAGCGGCGTAGGCTGCGCCCAGAGCCGTGGTCGCGTCCCGTGTTACTGGGCGAACCACTGGCCTGTCGAGGATGTCGGCCTGGAATTGCATCAACAGATCATCGGCTACCATTCCGCCGTCTGCTCGGAGCACGTCCAGCCTGATTCCGGAATCTTTTTCCATGGCTTCGAGGACGTCTCGGGTTTGAAAGGCGGTCGCCTCCAAGGCTGCGCGCGCAATGTGTCCCTTGTTCGCATAGCGGGTCAAGCCGGTGATCACGCCACGCGCAGTGTCTTTCCAATAAGGAGCGTATAAGCCAGAAAACGCAGGAACAAAATAAACGCCGCCGTTATCTTCCACTGTTCGCGCGAGCGCTTCGATATCAGGACTCTTTTCAATCAAGCCGAGGTTATCTCGAACCCACTGCACCAAAGCTCCCGTAATTGCGATACTCCCTTCCAAAGCGTAGTGCGCCGACTGGTTGCCGAACTTGTACCCGATGGTTGTGAGCAAACCGGAGCAAGATTCAACTTTTCGGGTGCCAGTGTTCATCAACAGAAAGCAACCCGTACCGTAGGTGTTCTTTGCTTCCCCTGGTTCAAAGCAGGTCTGGCCAACAAGGGCCGCCTGCTGGTCTCCCAGGATGCCCGCAATCGCTACGTTTTTCAACGCCAGTTCCTTGGCGAGACCGTAGTTTTCGCTGCTGGAACGAATTTCGGGCAGCATTGCCTGAGGAATTCCGAACTCGTCGAGGATCTCCTTATCCCAGCAGAGGGTCTCGAGATTCATCAATTGAGTACGGCTGGCATTGGTGACATCAGTTATATGAACGCCACCCTTGCAGCCTCCGGTCAACTGCCAGATCAGAAATGTATCAATGTTGCCGAAGATCACGTCGCCTGCCTCGGCCAGTTCACGCGCGCCTTTTACGTGTTCGAGGATCCATCGGATTTTCAGGCCGCTGAAATAAGTGGTGAGTGGCAAGCCAGTCTTGCCGCGTAAACGATCCTGCCCACCGGTTTTCGCTAGCTCGGTGACGTAGTCCGCAACCCGAGTGTCCTGCCACACCAGCGCGTTAAAGACTGGCTTACCGGTTTTACGGTTCCATACGACGGTGGTCTCACGCTGGTTCGTGATTCCAATGGCCGCTAGGTCCTGAGGCTGAAGGCGTCCTTTGGCCATGGCCTCCCAAATCACCTCGCGAGTGTGCTGCCAGATTTCTTCTGGGTTGTGTTCCACCCATCCAGGTTGAGGATAAATCTGTTCGTGTTCTTTCTGTGCGATCGCGACAACATGACCTGAACGATCAAACACGATGAATCGTGTGCTGGTTGTCCCTTGATCAATCGAGCCTAAATAGTTTGCCACTGTTATTCCTCCCAGAACTTCCAGGGCACTTGACTCCCATCACTGTTCAACATCCGGTCCGCCACAGGTTGACTGCTGATCAAGGAAGCAGAAGGGTCAGAAGACAAGCCCGCTGAGTCGAGCAAGTGGTTGATCTTTTCCACGTAGCTCGTGACTGCTTCGCGGGCGACCGAACTAGTCCATTGCAACTCCTCCGCCATGAGGGAACCGACTACCGGGGCGGCGTCGATTGCATCCCGCCACGAATAGAACTGCATTCCGAGCCTCCGGGCAAGAACGTCCTCTATCGTGCAGGCCATTTCGTGACGAACCGAATAAACCACTTCCGCTCGTATAGGGCTGCCTCCCTCAAGAATCAGTTCCATAAGGGCGGGGCTGCCTTCTCCTAATGCGAGAACCTCCACAGCCGCAGTCCCAAGTTTTCCAGCCAGATGGTGCGCGGTTTTTTCCGAAATAGGAAACCGGCGGCATAGCTGTTTCCAGAAGTCGTCGGTAAAGCCCTGGCCGCCGTACAGGACATGATTGCGAGTCCGAGAATCGGTTTGTGGTGCACCGAGGGCTCGTTGCACGCGATGGATCGTGTCTTCCGCCATCGCGCGATGCGTGGTCCACTTCCCACCCATGATGCTGATGAGACCGCTGGCGGAATCGACCTCAATGACATCGTCGCGAGCCAGCTTCTTTGTATCGACGTTGTCCCCCGACGCCACGAGTGGGCGTGCGCCAGCGAAACCACTGACGATATCGCCTGGGGTAACGGGGTTAGCTAAGTATTGATTAAGATGTCGAAGCAGATAATCTATGTCTTCCTTGGTTACAACCAATTCTGTTCCCGGAGAAATCTCTTCGTCTGTGGTTCCAACCAGGAGCCTGCGCTGCCAAGGGATAGCAAACAGAACACGCCCATCTTCGGTTTTCGGTATGAGTAGTGCGCCTTCGGTTGGGAAAACAGCGAGTGGTAGCAGGATGTGTGCACCTTTGCTCGGCCGTATGCGCTTGCGTAATGAAGGATTCGCGAGTTGGCGTATGGAGTCCGCGAAGATCCCCGTGGCATTAACGATGACCTTTGCGTTGACGGTGAACGCAACGTTGCTTTGCTGGTCCTCAACTCGAGCACCTGAAATCCTCCCATTCGCATCACGCAGAAAATCTGTGACCTTTGCGTAGTTCAACGCGTTTCCGCCAGCGGCAGTAAAGGTTTGTACCAGTGTGACGTTGTATCTGGCGTCGTCAAACTGGCCGTCGGCATATGCGACCGAACCTTTCAATCCCGTGTCGTTCAAATTCGGCATCAGTTCTAGGGTTTCTTCTCGCGACAGAAACTTACTGGGCGAGATGCGGCCTGGTCCCGCGAGCCAGTCGTAAATCTTCAGGCCAATATCGAGGTAGGCGATATCAATCCAGTTGTAGCTGGGCACTATGAATTCCAACGTCCTGGTGAGATGCGGTGCGTTCTCCAACATCCGCACACGTTCGTGCAGGGCCCGCACCAGGACGTGGTACTCCTGAATATCAGCCCCCTTAACAGCTTCTTCGAGGTACCGGACTCCGCCATGTATGACCTTCGTCGCCGCACTGGACGTCGCGCCCGCAAAGTCACCCGCCTCCAAAAGCACAGTTCGAATTCCGCGCAACTGGGCATCCAATGCACACGCAGAGCCAGTCGCCCCACCGCCAATCACACACAAATCGAATTGTTCGCCTGCAATGTTCTTGAATTCTTCGGCTCTACCCTTCACTGCGGCCTCCATGCTTAGAACGTGACTTTAGTTTGGAACCCAAGTACAGGCGCATTCGACAATGTGGGATTGCCGCCTACATGAACGTAGTATTGAACTGTCGGCTGCAGGAGAAAGTACGGAGTCACCTGTAGGGAATAGTTCACTTCGAATGCTTTTTCGGAACTCAGTGGCGACCCGCCCAGCAATTCACCAAAATCTCGGAACGGATCGCTGATCTTGCTGTAAACGAACCCGCATGCGACACGGTCCATTTTGCGACTGGCAAATGGAGCATTGAAACGCGCTCCCGTCGTTATCTGAACGTTCTCGCGGCTGACGTCTCCCGGGGTCCAGTCAAAACCAAATGTTGCATCTAGTCCTCGGTTCGATCCGGCGACCGAGCGAAATACGGCTTGGCTCGCCATCCCGTAGATCAGGTAGTTGCCATGGCTCATGTGGCCGGCAGGGTCAGAGAACTTGCCGCCGTTATAAACACCACCAAATTTGTAAGCGCCCGGGTAGGACTTACCACTCGCCGAGCCTGCTGACCGTGTGGCATATCCATCTAGTGGATGTACCAGGTAGCCAGTTTCGAAGAGAAAATTGGGAGTATCGCGAATCTGGAAATGAAAGCCGGTAGGGTCTTGATTGTATGGATTCCGGTTGCCGGCCATGACCGCACTTTGGACGTAGAAATTCCGCTTCGGCGCGAAGCGAACTTCGGCCCCAGGGGTGCCCGCGGGATTGAACGATTCATATATGGAACCGAAGAGGTTGCCGAACGCGTAGCCCATTGGCTCGATAAGCCAGGAACCTCCGTATTCTTGATTGCCGTAAAAGTCCAAGCCAGCCAACTGTCCCGCTCTTACTCTCAGTTTGTTGTTCAGGAAGAGTTGCTGCACCCAAAAGGAATCCAGGCGCGTCGTGTGGGCGCTTACCAAGTCGCTCGGGTTCGCTAGTGTACCGATCTTGGCGCCTAGATTGACACCAGTTTGCCAGAGCCCGGTAGCATGAAAACTGAGCCCTTGCCATTGAATGAGCCGATCAAAGTTAATGTCGATGGTTCCGCGAGCTCTTTCCCAGCCCCCTTGAGTCTGCTGCCTCCCCCCGCTGGGATTGGCCTGCATATCGGAAATATAGAAGAAGTCAAAGGTAATGCCCTTTTCTGCCAGCGCCGTTCTCTTACCTCCCCAGTCCCCGAAGAGATAGCGTCGTGGCCGAGTGTCAGAAAGCAGCGTGCCACGATCGGTGTTCGATGCGGTCATTTGCGCGAATACCGGTACCACTAAGATCAGTGGCAGAATTGTGAGCAAAAGATTCCTTCGCTCGCGCGCCCACAGGCCGGCACAACGTCGTAGACAAGCCATCGCAAGGGCACACCGTAGCGTTACTGAATCGGAATGCTGAGACATCGAAACGCAGGTGTTCATGCTGTTCCACCCCACTGCCTAGCGAGGCTGAGTAAAGCACTCCCCTTGCCAAACCATCAGAAAGGCTCTGCCTTGCAGGAACACGTGATGCTGAGGGCTCTTGTAAGCCCGCAGTTCAAGAAAGGATGGTGTTACCTTCCAACGAGGCGTGACACTCCAGCGTCACGATCTTGACAATGGTCGGTGGAACGACGGCTGCTGCAGTCGCTCTCTAGACGACATTCGTGCCTTGTGGCAAAGTCGGAACCGTCAGCGCAAATAGAGCACATTCTGTTCGTTGCCTTCCTTTGTTGAAGCATCCAGAAAAGTGGAGAACGGTTGATGGCATTTCCATTGCTTGTGAGTTCGTATCCGACCGAGATGCCGAGATCGCACTCGGTCGACGCGGGAGGAATGAATCATGGCGAAACTCACCATTGTCTGGCGGAATCCAAAAACTATTACCCACACTCCGCGAAAGCAGACTCTAGACGAACAGAGCGACCACGACCTGTACATTTTGCAGGAATTCATACAAGACGGATGTCTGGGTTTCTGGATCAGGATCTGCGATTTCGAAGTTCTCGCAGGCGGCCATCGCGCCGCCTAGTCCAGACATGTAGCGGAATCAAGCGAGTCGAGTTCTCCTACAGTTGGAAAAAGAAGTATGCGAGTTGACCGAGTTCTGACGAAACAACCTTTTTGAACGCGCTTCACCAATGGGGAGGGCCAGAAAGACGCGGGACGAAATCGTGGTCGCAGATGTAGCACGATCGATCTCCACCCGAATGACTTTGGAATCCGATTTGCTGTACCCCGCGTGTATCCAACTCAGTGAAGTCAGCATTCAGGGTGAAATTATGAGCAAGCTGATTGACTCTTCAGGCGTGCACTACGCAGTGATAAAGGGCTGTTGTTCACAGGGCTCTCCGGAGCCATTGGTCATCGCCTATGCCGATGAAAGATCTCTACGCGAATTAATTGCGGCACCGAGCATTCTGGGTCTCCGTTTCGATTCCCGCACCGAGGCCGTCAAAAGTGTGCGCAACGACTCCCCGGCAATTGCTCTTTCTAACCAGATGCGCGAAAGGGCTGGGATGGCCGACAGGGTCCAGAAATGTGAGCTTGAAGCACCTTCAGCGGGGCGAGGATTGGCCGACGGATGCTGTTCTTGGAAGAACCGCAGGATGATTCACCGCGTTCTCGAACAGGCTGCAGTCATGATCGCTCTCATTTTTTACTCCCGGAACCTTGTGTCTGCCGTGATCCGAACAATCCTCGGTTTTCCATGCTAGTTCCTTCAAGCATGAACTGATTTGCGCGGCAATTATGGAATTGAGAATCGGCAGTACTGGATCATGTCAGTGGCTAATATTGAGGAGGGAAATGGATGTTCAAGTCCCAACGAAGCTGCAACAAGAACGTTGAGAAAACTGTCCGGTCCAAGCAACCAATTTCCAACAAGTTCGCAAAAGGCGAGAAAGAAAATGCCTGCACCAGAAAGGAAATCGCGGGCATCAGCAACGGGCCAAAATCACTTCGGACTCGTGGGCATGGAGAGGCTGCTCCATTTACACGGCAAAGGACGAGAAATCATTCTGGCGAACTGTCGGGCGACCTGCAGGGACTCCCAGAGATCGAACATCTTGATTCCGAGAACCTCCTTGAGTTGATCGAAGAAGGGAATGCATTTGAAGCCGATGTGCTCACTGGTGTTGAAGATGCGGAAGACAATGAGGGAAAGGATGTCCACACACACGAGGTACCCGAGGATGATGTCCCTGGTGAGTACCTGGATCAAGACTGAGGCGGGTAGGTCGATGAACGGCTCTGTGACCGTCCGCACAATAAAGCAGTAGTGTTGGCATTGCGCAATGCGGCTTCCTAACGCATTGTTTTGGCTAGATCGCACGATCACATTTCCTTCATAGACGTTAATTTCAGAGGACTTGCGCACTGTCCCTTGAAGCCGAAATGCACACTGGGAATCTGAAAACAATTCCTACACTCACAAGTGTCCTCACAGCCGTCCCGGTGAAAAAACGCGCTCAGTAGAGCGTGTTTCAAAAATACTTGCGTTGCATTCCAGTAGCCGCCAAAGGCCTTGAAATAAGGGGGCGGAGGCGCTGGAGAATCAAGATCGTCAATATTTGAAACACACTCTAGTAACATACTGTCACAATAGTAGTTCTAAAGCTGCCAGTGTAGGTCGACCCACGGTCATTCCGATCCTCGGTTCTTCTGTCGAGGTAACCTTCAAAACCACAATGATGGCGGCGCTCTTCGCACAAAAAAGATCTCGTATCAGCGCCTGGAAAGAGGACTTGTAGGCCTGCCCAAGACAGGCACACCGCGAAATCACTTGGCATCGCAAACGTTGATTGTTGTGTCCATATATTGCCACTAAGGCAGCTGCCAGACGCAGCTTTGACATGTCCTCCACCCACCCTGCCACTGGCCCAGGGTCTAAACCCCTCGAAAAATAGGCTTTCGATGTTGGCCCAGCGCGTGCAACTCACCTGTCTGAGTGAAGGCAGCACGCACATTCAAAGGAGGGGAGTGCTTTATGAGGTTCCGCATCTCGATGTTGATTCTCACAAGCGTGGTATTCGGCGGCTATCAGTTCGCAATCGCACAAGCCAACCACAAGTTCGATGGCTATGAACTAGTCGACAAAACAGGCAACCTTCGCAACAAGCCTGCCGACTATCGGGATCTTTACCAACTGCTTGGAACATTCACGGTGCTCGATCCGAAGGGAAACCAAATGCATGTGACCTATGCATCACCCGGTACGGCTGAGTATTACCGTAAGACTGGAAAGTTTCCCGATGGCGCAGTGTTAGTGAAAGAGATATTTGGAACGGATCACGCTCAACTGACGACAGGTGATGCCCATTGGGCTTCGGGAACTAAAGTCTGGTTTATCAAGATCAAGGATGAAAAACACCGCTTTCCACAGAATGCGTTGTGGGGTGATGGATGGGGATGGTTTCTTTACCAAGCCGACGCACCTGACAAGCAAGTGGCGACTGATTACAAGAAAGATTGTCTTTCCTGTCACGTCCCAGCCCAGTCAACGGACTGGACTTACGTGCAAGGTTTTCCCGTACTAAAGTCAAAATAAGCTAACAAAGTGAATTGCGCGCGTGGTCCTCAAAGGAGAGTACAGAATGCCTCAGAGTGCATTGTGTCCCTGGCCGCGCCCAAAACGGTCGTGATGTCGGTGCAGTTCTATCCGACGCCCGACGGCCAAGAAAGGTAGCGATCATATGCGATCGCGAATTGCGTGTATGATCCTCACGCTTGCTGTGTTGGCGGTTCTGGCGGCGCTGATGCGTTTCAATCCGACAGCATTGCCGGAACCTGGCCATTTTGAAACGCGTGTCGCCAATCGGGCCAAACGCTACCTTATTCATCGAGCGAGCCGTAAGGGAAGTCCTCCCCGCCCGCGTGACGCAAAAGCAAGTGTCGAAAATGGGGGAACACATTACGGCCTGGATTGCAGCATCTGTCATGGTATGGATGGCCGTGCCCAAGCACCGCTCGGTGGATGGATGTATCCACGCCCACCGGATCTTACCAGCAAGCAAGTGCAGAGCTACTCCGACGAGGAACTGTTTTGGATTATCCAGAACGGAATTCGGTTCACCGGAATGCCTGCCTTCGGTAAGGTCGAGAGCCCGAATCACATTTGGGACATGGTGAATTATGTACGCACTCTACCAAGCAATCTGCCAACCGAGAGTTTGACGAGGGATTCTGATTTGTCTCGACGGGGCGCGAACTAGCTCAGGTACGTGGGTTGGCTCGCGCTAACTTCCTCCAATGCAAGGATGTGGATTGACCTTCGGTCGCACCATCGTAGACGAACCAGGCTCTTGATCAACAGTCTGGAGAAGCCTTGGCGCCTAGCGAAGGGTTGCCTTGAACGGTACTTCGGCAAAGAGGAGTCCGCGGAATGTCCCGGAGATAACAATGGCAATAAAGCAGATGCAAAAATCGAGGGTCATCACCGTGAACACTTCGTCCGAAAAAACGCCGGCACCGCAGAGTGGCACATTTCACATCGGAGGCGATCTTCCCGTCCATCGGCTTGGGTTCGGTGCCATGAGAATCACGGGCGATGGAATCTGGGGAGAACCACGAGATCACGACGAAGTCATTCGTGTGTTGCGTCGCGCACTTGAGCTCGGAATCAACTTCATCGACACCGCTGATTCCTACGGACCGGAAGTCAGCGAGCGACTAATTGCAGAGGCTCTGTACCCGTATCCGAAAGGGCTGGTCATTGCCACCAAAGCAGGTTTTGATCGCAACGGCCCCAATCAGTGGACCATGAATGGCAGGCCAGAGCACCTACGCGCCGCGTGCGAAGGGAGCCTACGGCGGCTCCGCCTCGACTGTATTGACCTTTACCAATTGCACCGAATCGACCCCGCGGTGCCAGCCGAAGATCAGCTGGGCGTCTTCAAAGATCTTCAGGTTCAAGGCAAGATTCGGTACATCGGGCTTTCGGAGGTGACAATTTCTCAGATTGAGCTAGCGCGAACAATCGTTCCTATTGTGACAGTGCAAAACCGATACAGCTTGGCCGACAGAAAATACGAGGATGTACTCGCGTACTGCGAGCGCGACAAAATCGGCTTTATTCCTTGGAACCCTATGAACGCTGGCGACCTTGGCCCTCTAGACACAAAACTTAAGGATGTTGCCAAGCATCACCTCGCCACTACTGCTCAACTTGCGTTGGCGTGGCTCTTGTGGCGTTCGCCGGTGATGCTTCCCATCCCTGGAACCTCACAGGTCGCCCATCTCGAGGAAAATGTGGCTGGCGCCACCATAGGGGTGGATGGCAAAGAACTGCAAGGTTTGGATCGAACGGCATAGAGCGACGGGAATGAGCGCTATTCATGATGACATCGACGCGCCGAACTCGGATCCCCGATTCCCTCTAGGCAAGCCAAGGGACTGGCAGCCAACTATGAGAGGGGGGCGCCAACTTCGCCATATCGTGGCGGGTGGCCGCGAACTGAGAGTGGATGAGACTCAGCGACGGTGCCCGCCGGGTTTCTAGACCTCGCGGCATCCGGAGTCTGTCTCGGACGCGGCAACGCTCGAAACTCCTGGCGTCGGTCTTGGGTCACGGATGTTATCTTCAATCGGAGATACAGGAAGTGCTCGCCCGGGCCACTGGAAACAATTTCATTCTCGACTGAAGCTCGAGAGGAAGCCCTCCGGTAGTGCTGGTTGCAGATTGGCTTGACTGCCTGCGGCATCCAATTGGCCCCTATATAGCTGC
>Ga0306926_10006771_pt1 | contig 12348 bp, 13 predicted proteins | sample flu12Cox44000178_FD_203759 | JGI IMG/M metagenome (GOLD analysis project Ga0306926, IMG submission 203759) | Lab enrichment of tropical soil microbial communities from Luquillo Experimental Forest, Puerto Rico - flux8day.12C.oxic.44.000.178 (v2)... | ecosystem: Environmental > Terrestrial >... | reverse complement strand
GTGGCGGATGCTCGCTCACTGTTCCTCAATCCTCTTCGTCTTCGTCATTTTCGCCGTCGCTGACGAACTCGATGTCGGTCACCTCGATCTCGCCGGTGGGATTGACCGCGAGCTCGAAGCCGACGGACGCGAGCTCGTCAAGCTCAATCGGTTCCACGCCGACAAGCTCTCTGGTGTATTCCGATAGCGGGATACGCACGGTCTTCATTGCCGACTTGGTCAGATAGGTGAGACCACGAACATACGGATAGTTCAGTGCCGCGAACTGGCTCACGGGGATCTGGCGCGACCTGCCGTCTTGATCGGTCAGCATGACGAAGAAGTCCTGCGGCATGCCGACGGGGTCCGAGGCGCTGCCATAACGCTGGGTAACCCGGAACGACAGCAGGTCGTAGTCCGAGACGTCCTGGCTGGCGGCCGGAAGGTTGCTGACGTAGATGTGGCGGGCCGCGTCCCAGCGCAGGAGGCCGCCCGTATGGTCGTGTGGCGAGTATCCGTCAAGCGCATTTAGGTCGCCTTTGCCGGGCACAGCGGGCAGCGTGGCGGACACAACGCCGCCGAGGTCGTTGACGTTCCAGGTCCCGCTGGCAAACCGGTCCAGGGTGAGGCCTCCCGGCTCCTGGTATTGGACATCGATCTGGACCGTCCCGCCGTCTGCCTGCTCGACCTGGCGCGGTCGTTCGTCACCGGTGAAGAAGTCCCGCATGTCGTCGTCATCGAATAGCCGCCACCGGAAGAACCCGTTCATGTAGCCCTTAACGATCTTCTCGTGGGCATCAGCGCTGATCACGGCGGCCTGGTCGGCCGCGGTCATGTGGCCGAAGAAGAAGTCGTTATCGTCCCACTGGGTGTTGAACCGGTCGTGGCAGGCGCGCTCGGCGAAGATCATGGACTTCACGGGGTCCGCCCGGTCATACAGGCTGAAGCCGGTCGACTTCGGCGATGCCCCAATGACGTCCCCGTCGAGGCCGCCGTAGATGACCAGGTAGGGAACGGCATACGGCCCGGCCAGTGAATAGGGCCCGTACTGGTCGGTCGGCGCCAGCGAGACTATCGCCCCGAGCTCATACCCAAGCCCCTCATCCACGTTGAGCTTGGAGGCGATCACCACCGCCTCCCCGCCCCGCGAATGTCCCATGATCCCGAGGCGCTCCCAGTCGATCCGGTCCCCGAACTTGGCCCCCAGGATCTCCAGATGCTTGAACAAGGCGCGGGCCCTGGACACACCTTGCGCCCCCGGGTACACGTGGATCGAGGCCGCGATCATCCCGTTCCGCGCCAGGTGCTCGAGCAGATAGTCATAGCCCTGGTAGCTCAGCAGGGAAAGGCTGTTGCCATGGACCACGACCACCATCGGATACTCGTCCTCAGCGTCCGAAAGCTGGCCCGGATTAGTGGCGCCGGCGGCGTCGGCCGGGAAGTACACCACTGCCTTCAAGTCAAGCGGCGCCGGGTCCGGGAACTCCCCGGGCGCGTCGATCATCGTGGTGCCCTCGTCGTACTCGAACGTGCCCGCGAACCCGAAGTCGGCCATGCTGGTCGGATCGTCCTCGATGCTCATTCCATCTACCTCCTTATCATCCGCCAGGGTCTAAGGTGCTGAGCAATTCCGGGACTGGCCGGCGCCGCCGACATCGATTAAGACAAACCGACGGCTGGTCCGGCGAGGTGTCGTCCAAGCTAGCCATCCCCCGGTGTTTGCAGGCGCCGGAGATAGTCAGCGGTCGGGTGGCCGGGGTACTGGTCGACGACCGCGCCGACTGCATTCAAAACACTTGGCCCTGCCTGTTGGCCACGGTGCAAGCGCGTCCTCTAGCAGCGCCGCTTACTACACAGAGGAGCGCAGGCACGATCGTGATACATGGTTGCGTGCGCTGTCTTCACGGCCTCACCTCGCCCCACAACGGAGCATGGCTGGCTGTGCTGAGAACGCTCACTTATTATGCCGCCGTGCGGGCGGTCAGAATCAGGCGACTCTGCCGCTGTCGGCGGGGACGGTACATGCCAGCTCCCGCAGAGGGGCGCCCGGAGGGTTGGCCAGCATTTCCAGCGGAAAGCGTCCCACCTGACCGGGATACTACTGTGTCTGGCTGGGGTCTTTCTTGCTGGTCTTGGCCGCTTGGAGGTTGCTGATCAGATCGTGCAGGGGCTTGGTGCCACCGCCGATAGCTAGGCCGGTCGCCAGCAGGTCGATACTGTGGCGGATTCCGGCAGCGCTCAGAATGCCACTCGCCCAGGTTCCGTTTGCCGCGAGCCCGTCGCCGCGCAGCCCGACGATGTGCAGGAGATACATCCCTAGGGTGGCGCTAAGCAGCAGACCAAGGACGCTGGCGAGCGCCCAGTAGGCGACGGCCTTGTCGGCTCGTTGCTGATCCAGTTCAGCTTGCGCCGCGGCGGCGAGATCGACGACGGCCTTCTTGGTGATCGCGGGGGCTTCGCTTTCTGGTACGTGCAGGGCGTCGGCGAGCTTCTTACCCATACGCCCGGGATCGGGTCCTGCCGCTTCTACTGCGGGGAGGATCGTCTGTGTCACTCGCGCGCGTGCAGCGGTTACTCCCTCGGCGGCGCGGTTGCGGCGCAGCCACCCGGTGGCGGCCGGCTGCTGGGCTGGTCTTCCCTGCAGGGCCTGAGTTACCTCCGCCGCCTTGGCCAGCTCCGTGAGTTTCGCCGGAAGCTGGTCATCGGTGGCCGCCTGCAGGTTCACTGCCGCCGCCAGCGTTGCATTGCGGTTCTCGACGTGTGGCTTTGTGCAGAAGAAGAACGCCGACAGGGGCTCGAGGAGCCGTTCCAATCCTTGCGTGACGGCGTAGAGCATCGCAAAGAGGCCGATACCAGCCGGAATCACCAGTGCTGGCGGCTTGAAGGTGGCATTGATCGCAATGCTCACCAGCCAGGCCACGCTAATAGCTGCGAAGCTTCCCGCCACGACTTGCCATCGCGGCGTCATCCCATTCGTCTGTGATGCTGCTGCCGTGATACCAGGGGCGGCTCCCTCGCCGCCCAACGTAGAAACTTGTACCAGCGCCATTCTTTTACCCCCATGTGCCTGATTGGCGAACCGCCCAGGCTGCCAGGCCCGAGCACGTTTCTTTAGTCATATGAGAATGACGCGCTGCGAGCCGTTAGGGATGACAGGGACCAGCCACATGAGGGTTCGCCACCTGCACGCCTCCGCAAGCACCCTGAGAGCAACGCACTCATGCCACGACTGGAGCCCACATTGGCTCGGCGGGTGCCTCGTTCGGCTGGCTGGCAACTGACGCGTTACGGCACCACGGCATGGCAGTTGATCTTGTATCGTGCAAACAGCACAATCAAAGGAGGCCGGGATGGCAACGAAGATAACCGTCGCGCTCGAAGACGATCTTGAGGGCGGTCCGGCCGACGAGACAATGCGGTTCGCGATCGGCGGCACGGCCTACGAGATCGACCTGAACAAGAAGAACGCCCGCGCGTTCCGCAAACAGCTGGCGCCCTTCGTCGAGCACGCGCGCAAGGCGGGGCGGGCCCGGCGCCGCCCGCGCACGTCGTCAACCCGGCAGCGCAGCGGCGACATCCGGGCGTGGGCCAAAGGCCAGGGCATCGCGGTCAGCGGCCGCGGGCGCATCCCGGCCAGTGTGGTAGCGCGGTACGAGGCCGCGGCCGCAGCGTCCTGACAGAAGGTCTGCCTACTACCGTCCGTAGACAAGGAACCACATACGGACTTGCCGATGAGCGGGCGACAGCACGGTGCTCGGCCTGCAACTGTACGACGGACGCGCAGTCCGGAACTTATTGTTACGGTGGCTGCGCGGCACGTCGCGGGTCGATTCCGCTCAGCGGCCCCACCGAGAAAGCCGAGGTCCAGCGCTCACCGCGACCGGCGCCGCTCTTGTCGCGGCAGGCGCTCTGACAACCGGGACCGCCGTGGCCGACGCCACCCACGCGTCGGTATCCATGGCGCGGCGTCCCCCGGATGCGGCAGCGGGAAGCCCGTGATGCGCCCCGTTTCGCGGGTCGGCGGCCTACGCTTCTCGTATGTCGATGATCGCGGCCGCTCAGTGGACCGCCGTCGCCACTATGGCCCTTGCGGTATTCGCCGTGGTTACCGCCGTCTTCGCGTTCCTGGCGTACCGTAAGCAGTCCAAGGAGGGTCAGGGCATTTGAGGCCCACATGATCGACCTAGGGGAATGGGCGCGGCAGGAGACTGAGCTGCTGCAGGTCCAGTTCGGCCAGCTGGATGTGCTGCGCCAGCAGTTCGAGGAGCAGCGCGCCGTCGACGCCCGGCACACAGAAGTGCTGGAACTCCAAGCGCAGGAGCTCAAGGCCTCACTTGAGCACGAACGAGAAGCCATTCATAGGCAACGCGCCCAGGACGCGCAGACTCTTGCCGTCCCGGAGAACCCGGGGTAGCCGCACGGTGCCCGACCGAGGAGATGACCTGACGCCGTGCCGTCGTGCCGCGGCACGATCGGCGGCCGGGACGGGCAGCGCCCCGACCTACAGCGCAAGCACGGCCAGTACTTCTCCGGCTACCTGCTGCGCCGGCTGCCCCACCCACCAGGCCCGCAGCCCTGACAGCTCCCATCCGCTCCATTCCCGCCTGGCCGCTTCACAGGATTCGCGGCGGTCGGCTGAACCACAGGTGCTCAAGTGGCATTGGATTCAGGCCCGCGGCTACCGCACCCAGTCCTTGTCGTTCTCGTCAGCGTGCCTGGTCAACGGCACCGCCGTCACCCGCTCGTACTGGAGCAGATCCGCCGTCTTGAGCTGGACGGATTCGGTCCGGCTCCCTGCAGCAAAGACCACGGTTTCGTGCTGGAGCACCTCCTGATCGACGAACAGCGGTGCGCCCAGCAGCGAGCCTAGCGGCGGCAGGGCGCCCAGCTCGAAGTCTGGAAAGTCCCGGAGCAGCTCCTCTTCGGTGGCCAGCCGGACATGACGATCGCCCACCGCGGCTTGGACCAGGTGCATGTCGAGGCGGCAGGTGGCCGGGATCGCCATCAGCGCATAGCCGCCAGCGGCGCGCACCGCGACCGTCTTGAGCACCTCGCTGGCCTCGATGCCGAGCGCCCTCGCCTCGTCGATCGAGGTGTAGGCCTGCGGGTGCGCGATGGGCACGAACGGGACGCCGTGGGCTCGGAGATGCTCGGTTACCTGCGTCATCACCCCACCCCCCTTTCGCCGGAGAACCGAGCATAACGCGGACACGCCCGCGGGCCCATGACAGCCCGGTGACCAGGACGACTGCCACCCCCCGCTGGGTGCATGCCTGCGCCGAAACGCCGGATCGGCACCGCGGGGATTCTGGTCTGACCACTCGCCGGTAAGGGGACGTTCGCCTCTGGCGCCGCCGCCGACGCTGCACGAGCGTGGAGTGAAGCCCAACAACGAGGTGAGGAGTCATGAACATCGCCTACTACCATGATTCGAAATTCGGCAACGGCGCCACAGTCGCTGGGGAATTCAAGAAGATCATGGCGGCCCGGGGTGTTACCGTCAGCGTCCAGCACATCCGGGACGCCAACCCCGGGCACCTGGCCGCGGCCGACCTATACGTGTTCAGCTCGCCGGGCCGCATGGGAAAGCCCAAGGGCAACGCCCGAAGATTCCTGCGCAAGGTCAGCCTGGAGCCGGGAACCCGATACGCGATCCTGACCACCCAAGGTGCGCCAAGACCTGACAAGAAGACCGGCAAGCTACCGACCCAGGAAGAGCAGGATCGCTGGGAGCGGGTCATCCCGATCATGAATGAGCTGCTGGAAGCCAAGGGACTGACGAAGGTCGCCGAGGGAGCAGTCCTGGTCACCGGCATCAAGGGGCCGCTGGAGGAAGGCTGGCAGGACGAGGTCACGGCCTTCGCCGACCAGATCATGTCCACGGCGGAGATCCAGCCCGGCTGACCGGAAACCAAACGCGGTGCCCGTGAGTTTGACAATGCTGTGCCGAAGGAGACGACAGTGGTCGGCGCCGGACGCGTGCATAACCACCACCCATGGGCCTGCCCATTGTTTCAGCTGGCGGGCACCAGCTTCGGGCCGCGGCGGCGACGGGCGCCTGTCCGATGCGGTGAACCGGTACCCGGATCGCTGGCCCGGGTCAGGCGGGCGGTGAGCCCAGGAGGGGGCCGAGTTCTTGGGCAAGATCGGGCGTGGTTATCGGGTCGTCTTCCACGATCTTGCTGCCGGTGAGGCGGTAGAAGGTCAGACCGCGGAAAGAAATCGTGGTCCCGCTCCCATCACGCATCTCGGCGGTGTACCGGGCCACGACGGCGTCTCCCTCAGCAATCAGGTCCTTGATATCGAACGAGCGGTCGGGCAGCGCAGTCGACAGGCCGGCGAGCATCCCCTTGAAAGCCTCCAGGCCGACGCCGAACGCCCGGTTCACATAGCCGGGCGCAACCAGCTCGTCGACCTGGTCGAGCTTGCCGCCGGCCAGCACCTCCTCGATGAATCGCCGGACGACGTCCTTGTTGTTACCTGATGCCATGACCTTGCCTCCTGGTCTTCGGTTACCCGGCCCGGCTGATGCCGGGATGTGCGGGAAGATCGTGCGGATAGGGCCGCTGGCGTCACCCAGGGGCGCCCGCTCAGCCCGTCCACTCCTCCGCGACCTCCAGGTCGGTGAACTGCGGCGGGCCGTCGAAGATATCGGCCATCACCGCCCTGGCGGCTTGCAGCCCTTCCTGACGGCGAGGATCCTGCTCGCGCGCGCGTGCTTTCTCCTCGCTCTCGAATATCACCAGCGTGTACACGTGGCTGGGGTCCTTCTGGTCTTGCATCACCAGCGTCCTGACCAGTCCCGATCCCGGCTGCTCAGCGGCCCGGATCTGGTTATGCGCCTCCGCCATGTCTTTGCCTGGCTTCAATCGCATCGTGATGAGCTGCGCCCACATATCGCATCCCTTCCTGACCGGAGTCAGATTCTGCTGGTGTCGAAGTCGAGCACCAGTTCCGGGGCAGTGAATCCTTCTTCCAGGGCGATGCCATGGACCTGGCGGATGTGGCCGCGGAACCAGCGGTCAAACGGCTCAGCCGAGTTCCCCAAGAGCGTGAACGCGGTGGCGAGGTCGTCGGCCTCCAGGTAGACCACGGCAACATCCCCGCCCGGCCCGCGCTGGATCCAGACCGCTTCCCTGATGATGCCCGCACGGCGCCGGGCATCCTGGTAGGCCTCCATCCGCGCACCGAACCAGCACGAGGCCAGCGCGGCCCGGCCCGCGTCGGCCTGGCCGGACAGCACGGGAACGGCGAACGCAACCGACTGCACGCCACCGATTGTGCCGGCGGGCGGCGGCGAAGACATCACTCGATCAAGTGATGGGCCACGGCGGCAAGCGCAACCCGGTCTGGCCCGCCCCGCTTGGCGACACGTGCCGCAGGTGGGGTGTTCACGGTGTGCGGCCAGATGTACAGACGCCCGGCCACAGCACCGTTGGTTAGTTCCCGGCGACCAGCCCGCCGCCGCCCGCCCGGTCGCAGCCAGGCGGCTGGACCGGCACGGTGCCGCCGGGATCGTCCGCCGGGTAGCCATCCGCGCCGGAATCACCAAGCCGGTCAGGCCGCACACCCTGCGGCATGCGTTCATCACCGCCGCCCTGGATGCCGGGGTCCCGCTCCGCATGGGCGAACAAGCAAGCCGGGCGGAGCCGAGGCGGACTAACCTAAGAGGCGTCCGGAAGGTGGCGCGCGCGCCGTTCTACGACGCAGATCATCGTGGTGATTTCATAGTTGTCGTTGACGCCGACCTTGGGATGGGCATCGTCTGGGGCGCCGCGGGAGCGCAAGAATGCGATGTACTGCTCAAGCTCGGCCAGGGTCGCACCGCTGGCAAAGGCCCGCTGGTCTTGGCGTGCATCTTTGTCCTCGGGTCGCACGGCGATCACCTCCGCGGTATGGCACGGGCCCGCGAACCCGGCCCGCCTGACCGCGAGCGCGTCGCAGAGCCGTACTGGTGGCCGCATGATGCACCCCGCGGCGGCGCATGGGCAGGGCCGAAAGGCCCGGCAAAGGATCTGATGCTCATCTCCTCCCGCAGCGCTAGGGCCTGATGCAGACCGGGGCCTCCCCTGCGGAGCATGATTCGTTGTGGAGGGTCCGGCGGCGGCTGGGGAACCTGCGCGGTGGGAGGTAGGTGGCCGGGCGGGGAGTGTAGGCGCCGGCAGGTAATCACCGCTGACGGCCCGCGGGGCCCGGGCAGCTGAGCGTGGGGCAGTGTGCTCGTGCCAGCGTGGCGCGGAGGGACACCATAGGATCATGGACCTTGGGCACCTGAAGGCTGAGCTCGAGCGGCTGGCCGGGGCAATCGAGCACGCCGGCGGCCGCGTGACCGAGCGCGACCTCAACTACGTCGAAGATAGCGCTGAACTGTTCTACGAGCGGGACGGTGAGCGCTACGAGATCCACCTCAAGCGGCTGCCGGATCGGCTACCCCGGTAGCGGCGGGCCCGCAGTGGAGCCGGCGCCGGAAGCTGTCAGCGAGCCCGGCGGCTGAGGTACCACCGGTCAGCTAGCCTCACCCGCATGTTTGTCGTCCAGTGGTCAGACAGTAGGAGCACTGGACCGGCAGCCGGGCTGCCTGGGCTCGCTTACAACGAGTTGACCCGAACTGGCGCTTCGCCGATACCGGTGATGGCTGGTCGGTCGGCGCGGAAGGCGCTGACCGCGAACTGGCTGGCACCGTCGATGGCCAGCTCGGTTAGGATCCGGCCGAGCAGCCCGGCGAACTTGCCGGCGTGCCCTGCCCCGACGCAGACCAGCACCCGCGCCGAGCCGGGTACGTAATCGGCGATGAAGTCGCGGTCTGGCGGGAAGTCGTAGCAGCAGACGCGGGTGTAGAGCTCGGGCCCGACCGCGCCGGGCAGGTAGCGCTCCAGGAACGCCCGCACCTGCGCCACCCGCTGGGGGTCGGCAGCCTCGGTCCGGGTCTGTGGCGTCACCACGGGCCCCGCGCCATCGATACCGGCCTTGACCGCCACCTCGCCGTACACCGGAATGCCGTAGTACACCTGGCCATCCTCGGCGATCAAGCCGAATACGGTGAAGCGCTCGGGGGTGAACTCACGCACGTTCGGGGTGGCGAAGTATGTGACCTGTTCCTGCGTCAGCGTGATGGGCAGGCTGGTGCCCAGCAGCTGGAGCAGAATCGGGTTCCATGCGCCACCAGCGAGCACCACCCGGTCGGCGGTGTAGCTTTCGCCTGCGGTGGTGACCGTGACCCCCTGCGGCGATTCGGTGATCGCCGCCACGGGCGCGCGCGGGCGGATGGTCGCGCCGCGCGCCCGGGCCAGCGCGAGGTGCGCGGCAGTGCCCCGCCGGATGTCGAGGATCCCGGCTTCGGGATCGAACAGCGCGGCGTGCTGGTCGCCGAGCCGCCACTGCGGCCATCGCTCGCTCACCTGGGTGCCGCTGAGCAGGTCGAAGGGCAGGCCGCTGGCGGCCATCGCGGCCGCGGTGGCATCGACGTACTCCATGCCGGCACTGCCGCGCACCGCGGTGATCAGGGCACCAGTCCGGAGCGCAAGAGGCAGCCCGGATTCCTGCTCCACGACGTTCCAGCTCTGGTAGGCAGCGGGCGTCAGCGCTGTGTAGTCCTGTCGGCTGTAGGCGTGCCTGATCACCCGGGAGTGGTCTTCGGACGCGCCACGGCCGTGCCCGAGTTCGTACTGTTCGAGGGCCAGCACGGCATCGCCGCCCAGCCGCCGGCTCAGCCAGTACGCGGTCCCAGCGCCGATGGCGCCACAGCCGATGACGATCACCCTGTAGTGCTGCGCCATGCCTCCTCCATCAATCAGCGCGACCCGGGGGCTCCTTGACGAGACGCGTTGGTTCGTGCCTACTTGCGCAGTGACCGGAAGGAGGCGCGCATTTCGGCGGCGAACAGGTCGGGTTGTTCCCAGGCGGCGAAGTGGCCGCCTTTGTCGAGCGTGTTGTAGTGGAGGAGGTTGTGGGGGTAGGCGCGCTCGGCCCAGCTGCGCGGGGCCTGATACAGCTCGTCGGGGAAGACGCTAATGGCGAACGGGATCGTGATGGGTTTGGCGTCGAAGAAGCTCGCCTTGTTCTCCCAATACAGGCGGGCCGCGGAGATCCCGGTGTTGGTCAGCCAGTACAAGGTGATGTTGTCGAGGAGGTCATCTCGGGTCAGCGGGCTGTCCAGTGTTCCGGCCAGGACCTGTTCGACCAGCCCCGGCTGCCCGGTGCCATCGCCGTGGTCGAGCATGAACGCGGCCAGGTCGGCGGGTGAGTCGGCCAGCCCGTACAGCGTTTGCGGGCGGGTGGCCATGATCTGCGCGTACGCCACGTGCGTGGCGTAAAAGGCGGCCAGCTGGTCATAGGCGCGGCGTTCCTCCTCGGACAGGCCTGGCGGCGGCGGGTCGCCGCGCTGGACCGCGGTGTTGATGGCGGCGGGAGCGGTGCCGGGCATGTTGGAGTGAATGCCGGCCAGCTCCGGTGCCGCCTGGATGCCCATCGTCTGGGTGACGGCCGCGCCCCAGTCGCCGCCCTGGGCCACGAAGCGGGCATACCCGAGGCGTTTCATCAGCACCACCCAGGCCCGGGCGATCCGGGGCGGGTCCCACCCGGGGGCATCCGGCTTGGCGGAAAACCCGTGCCCGGGCAGCGAGGGGATCACCAGGTGGAACGCGTCCGCCGCGCTGGCGCCGTGCGCGGTGGGGTTGGTCAGCGGTTCGATGATCTTCAGCTGCTCGAGGACCGACCCGGGCCACCCGTGGGTGACGATCAGCGGCAGCGCGTCCTGGTGCGGGGAGCGGGCGTGGATGAAATGGATGTCCAGCCCGTCGATCTCGGTGACGAAGTTCGCCAGCGCGTTCAGCCTCGCCTCACACGGGCGCCAGTCATACCCGGTCCCCCAGTACGCCGCCAGCTCCTGCATCAGGGCCAGCCGCATGCCCTGCGAATCGTCGGCGACCGTCTCCCGCTCGGGCCACCGGGTCGCGTTGACCCGCCTGCGCAGCTCGGCGAGGTCCGCCTCCGGAAAACCGACCTGAAATGGGCGAACAGCGGTGCTGTCGCTGGCTGCCTGCCCTGCACCTTCAGTAACGGACATCCATTCCTCCCGAGGTTGTCGGGCGCCTCTGCGGCTGCGGCCCGCGGCTCGTCACGTCATGCCTACCCACAGTCCTCCCCGTCATGGCTCCTCGCACCCGTGACCTCCCCTGGTCGGCACCCTGGTCCGGTAGGCGCGCCAGCAAGGAATACAGGGGCCGATTGTCACCGGGCGAGCGTTGCCTGAGGCGGAACTCGGTCTCTCATCCGGAGGGGCCCAAGCGCCGGCTCGGCTCCGTCTCGATGAGCATTGACACGGCCTCGATCAGGGCCAGGTGGGTGAATGCCTGCGGGAAGTTCCCCAGGTGCTCGCCCGTGGTGGTATCGATCTCCTCGGCGTAAAGCAGCAGCGGGCCGGCGAACGACAGCAGCTTCTCGCACAGGGCATGCGCGCGACCGGTTTCGCCGATCATGGCCAGCGCCGTCACCAGCCAGAAAGAGCAGATGGTGAATGTCCCCTCCTCGCCCTCGAACCCGGTGTCGGTTCCGTCGACCCGGTAACGCAAGACGAGGCCGTCCTTGGTGAGTTCGTCGGCGATGGCGAGCACGGTTGCCCTGATGCGCTCGTCGTCGGGTGGCAAGAAGCCCATGATGGGCAACAGCAGCAGGGAGGCGTCCAGGTCGTCGGTCTTGTAGTGCTGGCGGAGAACGCCCCGGCTGGACACGCCCTTGTCGAGCACTTCGGCCTTGATTTCGTCGGCACCTGCCCGCCACTGCTCGGCACGCTTGTCGTCGCCGCGTTCCTCGGCCAGGTCGGCGCCGCGCACGGCCGCCACCCAGCACATCACCTTGGACGCGACGAAATCCTTGGGGTCGCCGCGTACTTCCCAGATTCCCTGGTCGGGCTCGCGCCAATGCTGCAGGGCGGCGTCGACGAAGCCGGCGAGCCCTTCCCAGACCGGCATCAGGATCTGGGCTGCTCCCCAGCGGAACTGGACGTCTACCGCGTCGGCGATCATGCCCCAGACATCGTGCTGCTGCTGATCCCAGGCGCCGTTGCCGACTCTGACCGGCCGTGCCCCCCGGTACCCGGACAGGTGGTCGAGGGTCCGTTCGGAGAGATCGCGCTCCCCGCCGATGCCGTACATGATCTGGAGCTCGAAATTCCGGTTGGGGTCGCCGCCGCTGACCGCGTCGATGATGAACCCGAAGTATTCGAACGCTTCCCAGTTGAAGCCGAGGCGATACAGCGAGCGGAGCATGAAGGACGAATCCCTGATCCAGGTGTACCGGTAGTCCCAGTTGCGTTCCCCGCCGGGCGTTTCGGGCAGCGAGGTCGTCCCGGCGGCCATGATCGCGCCGGTG
>Ga0306926_10006768_pt1 | contig 12350 bp, 10 predicted proteins | sample flu12Cox44000178_FD_203759 | JGI IMG/M metagenome (GOLD analysis project Ga0306926, IMG submission 203759) | Lab enrichment of tropical soil microbial communities from Luquillo Experimental Forest, Puerto Rico - flux8day.12C.oxic.44.000.178 (v2)... | ecosystem: Environmental > Terrestrial >... | reverse complement strand
GAAGAGCCCGGGTCGGCCAGGCAGAGTGTCGCGCTCGAGCCGTCCTCAAACTCGATTTTGAACTCTTCCTTAGCCTCATGAACGGATTTCACTTTGCTTCCCGGTGATACTGCCACGGCACCGACTGTCTTTATTTTCATGCTCGATTGATCCTCGAACAGAACCAAAACACTTCCTGGTTCGATCGTCACAGCCTTGATTGTTCGGCCAGCGATAACTTTTGTCAGCTTCTGGTTTCTTGGCATAATCTATTGGCCTGTTCCACCTGCGGGAGAATATCCGCGATCAAGCGCTTCCAACTCCGACATGAACTCGCCCTCTTTCGTTTTCCCGTAGTATCGTGAACCTGTTTTCCAATATTTGCCAGAGCGCGTGTTTACCCATACCTCGTTGGCCGTAGAGCCTGCGGGCGCAGGCGATTTCTCTCCGACTATTGGGGCGGGAGGGCTTTTACCGACGTATTTCTGGTAGGCTTCGATCCAGTTTGACGCTATCTCGCTTTGAGCGGTCTTAAGGTCCAATTGCCCGGCGCATACAAGCTTGTGGAGTTTCCTCTCAAGCGCATCTTTCACATAGGAGTTCCAAGGCGATGTTTTGGTTGATTGGGGCCAAAGACTACGAATGGAATTAGATCCTCCCAACGACAGTGGAATCAAGTGATCAACCTCGTAGTCGTCGGTCTTGTACTGGGTGATTCCATACTCGGCGTACGCCTGTCTTTTAAGCCATGCTGGCACCGCTCGTACCTTCTTGGCGTAGCCAGGAACACACACGTCCTGAGCGGTTACGTCGAATGTGTCACCTGGCGTCAGCTTCGGATCGGGAAGAATTGGCGTGGGTTTCTGGGCGAGGACGGCCTGCGTGAGAAACAAAAAGGCTAGGGCACGTAGAATGTACATCGGCGAGTCTTTTAGTTCGGGCTGGCTGAATTCCGCAAGTAACAATTCCACCGGTTATTAACCGCATTCAATTGGCAGCCAGAGCCGTGAGAAACGCCTTGATGCATTGTCTGTAGACGGTTTGCGTGTGTTTGACCATAGAACCAGGTTTCTGCACTCCAAAAAACCAGGACGAGAAAGCCGTAAACCAAGATGGGTATGTTTGACCAGTGACCAGTAGACGGGAATGTCCATTAGAGTAATGGTAGCGAGACTTTCGAAAGGATTGAAATCCGAAAAGGAGTCAAGCACCGAGCTAGTTAAGGCGAACTACAAGCTGGTTATTTCAATAGCTCGATTGTGGCCTTCGCGGTTTAGAAGTTCGCGAGGAAAAATCGAACTACCGATCCCGATCAGAAGATATTCGAGGAAGCTTAGCCGGGTTGGCCCAAACTCAGTCCAGATCCCTGCGTCCGCTCTTCCAGGCTCGGACCCAAAAGAACACGGGTTGGCGTAACCGAGGGTGATCTGTGTTAATGCCTTCGAAGAGGGCTGTTGCCCAGGATCGATACTTCTCTGTCTGAAGTGTTTCGTCATGACCGAGGGAAGAACTATGGAACTAAGATCTCCGATATGATAATCGTAGTTGTCGCCCAGCGGCCGAACGCGGAGGTGTTTGTCGCCAGGCGCTTGAGATTAGCCGATAGTACTCCAAGAGTCTTTCCAATGGTCTCAGACTTTCCGATGCAGCGAGGAACAACGCTGCCGTTGGCGTCCCGGGTATGAACAGGGTTAACCAGTCCGAGTCATGAATTGCCGGCTGCAGCTCCTCGATTTCCGATTTCATCTGCCGTACAAGAGCATCATGCTTCTCTCGCCTCAGTTTGAGGCCGTTTTCAGAGCGAATGCGGATTGCCATCGTCTTGGCTGGAGCGTACTCTTCCTTGAGATCCGATTAAAACTTTCCAGCCGAATTTTCAACGGTTATCGACAGTCAAAAGATAGCTCTGAGCAATCATCTCTTCTTTCCCTTAGTCCATGAAACTTGATCCTATCGCTTATCAATTCGACTTCAAGCATCGACGAGCGCTCGTCACGGGTGCCGGAAAAGGTATTGGCAGAGAGATAGCCGGCATGCTGACTCGTTTTAATGCGCGAGTCATTGCTCTCAGCAGAACCGAAAAGGATCTCCAGAGCCTCAAGGAAGAAACCGGGTGCCAGACAATCATCGCGGACCTTGCCGATCCTGTGTCCGCGAAGCAAGCAGCCGAGTCGGTGGGGGAAGTCGATCTTCTCGTGAACAATGCGGGCATATCTATTCTGCAACCGTTTCTGACCTCCACTCTCGAGGTGTGGGATCTCACGATAGCGGTTAATCTCAGGGCGGTAGCCATTATTTCACAGGTGATCGCCGCACAAATGATTGAGCGTGGCGTTCGAGGATCGATCGTGAATGTCTCGAGTATGGCGGCGTTTCAGGCGCTCGAAAACCATGCTGCCTATTGCGCTTCCAAGGCTGGGCTGGACCAGTTGACAAAAGTCATGGCTGTGGAGCTTGGCAAACATGGCATTCGCGTTAACTCTGTAAATCCTACAGTCGTGTTAACTGAAATGGGGAAACGGGCCTGGAGTGATCCTGCAAAAGGAGGACCGATGCTTCAGCGGATTCCCTTGGGCCGATTTGCGGAGTGTGAGGACATAGCATCGGTCGTTTGCTTTTTGCTAAGCGATGCAGCCGCGATGCTCAATGGATTGGCCCTTCCAATAGACGGCGGATTTCTGGCGACCTGACTCAACTTGATTCCAAAGCCTTGATATGCGCCAGACGAGCTTCCGGAAGGTTCTTAACCAAAGAAGTCGCTGAGGATGACACAAGCTCCGTGTCACCCGTTAACCTTGCTAATGCCATCGGTAAACCCACCAGCGAAATGATCACGGCATCCGGCTCAACCAATTGGTCCAAGGTTGGCGCTGGAGGAGCGTCGCCCCGCAACAGCCACACCGTCCGCATCCCCAATCGCTGAGCGGGCCGGATGTCACTCTCGAGGCGGTTACCCACGTGCACCGTGCGACTCGGCGAAACTCCGGCCGTTTTCAGTGCGTATTGGAAGATTCTCTCATCGGGCTTTTCCACCCCGACAAAGTCTGCAAGGGCGATGACGGTGAAAAGCTCGTGGAGACCGTCCCGTCGCAACGCCTTGAGAGCCGCCTCACCCGAGTTTGCCACCAGCCCCAATTTCAGCTGCCCCGCCAGTGCTTTCAGCGCCGGTTTCACGTCCTGGTAAAGGGCCGAGGGCGGGTATTCCCAGTAGCGCTTTGCCAGAGCGGTCAGTATCGTGCGATCGCGATTAGGAACAAAATGGTTCGCGATAGCCGTGCGCAACGAACCCGAGGCCTTCATCCGTTCGGCATCATAAACCGCCCAGAATTCCTCGTCCTTGACCTTCGGATCAAGCTCATGAACGGCCCTCAGCATCGCCTTCGTAAAAGTTGAGTCGTCATAAATTGTCCCGCCAAGATCGAACAGCACCAGATCGATGTCATGCTGCCCCGCCAGAGCCGCCATTGCCGGGGGATGGTCCAACAGACACGCCGAAGCGCCAAATGCCGCCTCTCCAATACCACTCCAGCCAAGGGTCCCTCGTTCCAGTTCCTCCGGTAATGTCAGGAACAAAGCCAGCAACGCACTAAGCCCATAAAGCCCGGCAAAGATCCACATCACCCCCTCAACCCCAAGGGGCCCAATGAAGACGGCGACGATCGCCGGACCAAGCAGAGCGCTTGCCCCCGCCCCGAGGTTGAGCATCGAGATGGCCGCACCTTTGTTTTCCGGCGCCAACAGCGGCATGATGGCCGAAAGCGGGACGTACCCGGCAAGGGTCGCCCCGTAAAGAACGGCAACCACGACGGCCAACCCGAAGTTTCCACGGTGCGCAACCGGCACGTAGTAAAGCAGAAGCGTCGTGATCGTGCAGCCCATCCCGCCAACGTAGGCAACCGTGTGCCGCCAACCAAGTTTATCCCCAACGATCCCCGATAACAGGTTCGCAACCATGTTGCTCAGAAACATGTAGCTCAGCAACTGTAGCCATTGGTCCAGAAACAATCCGACTGCGGTTGTGAAAAAAGTTGGCAAGAATACCAGGAAACCAAATTGTGGGGCAGTATTGATCGTGCGCACCACGCAACCGATCAACGTCTTTGGCTTTTGCCAGGCAATCGAGAAGCTGGAGAAAAGTGATTCACTCGTGTTCTTTCCAGCCGCGTCCGGCATAGATAAACCGGTTCTTCTTGGCAATCCGCAAAGCGCAACGGCACCGCCGGCAATCACCATGGCAAGCGAACACCACAAGGTCGCGTACTGCCCGACACGAGGAATAAGCAGACTAGCAAGGAAAGCACCCAAAGTCGGCAGTCCTGCGCTGAAAGCAAACCAAAACCATCCGACGGCTGAGCCGAGCCGCTTTGGTGGGGTAGTGTTCGTAATCAAAACCAGAAAGCCGTAGGCGAACAGCGGGTAGCCAATGCCCCGCAGCCCGTAGCTTACGAGCATGGCAGGGAAGTTAACCATTGGGAGCGAGAAGCCCAAAAAGATGACCTGGAATGCGGTCCAAGTCAGAAGACCGATCCACATCACCAAACGCGGTCCCCAGGAATCGGCTAAAGCGCCCGAATAACGCGCCCCCATTGTCGCAAACGCGCCATAAACCGTGAACATCAGCGCGATTTTTCCTTGGGAAATCCCCTCGCCGTGAAGGAAATGAGCCAGATACCCTGACTCTACCCCGTCCCCCATCATGAACAGCAACAGACCGACATAACCCCACGCCAGTTCGCGCGGGATGCTCAGGTACTCGATAAGGGAGTTCCGCGCCAAAGAAGTGGGGGAGGCTTGCAAGTCCGAGGCCATGCCAACTATTTTAACTCAAATTGGCTAAATTCCAAAGTAGGCGCGTTCGCGAGCGCTACAGCGCTTAAGTCAGCGCTTAGCGAAACCTGCGCCTGACGCGACTTTGCTTTTCAAGGATTCTGGCGCTCCGTTTCACCGCGCATAAACTCAGCGTAGCGCAACTGGTCGTGGTACATCTGGTGGTAAACGCGGTATTTGCGGTCGTGGAGCAGGTCGCATCGAAGCCGATGCCTTTGACGGCTTCAGGAGAGATCCCGGCCTTTTCCACAGCCGCCCGAACCACTTCGCAGCATTTTCTCCAGATATCATCCGAGGATTGCTCAAACAAAATCCCTTGCTGGCTTCCACATCTGAATCGGAGCCGAAACACTGCCTTTCAGATTGCCGTTGCCATCGAACACGCCCGCTCGCGCGCTCCCAGTGCCGACGTCTATGCCAACAAAATAATTCTCGTTTAGCGAGCGCATAGGTGCAAGGCATGTGGTAGGGGCGGATCTCCGAGCCGCCCGAGGAGGGTGACGGTGCAACCCATCAACCGGCCGGCTCGGAGATCCGGCCATCTATTCCGAAAGAACCTTAGCAAATGTCTGTAGAATGAGAGCCGCGGAAGTTGCGCCGGCGTCGAGAACTCCACGCGATCGCTCACCGAGACGGGCGGAGCGACCAATTTTAGCCACCAGGTCAAGGGTCGAGTCTTTTCCTCTTTCGGCGGCATCGGCCATCTGCTTGAGTGCTTCGGGCAAAGAAGCACCTTTATCTACCGCCGCTTGATACGCTTCCTGCGCCGGAATAACAGCATCCATCAGGGTTTTATCGCCGACTTTTGCTCCCCCAAGATCCTCAAGCCCGTCGCGCGCAGCCTTCAGCATTTGGCCGAAGAGCGGTGCGTCCGTTTCCGGTTTGTCCTTACATTTCAGGCTCATCTGAATAAAGAAGGTTCCGTAGATCGGCCCCATCGATCCTCCAATCTCGGTCATTAGCGTTTTTCCGATCAAACCGAGCCCTTCACTGAGTGTGACCTCTTTGTTGCCCAGGCGATCTTTGATGAGTTGAAATCCTTTTGCCATGTTAATGCCATGATCACCATCGCCGATCTTCCCGTCGACCTCGCTAAGATACGCTTTGTTGTCCACTATCGTCTGGATTTGCGCCAGCACGACTTTACGCCCCTGAGAATTTGGAAAATTAGCCATATGCATCTCCTAGGTTGACGCTGCGAGTTGAGTTAGACCCATGCTTTCGGCTTCCATATCGACTAGCGATTTGAGCTCCTCATCCACCTTCATCAGGGTAAAACTGATGCCCATCATCTCCAGCGAGGTGAAGTAGTTGCCTACGTAAGACCGGTGAACGTTGATCTGCGCATCTTGCAAGATGTTATACGCCTTGCTGAAAGCGATGTAGAGTTCCATCACAGGAGTCGCTCCGAGTCCGGACACCAAAGCTACCACGTCGTCTCCCGCGTGAAATGGAAGATCCTTCAGGATGTAATCCAGAGATAGCGCCGCAATTTCATCCGCCGATTTGAGATCGCTGACCCGAACGCCCGGTTCGCCGTGGTGTCCGATGCCCACTTCCATCTTTCCAAACTCAATCTGAAAGTTAGGCTTTCCTGCAGCAGGAATAGTGCATGAAGTTAGTCCAACCCCGATGCTCCTTGTGTTGTCGATGGCTTTCTGCGCCACGCGAATGACTTCGTCAAGCGACCCACCCTGTGCTGATTTTGCTCCGCCGACTTTCCACATCAAAACCTCGCCGGCAACGCCCCGCCGCTTCTGTGGTTCACTCTTTGGTGCAGATGCAGCATCATCGTTAGCGACCACCGTTTTAACCTCGATGCCTTCCATCGCAGCAAGTTGCTTCGCCATTTTGACGTTCATGTTGTCGCCCGCGTAATTGCCGTAAAGGCAGGCGATGCCCACGCCGCCGTTCGCCGCCTTAAATGCATCGAAAAAGACTTGCGCTGATGGCGAGGCAAAGACTTCGCCGACGGCTACCGCGTCGCACATGTTCTTTCCGATATAGCCGATGAATGCAGGTTTGTGACCGGAACCGCCGCCCGTAACCACGCCGACTTTGCCTTGGATGGGTGCCTTGACATATTTCAACACGCGAGGATTCTCGTCGATGGGTGCGACCAGTTGCTTGTGACATTTCACAAACCCCTTAAGCATGTCCTCAACAACTCGATTCGGATCATTGATAATTCGTTGCATAGCTGGGGCGTCTGGAATTCTACGATTTACTATGAAATTGCTTATCTATCTCCTTCATTCGCTCAACCTTCGGCGCCGAACGGCCACCCTGGTATTCCGAGGCAAGCCAGATATCAACCAGTGACTTAGCCAATTCTTCCCCGATTACTCGCCCGCCCATCGTCATAATCTGGCAGTCGTTGCTTTTCCGGGAGCGTTCCGCCGAATACGAGTCATGACAAACCGATGCGCGAATTCCCGGAACCTTATTTGCCGTAATGGCGACACCGATTCCCGTGCCGCACATCAAAATGCCGCGATCATGCTTGCCGGCCGCCACAGCTTGCGCCACCGTAAGCGCCACATCCGGATAAAGAATCGCAGGATCAGGCTTATCTACGCCATAATCTTCCACCTCAATTCCTCTCGATTTGAGATGCTCCACTATCTTGGCCTTCAGTTCAAAGGCCGCGTCATCCGCCCCGACTGCTATAGGTTTAGAAGGCTTACTCATATATTTTTCCTTTTTTAGGCTAGCTGCTCACACGCAGGGAAATAATTCGGATCATTCCTCACCCGGGCCTCCTCCGCTCGCTCCAACGCTATTTGTGATTTCTTTCCATGCGTCAAACTAACCACCTAAAAATCCTCCTGTTCCGCACAAACCTTAAGAATTACCCTCCTCAAGCGGCAGTCGACCAGGTGCATACGCAACGATCGCACGCATGGTCTCCGGTAGGGTTGATGGCGGGGTGGTAGACTTGGTTGCTTTTTGAGGTGCTTCTACAGCAACCTCATAACTGAATTCTCCTTTCAGATGGGATACCTCCAATCCATGAAAGTCGCAGGTGGACAGCCAGTTTCGATACCTGCGCCGATCTGGGTAACTGGGTTGATTTCTTTCTGTCTGTTAAATTACGCTACAAGCCTTTGCCCATTCTGCGAGTCAAAAAGATTAAGATCCTGCTCATTAAGACTTAGATGAACTCGGCCGCCCGGTTTATATCGCTCCGTGACGGGTAAGCTCGCCACGAGCAGCAACTCCGCATACCGGACGCCGACATGAGTTTCGTCGCCGAGATTCTCCACGACGGAAATAGTTCCAGGAACACTTACGTCGGACGGGCTTGAATCAACTTTGATACCCCACGGACGTACGCCGAGCTTGGCTGATGGTCTGTTGCCCAATAACCGCTGCACATAACCGCTGATAGGAAGGGCGAACTCAGTTCCAGGCACAACCAAACGCCTGCCCGAATCCACCTCCACAGAGAAAATGTTCATCGGCGGTTCACCCAGAAAACCGGCAACAAACTCATTGGCGGGGTGATTAAAGACCTGAAGAGGAGTATCGAATTGCTGTAACTTCCCTTCGTTAAGAACAGCGATCCGATCCGCCAATGCCATTGCTTCGAGCTGATCGTGCGTCACCATGATCGTTGAAAAGCGCTGTTCGGTGTGAAGTCGCTTGATTTCGGTCCGCATCTGAACCCGAAGCGGGGCATCCAAATGGCTAAGCGGTTCATCGAGTAGGAGGACCGATGGGCGACGAATCAGCGCCCGTGCGATGTTGACGCGCTGTTTCTGACCGCTGCTCAGCGCCGCCGGCTTCAGATCCAACAGATCCTCTATCTGCATGAATTTCGAAATTTCAGCAACGCGCTTGTCGATGTCGCTCTGGTTTACGCCGCGAGCCTTCAGGTTAAGCGCCAGGTTCTCGCGAACTTTCAGTGGTGGATAAAGAGCATAGTTTTCAAATGCCAACCCGATTCCCCGATCCTTTGGATGCATATCATTGATCACCTTGACACCAATTAGCATTTGCCCCTCAGTGATTGACTCCAGACCCGCCACCATTCGGAGGGTCGTTGATTTTCCACAACCAGAGGGCCCAAGCAACGCCATGAATTCGCCATCGCGGATGTTGAGATTCAGATCGTCTACCGCGCGCGGGCTAGTAGGACCATACTGTTTAACCACGTTCTTTAGAGTTAGCTCAGCCATGGGTAATCCCCTCCGCCCGCAGCTCCGATCGCGCCAGCAAGCCTTGGGTGTCGGCGTCAAAAGTCAGCAGGGCATGCGGATCAATGGAGAACTGCACCCGCCGATCCATCTCGAATGTAAGATGACCGTCAACTAATGCTCTGATTCGCGTGCCATCCACGGCCTGAACCGTCAATATCGACTTCGTACCCAGCGGCTCGAAGCTGTAAACGACGCCGTGATAAGCATTTTTGGTTCCATCCGGCACAATGTTCATATCCGAAGGACGAATCCCGATTCGGACCTTCGTCCCGCGCTTTTTGTTCAGCACTTGCGCCACATCAGCAGGAACCGGCATCGGAATCTTTTCTCCCAACATCTCGAGATCCAATTGCGTACCATCTCGCGCCTTTAGCGCCGCATCGACCAGATTGACTTCCGGGTCGCCAAAGAGTTGAGCGACCAGTGTGCTTACCGGCCGGAAATAAATCTCCTTCGGAGTGCCAATCTGCAGCGTATGACCTTCATTGATGACCACGATTCGATCTCCGAGACTCATCGCCTCGAGGTAGTCGTGAGTTACATAAAGCGTCGTCGTGCCAAGCTGGCTACGCATCTCCTTGAGTTCCGCCCGCATGGAGTGCCGAAGCTTTGAGTCCAGATGGCTCAAAGGTTCATCAAGCAGAAAGATATCGGGCTTGCGAACAAGTGCGCGCCCAAGTGCCGTTCTTTGACGCTGCCCATTGCTCAACGCGGTGATTTGGCGGCCCAGCAGGTGATCAATTTTCATCATCTTCGCGTATTCGGTAACCCGTTGCTTTACCTGGTCCTCGGGGATTTTGAATTTCGGGCTGCGCAATGGAAACGCCATATTGTCGAAGACGCTAAACTGCGGGTAAAGGGCATAACTCTCAAACACCATCGCAACATTTCGCTCAGCCGGTTCCAATCCATCGATATCCCTGCCCGCGATCTTTACGGTGCCTCGGTTTGGCGTCACGACCCCGGCAATCAGGTTCAACGTTGTCGTCTTCCCCGCCCCCGCAGGGCCAAACATTGCTACAAATTCCTTGTCGCCAATGCTCAAGCTCAGATCCTCGATGCCTCGTCGTTTCCCGTACCACTTGGTTAAACCGTTCAGTTCAACGCTCGCCATAGTTATTATCCTTTAACCGCACCGAATGAGAGACCTCGCACCAGGTGCTTCTGAATCAGCAGCGCCAGAATGATTCCAGGTAGTGCGCAGATTAACGCCGCTGCCGCTACCCATCCGTAATGGACGGTGTCGGACGCAAGAAATCTTGTCACGGACACGGTCGAAGTTTGAGTATTCCCTCCACCCAACAGCAACGCGAATGTAAATGAATTCCAGCAAAAGATAAAGCAAAGCAGACCCGCAGCGACCAACCCCGGCTTCACCAGAGGCAGTAGTATTTTGAAAAATACCTGCCACCAGCTGTAACCGTCCAGCTGAGCCGCTGCCTCCATATCCTTGGAGAGATCCTCAAAGAAGCCCCGCAAGATCCAGATCAGAAGGGGAAGGCTGATGAGTTGGTAGACCCAGATCAGTCCGACGATGCTGTCTATCAGGTGGAGTTGTTGATAAATAAGGTAAAGAGGGATGATCACCAGGATCTCAGGCGCAAACTTGAATGAGAGAAAGGTGAACGCGATCTCTTCCTTTCCTTTGAAATCGAAACGACCCAGAGCATAGGCAGCAGGCACACCGATGACGAGCGAGAGCCCAACCGCAAGCACGCTGACAACAAGATTATTCCAGAGCGTTCTCACAAAACCTGACTCGGCAAAAACCGCTCGAAAATTCTCTAAAGTCGGTGTGAAGATAAATGTCGTTGTGAACATCTGGCTGTCCGGTTTGAAAGATAGAATCACCATCCACAGCAGCGGGAATAGTGCGAACAGCGCATAGAGAATCAGCAACACCGTCTTCGCTGCCGATCCTACTGCACCAAGAGCATTGCCTTCTTGTTTCATGATTTGCACCGCTCCTGATGATATTTTTTGAGCCTTCCTCCAATAGCCGATTAGAATGAAACAAACGGCGTAAATGGACGCCCAGAGGAAGAGAAGCATGGGGATCGATCCAGCCAGGTTATAAAAACGAAACGCCTGGTTATAAGCCGCGAGCGCAAGACTCAATGTTCTGCCCCCTGGCCCCCCTCGGGTCGAAACAAAGATAATTGCGAATTCTTGCAGAGAGGTCATCAGCCGGAAAATGAGCGCAATAACTAAGACCGGTGCCAGCATCGGGAGCGTCAAGTTCCGAAAAACGAACCAGGCAGAACCGCCATCAATCAGCGCCGCTTCATACGGAGACTTCGGCAAGGAACGCAAGCCGGCAAGCGCCAGGATGACGACAAATGGGGTGTAAATCCAGACGTCAATCAGGATTACCGAAAATAGCGCCCAGTTCGGGTCTGCACTCCCTCGAAAGCCCCCAAGCCCGATCCATGAAAGCGGGAATCGCAAAATTCCAACCGATGGATTTGTCATCAACTGCCACACCAGGGCCCCAATGGCGGGCGCGATCATCAGTGGAAAAATCAGTACCAGTCGCAAAAACTTGGATAGCCAGTTTTCTTCATTCAGAAGCAGGGCGATCCCGAGACCGAGCAACATTTCAACTGCCGTTGCGCAAAATGCATATAGCAAGGTGATTGATACGGAATGCCAGAAATCGGGACTGGTAAAAGTGGCGACATAGTTGCCAATCCCAATGATATTAAACTCAGAGCTGCGAAGCGTCAGGTCGGTGAACGAATAGAAAATCGCTACGATAAAGGGGATTAGAATTCCGATCGTTAGCAGAAAAGAGGGCGCTAATACGAGAAAAGGCCCCAAAGCCTTCTTCCGCGCGTATTTTCTTCCGGCTTCAGATAAATCTGTTCGCGGCGGCTCGCTCCCCCGTCGTCCAGGGGCTATTGTCGTTGTGTTCATGCTTGGGCGATTAAGTCAAAGAATTGAAATGAAGCCACACCCAGGTTCTTTTCAGATTGCCGCAACCAACTTTAGACGGTGCATCCCGAGTAGCCGGGCAGCAAGTTGCCGCCCGCCCTTCTCCCGGCCCAAATCAACGTACAGTCTGCGTGGGCGCTTCAGACGCCGCACCCGACTGGCTAACCTTTAATGTTGACGTCTGCTTCGAAATCTCCTTTGCCAAGCTCTTCATGGCGCTTTCAGGGTTCGCACCAGAGAGCACAATTTTTTGCAGTGTAGCCGCCCATACCGTTGCTGATTGGATGAAATACGGTTGGGGCGTAAACTTTATCCCGGTGTTAGGAATCGTCTTTTGAAATGTCTCCTCGTAGCCCGGGACATTTGCGATCTTCTGTTTGAAATCTTTATTTTCCCAGATCGACTGTC
>Ga0306926_10006767_pt1 | contig 12350 bp, 12 predicted proteins | sample flu12Cox44000178_FD_203759 | JGI IMG/M metagenome (GOLD analysis project Ga0306926, IMG submission 203759) | Lab enrichment of tropical soil microbial communities from Luquillo Experimental Forest, Puerto Rico - flux8day.12C.oxic.44.000.178 (v2)... | ecosystem: Environmental > Terrestrial >... | reverse complement strand
CGGCCGGTGCGCGGCCCGGTGCCACTGCGGTGCCCGCCCGCGGCACGGGCGCCGCGGTCGAGGCGCAGCGCGAGGCGGGTGTGGTGCGTGTGCCGGCGGCGCCGGTACCGCGCGACCCCGAGGATCGGCGCATGTTCTGGGGCGCACTGACGCGCACCCTCGACGCGTTGCCGCGCGGCGAGCTCGACCTGGTGCACATCCACACGCCGTTCATCGCGCACTACGCCGGAGTGCGTTGCGCGCGCCGCCTCGGGGTGCCGTGTGTCGCGACCTATCACACCTTCTTCGAGGAGTATCTGTACCACTACGTGCCGCTGCTGCCGCGCGCGGTGAGCCGCTTCATGGCGCGCAGCTTCACCCGCTCGCAGTGCGCCGCCGTGCAGGCGCTGATCGCCCCCTCGGAGCCGATGCGCGCAGTGCTCGAGACCTACGGCGTGCGTACGCCCATTCACGTCCTGCCCACGGGGCTCGCGCCGGATCGCTTCCGCGGCGGTGATGGCCGCGCATTCCGCGAGCGCGCCGGCATCGGCGCGCACCGGCCGCTCGTCACCTACATCGGTCGCGTGGCGCACGAGAAGAACATCGGCTTCCTGCTGGAGATGTTCGCGCTCGTGCTGCAGTCGCTGCCCGAGGCGCTGCTGGTGATCGCCGGCGAGGGACCGGCGCGCGCGGCGCTGCGCGCCGAGGTGTCCGCCCGCGGGCTCACCGAGCAGGTGCAGTTCGCCGGCTACCTCGCGCGCGACAGCGCGCTGCTCGACTGCTATGCGGCCGCGGATGTGTTCGTGTTCGCCTCGCGCACCGAGACGCAGGGACTGGTGCTGCTCGAGGCCCTGGCGCAGGGTGTGCCGATCGTGTCGACCGCGGAGCTCGGCACGCGCTCCATACTGCCGGGAAGCGGAGCGCTGATCGTGCCCGAGGAGCGCGCGGCGTTCGCGGCCGCAGTGGTGCGCGTGCTCGGCGATGCGCAGCTGCGCGCCGAGATGGGCGCGCACGGCCGCGCGTACGCGCGCACCTGGTCCTCGGCGTCGATGGCCCGCCGGCTCGCGGATCTTTACCACGCGCTCTGCCGCAGATCGTCGACTGCTTCTCAGTATTTGCGCCGCACCGGCAGTTGAACGCGCTCGGTTCTCGGCTACACTGCCGCGGGTATCGAACCGCAGGCGTGGGAGCCGAGCATGGGCGCAAAGCGGGCGTTGATAGTGGACGACTCGAAGTCCGCGCGCCTGTTTCTCGCCCGCGTCCTGGAAAAATACGACATCGACGTCGATAGCGCGGAGAGCGCCGAAGCCGCGATCGACTATCTGAGCAGCAACCGTCCGGATGTGATCTTCATGGATCACCTGATGACCGGCATGGACGGACTGCAGGCGGTGCGCGCCATCAAGAACGATCCGCGCACCGCAACGATTCCCATCATGATGTACACCTCGCAGGAAGGCGAGGTGTATCTGGGGCAGGCGCGCGCGCTCGGCGCGCTCGGCGTGCTGCCGAAACAGATCAAGCCCACCGATGTCTCCAAGGTGCTGTACCAGCTGCACCTGGTGCCCGATCGCCGCACCAGCGAGCAGATGAGCTTCACGGCGTTCGACAGCGGGTTGCAGCGCGCGCCGGCCGATCCCGGAACAGTCATGACTAAGGCGCTCACCGAGAGCACACTGCGCGAGCATTTCGCGGAGCTGCGCCGCGCGCTGGTGGCGGGCATCGATACCCAGACCGATCGCATCACCGCCGAGGTGCGCGCACTGCTGCTGGAGTCGCTCCCGCCGCCACCGCCGCCTGCGCCCGCGCCTGCCGAGCCCGCGCCGCCTCCTGCAGCGACGCCACCCTGGCCCTGGATCGTCGCCGCGGCCGCGCTCGCCATCGCGCTCGCGAGCAGCGCGCTGTGGTGGCGCAGCGAGCAACTTCTCGAGCGGCTCGAGGTCGAAGTGAGGCAGCTGCACACGCAGCAGGTGTCACCCGCCGCTGCGGCGGCGAGCTCAGTGCAGGCTGCGGCAGCGGAAGCGTCCAGGCCTTCCTCGACAGTCACGAACGCACGGACCGACGGCAAGCCGCTCATCGTCCCCGTGCCTTACGGCGGCGAGCCTCTCGGTGGTGCGCGGCTCGAAGCCATCCGCCAGCAGCTCTATCGGCTGGCACACCAGCAGGTGACAGGCGTTGCGGAGATCAGGACCTTTGCAGGACGCTTCTGCCTCGTGGGCAACGCTCCCGAGGGCTATTCGCCCGCGCCCGATGAGCTGCTCGTCTCGCGTTGCGACCTCATCGGCAATCCTTCCGAGGAGGCGCTTGCCGCGAGTCAGCGTACCCCGCTCGCGCTCGCCAACCTCATTGGCGAAATCCGCAGCACCACGCACGGCGCGCTCGATGTGCAGGTGTCCGCCGGCGATCCGGCGAACGTGCTCGTTCCCTATCCGGCGGCGACCAGTTATCTCAACGCCGGCGAGTGGAACCGCGCGGCCGGTGCGAACAACCGCATCGAGATCCGCGTGCGTTGAAACCCACGGTACCGCCCGTGCCGACCGCTGACGATGACTTCCGGCCGGCACGCTGGCTGCGCAACCATCATCTGCAGTCGATGCTGGCCAGCACCGCCTGGCGGCGTGGCCGCCTGCTGCGGCAGGCGGCGGCACTCACCGCCGCGGCGCGCGAGGTGCTGCTCGACTGCGGTGCCGGAGTGCGCCTGCAATGCTTCATCTCCACGCCGCCGCACAGCGCGCGAGCGTCGGTCGTGCTGCTGCACGGCTGGGAGGGCAGTGCGGATGCGCTCTATATGCTCTCGCTCGCGCGACAGCTGTTCGAGCAGCGCTTCGAGGTCGTGCGGCTCAATCTGCGGGACCACGGCGAAACGCACCATCTGAACCGCGAGCTGTTTCACTCCTGTCGCCTGCCGGAAGTGGTCGGAGCGGTGGCCGCGCTGCAGCGGCTGCTCGGCCACCGGCCACTGCAGCTGGTGGGATTCTCGCTCGGTGGCAACTTCACGCTGCGCGTCGCCGCGCAGGCCGGTGCGGCGGGACTGAAGCTCGCGCAGGTGGTAGCGGTGTCACCGGTGCTCGATCCGGTCGCGACGCTCGCGGCGCTCCAGCGCGGGATGCCGGGCTACGAGCGCTACTTCGTGCGCAAGTGGCTGCGCAGCCTGCGCAAGAAACAGGCAGCCTGGCCCGACACCTACGACTTCGCCCAGCTCGCGCGTCTGCGCGATCTGAAGCTGATGACCGCGGAGCTCGTGCGCTGCCACACCGATTTCCCGACGCTCGAGGATTATCTGCATGGCTACGCCATCACCGGTGAGCGGCTGGCGCAGCTCGAGGTGCCCTCGAGAATCCTGACATCGCTCGATGATCCCATCATTCCGGCAAATGGCCTGACACAGCTCGCGCGCCCGCCGGCGTTGTCGCTCACGGTCACGCGCTACGGGGGACACTGCGGCTTCTTCGATGACCTGCGGGGCCCGACCTGGATCGAGCGGCGTATCCTGGCGCTGCTTGGAGCGGGCACGGCACAGGCGCTCCCGGGCGGAGACGAGGCGGCTGCGGAGCTGCACGAGACGAGCTGAGCCCCACCGCCGGGAAGCGCGGCAGGCCGGGCCCGGCGCCGGGACTCAACGTGTGGCGCGCTTCTCCTCGAACTGCATCACCGGCTCACCGCTGGTGACCGTGACCGCCCCGTCGATGATCGCGCCCCGGGCGACCGCAATGCTGCGCGCCACGATGTCGGCCCGGATCACGGCCGTCATGCCAACCTCGAGCTTGTCCTCGACAACGAGCTTGCCGGTGATCTTCCCGGCGATCACTGCGGCACGGGTGTGGATCTCGCCCTCCCACTGCGCAGTCGCGGCCATCCGCAGGGCACCCCCGATGCGCCCATCGCCGCGTATTGCACCGCACACCACCAGGGGCCCTGAGGTTTCGAAGTCACCGGTCACCCGGGACCCCTCGGCCACGAAGGTCGGCGAATCGCCGATTTGATCCATCAGCCTGCGCTTCAATGTTTCGGTCATCCGCAGCTCCGTAGCCTGCGCCGGGTCATAATGCCGGGTCATAATACGAAGCCGGTCCTCCAAGGATGCCGACCATGGTCACATTCCAGGCAGGAAGAGCTGCCCTCATCGCCCTCTTCGCGTGTCTGGCAGCTGCCTGCAGCCGGGAACAGCAGGACTGGCGCTCCGCCGAATCCGCGAATAGCCCGGAGGGGTGGCAGCGCTTCCTCGAGCAGCACCCCGAGAGCGAGCTGGCGGGCCGCGCACGCGCGCGCATCACCGAGCTCGAGGTACAGCGCGACTTCCAGCGCGCCGACCGCATCGGGACGATGGATGCCTATCGTGACTTCATCGCGCACCATCCGAGCGGTGAGTGGTCCGAGCGCGCGCGCATCCGTATCGAGTCGTTCTCGCTGGGGTCGGCCCCGCGCATTGCACCCCCGACGCCCGAGGAGGCCGCCACCTTCAGCCTCTCGGGCGTGCGTGCGCTGCGCCTCGCGACCTCCGAGGTCCAGACGGCCGGGGCGGTTGGGGTGAGCGGCAGCGGCCCGGCGCTGCCGGCGGAAGCCGTTCGACCCGAAGCGCTCCCGGTGGGGGCGGCCGATGCCGGGATGAACCGCACTGCGCCGGCGACTGGGGATGCGGCTGAGCAGGCCGGAATGGGCCGGGCCATGCCCGGTGAGGCCGCGCAGCCGCCCGCCGAGGCGACAGTGGTCAAGCCTGCCGCGTCGAACGCGGCACCGTCGCCGACCGGTTACGGGGTGCAGCTCGGGGCGTTCGGCAGCGAAGCCAGCGCGGATCGGGAGTGGCACCGGTTGCGGGGGCGCTTCGGCTCCGAGCTCGGCAACCTCTCGCCCCGGATCGTCATCGCCGAGACGGATTCGGGGGAACTCTATCGACTGCAGGCGCCGGCGGCGGGTGAAGCAGAGGCGCGCGCCCTCTGCGATTCGCTCCGCGAGCAGTCGCAGGCCTGTGTACCCGTCCTGACCCGCTGACTCGCCCCGCCGCAGCACCCGGGTGGCCGCCCGGGGGCCGACAATGCTGTCCTGGGCTCCAAAGTGACAATCCGCGTCACTTGCCACGGCGCCCAGCTTATATCCTATATATTTGTTTTATAAAGCTTTATCTCGTTGGCACAGGCTTTGCTGTTTCCACATCAGTTGCGAACAATTCCCCGTGTTCGCTCCTGCGCGCCGCGATGCGACTTCCCCCGCCTCGCGGCGCTTTTTTTGTGCGGGCGATCTGTGGGGAGACCCTGCATGAGTAGACCTCACGCACGGCGGTACTGCGCGAGCGCCCAGCGCGTAAGGGCTTGCACGGAGGCTCGCTCGGCATCACGCGGCCGGCTCACCAGGTAGTAAGCCTCCGGCATCGCGAGCTCGACGGCGAACACCCTCACCAGCGCACCGCTGCGTATCCACGACTGGCACAGGAGCACCGGCACGAGCGCGATGCCGGCGCCGCGCTCGGCGGCGCGGACCGCGGCGATCGTGGTGTCGAATTCGATCACCTGGCGCGGCTCGGGCCGCGCGAGACCCACCTCCTCGGCCCAGCTGCTCGCACCGCGCTCAAGGGACTCGAGAACAAGCGTGCGCTCCTGACACCCGCCGGTGGGGTGTCGGCGAGCACAATCGACACATCGGCGCTCGGCGGGTGGGCGACCGGGCGCGGGTCGCGCGTGTCGAGCTGGACATCGATCAGCGGGTGCGCCTCGCAGAACGCCTCGAGGCGCGGAATGAGCAACTCGTTGACAAACAGCGCCGGCGCGCGCACTCGCCTTAGGTGGCGCGCGGCCACGCAGAAGGCCCGCAGATTCTTCACAGGCGGGGATCGGGAAAGGCGCATCGTCGGGCACCGCAGGTTGCCGCCTGCTTGTGTAAGCAAGTTCCGTGCCCCATCTACCGCCTGTCTGCCGCGGCGCGCGGCGCGCGGCGCGGGAGCTTTGCGCGCATGCTCGAGCAGAGTGCAGGCGTCGCGGCGTCATGGCCCGACGCGGTGCGGGGTACGGCTAGAATCGATGTGCCGCGCGAGGCGGCGAGGTGTTGGCACGGGCATGGAATTCCGGGACTACTACAAGATCTTGGGCGTCGAACGCTCGGCCACCGCCGAGCAGATCAAGACCGCGTATCGGCGGCTCGCGCGCAAATACCACCCCGATGTCAGCAAGGAGCCCAACGCCGAAGCGCGCTTCAAGGAAATGCAGGAAGCGTACGAAGTGCTGAGCGACCCGGAGAAGCGTGCCGCGTACGACCAGCTCGGGAGTGAGTGGAAATCGGGCCAGCAGTTCCGGCCCCCTCCGGACTGGGGGAGCGGTTTCGAGTTCTCCGGCCGCCCGGCGGGCGCCGGCGGCGCGCGACGGCGCCGTGACGGCAACGCCTCCGGCGGCGGCGCCTTCGCCGAAGAAGACTTCAGCGATTTTTTCTCCTCGCTGTTCGGCGGCGGCTCGCCCTTCGCAGCAGCGGCGGCTCGCGCCGGTGGACGCGATCATCACGCGCGCATCGACATCAGGCTCGAGGAAGCCTATGGCGGAACTGCGCGGATGCTCGAGCTGAAGCGCCCGGAAGTGAAGCCCGATGGCTCAGTGGAGCTGCGCTCCCACACCGTACGCGTCGCGATTCCCGCCGGGGTGACCGAGGGACAGTTGATCCGGCTCGCCGGCCAGGGCGAGCCGGCCGCAGGTGGTGGTAACGCCGGGGACCTGTATCTCGAGACGCACATCGTGCCGCATGCGGTATTCACGCTCGAGAACCGCGATGTGACACTCGCCTTCCCGGTCGCGCCGTGGGAGGCTGCGCTCGGAGCCAGCGTCACCGTGCCCACACTCGGGGGCCCCGTGGAGATGCGTATTCCCGCCGGCGCCCAGTCCGGCCAGAAGCTGCGCCTGCGCGGCCGCGGGCTGCCCGGCCAGCCTGCCGGAGACGAGTACGTGCAACTGAAGGTGCTGCTGCCGCCGGCGAACTCCCCGGAGGCGAAGGCGCTCTACGAGCAGATGCGGGCGAAGCTCAATTTCGATCCGCGCGCGACCGAGACGAGGTGATCATGGTGCGGGTGACTACGCAGGTGCTCGAGGCGCACGTGCTCGGTGAGGGCGACTGGATCGCCGCCGCCGAGATCTGCCAACTGTGTCGACTCGATCTGGAGGCGGTGCTGGAGCTGGCAACGCTCGGGGTGGTCTCCTCGCGCGAGCGGGCGCCCGGCGAATGGCAGGTGCCGGCCACGGCGCTTCCGCGCCTGCGTATCGTGGGCCGGCTCATGCGCGACCTCGGTGTGAACGTGAGCGGCGCGGCGCTCGCGGTCGAGCTGCTCGAAGCGCAGCGCGAGCTCGAGCGCCGGCTGCGCCACCTCGAGCGGCTGGTCACCGATTACTGACCGAAGCTCGTTACTGACCGAAGCTCGCACCGCCAGCACGCAGCCAGTCGAGCTCCTCGGCCGTGCTCGCCCGCCGCAGCGGGCGATTGCGGTGGGGGAAGCGGCCGAAGCGCTCGATGATCGTGCGGTGATTCTCGGCCGAGCGTAGCGCGCTGGTGAACGGCCCCTGCAGCTCCTGCGGCGCCTCGGCGAGCAGCCGGCGATAGGCGGCAACGGATTCCTCCTGAACCTCGCGACTCTCCGCATGCTGCATCGGCATGTAAAAGAAGATCCGCTCGATCACATTCAGCGCGGCATCGGCACCCGACTGCATGCCCGATAGCGCGAGCGCGAGCGCCTGCGCGTCATAGGCAAATGCGCGCGCGCTGCCGCGAAAGATGCTGCGCGGGAACTGATCGAGCAGGATGATGAGACTCAGCCGCCGCCGCGGTCCATCGGCCCAGGAGGTGAGCTCGCCGCTGGCGGCACGCTCGAGCATGGCGGCGAAGCGCACCCGGATGTGCTCGTCGCGCCGCTGGCGCAGCGTGGCGCTCTCGTCGCCGAACCAGAAGCGGATGCGCCGGTTCAGGGCCTCGGCCGACTCGGGCAGCTTGCCGAACCAGAAGTCGCGAACGCTGCGCGCCTCATCCATGTCGCCGCGCCGCATCGGAGCTCGCCTCGTCGGCCTCGAACAGCCGCTCGAGCTGCTGCGCGGCGGCACGAGTGGTGGCGAGGAATTTCTCCTCATCCTCCTTGACCTGGTATTGCGCGAGGAGCGTCTTCTGATCATGGTCGCGGAAGCGGCGCACCGCTTCGCGCGAGCTCGCCGGGGTTTCCCCGAGCGCCTCGAGCACCGAGGCTGCCATCTCCAGGCTCGAGGCATAGGTCTCGCGAACGATCTCGGTGACACCGAGATCCATGAGTGCAAAGACATGCTGGCGGCTGCGTGCGCGGGCAAAGATGCGCAGCTGCGGGAACTGCTCGCGCACCACGGCCGCAGTGCGCAGCGAGGCCTCGACGTCGTCGATCGCCAGCACCAGCGCGCGGGCGCTCTGCGCGCCCGCCGCGCGCAGCAGGTCGAGGCGGGATGCGTCGCCGTAGAACACGTCGTTGCCGAAGCGGCGCACGAAATCGACATGTGTCTGGCTGTTGTCGAGGGCCGTGAACGGCATGCCCTTCGCCTGCAGGACGCGCGCCACGATCTGACCGAAGCGTCCGAAGCCGGCGATGATCACCGGCGTCTCGTGTGGCTCGATCTCGTCGTACGGCGCCGCGGGCGCGCTCAGCCAGCGGCGGCTGACTGCCTCGTAGGCAATCAGCAGCAGCGGTCCGAGCATCATCGAGGTCGTCACCGCCAGGATCAGCAGGTCTGCAGTTCCGCCATCGAGCAGCCGCCCGCGCTCGGCGAGCGTGAACAGCACGAAGGCAAACTCGCCCCCCGTCGGCAGCGAGAAGCCCAGCCGCAGCGGCGAGTCCCCGCGCATGCGGGCGAGCTTGCCGAGCGCAGTGATGGCGAGGACCTTCACCGCGAGAAAACCCGCCGTGACGGCGAGCACCGTCAGCGGCTCCGAGCGCAGCAGCCCCAGGTTCGCCGCCATGCCGACCGATATGAAGAACAGGCCGAGCAGCAACCCCTTGAAGGGCTCGATGTCAGCCTCGAGCTCGTGCCGGAACTCGCTGTCGGCGAGCAGCACCCCGGCGAAGAAAGCCCCCAGCGCCGCCGACAGCCCGAGGCGGCTGGCGAGCAGTGCCGTGAGCAGGACCGTGAGCAACGCCGCCGCGGTGAACACCTCGCTCACCTGTACACGGGCGACCAGGCGCAGCGCCGGCCGCAGCACCAGGCGCCCGCCACCGACCAGCACGCCGACCGCGACGGCGAGGAGCTTCAGCAGACTCAGCCACCAGGGACCGGTGCTCGGATGCGCCGCGCGCACCGGCTCGAGCAGCGGCAGGATCGCGAGCGCCGGGAGCACCGCGAGATCCTGGAACAGCAGCACGCCGAAGGCGGCACGGCCGTGCTGGGTCCGCAGCTCGCGCCGCTCGGCGAGTACCTGCAGCACGAGCGGCGTCGAGGACAGTGACAAACCAAAGCCGATGACGCCGGCGGCAATGAGCGTCTGGCCGAGCGCCCAGGCGATGCCACCCAGCAGCAGCGTGCAGACCGCTACCTGCGCGGCGCCCAGCCCGAAGACGATACGACGCATCACCCATAGCCGGGTCGGCTGCAGCTCGAGCCCAATGACAAACAGCAGCAGCACGATGCCGAACTCGGCGACCTGCATGATGCGCGACACGTCACCGATGAGATTCAGGCCCCACGGCCCTATAACCAGGCCCGCGGCGAGATAGCCGAGGATCGAGGAGAGGCGCGCAAAGCGGGACAGCGAGACCGCGACGACGGCCGCTGCCAGCAGGATGGCGGTTTCGGTGAGGCTTATCATGGGCGCCGAACGATTCTCGCAGGAATCGCCGCGGGAAGTCCCGCCGCTGCTCGAGTGCCGGTCCCTTGAGTTTCGCGCGAGCGGTCCCCATCCCAGCGCAAATGCTCGACAGCGAACTGCCCGCACCAGAGGGCGCGCCCGATCCCTCATCGCCCGGCGGCGCCGCGCCAGCGCCCGCCCCGGCCTCACCCCTCGATGCCTATTCCGCCGCGGTGGTGGGCGCCGTCGAGCAGGTGGGCCCCGCGGTGGTCAGCGTTTACGTCGGAGGCGAGGCCGAAGCCGAGCGCGCCCGGGGTGGCGCGGGCTCGGGCGTGGTGGTCACCCCCGATGGGTATCTGCTCACCAACGAGCACGTCGTGCAGCGTGTCACCGAGGCGCGCGTCACCCTCGTCGATGGCCGCAGCGTCCCCGCGGTGGTCGCCGGTCGCGACGCCTCGACCGATCTTGCCGTGCTGCGCGCGCAGGCCGGGGCGCTGCCCTACGCGCGGCTCGCTCCCGAGCAGCGGCTGCGTCCCGGGCAACTGGTGGTCGCTGTGGGCAATCCCTTCGGTTTCGAGTCGACGGTGTCGGCGGGCGTCGTGAGCGCGCTCGGCCGCTCGCTGCGCAGCCGCCAGGGGCGCCTGATCGAGGGGGTGGTGCAGCACACCGCGGCGCTCAATCCGGGCAACTCCGGCGGACCACTGGTCGATTCGCTCGGACGCGTCGCCGGCATCAACACCGCGATCATCGCCATGGCGCAGGGGATCGGCTTCGCCGTTCCGGCGTCGACCGCACAGTGGGTGTTGACGGAGATTCTCACTCAGGGGCGGGTGCGCCGTGCCTGGCTCGGCATCGCCGCGCGCGATCGACCCCTCGATCTGCGCCTGGTGCGCGCGCTCGGGCTCAAGAGCACGCGCGCGGTGGAGGTGCTGTCGCTCGAGCCTACAGGTCCCGCGGCCGCCGCCGAGCTGCGCTCCGGCGATCTGCTCGTCGGTGTCGATGACGAGGAGGTCGATGGCATCGATGCGCTGCATCGGCGGCTGAGCCGCGTACCGCCGGGCACCGTGCTGACGCTGCGCATCGTGCGGCGCACGCAGCGCCTCGAGCTGCCGCTGACGGCGCGCGAGCCGCCGCCTTAACCCGCCGGGCTCACTCGCACAGGCGGTCGACCGTCAGGCTGCACCGGCCGTGCACAGGAACAGCTGCGCCGGCGGGAAGTTGCGCCGCTCGAAACTGCGCCGCACATCGCCGAACGTCCGCTGCAGCGCAGGCAGAGCCCGGGCGGTGAACTGGTAGACGAGAAACGCTCCGCCCGGCTCGAGCGCCGCGCGGCTCTTTACCGCGATGTCGGTGCGCACCGGGTCCGGCATGCTGCCGAGCGGAATGCCGGAGATGATGTAGCGCGGCGCCGGGAGTGCGAGCCGCATCAGCACCGGCTGCACCTCGGCGGCGGAGTCGCGCACGACGTGTAGCCGCGGATCGGGCAGGGTCCGCTGCAGGAAACGCACGAAATCACGATTCGTCTCGATGGCCACGAGGTGGGCATCGCTGCGCATGCGGCGCAGGATCTCGCGGGTGAAGGTGCCGATACCCGGCCCGTATTCCACGATCACACGGGCGCGGCCCCAGTCGACCGGCTCCAGCACCTGGTCCACGAGGAAGCGCGAGCTCGGGATGATCGAGCCGAGCATGTTCGGATGACGCAGAAAGTTGCTCGCGAACAGCAGCGTCTCGCTGAGCGGCCTGAGCGGCGACAGTGGCGATAGTAGCGATCGGGCATTTTCAGTCATGGCGAGCCTCTCGGTCAGGACAGCGACGTGCTTGCATCGGTCAATGTGGCGCTCCGGTCCACACTGCGCTCATGTTCCACAGCGACTCCTGCAGCTCGACGTCGTTCGCGAGCGGCGCGGCGGCACGCGGAAGCTGGTACTCGTCGAAATAGCGACCGGTGATACCGGCGACACTCTGATCGAGCGCGAGGTAGACGGTGGTGCGTGCGCCGCGCTCGGCATCGAACACGACCCGAGTGATGAGCGGCTTGACGACACGCAGCCATCGCGGCAACAGATTCGTGGCCACGACGCCCGGGTGCAGGCAGTTGACGCTGATGCCGCTGCCGGCCATGCGGCGCGCGAGCGCGAACGTATGCATGACGTTGGCGAGCTTCGACCGGGCATAGGCGGCGGTGGCCTGGTAGCGGACGCGCGCGTTCGTGACCGCGGCAAGATCCAGGCGCCCGCGGTAATGGATCCGGGAAGCGACCGTGACGATGCGCGCCGCCTTGTCCAGGTGATCCGACAGCAACGCGGTGAGCAGGAATGGACCTAAGTGGTTGGTCGCGAAGGTGAGCTCGAAGCCGTCGACCGAGGTGCGATGGCGAGTGCTCACCATGCCGGCGTTGTTGACGAGCAGCCCGATGCGTGGATAGTCGCGCCGGACGGCAGCGGCGGCTTCCCGCACCGAGGCGAGCGAGGCGAGGTCGCAGCGGACCACTTCCACCCTGGCGCGCGGCGCGTGCCGTACGATCTCAGCGCGCACCGCGCCTGCGGCCGTCAGGTCGCGGCACAACATGACGACGGTTTTGCCGGCGCGCGCGAGCTCGCGACTCG
>Ga0306926_10006761_pt1 | contig 12352 bp, 11 predicted proteins | sample flu12Cox44000178_FD_203759 | JGI IMG/M metagenome (GOLD analysis project Ga0306926, IMG submission 203759) | Lab enrichment of tropical soil microbial communities from Luquillo Experimental Forest, Puerto Rico - flux8day.12C.oxic.44.000.178 (v2)... | ecosystem: Environmental > Terrestrial >... | reverse complement strand
GTCGTTCAGCCTGCGGTTGCAGCAGAATTCGCGCGAAGAAGGACCTGCTTTCGTGCGATGCATCGGCCTCGGCCAAAAATTGCTCGAGCAGGCCGCGAACGGTTGCAGGAGCGGATTCGCGCAGACTACTTGCCTCCTCCGCCAGCTGCGAAGGGCCGTGCATCTCGACAAGCAGCATAAGCTCTGGAAAGCGGCGGGCAGCTTCGTCGAGGTCAAGCGCCCGGCGCAGGTTCGTCGACGGCGCAGAAGTCGAATCGTTCAGGCTCTTGCTTCCGTCGTGTACTCGCTTCTGGAACTCTAGAATTGGCTTGTAGAAATGAAGTAGCTGTGCCGCCCCCGGATTGCGTTCCGTAAGCCAGACGGCCCGCTCGATTCGCGCTGTCCAAGTGGTGCGAACTCCGGTCCAGGTACTTGGCATGGATCAAGCTTATACGAACTTACCGGGGCTCATCTTTTGAATAGGAGTGTACCGAAGGCGCGAATTCCGCTTGGAGACAAGCTCTCTTGATTAGGGCCGAGTTATTGACTTGACACAATTTGTTGGTTCCGAGAAAACCTCTGCGGTAACCGGACTGGGGCGATGAACATTGCACGCAGGAATCAAACTTATCTCGCCGTCGTATTCACGGTCTTTTGCGCTGATGACCCGGGCGTCTACCCTTGGATGCCAGCCCGTGGCCCAGGCCGAAAAGCCAGCCATTGCGTTCACTACTCCTTACCAAGCCGTCTTGCTGTCAAACAATTCCATGCACTTTGGCAAGCTGTCGGGCTATAGAACGTCGGACCCGGTCCTCACTGACGTCTACTACATCCTCAGCAAGCCAGACCCAACCACACAAGCAAGTGCAGAACGTACTTCTGAAGCGCGGCAAGGAATTACCCGGCCCTGACCGCATGTATCTCAATGCCGACAGCATCATTTTTGTGGAACCGGTCAGCACTGACCCCAAGGTCGCGCGGCTCATTCAGAAGCGGATCAGCAGAAGTAGCCTCGACGACAACGCGCGCGCGTCCCGGCATGAGGCGGCGAGTTGGTAGCTCTTCCCCGCTCGCCGAACTTCTGTGCCCCGCGACCATCGGCATGACATTCCATGTCGTACACTAGAGTCCTTCCATGATGCGACACGTTGGTCTTCGCAACCGAATGAATCTCATTCTCGTTGTTCTTAGCCTCTTAGCGGTCGCCTCTGCGGCCGACTTTCGCTACCTGGTTTATGTCGGGACCTACACTGACAAGGGCAGCCAGGGCATCTATGCCTACCGGTTTGATTCTTCCAGTGGTGAACTGGGCGACGTAGGCCTGGTTGCCACGACGGACAACCCATCGTTCCTAGCGGTCGCGGCAAATAACACATACTTGTATGCGCTGAACGAGATCAATAAATTTGACGCGGGCGAGACCGGCGCTGTTACCACTTACAGCCTCGACCGGAATTCCGGCAAGCTCACGCAATTGCAGCAAGTGTCTTCGCTTGGGCCCGGACCTGCGCACCTGTCGCTCGATCGCGCGGGAAAATTTGTGCTAGTTGCGAACTACGACGGCGGGAGCATTGCTGTTTTTCCCATCGAAAAGGATGGGACGCTTGGTACGCGTACGGCGTTTGTGCAGCATACCGGTTCGAGCGCGAATAAGGACAGGCAGTCCTCACCGCATGCGCACGAAATTCAGGTGACCGTCGACAACAAGTTCGTCTTGGTTGCCGATCTCGGCCTGGACGAACTACTGGTTTATCGCTTCGACGAAAAGAAGGGTGCGTTGTCGCCAGCGAATCCGCCATACGTGAAGGTGAGTCCAGGCTCAGGACCGCGACATTTCACCATCGCACCTGGCGGCAAGTTCGTTTATCTGGCCAACGAGCTGTCGTCCACCGTCATTGTGTATTCCTTTGATAATTCGTCGGGGCGACTCACCCAGCTGCAAACTATCTCTACGCTTCCGAAGGGCTTCCAAAGAGAGAACACGACGGCGGAGATCACAACCGACAAGGCCGGGAAATTTCTGTACGTCTCCAACCGTGGCGACGACAGCATCGCCGTATTTGCCATCGACCAGGGAAATGGGAAGTTGTCCTTAGTGGAACGCGTTAAGACCGGCGGCAAGGAGCCGCGACATTTTACTCTCGATCCGACCGGCAAATGGTTGTTCGCGGAGAACCAAAACAGCAATGACATCCGCATCTTTCGTGTCGATTCGGAGTCCGGACGGCTCACTCCGACTTCGCACACGATCCAGGTCAACTCGCCCGTCTGTGTCGTCTTGGTGCCGATCCAGTAGCGCAAGAATTACTGTCCGGCAGCGGCTTTATCTGCGAGCACGACGGTTTGGGTGCTGCTGATTCGTCCTGCAGGAATCGTCGGATCACCCGCCTGCAACCGTGGCAGCATCGCCGCCTTTTCCGCACCGGTCAATAGCCACAAAATTTTCCGCGATCGGTTCAGCATCGGATAGGTGAGCGTCATGCGCCGGTGTCCCATGTAGGCTTGGGTTACGCCGACGTCTGCATCGGTGATGTTGAGCACAGGATCCCCGGGTACCAGCGACGCCGTGTGGCCATCTGGCCCAAGACCCAGATGCGCCAGGTCAAGCACGGGCGGCGTTCCCAACACCCCGCGTAGTGTCGCTGCATATTGTTCCGCCGCAGCATCCAGATCTGGCAAAGTCACGGGCATGGCGTGAATCTGTTCGCGTTTGATTGGAGCGCTAGCCAGCAGACTCTCCTGGAGGTGCGTCAGGTTGCGGTCGGGATCTCCCTCGGGAGCTACTCGCTCGTCAACCTGAAATACCTGCACTGCTGCCCAGGGAACATCCTCGTTGGCCAGCGCGCGCAGCATGATCCAGGGAGTATGGCCTCCACTCACTGCCATCGCGAACTTACCTCGCGCCGCAACTGCAGCGCGAGCGTCGGCGGCAATGATGGCCGCTGCGCGTTCCGCCGTGGATTGCGGATCAGGCAACACTTCCAGTGTCATCTCAAAATCTCCAAAGTAACCTGCCGATGGCCAAACGACTATTTCTTCTCCAAGTGCCCGCCAAACTCGAACCGCATCGCCGAGAGCAACTTGTCGGCGAAGTCGGCCTCGCCGCGTGAACTGAACCGCTCGTAAAGCGCCGAGGTCAACACCGGAGTCGGCGCGGCCTCATCGATCGACGCTTTGATCGTCCAGCGCCCTTCGCCTGAATCGGACACACGTCCGCTGAACTTGGAGAGCGTTGGATCGCCGAGCAGCGCCGACGCCGTGAGATCGAGCAACCACGAAGCAATCACGCTACCGCGCCGCCAAACTTCGGCGACGTCGGGCAAGTTGAAGTCGTACTGGTAATGCTCGGGATCGCGGAGCGGAGTCGTCTCGGCATCGACCTCATGGGTCCGCTTCCCGACGTCGGCCGACTTCAACACATTCAGCCCTTCCGCATAGGCGGCCATGATGCCGTATTCGATACCGTTGTGCACCATCTTGACGAAGTGTCCACCGCCGCTCGGCCCGCAATGCAGATAGCCCTGCTCGGCTGTGCCTCCAACTTTCTCGCGGCCGGGCGTCCGGGGAATATCTCCAGGACCTGGGGCAATCGTCTTGAAGATGGGGTCGAGATATTGCACCGCCTTGCCAGGACCGCCAATCATCAGGCAATATCCGCGCTCCAGTCCCCACACGCCGCCGCTGGTACCGACATCTACATAATGAATTCCCTTTGGCTGCAGGTCCTTCGCGCGGCGAATGTCGTCAATGTAGTACGAGTTACCGCCGTCGATCAGAATGTCGCCCGCTTCCAGGTGGGGAGCGATCTCGGCAATCGTCGGGTCGACCACCGCCGCCGGAATCATCAGCCAGATCGCGCGCGGCTTCTGCAATTTGGTTATGAAGTTCTGAATCGATGACGAGCCGGTTGCGCCCTCGCCTGCCAACTCCGCAACCGACTTCGGCGACCTGTCGAAAACGACGCAGTTGTGTCCACCCTTCATCAGGCGCCGTACCATGTTGGCGCCCATCCTGCCCAGACCTACCATTCCCAGTTGCATGAAGTATTCCCCTTCCTAGAAATTCATTGGCACTGCTATTTGCGCGCACGATAACGGCGAATCTGGTTGTTCGTTGCGCTGTCGTGCTTCAGCTCGGGCTCGTCCTGGCTCTCAAGCTCAGGAATAATGCGTTGCGCCAGAACCTTGCCCAGCTCCACGCCCCACTGATCGAACGAGTCGATGGTCCAGATGGCACCTTCAGTGAACACGGTGTGCTCATAGAGCGCGACGAGCTTGCCGAGTGCTTCGGGCGTCAGCTCGTCGAGCATGATCGTGTTCGTCGGCCGATTGCCGGGGAATACGCGGTGCGGCGCCAGCCAATCAGGCGTGCCTTCCGCTTTCACTTCCTCCGCAGTCTTGCCGAATGCCAGCGCCTCCGTCTGCGCGAAGACATTGGCCATCAGAAGGTCGTGATGCCGCCCCAGCGGATTCAGCGTCTTATAGAAGCCAATAAAATCGCACGGAATCAGCTTTGTCCCCTGGTGAATCAGTTGATAGAAGGAATGTTGCCCGTTCGTACCTGGCTCGCCCCAGTAGATGGGTCCGGTTTGATAGTCGATCTCTTTGCCAAGCAGCGTGACGCGCTTGCCGTTGCTCTCCATCGTGAGCTGTTGGAGGTACGCCGGGAACCGCTTCAGATACTGCTCATACGGCAGGACAGCTACCGTCTGCGCTCGGAAGAAATCGTTGTACCAAACACCCAACAACCCCATAAGCACCGGTAGGTTGCGCTCGAACGGCGCGGTGCGGAAGTGCTCATCAATCTGGTGAAAGCCACTCAGCATGGCGCGGAAGTTTTCGGGGCCGATCGCCAGCATGGTCGAGAGACCAATCGCCGAATCCATGGAGTAGCGGCCGCCGACCCAGTCCCAGAACACGAACATGTTGGCTGTATCAATGCCGAATTTCGCCACTTCAGCGGCATTGGTGGACACCGCGACGAAATGCTTCGCGATGGACGACTCGTCTCCGCCAAGACCGGCGAGTGCCCAATCACGGGCGCTGTGGGCGTTGGTCATCGTCTCCAGCGTCGTGAAGGTTTTCGACGAGATGATGAACAACGTTTCGGCTGGATCGAGACCATAAACCGCTTCTACAAAGTCGGTGCCGTCAACATTAGAGACGAAGTGGAAAGTCATGTCCCGCTGGCTGTAGTGCCGCAGCGCTTCGTAGGCCATGACCGGTCCCAGGTCGGATCCGCCGATGCCGACATTGATGACATTGCGAATGCGCTTGCCCGTGTGACCCTTCCATTCGCCGCTGCGGACGCGATCGCTGAACGCAGCCATCTTGTCGAGCACGGCATGCACTTCGGGCACAACATTCTTGCCATCGGTCTTGATGACTTCATCCTTCGGAGCCCGTAGCGCCACGTGCAGAACCGCACGCTTTTCCGAGACGTTGATCTTCTCGCCGCGAAACATCGCGTCGATGCGCTCGCGCAGCCCCGACTCTTCGGCAAGCTGGAGCAACAGGTTCAGAGTCTCGTTGGTGATGCGGTTCTTCGAATAATCCAGAAAGATGCCGGCTGCCTCGGCGGTGAATCTCCCACCGCGCTTGGCATCGTCGGCGAAAAGCTGGCGGAGATGAACGTCTTTGATTTGCTTGTAGTGTGCGGCCAGCGCCTTCGCAGCCGCGCGACGCGTGAAGTTCTTCAACCTGCCTGCCATTCTCTGGCTCCTCAACGATCTGCATTGCGCCGCGATGCGGGCGCAAGAGGACATGTCTGCTCATGGCGCAAGGGGCCGCCTAAGAGAGGGTAAAACTACCTGCTTTGCTGTCCGATTGCCGCGAGCACGAACCTAACCCAATCCGCGCTCGCGATTGCGAATTCTTGGCCTCTACTTCAGTACTGCGCTCTTCGACTCGATCACACCCAGCAGCTCGTTCCACGACTTCACGAACGCTGCCGCACCTTCCGACTGCAATTGCTCGCCCAGCGCGTCAATATCGATGCCAGCCTTGGCGAACTGCGCCAGCACTTCCTCGCAATTGCCGCCGTCCGGAGGCATTACGCCCTTGATCTCCCCATGATCCGCAAAAGCCTTTAGCGTCGCTTCGGGTATCGTGTTCACGGTGTTGGGCGCTGCCAACGCCTGGATGTACAGGATGTCGGAAGCCTTGGGGTCTTTTGTTCCGGTGCTTGCCAGTAACAAGCGCTGCGGATTGTATCCAGCCTGCTTGACCTTCTGCCAACGAGGCGTGGCGAGCAGATCGACATACGCCTTGTACGTCCGCTGAGCAATGGCGATTCCCAGCTTGTCCTTCATGTCCTCGGGAACCTTTGTGCTCACTGCCACATCCCAGCGGCTAATGAACACCGATGCCACCGATCCGACGTTAGTCGGCAAGCCGGCCGCGATTCGCCGCTCGATTCCCTTGGCATAGGCGTCGGCTGCCGCCAAGTACTGCTCGCGCGAGAACAGCAGCGTGACGTTAATGGATACCCCGGCGGAGATCGCCTCTTCGATTGCCGGCAGGCCTTCGGGAGTACCCGGAATCTTAATGAAGAGGTTGGGGCGCCCGCCGCGCGAACTCAGGTCCTTGGCTGCCGCAAGCGTGGTGGCGGTGTCATACGCCAGCAGGGGCGAGACTTCCAGCGACACCCATCCGTCCACGCCTTTGGTCTGGTCGTGAATCGGCCGAAACAGGTCGGCTGCCCGCGTGAGGTCGTCAAGCGCCAGGTCGAAGAATAGGGTTTCGCCCGACAGGCCGCGAGCCATCCCGTCGTGAATGGCAGGGTCATACAACGCGCTCTTCTTGATCGCCTGGTCGAAGATCGTCGGATTCGACGTCAATCCAGTCACCGACAGCTCGTCGATGTAGCTCTTGAGGGTGCCGTTATCCAGGATGTCCCGCGTAATATTGTCCAGCCAAAGACTCTGTCCCAGATCATGTAGTTGTTTCGTCGGTTTCATGATTCCTCCTCACGCCTATTCGCCGCGGCCATCCGCGCCGAGTAATGCACGCCAGCATTCCGTCCTGCGCATCCATGATCCCACAGAACGGGCTATTCCACACGCCCCATAGGCGTAAATTGACGGCGCCGGGCCACGGAATGAACCCGTTTACATAGCTGTAATCCGGTGGCTTTGTGGCCCCAGAAATCAATTGCAGCTAGGATTGAGCATCATGGAAGCAACCCCATTGGCTGTTAAAATCAACCAGAAGCACGGAATTCCCGGAATCGCCGAGGTCGTGAACGGCAACGGCGGGCTGCCAAAGGTCCGGATCACATCGCGGGCCGCCACCGGCGAGATCTACCTGCACGGTGCGCATGTCACTTCGTGGAGCCCCGAGGGAGCCGAGGAAGTGTTGTTTCTGAGCTCCCGCTCGAAGTGGAAGGACGGCATGGCAATTCGCGGAGGAGTTCCGATCTGCTTCCCGTGGTTTGGCGATAAGGCCGACGATCCGTCAGCACCTGCACACGGATTCGTGCGCACAAAATCATGGTCGCTGGAGTCGATCGCGAGTTCGGCGGACGCGGTTACGGTCAGCATGTCCACGGTAAGCGACGAGACCACGAAGCGCTGGTGGCCGGCAGATTTTCGAGCGGTTTATCGCGCGTCGTTCGGCGCCGAATTGATGCTCGAGCTTGAGGTACATAACATGGGCTCGACGGCGGTGCACTTTGAGGAAGCTCTTCACGCTTACTTCAAAGTCGGTGATGTAAGGTCGGTGCGCGGGAAGGGTTTGGACGCAGTTCACTATCTCGACAAGACCGACCACTATCGTGAAAAAGTTCAGCACGGCGACGTCGAGATCACATCAGAAACCGATCGCGTCTATCTCGATACTGAGAGTCCGCTGGAGCTGTCGGACCCGATGCTCCGTCGCCACATCCACATCGCGAAACAGAATTCCCGCACGACCGTCCTCTGGAATCCCTGGTCGGAGAAGGCCAAAGCCATGTCGGAAGTAGGTTCTGATCAATGGACCGAGATGCTCTGCATCGAAACCAGCAATGTGCTAGCTTACTCCGCGGAAGTGGCCCCTGGCGATTGTCACCGCATGAGTGCCGTGATCACGACTGTGAATAAGGCGCCGATGGGCGAGATTGCTAATCGCTGACTTATAAAGATTTCGAAGATCGGCTGAAACTCATAGAACGCTCGATAGTGCTCTGCCCATCGGCGGATGGCTTGCCAGCGTGCTCGGCCGCAAGCGGTTCTTCATGGCGTGCCTGACGATTTTCACCGTGAGCTCGCTGCTGTGCGGATTGGCGCCGAGCATCATCCCGCTTGTGCAGAGTGCCTCGCAATCTACGTTAAGCGCTCTCTGACGCACGATCAAAAAGTCATGCTGTGGTACCCAGCATGGGTTTCTGCACCGTGGCTGTCTTGAACTATACTCATGCGTTATTTTCCTCTCATAGCAACAGAGCCGGAAGAAGGATGGTGTCGCGAACCGCACGAACCTGCTAGCACAAGGCAGGACTGCCCAAGTTGCGATTCCATGACCGGCGACATACAATCATCACTGAGTTAGCTGAGTCTGGTGTTTCCGATCATGTCATGGAATCCATCAGCGGCATCTTTCGCGCCGGATGCTGGAGCATTATTCGCACGTGCGTGTCGAGGCCAAGCGGGAAGCTTTGACGCCTTCGATGCCCGTCGACAGGCAAAGTTCGAGGAAATTTCTAGCAAACTGAGGACTCAATAAAGGGCTACGTCACAATTTACGTCACCTGTGGCCAGCGAGAGTCCTGCTACCCTATTGATCCAGCTGGTACGGAGAGATGGCCGAGTGGCTGAAGGCGCACGCTTGGAAAGCGTGTATACGGGAAACCGTATCCAGGGTTCGAATCCCTGTCTCTCCGCCAGTTTTCAATAACTTACAGACACGAAAAGTGGCTAACGGGTTTATCGTTAGCCATTTAAAGTGTATACTGCCGTTTTGGAGAATCCAATGCGGCGTAAACGGCGAGAGCAGAACGGTGGGGTGTTCCTTAACAAGCAGCGCGGGATTTGGTATTACCGGCGCTCGGTTGACGGCAAGCGCCAATGCGTCCCAATCGGCAAGCTTTCGGAGTATCCAACTAAGGCCAAGGCTGTTCGCGCCTCACACGAACTGATAAAGCAACCCGCCAAATCAGCGAAGCCAACCCCGGCGAAACCAGCAAAGACGACGACGAATGAGATCAAAACGACGTTCGCTGGGGCAGCTGTGCTGTACATGACCGAGAGAATGCCGTCGCATCCTCCGACAATGGCGGCCTACCGCAATTATCTGGAAAACTACTGCATTCCGCGCTGGGGTGACTCAACTCTCGTTGCGTTGGCTGAGAAGCCACTTGAAATCGAGAAGTGGCTGGGTGCCATCGACCGCGCACAGAAAACGAAGGCGCACATCAAGGGCGTCATGCGGCTGGTATACGAGTATGCAATGGCTGCCGGAACTTACCCAATCATGCGCAATCCAATCGAGCTGGTCAGAGTAAAGGGTGCGACCAAGCGTATGGAGCACGTACGCATCCTGACTTACGAGGAATGGGAGCGGTTTATTGCCAACGTGACGGCAGAGCCGCAGCGTAGTGCCATCATCACCTGTATGTGTCTTGGGGTTCGCAGGGAAGAGGTTTGGGCGTTGAAATGGAGCGATTTCAATTTCGTGGCAGGCACGGTAATGATTCAGCGCACTATCATCGGCGGCAAGGTCTACGAGAAGACCAAGAACGAGGCCAGCGAAGCACCGCTGCCGCTCGATGAGAGCCTGATTCGCCTTCTGCTTGACTGGCGCAATAAGTCTGAATTCAACAAGGATTCCGATTGGGTTTGGGCATCGCCATGGAGTGGCGGCGAGATGCCTCTGTACTTCAACGCCATTCAGCGCGATTACATCATCCCAGCTTCCATCAAGGCCGGACTAGGCAAGATCGGGTGGCATTGTTTGCGGCATACTTATCGCGCTTGGCTGAATGCTGCTGGGACGCCGCTGGGAGTTCAGAAGGATCTGATGCGGCATGCGGCCATCGCTACGACCGCCAACATCTACGGAGGCGGCGTCGCCGACGCCATGCGGGAGTTCAATTCGCAGGTAGTGAGACGGATCATTCAGTAACTATTCCCGGTTTCCTGCTCGTCCAGCCATTGCTGTAGCCGTGATGGCCGGAACCTCCACACCCGGCCTAGCTTGACGGCTGGAATACGCGCCTGCCGGGCAAATTCGCACACAGTCACCGGGTGGAGGTTTAATAGTCTGCCTGCTTCGACGGCGTCGATCAGTGGCTCGAAGTCGATGCTTTTGTTTGTATCTTTTACCGTCACTGAATCCTCCTCGCAGCCGTCTCGCTGATGTCGGTCAATCCACACGTCTCGCATTCGTAATCGCCGACATTGTTTCGGCGGTAGAGGGCATAGCTGGCACACCGGGGGCAGTGCGGAAAGACTCGTAGATCTGGGGTAATTAATTTCTGGAATACGTATACCCCCTCGCCCTAAAAACCATCAAAAGTCGGGTCCGGAGTACTTTTGCACGTTTTAGTGGTTCGCTATCTGCGCTACGTGCCGATTTCGGCGTCCAAGTTAGCCATTTGCTTGGCATGGCCGCACCTCCTTCAGCCGTGGATTTATGGCGTAAAGTTCGCTGGGCCTTCCTCTCTTGCTTTTGTCAGCGAGAGGGCAAATCCAATTTGCGTCGGTAAGCACCTCGAAGGCCCCGCGAGTCCTCTCCGGGGTATCGAGACCACTCCACCCATTGACGTACACGTCGCGTGCGGTGAACTGTCCTTCTTGATGCTTCCATCCCTCCTGAATGCGGCGGCCCAGCTCGGCGGCGGCCCGAAGCTGCGGCGATACGACCAGCGAGTAAATGCGCTTCGCATGCGCCTCCACGTAACAGCACCAGGCTGCTGCCTGTTGAGCGTGGGCAAGGGATATGGTGTGCTGGCTGCTGTTCGACACCAGTCCGAACAGCAATGCAAGCGCAGGCATCAACGAGCGGTACTTCGAGATGTGCGACACCAGTGCAGGATGAAGGGTTCCATTATGTATCTTCAGATTTTAAAGAGCACCTCTGGCGAGAAATGAGCGATTCCCGCTGAGGACGCAACTTGTCACAGTCTCGGGTGACAAAGGACACCGACACCAAAGTGCTACGACAGGTAATCTCCTCTCCGTAGTCGAAATCCACCATAATTTTTGGAGACAAGAATGAAATCACCACTACATCTTACAGCTTTAGCTTTATTGTCTTGTTTTTTCGTCGTTGCGGCTCTGCCGTGTCTCGCTCAAAACGGAATGGGCAACAACTGCACCCTCGCAGGTACATGGTACGGGGGCAGCGTTGTTGCCTATCAAATGACCATCACTCCTACGACTCCAGCGGGACACTACATCATTATGGCCGAACCCATGTATGTGAACCCGCAGGCCCCTCTCGCCTCCAAATTCACTGGACAACTGGTAAAGAGGGCTAACGTTTACGAAGGCAGTATGTTGTCACTGAGCGGCGACAAATCATTTATCGATTTACCTCCCGGTACGAACTCCAAGATGCCCGATCTCGAAGTCGGGTGGAGTTCCATGAAACTAGTGGATTGCAACACAATCCAGAACACTATTCCGTTCTTTGGCGTTTATTTCGGCGCCGGCATCTGGCAGCCCGGAACTCCGTGGACGGGCGTCCAGTGGACAGCGAGCGGGAAAGTTCCTCTTCGCGATGCTCCGGATGTAGACCTGATTCCGATCCTCACCGGTGACGTGAAGCCGATCTTCGAGACGTATCACCGGCTAACGACGACGATCAACCCCAATTTCTTGCATCAGTGAGGCCCAGGTTTTCCTCCGTTGCAGATATTGCATCCCCATCCTCCCCACGCGCATTGGTCGAGGGTGGGCTTCTTGTCGCAACTGCTGAAGGTCAGCTCGCAATTCACGCCCGAACATCGCATGGACGCCAGACTGAAATCCGATCTCCAAAATTGGAGATAAGTGGCCGGTAAGCTGACTCCAAACGAACACAAACCTAAAACATTGGCCGCCGAAGTTGCTGAGCCGTCTCGGGAAAACTGGCCAACGCCTGCGGTGATTTTGCCTCCTCGGACAACGTAAGGCTTGGAAAACCTAGGCGGAAGCGTCTTCCAGGCTGCGGGTCCGATCAAACCCGCCTTTTGCTTCCATGTCCTGCATCTGACTACTGTGCGACAGCGGCCCACAGCGGCAGAAACCAAGTTCATCACTATCACGCTGCACATTTTTAACGCCTGACCTGGTTGGATGTTCCCCTCATTCGATCACCAAGCGAACCTGAGGCCGCCGACCGAGTTGGAGAAGCTATTCACCGAGCGCACCCGTCAGAATCACCGGACCAATCGTCCAGGTGGCAGACCGGAT
>Ga0306926_10006760_pt1 | contig 12352 bp, 9 predicted proteins | sample flu12Cox44000178_FD_203759 | JGI IMG/M metagenome (GOLD analysis project Ga0306926, IMG submission 203759) | Lab enrichment of tropical soil microbial communities from Luquillo Experimental Forest, Puerto Rico - flux8day.12C.oxic.44.000.178 (v2)... | ecosystem: Environmental > Terrestrial > Soil... | reverse complement strand
CGGCGCAACCCACCTGCAGTCCGATCCAGCTCCCGAAACTAAAGCCGCCGAGCAGAAGTGGAGTCCGAGGAAATTGTGAGGCCAGATAGTCGACCGCCGCTTGTACATCACCGCGCTCTCCCCAACCTCGATCGTGCGCACCCGCACTGAGCCCAGCTCCACGAAAATTGAAGCGCAGCACCGGAATCCCAAAAACATCCAGCGACTTTGCCGCCTGGTAAATCACCTTGTTGTGGAGGGTGCCGCCAAACAACGGATGCGGATGGCACAACACGGCCGCCAGCTCCGGTGCGCCGGCTCTCTTCGGCGTCCACAGAATCGCTTCGAGTCTTCCGGCCGGACCTGCCAGAAAGAAATTTTGCGAGTCGTGGTGAAGGCGCATGGGTGACCGAATGGCCTTCCGAGTCTACCCGATTTGTGACGGAGCACACATGCGCTGCAAACTTTTCCGCCAGGGCAGTAGTTCTATACGTTTCACTACGCTTATTTACAGTACTAGAGCTAAATTCGCATTGCACAATTGTGTAACGGATGTTACTTTGGCCTCGATTTGCTCGTCAGGGGGCCCACATGGGCGATTTGTCCGACCGGCGTGAGGCGAGGCGGTTTGTCATGACCCTGCCCGTTCGTGTTCTGGCGCATGATGCGAACAGCCCCGAATTGAAAGCCCACACGCGAGACGTCAGCTATCGCGGGCTCTATTTTCTTTCCGAAGGGCGTTTTGAAAACGGAAGCGAGATTGATTTCATTATCACTCTGCCGCAACAAATGATTTCTGCGGGGGATGTCAACATTCGTTGCCATGGCCAGGTCGTTCGTGTGGAATCGACCGAAAACGGCAAGACCGGCATCGCCGCGAAAATCGACCGCTACGAGTTCGTGCCCATACGCGCCAGTGCTGCTTGATTCTCGCCTTTCCTTCCGCTGATTCAGTTCAATGCTGGTGTCTGTTATGCGTAAAATGGAGTCATGCGGTAGTCTGGCCCTCGCGGCCGGCACCTTTGGGGGGAACTCATGTATCACTACAATCCGAATCAGGCGCTCGAGGAGCTCCAGGAAGACGCCGTGCTCCCACACCCCGTCAAACTGCGCGATATGATTCTGCGCAACCAGCTCGGCCCGCAGGACGCGCAGCTGCTCAATCACGATTTTCAGGAGTACCTGTCGCGCTTCGGCGAGCTGCAAAAAATCGCTCGCGGGATTCTGCAAAAACTGGCCAGCGGGCAGCGCAAGAGCGTATCGACGTAGTGGCGTGAGGGAAGGATGAAGCCGCTCCTCCCCCTGCCACCCGGCTGCCGTCCCCGCATACTGCTTCTCTCCGCATCTTCCGGTGCCGGCCATGTCCGCGCGGGAGAGGCCCTTGCACAGGCCTTCGGCGCGCACGGCGGCTGCAGCGTAGAGCATGTCGACTCTCTCCAATACGTCAGCAAACTTTTTCAACGCATTTACGACGATGCTTATATCGCCATGGTGCAGCGCGCGCCCGAACTGATGGGGCTTCTGTACAAGCGTATGGACCAGCCCTGGCATCTTCCGAAGCGCCGGCTGGCTTTCGATCGCTTCAACGCGCAACCCATGATCCGTCTGCTGCAAAAAGTGCAGCCGGATCTGTGCATCGCGACCCATTTCCTCCCGGCGGAGATTCTGGCCTGGCTCACGGCCCGGAAAAAACTGCGCGCTCGCAATGCCATCGTAATTACCGATTACGACGTGCATGCTACGGCTCTCAGCGACCTGGATCGTTATTATGTTGCTTTGCAGGAAGCCGCCGAGTATCTCGCAGGAATCGGCCTGCGTCGCGAGAAACTTTGCGTTACTGGCATTCCGATTGATCCGCGATTTGAAACGCCGCTTGACCGCGGTGAAGCTCGGCGCAACCTCGGACTTTCCTCCGATGCTCTCATCCTGCTGCTCTCCGCCGGCGGCTACGGCGTCGGTCCCGTCGAGCAACTGGTTCGCGACCTGCTCGAGCAGCAACGTTCCTGGCAGATCGTCGCCATCGCCGGCAAGGGAGAAGAATTGAAAAAGCGCCTGGACCACGCGGCGCGAAGCGCCGGCCGACTCACAACGGGCGCGGCCCGTCTTGTTTCCGTCGGTTTTACCAAGGAAATGGATCAATATATGGCGGCCTCGGACCTACTCATCGGCAAGGCGGGCGGCCTCACGACTTCCGAAGCTTTGGCTCGGTCTCTACCCATGGTTTTGATCGATCCCATCCCCGGGCAAGAGGAACGCAATGCGGATCATTTGCTCGAGGCCGGGGCGGCCATCCGCTGCAATAATCTGCCAGCGGCCGCGTGGAAGATCGCGACGTTGCTCGAAAGTCCCGACAAGCTGTGCGCGATGCGAGTTGCGGCGCGAAACATGGCGTGTCCCGGAGCTGCCCGGGCCATCGTAGAAGATGCCTTGAGGCTGTTACACTGAAAGCGCTCTTTGTGAGCCGCGGGCAGGCAGACCGCCAGCGCTTCTCTACTTTTCGCCATGCGACGAAATACGCTGCTCATCGACGCCGACGACACGCTCTGGGAAAACAATGTTTTCTTCGAAAAGCTGATTGAGGACTTCATCAGCTTGACCGAGCCCTGCGGCTACAGTCGCGCCTACATCCGCCATATTCTCAACGAGACCGAGCGCAAGAACATTCGCCAGTACGGTTATGGGGTGCGCAGTTTCGGCCGCTCCCTCGAAGAGACCTATTTGAAGCTTGCCGACCAAATGGCGCGCCGCGAGATTCTCGCCGAAATTCATGATCGCGTCGTGGGGCTCGAGCGCACCCCGCCCAAAATCCTCGACGGCGTCCCCGAGACCCTCGCCTATCTGACCAATCGTCATCGGCTGATTCTTTTTACTAAGGGCGAGCCTGCCGAACAGGCTGCCAAAGTGCAACGCTCAGGACTGCAAGGTTTTTTCGAGGCTATCGAAATCGTGGCCGAAAAGGATGCGAAAACGTACGGCGAACTCGTCAACAAACACAAAATCGTAAAGACCCACGGCTGGATGGTCGGCAACAGTCCACGCAGCGACATCAACCCCGCCATGAAGGCCGGCCTTAACGCCGTATACATCCCACACGTCAACACCTGGCAACTCGAGCACGAGCCCGTCGTGGCCGGTTCTTGCAAGTTGGTAATCCTGCCGGCCTTTCGCGAATTGCGCAATCATTTCTAACGTTTTGTCGCGCCGCTTCCTCCAATAAGCGAGTTTCGATGCCTACTACAACGAACTGGCCCACCTTCGCAGTCGTTGGCGCTGGCGCCGTCGGCGGCTATTTCGGTGGGATGCTCGCTCGCGCCGGTGCGCCCGTCGTGTTAATCGGACGTCCGGGCTTCGCCGATGCGGTGAACCGCTCGGGCCTGTTTCTCGACAGTATTCACTTTCAGGAAACCCTTCATCCCGAGGCGTCCAGCGAATTGTCCGCGGTGTCTCGTGCGGATATCGTTCTGTTTTGTGTGAAAACCACCGGTACCGCGAGAACGGCCAGGGAATTGGCCCCCCTGCTCTCGCCCCAGGCCATCGTCGTCAGCCTCCAGAACGGCGTAAACAACGCCGAAGAAATTCGCAGCGCTTCGGGCATCGATGCTTTACCGGCAGTGGTTTATGTCGCCGCATCGGTCCCTCTTGCCGGAAGCATCCGGCATCTCGGGCGCGGCGATCTCGTCCTCGACGGCAAAGACCCACGGTCCACTGGAATCGCGGATCTGTTCACTCGCGCCGGCGTTCCCTGCCGTCTGTCCGACAACATCGAAGGCGAACTTTGGACTAAGCTGATTTGGAATTGCGCACTGAACGCCGTCTCCGGACTCGGCAAGGTGACCTACGGCGAGATCATCGCCAGCGCCGATGCCAAGCAGGTCGTCGAAGCGGTCGTCTATGAGACCCTGAGCGTCGCCCGCGCCAAAGGGATTCATCCTCCCGGCCTCGAAGATCCCCGCGCGGCCCTCGCCGGTTCCTTCAAAATCGCCGAGCAAATGAGCGGAACGCGCTCGTCCACCGCACAGGACATGGCTCGCGGCAAGGGCACCGAGATTGATTCGTTGAACGGATACGTCGCCCGGCAAGGAGCACAATTAGGCGTGCCCACGCCGGTCAACCACGCGCTCTACACGTTGGTAAAACTTCAGGAACTCTCGTTTCCTACCATAATCTAGTCGCCGCTTATTCGCGCTCCGGGCCGCGGAATGGAATATGCACGATGGCTTCGAGTGCAACCGGCTGGCCAGCCTTCATGGCCGGTTCGAATTTCCACTGTGCAAAGGCGGCAATTGCGTTGGCGTCCAGTTGCTCGTCGATTCCGCGCACCAATTGAATGCTGTCCACTGAGCCGTCCGCTCGAATCACTCCGTACAGAACCACTTCCCCCTGAATGTGTTCCTGAACCGCGCTTTGCGGATATTTGGGATCGATCTTCCGCAACGGCACAGGAGCGTTCAGATCCCCGGTCAACCGCGCTGCACCTGCCATATGCAATTCGGCGAAATGAATGATCCAACTTCCGGTCACGCTGTTCAGATTCGGCATGTTCACGTTCATCGAGTACACGCGGTGATTGTTAAAGATTTGTTCCGGCTTTGCTCCCGGTGTCAGCAACGCAAAATTCGGCGGCCCGGTGCGTTCCGGCGGATCATTGCTATCGGTGTTCGGATCGGGCCGTCGGTAGCCTTCCGTCGTGCGCGGCAAACTCAACTTCCCCGCCCCGCCGGCGGCAGACACGCTGGCATTCGGCTTGGGATTTCCGCCGCTGATGGTGATGCCGACCGAGCTATTCGCTGCCGCGCTGCCTGGGTTGCTGCCAGCATCTGCACCGCCACTTCCAGCGCCTTTGCCTTCAGGCGACATCGCCACGCGTGCGGCGAGATTTCCCTTGGGCACTTCCGCCACCGGCGCGGGCGGCGCAGGCGATGACGAAAGTGCGATGATCGTTTCCGGCGCACCGTTGGTTCCCGCGGCCAGTTCCGGAGCCCCCGTGACATCTGCACTTTGCGTCTGTGCCGAGACTCGTGGCGCGGAACCCGCATTTACCTCGAGTTTCGGCCGCTCAACATTTGTTGTAATCGACGAAAAGTTCATGTCCGCCGGACGCGTCTCGAGGTTTGGCGCATCCGCCGCCGGGGTATCCGTCGTGGCTCGCCGTTTTACCTCCTTTGGCCGAAGCTTTGCTAGTGTCTGCTGGCTGATTTCCAGCTTCGGGCGCGCCGGACCTGTAGTCGCCGCCAACTGCACGATGTTTGGTACCGCCGGGAGGAATTTCGGCGCGTCCATGGGGACGTTCGGTCTTACAAGCGTCTGCCGGGGATGCGTGGCATGCACCGGATCGGTGAAAATTCTTTGCCGCGGATGAAACGCGTCCGTGGCGGACGATTCCGTCTGCGACGGCACTTTCGCGTGTGTCGTTTTTGCCGCCTTCTTCGGGACGTTGAGCAGCGGCAAATCGTCGATCGGTCCAGACCAGGTGAGTTCCGAGTTGTCGAACGCGGGATTCCGCTTCGCCGATCCCGGCAACGCCGGCCATGGCAGGATAAACACCACGACGTGCCAGAGGGCCGCCGCCAGAATTGCCCGGGCCGGAATACTGCGTGGAATGCGGCAGTCGCGAAAAATACTTTCGCCGTCGGCGCCCTTCGGCACGTTGGTCCAGGCAAAAAACGCTCCCAGCTGACTGAAAAACCCTTGATGAAAGCTGTTCCAGGCGATCGACAGGTTCGGCTGGACCGTACCGGGCAAGTACACGGCAATCGGGAAGGGTTCCTTTTGCCCCAGTAGATCGAAGGGATCGACGGGCCGTCGCCGCACGGCTGGTTGCGCGAATAGACTGAGGGAGTCGGCCTGCAATTGCCTGGACATGTCTTACAATTATACGTGCTCCGCTTCGCTTCCGAGGGCCGGTTAAGTAAGCAAAGAGGGATAACAGAATAGATGATTGCGGGAGGTCGAGGGTTGACTATGATTCGGCCGAAACTTTCCTCCCCAAGCGATAAAAGCTGAGCACCGCATCCCCTTGCCGCAGCAACCGTACCCGCTCCAGATTGCCCACCGCCTCGGGCGATTCGAAATTGCGGCGATGCTCGGCGATGACCAGACTTCCCTGGGGCAAGAGACCTTCAAAACCAATCCACCTCAGCACGCGCTCGTAATCTTCGGTGTTTCCATAAGGCGGGTCGACATAAACAATGTCCGGACCGGGGTCCTCACCGGTTCGCGATTTCGCCAGAACTTCGAGTCCACGCAGCGCATCCACCGCCAGGATGCGCGTGCCTGCGTTCGCCTCGAGCGCTTCCAGGTTTTTCTTGATCAGTGTCACGGCGGGCGCGTGCTTCTCGATGAACACCACTTTCCGCGCGCCGCGGCTTAACGCTTCGATCCCCACTGCGCCGGTTCCCGCGAACAGATCCACAAAGAAAGCTCCCGCTACACGGTCACCAAGGATGTTGAAAAGGGTCTCGCGCAAACGGTCGCTCGTCGGCCGCAGCGCCATGCCCCTGGGGCTCTTCAAGTGCCGGCTCCGGTATTTTCCGGCAATCACACGCATAAACGCCCGCACCTCACCCGATGTGTGCCAGATGGTACCGTCGTTGCCACTCGGCTGGGAGAATCCGCAGTACTTTCTGCAGTGCATCTTTTTTCGCGGGTTCGTCGGTCAACGCGAAGGCTTCTTTGCGAGCGAGTTCCAGCAACTCCCGGTCGCGCAACGGATTCGCCACGTGGAATCCCAACTCGCCCGATTGTTTCGTACCGAAAAATTCTCCTGGCCCGCGCAACTGCAAATCCGTTTCGGCAATTTCGAAACCGTTGTTGGTGCGCACCAGGGTCTTCAGCCGCTCGAGTCCATCCTCGCTCAGCCGCCCCTGGGCCACCAAAATGCAATACGATTTTTGTGCGCCGCGACCGATACGTCCGCGCAACTGGTGCAACTGCGCCAACCCAAATCGTTCCGCGTGTTCAATCACCATCACCGTGGCATTCGGCACGTCCACCCCGACTTCCACAACCGTCGTGGCCACCAGGACCTGAATGTCGTTCCGCCGGAATCGCCGCATCACTTCTTCCTTTTCCTCACTCGAAAGCCGTCCGTGCAAAAGACCCACTTTCAGCTTCGGGAACACCTTCCCGGACAGCGCTTCATACTCCTCCATGGCCGCCTTCAGCTCCAGCTTCGATTCCTCGATCACCGGATAGATAATGTAAGCCTGGTGTCCGGCTTCGACTTCGCGCTGTAGCGATTCCCACACGCCGGGAAGGTGCTTTTGCGTGGTCATGCGCGTTTCAATCGGCGTGCGTCCGGGCGGCAATTCGTCGACCACCGAAACATCCAGATCGCCATAAAGCGTTAGCGAGAGCGTCCGCGGGATCGGTGTCGCCGTCAACACGAGCACGTGCGGCGCATGTCCCAGTTTCACCGCCTTGTCCATCAGCCGCTTCCGCTGCAACACACCGAAGCGGTGCTGCTCGTCGATGGTCACGAACCCTAGGCGCTGAAACTCGACGCTTTCTTCGATCAGCGCGTGCGTGCCAACCACCAGTTGCGCTTCGCCGGCCCGAATCTGTTCTCGGACCGCCTCCTTTTCCGCGGGTTTCAGGCCGCTGATCAGCAATTCCACGCGGTATCCGCCCGGCGCGAGAATACGCTTCGCGGAAAGAAAATGTTGCACCGCGAGAATTTCTGTCGGAGCCATCAGCACGGCCTGGCAGCCGTTTTCCATCGCGATCACCGCCGACTGCAGCGCAACGATGGTCTTGCCGCTCCCCACATCGCCCTGCAGCAAGCGGTTCATCGGCACCGTTTTCTCCAGATCCGCAGCGATTTCCGCAAGCACGCGTTTCTGCGCCCCGGTTGGCTTGAACGGCAAAATCTTCTTCAGCGCCTCCCGCACCTTGTCCTCGCGCACGCGAAACGGAATCGCGTTTTCCTTGCGTACCGCCTTTCGGCCCAGCGCCAGACTTAACTGATACAGAAAGAACTCCTCGAAAATCAGTCGCCGTTGCGCAGGAGAACGGAACAGGTTGAGCGCATCCAACGATTCTTCCGGTCCGGGAAAATGCGTGTAAATCAGCGCATCGCGCCGCGACGGAAATTTCAGGCGCTCGCGCAAATCTCGCGGCAGGATATCCGGAATGTTGGGATCCAAATTCTGCAGCGTGGCATAAACGGCTCGCCGGATCTGCCGGCTCGCGAACGTGCCCACCGCCTCATAGATGGGCACGATGCGCCCGACTTCGGTCGAATCCATCTCTTCTCCGGCGACCAGTTCGATCTGCGGATTCACCATCTCCCGGCGCGCCGGACGCAGTCGATCCACATCCACGCGGCCGTGCAGGATCACCTCTTGTCCCGGCTTCAGCCGCCCATCCAAGTATCCGCCGTGAAAAAACTTACAGGGCAACGATCCCGTCTCGTCCTGCACCAACAGGTGATAAATGGCGTCGCGCCCAAACATCCCGCGCACCGCCTGTCCACTCATCACTCGGGCGCGCAGCGTGTACGTTCCGTTTGGCTGAACCTCTTTGATCTTCGAGAAACGAATGCGGTCTTCGTAGCGAAACGGCAGGTAATTCAGCAAATCTCCCAGCGTGTAGATCCCGCGCTCCGCCAGCAATTCCGCTCGCTGCGGCCCCACCCCTTTGACCATCCGGACTTCCGTCTGCAGGCTGATGCTCATCGCTCTCTTCTTTATATCACTCCCCCCTAAATGCCGCTTTTCGCGAAACTTGCGTCTCCGCCATGGGTATCGATAGAGTGGGCGGTGGAGTCGTTGGCACAGGGAGGCTCCCGTGGCGGAAGCTCGTTTGACCGCGTCGGATAAACGCAGTCTGCTGCTCTGGATTTTGCTGGGGATTCTCGGCGCTTTCTTCGCTCACAAATATTTCTTCCGCGCCTTTCCGGAAGCTTCGGTCGATTTCAAGGTCTCCCGTGCCGAATCCCAAAAGCGCGCCAAAGCCTTCATAGAGGGCCTTGGCGAAGACCTTACGGGCTATCAGTCGACCATCACCTTTGATGTCGACGAAAACGCAAAAACCTACCTCGAGCGCGAACTCGGTCTCCAGCAAGCCAATCTCCTAATGTCCGGCGAGCTCAACATCTGGTTCTGGGAAGTGCGCTTCTTCCGCCCTCAGCAGGAAGAAGAATTTCGCGTACGCGTCAATCCTGCCGGCCAGGTTGTCGGCTGCGAACACAAAATCGAAGAGGCGCGCGGCGCCAAAACCCTCAACCGCGAGCAAGCCTTCGCCGAGGCGCAGCAGTTCCTGCGGTCCAAGCTGGGCATCGATTTGAACCACTGGACCTTCCTCCCCGAGGAGGCAAACTCGGTCACCCGCCCGAATCGGCTCGACTGGTCCTTTACCTGGGAACGCAACGGCTTTAAGGCGAAGGACGCTCCCTATCGCCTCGCGGTCAGTTTGCAAGGAGATCAGATCGGCGGCACACAGCAATATCTGCAAGTGCCGGAAGCCTGGACCCGCGATTATCAGCGTCTCCGCTCGACCAATATTTTCTACAACCAGATCGCCCTCATCCCGTACGGCTTCTTGCTAGGCGGCGCGCTCTGGCTTGGCATCGCCCTTTCTCGCGAGGGCAAAAGCACCTGGCGACCCGCGCTGGTCATCGGCGGGGTTGTAGCGATTCTTTATTTCCTCATGCAAGCGAACGATTGGAATTCCCTGTGGGCCTCCTACGACACTCATTATTCGTATTCCGGCTTCGTGATTCGCGTTTTGTTTTCCATGCTGCTTGGCGCGGTCGGCACCGCGCTCACCGTCAGCCTGGTGCTCCCCGGTGGCGAGCCCCTCTATCGCGAAGCGCAGCCACCGCGCCTGCGCCTGTATCGTGCCTTCACGCTGCGCGGGATTCGCTCCAAGGAATTCTTCTGCGCCGCGGTTGTCGGACTGTCCCTGGCGGCCGCACATATGGGCTTTATTGTTGCCTTTTACATGATTGGCGGCCACTTCGGCGTTTGGGCACCGCAAGACCTGAACTATTCCGACGTGGTGAACACCTCGTTCCCGTGGATTGCCGGTGTGGCCATCGGCGTCCTCGCCGCGACGAGCGAGGAGTTCCTGTTCCGCTTGTTCGCCATTCCGTTCCTTCACAAACTCACCGGATCGCGCGTTCTGGCAGTTCTTCTTCCCGCATTTTTCTGGAGTTTTCTGCATAGCGCGTATCCACAAGAGCCCGGTTATATCCGCGGCATCGAAGTCGGGATGATCGGCATCGTCGCCGGATTGGTGATGCTCCGTTGGGGAATCGTCGCCACCCTGGTTTGGCATTACACCGTCGATGCCTCCCTCGTTGGCATGCTGCTGATCCGTTCCGATAATCTCTATTTCAAGATCTCGGGAATTGTCGTCGGACTTGCCGCCGTCGCGCCGCTTTTGCTCTCCGGCATTCTCTATCTCTCGCGCGGGCGCTTCGAAGAAGTCGACGACCTTCTCAACCGAGCGCAGCCCCTTGCGCAGATCAGCCTGGCACGTCAACCGATGGCCGGCCCCACGGCCATCCGCACGCCCCGCTATGAACCACTCACCACCGGCACCATCGGCTTTCTCGTGCTTTGTGTGCTGCTCGGCGGACTCGCGGCCTGGCGCCTCAAACGCGAACACATCGGCGATTACCTCCAGCTGTCCGTGGACCGAAACTCGGCTGCGCAAAAAGCCGATGCGATCCTGCGGGAACACGGCCTCGATCCCAACACTTTCCACAAAGCCACGATTTTCGCGGACAACACCAACCCCATTACCAATGAGTTCCTTCGGCGTGGCATGCCGGTTTCCGAGATCAACAAAATTTACGCCGAACGCGTGCCCGGCGCTCTTTGGCGCGTCCGCTACTTCCGCGATTCTCAGCCCGAGGAATACGCCATTACTCTTAAACCCGACGGCTCGCTGCAGGGCTTTTGGCACAAGCTGCCCGAAGCCGCCAAAGGTGCGAACCTTTCCAAGGAAGAAGCGATCGGTGTCGCGGAAAAATTCCTCAACGAGAAAAAACAAATCGACCTTTCCGGTTGGAAACTGGTACAGGCCGAATCCGACAAGCGCCCCAACCGCACCGACACGACACTGACTTGGCAGCAGGATGCTGCCCTCGACCCGAGCAACCCTGGAGCCAAGGACCCGTCGGACCACGCTTATGCCCGCATCGAAATGAAGGTCCTCGGCGACGAACCCGCCGACTTCCGCAGCTACGTCAAGATTCCGGAAACCTTCGTGCGCCAGCAGGACGAGCAAACCCTCGCGCGAACTCTCGTTTTTGTCGGGCAAACCGCCGTGGGCCTTGGCCTGCTGGTCGGCGTCCTGCTTCTCTACTTCAAGAATCTCCGGCAAACCGCCACAACCGTTCCCTGGCGAAGATTGTTCGGATGGAGTTGCATCGGCATGGGCGCTGCCGCCGTCAGCTTTTTCCTCGGCCGTGGCATCCCGGGGCTGCTCTCGGGCTACCAAACCTCCATGCCGATGCGCCTGTTCGTCGGTACGGTGGGTGTCGGCGTCTTCCTTCTGGGTGCCATGGGCCTCGGCCTCCTGACACTCGCTTTCGGCCTGGCTTGGTCGTTTGGCTCGCGCGCCTTCGGGGAGGAACAGCTCCCCACCTGGTTCGCCATGCCCGCCAACTACTACCGCGACGCCTTCTGGATCGCGGTCGGCGGCTCGGCACTCCTGATCGGCGTGCGTCGCATTCTGGATTTCGCTTCGGTGTGGTGGCCTACGCAGCACCGCGAATTGCCCGCCGATTTCGGCGCATTTTTCGACGCCCTCTTTCCGGGTGCTGGCTTGATCGGTGGCTCGCTGTTTCATGGTTTGTTCGCCGTGGCGTTTCTTGGGCTCGCCGCCGCGTTCATCAGCGCCGAATTGCGCGCCCGCTGGCTGCGCTTGTTTCTCTTCTTCGCGGTGGCCGCCGCCATGGTCGGGAGTTGGGGCTCCCTTGGCGATTTCCTCAAGCAGTTCATGGCGGGCTCGGTTCTTCTGGCAATCGCCGTCTTCGGCATCCGCCGCGTCGTCCGATTCAACATACTGGGCCTGTTTTTGATCGCCGTTTGCACCGCACTCCTTGGAAGCGCCAGCACTCTCCTGGCCCAGCCGGACACCCTGTACCGCCGCAACGGCTACCTCCTGCTGTTCGCGAACTTGGTTCTTCTGGCTTGGCCACTGATCCTGTGGCGCCTGCGCGGGAATGTCGCCGCGGTACCCCAATCCGAGGGATGAGACCGGGACCCTCTTTCAGACCGGCGCATCGAGTCCCGCGCCATGAGGCAAAATGGACTCTTTCGCTCACTCTCCGAATCGTATAACGTCTAACGAATCAGCGATGAAGTCCGCTTTTTGCGCAGAACGGCCCGATTGAGCGAAACTACTTATTGCTTCGGCAGTT
>Ga0306926_10006759_pt1 | contig 12353 bp, 7 predicted proteins | sample flu12Cox44000178_FD_203759 | JGI IMG/M metagenome (GOLD analysis project Ga0306926, IMG submission 203759) | Lab enrichment of tropical soil microbial communities from Luquillo Experimental Forest, Puerto Rico - flux8day.12C.oxic.44.000.178 (v2)... | ecosystem: Environmental > Terrestrial > Soil... | reverse complement strand
GCAACAGCTGAACTGGATGGAATTCCAGGCGGTCAACGGCCCCGTGTCCGTTCCAACCGGCGTGAGCGCAACGGCTGGCAACACCCAGGTCGTTTTGAATTGGTCCGCGTCGGCGGGCGCGACCAGCTACATCCTCCAACGCTCGACGACTGCCGGCGGACCATACACCGCCATCGCGTTTCCGACCGTCACCAGCTATACGAACACCAGCCTGATCAACGGCACGACTTACTTTTATGTGGTCTCGGCAACTGATGGGATCAACGTGAGCTCAAATTCCATCGAAGTCAGCGCCACTCCCCTCGCGTCACACGTCAACCTCGCATTGAACCAGCCCGTTACGGTGAGTTCGTACCAGGCCAGCAGCCACTATTGTCCCGGAAGCTACGCGGTGGACGGCAATACCACCTCCACCCGTTGGGCAAGTGCCTGGAGTGATCCGCAATGGATTTATGTGGATTTGGGTGCAACCTACAGCGTCGCGGAAGTACAGCTCTACTGGGAAAACGCTTACGCGACCAGTTTTCAGATTCAGGTCTCCTCCGATGCCTTAAATTGGACCAATATCTACAGCACGACCACGGGTCTTGGGGGTGTCCAGGATTTGACCGGGTTATCCGGAGCGGGACGTTATGTCAGGATGTATGGGACGAAGCGGGCGACAACTTATGGGTATTCCCTTTGGGAATTTCAGGTCTATGGAAGCCCTGTGTCAGCCAATCAGCCACCGGTGCTGGCACCGATTCCCAACCAATCCATCCTGGCCGGCCGGACGTTGCTGGTCACCAACTCGGCCGCCGATCCCGATATTCCGCAACAGACCCTGACCTTCAGCCTGCTCACTGCTCCAGCCAACGCGACCATCAATACCAACAGCGGGCTGTTTTCCTGGAGACCGACCATGGCGCAATCGCCCTCTACACAAACGGTCGCTGTGGTCGTCTCGGACAACGGCACACCCGGCCTGAGCGCCACCCAGAGCTTCATGGCAACGGTGATCAGACCATCCGCTCCCGTCCTTAATGCCGGACCCGTTGCCAATGGCAATTTTGGATTCTGGATCAACGGCGACAGCGGACCCGACTACACCATTCAGGCGTCCACCAACCTGATATCGTGGGCCCCTCTTTTCACGAGCAATTCGCCGGTGTTGCCTTACTACTGGGCTGATACCAACACCGCGGCTTATCCGGTTCGCTTCTACCGAACCGTTTTAGGGCCTTAGATCCGCTGATTTTCAACCGATGCCTGACCGGGTTCAGGTATGCGGGTGATCCCACTTTGTTCAGGGATCGTCCAACCGTGGTCATTTTTTAGCTTGCACGTGAAGGTGGCAGAGTCGAACCTGTTGCCGATGAAAAAAGTCCTTTGCCTGCTCTCCCTCGTACTGGTTTCCGGATGTGCCGGCGTCAAAACCATGACCGTGAAAGTGACCGAGCCGCGTCCGGCCATTTCCGTCAACGACGTTCAAGTCATGTTAACCGCGCCGACCAACGCTGTTTTGCTGGCCGACATTTACGCCGAAGCCGGTTGTTCATCAAAGGAGAAAGCAAACGCGGCACAGGCCGACTTGAAGAAGGAAGCCGCCGCCATCGGGGCCAACGCGCTGGTCATTCAAAGATGGGAACCGACCATTGACTATTCCAGCGTGGACGAGCACTTTCGCATCGAGGCCAACGCTTACTTTGTACCGTAATCGGCCGCGGCAAAGCCGGCTGGTCAGGAACCAACGCGCTCAGCCCTTCGTTAAAGCGTCGCCGGTTTCCTTCGTCACCCAGTCCAGCCATTCACTCAGCGTGATCAAGGTCCAGAGGGTGCGACCATGATCAGCCTCCCGCCGGCAATGCTCGGACAACAATTCCAGGGCCACGGCGTTGCGGATGCCAACGGAACCCAGCTGTGGATGGTTCAGCGCGGCCTCCGCCCAATCCCGCAACGGGCCGCGCAACCAGCGGCTGAGCGGCACGGATAATCCGCGCTTGCGGCGATGCACAATGGTTTTGGGCAGGTAACGCAACGCATAACGTTTCAAAAAAGACTTGGTGGTAAAACCACGCACCCGCTCCACTGCCGGCAGCGTTGCCGCAAAGTCGATGACCGCCTCATCCAGAAACGGCGCGCGCAGCTCCAGCGCGGAACTCATGCTGGCCCGGTCGGCTTTGGTGAGCAGACCCTCGGCCAGGGAACCTTCGAAGTCCCAGCGTTGTACGCGGTCCAGCAAGCCGCCTTCGCCGGAATTGGCACCGCGCGGCGGCGACGGCGGCACACCGAGCCGCGCCAGGATTTCCGGAGGGATATTGGAGGTCCAAAGCTGGTGCCGGGCCATCCCCTCCATTTCCACCCCCCGAACAAAACGTTTGAGCAGATAGAGCACGCTGACTTTTTTTTCGTCGGGGGGACGCGATTCGATGTAACGACGAAAAGCCTTGCGGAACCAGGCCGGAAGCCCTTGATAGCGCTCGGCAAAGCCCACTCCCAGATAGGTGGGATATCCGCCGAAGAGTTCATCCGCACCTTCGCCTACCAGCGCCAAACGCACCTCCTCGGCCGCCCGTTTCGCCAAAAGCGCCGTGGGCAGCCAGGCCGGATCGGCCAGCGGTTCGCCGACCTTTCGGATCAGCGATGACAACTCGCTCTGAAAATCTCCGGGCCGGACCCAAACCGGAACCGGTTCCATTTTCAGCAACCGCGCCACTTCCCCGGCGAACCCGCCTTCATCGAACGATTCCTCTTCAAAGCGCAAGGTATAAGCCTTCAAGGGCCGGCCGGGATGCACCGAGCGGGTGACCGCCGAGACCAGCGACGAGTCAACCCCACCGCTCAGGAACAACGCAAAGTCCACGTCCACGTTGCTTTGTCGTCGCACCGCTTCGCGGAATACTTTGTCAAATTCGTCCAACGAGGATTTTTTCTTGGGTGCCTCCACATTGTTCCAGCGCCAATATCGTGAATGCCGGATGCCTTGCGCATCAATCTGGACAATCCCGCCCGGCGGGACCTTCCGGATGCTGGCGAACGGTGTATCGGGTGAGGCAAAATAACCGAACCGCGCGTATCGCCCCAGCGCCTCGCGATCCAACGGCGCGGAGAATTTTCCGCCGGAGACGATGCCGGCGATTTCCGTGGCGAATATTGTTTCCCCATCGGTTCGGGTGAAAAAGAGCGGCCGTTCACCGGCCCGGTCACGCGCCAGAAGCAACAGTTGCTTTCGCGGGTCCCACACGGCGATGGCAAAAGCGCCGATCAGCCTGCCGACGAAGGCCTCGCCGAGTTCCAAATACAAACCGGGGATGACCGCCACATCGGTGGCCTGCCGTACCGGGCGGCCATGCTCCGCCAGCCAGACACGCAGTTCCTGGTGATTGTCAATCTCGCCATTGCAGACCGCCACCACACCGCTTTCCCCATCCGTCAGGGGCTGGTTGCCATCCTGAAGACCACGGATCGCAAGGCGCGTCGCCCCCAACAGTGCGTGATCCGAAACCGCAAGACCGGAGTCGTCCGGCCCGCGATGCGAGAGCGCCTGCAACATGGCATTGGCCCGGAGCCGCACGGACTCCGGTTGCCGGAACCCGGCTGCGCTGACGACGCCACAAATTCCGCACATTTACGAGGGCGGCAAAAGCGCGCCGACATACTGCGGCGTCAATTGCCGGATGGTTGTTTTACGGGCAGCGGCAATCGGTTCCAGCCGGGAACGATCCTGCTGCCGGACCACTAGATACACCGGATGTTCCCGCGTGGCCAGCCAGTGGTTGAAATCGGAAACGGCGACCACATTGGACGGCCAGGCTTGCCCGGACTTCAACCGGAACAGGATGTAATTGCTGGTCAATTCACCGCCGTCCCTCGTAATCAGGGTGGCGGTGCGATTCAGATAAAAGGCGAGTCCATTGGGGAAACATTCCAGACACGCCAGTTGGGTCTCCGGCGGCAAAGTCGGGATCTGTTGTGCCAGGACCCGCGCCGACTTGGCGTTGAAAACCACGTTGATCATTCCGTAGTTGACACTCACCAACAACAACGGAAATGAGGCGAAACAGACGAAGCACAGGCCCGCGCTCCGCCGCCACACCGCCAGCAGCGCAAAGGCGACGCACGCCAACAGTATCACCACGGCGGCGGGAAATTGTGATTTCAACCGGTCGGCGTCCACCATGGTGATGCCGAGCGGCCGGGCCAACGACCCGATCCGCGAGGACAGAAAAATCGCCGCCCCCGCCACCAGCAGGAATACAACGACAAAGGCAATCGTGGCGTGCCGCGCAATCCGCGCCGGCCTGCCTTCGGGCTGTGCCAACGCCCGGTCAAACAACCGCGCCACCAAAATCCCGCACGCAACCGCGGCGCTCAGGATGTATCCCGGCAGTTTTGACTGGGAGAGGGAAAAGAAAATCACCACCACCAGTGCCCAGACGATGCACAGGACATCCGCCCGCGACTGACTGCGTCGCGATTTCCACGCGGCGACGATGGCTTCCGGCAACAACAGGCTCCAGGGCAAAAACAGCCCGAGCAGGTGCAAACAAACGCCGCCAGACACCGCGTCGCCCCAGGATGCGGTGAAACACCAGCAGCACCAGGGCCGGCACCAGAAAGCCGACCGGGCCTTTCACCAGCGTCGCGAAACCGGCGGCTCCTGCACCAAGCAAATACCAGCCGCGGCGCGCATTTCCTTCCGTTTCCTCGGCCCGGAAGCCGGCGAAAATCGCCGCTGCGCTGAAGAAACACAGCGCAATATCGAAGATGACGGTGCGGGCATTCACCAGAAAGAGCGGCGTGGTGGCCAGCACGATGGCGGCGAGCGCCGCACAACGGACACCATATTCCCGCCGGCAGAAAAGATAGGTCAAACCGAGCACACCGATGCCAAATCCCGCCGATGGGATGCGCGCGGCGGTCTCCGAATCTCCAAAACAGGCAAGCGACAGGGCGACGGTCTTGAAATAAAAAGCGGGTTTGTCGAGATAGGTAATGCCATTGTAAGTGGGAGCCAGCCACGCACCCGACACCTTCATTTCCCGCGCCACCTCGGCGTTCCGGCCTTCGTCCGGTTGCAGGAGTGGCAGGTCACCTAATCGAAAGCAAATCGCGAACCAGAGAACGACCGAAGCCAGACAAAGCCACACGGCTTCCGATTGAAACCCCAAAATTGATTGGCGCGATTCGATGTCGGATTTTAACAACTCCGAAAGGCGATACAAGAAAGAGAAATCCGCCTTCCACCAGGGTAGCGACAAAAACGCAAGTCTTCCGAAACATTGGTGCGCATAGCAGGACTTGAACCTGCACGGGTTGCCCCACTACCACCTCAAAGTAGCGTGTCTGCCAATTCCACCATATGCGCAAAACAATACGCGGAGCGCAAAATCTCCTGCGGCCCGACCATTATTCATTGTCTGCCGCGTACGCATAAAGTCAAGCATTTCCCTCCCTGCCCACCAAATGACACAATGATCCCAGACAACAAAATCCCCGGTCCGCATGGTAGCCAACTTCAGTGCGTCACCGGCGGATTCCGATGTTCCGCCGATCGGATTTCGTCAAGATATTGCGTTGCCGGGAGGTTGGAGGGATCCAGTTGCAAGGTAATTTGAAACTGGGTGAGTGCCGCCTCCAGCCTCAGTTGTTTCATCAACATAATCCCAAGATTCAAATGTGCCCCGGCAAAATCCGGGCGATAAACAATGGCGTTCCAAAATTGCTTGCCGGCATCGTCAACTTTTCCCCCGGCCGCCAGTTCGAGCCCGAGCAGATAGTGGGCCTGCCAAAATTCCGGTTTGAGTTCGACGGCTGTTTCAAAAAATCCGATTGCCTTCCCTGATTGACCCAATGTGGCGGCGGCAACCGCCCGGTTGAAATAATCCATCGGCCCTTGCAGTTGAAGATCGGCCGCGCGCTGATAATAAACGGCGGCTTGTCCCGGATTTCCGTGGTTCTGTTCCAGAAAGCCGAGGTTGATGCACGTGTCCACATCATAGGGATTGGCGCGGAGCGCCCGTCGGAAACGAGCCAGTGCCTTGTCGGTTTTTTGTTGGTTTTCGAGGATCTGACCGAGCCCGTTCAGCGCGGGAACAAAGTTGCCCCGAATGGCCAGCGCGCGTGAATAATATTCCGCGGCCTCGTCGATTTTGGCCTGAAGAATCAATAAATTGCCGACGTCGGAAAATTGACCGGGCACTTGTGGCAGCAATTCACAAAGGTGTTTTGCTTGAGCGGTCGCCTGCGCCAAATCTCCTTTAGCTCCCAAATATTGGGCGAAATTAAAACGCAGGAAATTGTCATCCGGGGCGAGGGCCAGCGCTTGTTCATAGAGCGCCTGTGTTTGCGCCGGCGGCCCGGCTTCCTCCCGGAATTTCAACTCGCGTATTTGTTCGTTGCACAGATTAATACTGGCAGCATGAGTCAACTGTGCACTAAAAGGTGGCCCGGAAATGCGGCTTAAGATCTCCCGGCCGATTCGGAGCCGGTCCCACGACGAAACTGCAAGATGGCGATTACAAAATTCCTCGGACGCCCATTGGCTCTGGTCGTGCGCAGCCATGTAATGGGGAAGCAGTTCTGCGGTTTGTTCGGCAAAGGCCCGGCCCAACAAATAGTTGCCGGCAAAATTCAAATGCACGTGCTCATAAAACAGTTCGTGGTCGGGATCGCCTTCCGGAGAATTCCGGGCAAACAATGCGGCGGCATCCAACACATGGACGCCCTGGCCGGCATGGGCGGTCGCTGCATCCTTGATGATCTGATTGATACGGCCGTCCGCGCGAAAAGCCAGCGTGTCATCATCCCGCGCCAGTTCAAACTCGTGCAGGGCCTGACCGGCGTTCGTCAACGCCAGCTGGCAGCGACCCATGCGAAAATGCAATTCCGCGTAACAGGGATCCATGGCGCCGGCCCGGGCATAGTTGCTTAACGCTTCCGGGAATCTTCCCGCTGATTCCAGTGCGATTCCTTCCTGATAAATTTTATCCCAATTTGCCATCTGAGTTTTGTTCAAGGTTGCGGCGTGAAGCGATGCAAACGGCGCGCAGTCCTTCAAATTGCAGCCGACGGTGCTGAGAATCATCGGCACGCCGGCTTTGCCCCCTGCCCGCAAAACATCCTCCAGGTTCCTTTTGAAATTTTCATAGGCGCGCAACCGGGCCGGATCGTCATATCGCAGCTCGTGACCCCGGAACATTTCCAGTCCCTGCCAGGTTTTTGGTGCCGACGAACGCCCCTCCCACGGTTGCACCAGACTGTCCAGCAATTGCCCCAGGCGCGTGGTCTTTAGCGCCAGATCAGCCCGAATCAATCCCACCCCGGGCGCAGGTGTGCCAAAGACAGTACCGCCGCCAAACGGGCCGACCATTTCGTTGTTCCCCAGGTAAATAATCCATAAATCACCGTCGCGCCGGGCACATTCGCGCGCCATGGGTAATATCACATCGGAATCGATGGCCGTCATCGCCACGCAAATAACCTCGAATTTCGTTCCGGGAAAACGTTCGCTCAGGAGCACCTGCAGATAGCGCCAGGCGCCAAAACTGGGATCCGGGTCACCCATGGCCGCTGATTCACCGAACACAAAAATGCGATATGTATCCGGAGTTTTTTTTACCAACATGCGCTCCGGGGCGGGGGTGCGGGCCAGGGCCGGCGGAAAAAATCGATAACCAAATTCGTCATTGGGGACGTAATAATCCAGTCCGTTTATTTCATATTTGACGAAGAAGCTCGTGGGATAGCCAAATCCCAATAGTCGCAAACCCAGTTCCAGGCCGCCAATGGCCACCAATGGAATCAAAACTGCCGCGCAGAACCGAAACAGCCACAGGCGGCGGCGGGAAATTGGAGACGTCGGATTGGGCGGTGAGAAATCTTTTCGATTCATGGAATGCATATCCGCATCCGGGCGAATAACCAAGCAGGCCCGGCCCGCGGGCGCAAGGTGTTTCTGACCGCTGCAAGCCCTTACCACCAACTGCGCCAGTGCTGGGGTTGCAACACTTTGAATGCCCGGCTGGGTTGAGGACCCAGGTCCAACTGAAGGAGAATGCCGATGCTGTTGGCACCCCGGCCATGGGAACGAATGGCATCGATGCCGTAGGCGTAGGTGAGCAGGATTTTCAACCGGTCGGAGCGCGAATGAAACAGGATGCCGCCGCCCACCCCGCTAAGCCAATTGCCGGGTTGTTCTTCGCCGGGCAGATAGTCCACCCAGGCGGTCGAGGCGTTCAGGTCCAGGTCCCAACGCTTTTGGGGATCCAGCGGCAACAGGTAGTTCGAGTTGAGGAGCGCAAATTGTTTGGCGCTGATTTCCTGATAATAATAACCGGGCAATGACAGGGGAAATTCCGAGATGAGCGGCAGGAAACCGCCCAACCGGTAGGCGCTGAAACGATCAGCGTCAATACTCGTGCCGGCGGTCAGGCGCACGTAAAAACTCTGCTGACTCTTCGGCAGCGTGTAAGCCACCGCCGCATCGCCCCAGAACAATTGTGATTGTGAATTCAGCTCACGGTCGCCATTAAAACCGTACGCGCCGGAAGCGGTGCGGAATTGACCCTCATACCAGGCAGACACCTCCATGGCCAGCGGCGGAAACAGCGTCGGCTCGACGCCGCCCCAGCGCAACCCGGTACGGACCGCAAAGGTGCCGTGGTTGTCGGGCAATTGAAAATTTGCCGCCGTGTCATCGGTGTCGGCGTAAAAGGAATAATGCATCCCGCCGCGTAAAACAAAGTTCAGGGGAATCCGACTGGCGGGGTTGAACAAATGGTAAACACCCACGGAGGCACCTGCCCCGTAGCCATTAAAAGATTCGTCGGCATAATACGTGCCGCCCCGGATTTCATCGTAGTTGTCGGAGAACCCGCCTCCCGCCACTCCCAGGCCAAGGTCTGTGTTGGGGCCGAGGGCGCCGACAAAGCCGAGTTCGGAATCGAGATACACCGGCGCGACGGCAAGGCGCAAAGTCAGATTGGTGCGGAGGAAATCGGGCCGGTTGTAATAATAAAAGGCATAACCGGCAAAGGGGGCATGGCCTTCCAACGGCTGGTTGTAACCGAGTTGAATCAGATTGCGCGGAACTGGATCCAGCTGGGCAAAAACAAAACACGGGGACAGCAACAACAACCAAAGCAGGCCCCTCCCCGTTCGTTTCATCGCGCCTTCCTAACCAAACAGTCTGCGAGCAGCAAGCGTAATCAGTCCCGGCTGGACAGATGAACTTGCGCGGACATAATCAAACGTCATGAGCAGCATGATGAAACCGGTTCCTGGCGTCGTCCGGGTTTCGTTTTTGCTTTGGGCCACCGGGTACGCGTTCCTCTCGGCGGCGGCAGAACCGGCGTCACCGCAACTGGAACATCTGGGGACGCATTCGTTCAAGATCACCACCCGTTCACGCGCGGCCCAGCAGAACTTTGACCGCGGGTTGACCCTGGCTTATTCGTTCGGTCATTACGCGGCCGAGCAGGAGTTTCGTCGCGCCCTGACCGCGGACACAAACTGCGCGATGGCTTACTGGGGCATCGCGCTGGTCAACGGACCCCATATCAATTTCCCGGTGGTGCCGCCGGACAAGGCCGCCGCCGCCTGGGACGCACTCATCCAAGCCAAACGGCTCGCCCCGCAATCCTCGCCGCTCGAACAGGCCCTGATCAAGGCGCTCGAAGCCCGTTATGCCAACCCGCAACCGGACGACCGTTCCTCCCTGGACGCCGCTTATGCCTCCGCGATGCGCGAAGTCTGGCATGAGTATCCGCGCAACGCCGATGTCGCAACGTTATTTGCCGAGTCGGCAATGGATTTGCATCCGTGGGATTTTTGGACCAACGGCGCCCCCCAACCGTGGACGCCGGAAATTGTCGAAACCCTGGAAACGGCACTGCGCCTTGACCCGAAAAATCCGGGGGCAAACCATTTCTACATCCATGTCGTGGAAGCATCGCCGGAACCGGCCAGGGCACTGGCGGAGGCAGACCGGTTGCGTACCCTGGTGCCGGATGCCAGCCACATGGTTCACATGCCCGCGCACATTTACTCGCGGGTCGGACAATGGAACGCCGCCGCCGATGCGAGCCACGCGGCGATGAAAGCGGATGTTTTATATCGCGCGGCTTATCCGCGTCCGGGTTTCTATTCGATGTACATGGCACACAACGCGCATTTTCTGGCGTGGGTCTGCATGATGCAGGGGCGCAGCGCCGAGGCGCTGGACAGCGCCCATGGCATGATTCATCAGGTCCCGGACGATTTTCTGCAGACTTACGCCTTCATCGCCGACGGTTACATGGCCATCGTCCCGGAAACCCTGATGCGCTTTGGCCGATGGAACGAAATCCTGAATGAACCCGAACCGGGCGGGCAACTGTTTCTCGCCCGCGCCCTCTGGCGTTATACCCGGGTCACCGCGCTGACCGCGCTGGGCCGCCCGGACGAAGTCACGGCCGAACGCGAGGCCTTTGCCAAAGCGGCGGCTGCAGTTCCGCCGGACCGCAGCATGGGAAACAATTCCGCGTCGGATTTGCTGGCCATTGCCACGTTGATGCTGGACGGAGAGACTGCGGCAAAAACGAACAACTATGACGGGGCCGTCGTGAAGTTGCGTGAAGCCGTCCGGCGCGAGGACAATCTGAGGTACGACGAGCCGCCTGACTGGATTCAGCCAACGCGACACACGCTGGGCGCGGTACTCCTGCGGGCGGGGCGGGGAGCGGAAGCGGAAGCGGTTTATCACGAAGATCTGCAGAAGCACCCCGAAAACGGCTGGGCTTTGTTCGGTTTGCGCAATGCCTTGTTGATGCAAGGTAAAAACAAGGAAGCGGCGAAAGTGGATGCCCGGTTCCGCAAGGCCTGGGCGCACGCCGACGTTTATCCCACATTCACCTGTTATTGTCAGATCGGCCAATAACTGGGCAAGCAACACTGGACAGGTTAAGAATTTTCCGGCTTACTATCACGCCGATGCCGTCACTGAATTCTGAACTGCTCGTCAAAGCCAAAGGGTTGGGCTTTTCCGACCGGCAAATCGCCCATTTGACCGGCCAGACCGAAGACAAAATCCGCGCGTTGCGCAAAAAGCTGAAGCTCGCCCCGAGCTACCGGCTCGTGGACACCTGCGCCGCCGAATTCGAGGCGTACACCCCCTATTATTATTCCACTTACGATCGTGGCGACGACGAGGTCAAGCAGACGCCGAAGAAAAAGGTGATGATTCTTGGTGGCGGACCGAACCGCATCGGCCAAGGCATCGAGTTTGATTATTGCTGTGTCCATGCCGCGTTCGCCCTCAAGGAGGACGGTTTCGAAACCATCATGGTCAACTCGAACCCGGAAACCGTCTCCACCGATTACGACACGAGCGACAAGTTGTTCTTCGAGCCGCTCACCCTGGAGGACGTGCTGCACATTTACGAGCGCGAGGGGTGCTGGGGTGCCATTGCCCAGTTCGGCGGCCAGACGCCGCTGAACCTCGCCCTTGGCCTCCAGAAAAACGGCGTCAATATCATTGGCACCTCGCCGCAGAGCATCGAAATCGCCGAGGACCGCAAGCTGTTCGCCGCCATGCTCGACAAGCTGAAAATTCCCCAGCCGCCCAATGGCCTGGCAACGAACGTCGCCGAAGCGCTGAAGGCCGCCCGGAAACTGGGTTATCCGGTCCTGGTCCGCCCCTCGTTCGTACTGGGCGGACGCGCCATGCAAATTGTTTATTCCGACGCCGAGTTGCAACATTACATGCGCTTCGCCGTCGAGGCGTCGCCGGAGCGCCCCGTGCTCGTGGACAAATTTCTGGAGGACGCCACCGAGGTGGACGTGGATTGCATTGCTGATGTCGGCCCTTTCAAAAAAGCCGGTGACGGAACCATCGTCATCGGCGGCATTCTGGAGCACATCGAATTTGCGGGTGTTCATTCCGGCGACGCCGCCATGGTGCTGCCGCCACACACACTTTCCAAAAAGGTCATCGAAACCATTCGCGAATACACCCATGCGATGGCCCGCGAACTCAAGGTCGTCGGCTTGATGAACGTGCAATACGCCGTCAAGGACGAGAAGGTATTTGTGCTGGAGGTGAACCCGCGGGCGTCGCGCACGGTGCCGTTCGTCAGCAAGGCCATCGGTGTGCCACTGGCGAAACTGGCCGCGAAGGTGATGGCCGGGAAAAATTTGAAGGAACTGGGGTTCACGAAGGAAATCCGGCCGGAGTATTGGGCCATCAAGGAATCGGTCTTCCCGTTCAACCGCTTTCACGGCCAGGACATTTTACTTTCGCCGGAGATGCGTTCCACCGGTGAAGTCATGGGCCTCGACGCCGACCGTGGCATTGCCTACGCCAAATCGCAAATGGCGGCAGGTTCACCGCTGCC
>Ga0306926_10006758_pt1 | contig 12353 bp, 13 predicted proteins | sample flu12Cox44000178_FD_203759 | JGI IMG/M metagenome (GOLD analysis project Ga0306926, IMG submission 203759) | Lab enrichment of tropical soil microbial communities from Luquillo Experimental Forest, Puerto Rico - flux8day.12C.oxic.44.000.178 (v2)... | ecosystem: Environmental > Terrestrial >... | reverse complement strand
CGAGACGAGCTCGAAACGGCGCGGAGACTTCGTGAGGAAGCGCAGGAGGCACTCGCCACATACCAGAAGCAACAGCGCGAGGCCGCGGCCGAGGCCGCGGCGATCCTCGCTCATGCCCGGACCGAGGCGGAACACATCGCCGCACAAGCCGCGCGCAACCTCGAAGAGACATTGGAGCGTCGTCAGCGATTGGCCAAGGAGCGGATCGCGCAAGAAGAGGCGAAGGCGCTTGCCGAAATCCGCGCCATCACAGTGGATGTCGCGATATCCGCTGCGCGCCAAGTCATTGCGGCCGGGCTCGATGAGCGGCGCGGTGCGGCGTTGATCGACGCCGCGATCGCGGAGCTGCCGCAGCAGCTGCATTAAGTTCGCGGTGCTTACCCCCGCAGCGGGCGGAAAAATTCGCGAACCTCATGGGCGAGCGCCTCGGGCTGCTCCAGCGCGGCAAAATGGCCGCCGCGGGGCATGACGCTCCAGCGCCGGATATCGGTGTAGGTGCGTGCCGCAAGTGATCGCGGTGGACGCAGGATCTCACGCGGAAACGCCGCATATCGGGTCGGCACGTCGACGGTCTGCCCGTCCGGGATCGGCCATGGCCGATGCATACGCGCATAGTACGGCCAGAATGACGAGCCGATTGCGCCCGTGAACCAATAAAAGCTGATATTGGCGAGCAGCCGATCGCGGGTGAACGCGGTTTCGACGTCGCCGTTGCAATCCGACCACGCGCGGAATTTTTCAACTATCCAGGCCGCGAGGCCCGCAGGCGAGTCGGTAAGCCCAAAGGCGAGGGTTTGCGGCCGCGTTCCTTGTATCCACTGGTAGCCGGTTTCTTCGCGCAGCCACTGCGCCAGCTGATCGGCGTAGGTCTTCTCTCGGACGTCGCATTAGCGGCAGCCTGATGATCGCGTCGAACCGCCAGCAGGTTGACATGAATGCCGATCAGCTTCTCCGGATGAACACATCCGAACCGCGAGGCGGTAATGGCACCCCAATCACCGCCCTGTACTGCGAACCTCGGATAGCCCAGCACATCCTGCATCAGCTCGACCATGCAGTCGGCGATCTCCTCGATCCCGAAGCGCGGCTGCCCGGGTTTGAAGGACAAACCGTAGCCGGGGAGCGACGGTGCCACCACGGTGAATGCATCCGCGGGATCGCCACCGAAATGGGCTGGATCGGCGAGCCGCGGGATCACCTCGAGGAATTCGAAGACCGAACCCGGCCAGCTGTGCAATAGCAGCAGTGGGCACGGGGTCGGGCCTTTGCCGGGGACGTGAAGGAAATGGAGGTCGATACCGCGCAGTGGCACCTTGTATTGCGGAAAGGCGTTGAGCCGCCCCTCCTCAGTCCGCCAATCGAACGACGTACGCCAATACTCGGCGGCCTCCTTCAGGTAGGCGACATCGGTACCGTAAGCCCAAGGCTCGCCGGGAGTTTGGTCCGGATACCGGGTACGTGCGAGCCGTTCTCGCAGATCAGCGATTTCCGGGTCGGGAACGGCGAGGGTGAAGGATTGCGGTTGCGTTGGCATTGCGCGTTACTCCGACGCCGAACCCTATGCGGCTGCCACTCGCTGTCGCTGCATAACGAGTCTTCCAACAGCGACGAGATCGGCTTTACCTGACCCCAGGACCGGCAATTTGTCGACAACCATCACCTCGGCCGGCGCCATCAAATCGGGTGATCCTTTGCTCTTGGCATGGGCCTGGAAGGCTGCACGCGTGGCACCCTTTTCTTCGGTTACGAGCACGAGGCGTTCGCCGCGGCGTGGATCGGGTTCTGTGACGACAGCTGACAGGACGTTGGGCCACAGCTCGGATGCGAGAGTTTCGACCGCTGCCAGTGAGATCATCTCGCCGCCGATCTTGGCAAAACGCTTGGCGCGGCCTTTGATCGTCACAAAGCCTTCGCGGTCAATCGTGACAATGTCGCCGGTGTCGTGCCAGCCTTCTCCCGGCGGCACCAGCACGCCTGGCTGATCCGCCTTCAGGTAGCCGAGCATGACGTTGGGGCCGCGCACGTAGAGCCGTCCACCTTCCTCTACGCCGGGAACCGGTTCGAGTTTCGCTTCGACGCCGGGCAGCAACCGCCCGACCGTGCCGAAACGGTTGAACATCGGCGTGTTGAGCGCGAGCGCGGGTGCCGTTTCAGTTACCCCGTAGCCCTCGAGAATCCGTAACCCGAATTTCTCGGCCCAAAGCCGCCGCGTCGCCTCCTTGATCGGCTCGGCGCCGGCGAGCACGTAGCGCACGGAGCGGAAATCATAGGGGTGTGCGGCCCGCCCATAGCCCGACAGAAAGGTGTCGGTGCCGAACAGGATCGTCGCGTTCGCCCCGTAGACCAATTCAGGAATGACGCGATAGTGCAGCGGCGACGGGTAAAGGAAGACCGGAACCCCGGATACCAACGGCAGAACTAGCCCGACCGTCAGCCCGAAGGCATGGAACACCGGCAATGTATTGAACACCTTGTCGCTGCGGCCAAAATCCATTCGCGCGGCGGCCTGGGCCGCATTGCACAGCATATTGCGATGCGAGAGCACGACACCCTTTGGCGTGCCTTCCGACCCGGAAGTAAACAGAATCGCGGCAGGATCGTCGGCTTTGCGCCACACGAGAGCGCGGCGATTGCCGATCAGGCCACGGATCTTGTCGACCGTCGAAACCGTCTCGCGCAGATCCTCGAGATAGACGATGCGGACCGATCGAGCGATCGCATCGACCAGCTTGTCGAGCTTGGCTTTCTCGACAAAGCCACGCCATGTGATCACCGTCCGCACCTCGGCGGCGGCGCAGGCGGCTTGGATGTTGGCCACGCCAGCAGTGAAATTGATCATCGCCGGGATCCTGCCGGCCGACATTATGCCGAGCAATGTCGCGGCCGCACCATTGGCGTTCGGCAGCATCACGCCGACCGCCTCTCGTTCGGCGGCGAGCGTGGTAACCTTACCGGCCAAAACCCTGGTGCCAAGCAGAAGCTTCCGATAGCTGAGCCTGCCGCTGACCGGGTCCTCGACCGCGACGCGGCCCCAGCCTTGCACTTTCGCCGCTTCCACCACGGCCTCGATGACTGTGCGATCGGTCGGTGTTGTTCGGAAGATCAAGTCGGACATGATCTGGTAGAGCATTACGCCCGCCGCCTGACGCCGCGCCTTGCCCTTCAGCGCCTCGTCCACCGCAAGCCGCACCGGCTCGAGCACGGTGACCCTGACCTTGGGAAACCAACGGCGGCGCACCTGGGTCCGGCTCAGGCGCGAGAAGATCGTGGCTTCGAGACCCTCGATGCGCACCGGCACGACCATCGCGCCCGATTTCTCGGCAATCAGTGCGGCTCCGTCATAAACCTTCATCAGCTGGCCGGTGACCGTGATACGTCCTTCCGGGAAAATCACCAATGTATCGCCGTTCCTGACTGCCTGGATCAGCTTCCGCGTCGCCAGCGGCCGAGCGGGGTCGAGCGGCATCGCGCGCGTCAGCTTTAGGAGAGGCCTCACCCACCAGCGTTGGGCAAATCCGTGATCGACGGCGAAGACCGGCTCCCTCCTCAGGATCGACAACGCGACGGCACCATCGAGAAAGCTTACGTGATTGAGCGCAATGATCGCGTTGGCGCCCGCTTTGTCGAGATTTTCGAGGCCCTTTACCTCGAGCCGATAGAAAGCACGCAGCAGGATTGAGAAGAAATCGTGGAAGGCATTGGTCGGCATGGTCATTCCGATCCACAGGGCGGCGAACAGACCGACGACGGCGATGCCGAGAAACAATGCCGGAATACCGACCCCGGCCCTCTGCAACAACGCCACGACCAGCGCGCCGGCGACCATGAATGCGGCGTTGAGCACATTGACGGCCGCGACGATTCGGGCGCGCCGCGCAGGCGCCGCCCAGGCCTGGATTGCTGCGAAGGACGGCACGATCATCAAACCGCCCGCGACCGCGAGGAGGCCGAGATCGATCACCGCATGCCAAGCGATCGGCCGGGCGAAAAACGCCGACGGCGCCAATTCAGGCGTCAGCTCGGTCATTGGCAAGCGCAATAGCGCCAGGCCGAGCTCGAGCGAGCAGAGACCGACCAGAAGAGCACCGATGGCGGTCGGCAACAGGATGATGCGCCCCGCCGACAGCCAGGCGGCGAGCCCGGAACCGACGCCGATGGCGAGCGCGAACAGCGCCAGGAAAATCGTGACGACAGCCTCGGCCCCATTCAGCGTGTGCATCACCAGTGGCGGCAACAGCGACAACAGGACCGCGCCGACCAGCCAGAAGATGCTGGTAACGACCGCGCAGCGCCAGAGCCTTGTGTCGGCCCACAATTCGCCGAGCAACCTGCCGGTCGACCCCAGAATATTAGGGTCGATCTCAAGATCCGGCGCGGCCTGCGCGGTTTTCGGGATGAACAGGCTCGAGCTCCAGCACAGGATGGCGAACAGCATCATTGTGACGGCGAGCACCGTGGGATTGCCGCCGCCCTGCATCGCCACCCCGCCGGTGATCGTGCCGCCAAGAATTGCCAGAAAGGTCGCGCCCTCGACGAGCGCATTGCCCGTCGGCAATTCCTCCCGCTTCAGATGATCGGGCAGGATGCCGTATTTGATCGGCCCGAACAGCGCCCCGATCGTGCCAAACATGAACAAGGCCAGGAACAGCAACGGCAGGAAGTTCAGCTGGAAACCGGTGACGGCGACAGCCGCCGCGCCGATTTCGACGAGCTTGAGGGTGCGCGCCACCATCGCCTTGTCGAACCGATCGGCAAGCTCGCCCCCGAAAGCCGACAGCAGGAAAAACGGCGCGATAAAAATGCCGCCAGCTATGGTCACCAGCGATTCGCCCGCCTGTCCACCGATCTTGAACAGGATCAGCAGGGCGAGAGCGTTCTTCAAAAAATTATCGTTGAAGGCCGAAAAGAATTGGCACCAGAACAGCGGCGCGAAACGCCGAGAGGCGAGAAGTGATTGCGACATCGATCTCTCCGGGGATCGCTGCAGTTACCGGTCACTCCGCGAAAGAGCAGATAAAGAAATGCCGCCGGCCGGCCCCGTTCGTCACCCCGCACAAGCGGGGACCCAACGCAGACCACTGAAATCTAGGAATTCCTGCTTGCACGGGAATGACCTGGGCTTCATCTCGGTACAATTCCTTCGCACGCTCCTCCGCGGGGTAACGATAACCGCTCAAGATTGTCCTTTGACGACGTCCATCAGCAAACGCTTGGTCTTGGCGTCCTCGAGCCGGCTCACCAGCTTGCTGGCCTCGTCATTGTCGCGAATGGTTTTGGTCAGTGTGATGCACGACTGGATCAGCATGACGACCCCCATCGCCAGATAACCTTTCATCGGCAGATCGAGCGGCATCAGGATGATGCCGCCGACGACCATGGCGAGTGCAGCAACAAATGAGACATAGGTGAAGACGATCCACGATTGGCTATGGTGAAGGACTGGGGTGTTCATCGTATGCTCCCGTGGTTAAGGGTGTGGAAACAAGGTTAGGCGGTGGCTTCCGGCTTGCCGCGGCCCGCGCGTTCTCTCAGCCGGACCAGAACGTCGGCCGCATTGGGTTTGAGGCGCGGACCAAAACCTTTGGCCGAGAGCTTTTCGGCGACGGCAACCGGCCCCGTTTCGGCATCGAGCGCGTCGAACGCTTCCTCGGCCGCATCGGCCTCGACTTGACGCTTGCGCAGGCGAGCGAGCGTCGCCTCGGCTTCGGCGAGCGTGCCGGCGAAAATCGGGGCTCCCTCGATGCGGCCGCGGCGCGCAACTCGAACCGCCTCCGCCGCCCGGGCGATCCGCCGTCCGCGCTCGAGTTGTGAGAAGCGCATTTGCTGCTGCAGAACATGGCCCTTCAGCTTGGCGATCTCGGCGGTGAACAGGGTGCGGGCCGTCAGTGACGCGTAGCGCTCGGCCTTGAGAGTGGCGATGGCCTCGGCGGCTTCCGCAGCAAGGTCCTCGCGCCCGGCCTCGATTGCGGCAATGGTCCGGGTTTCGAGATCCGCGATCCTAGCAAGGGTCGCATCCAGCCGCTGCTGTTCTTGGCTCTCCTGCGCGACGGCAACGGCCAGCGCCTTTTTCGCTCTCTCGAGCGCCAGGGTCGCGTCGCGCATCTGCTGATCGAGGATCAACAGTGCGTTCTGATCACCGAGCTCCTCGGCGACCAGCGCAGTGCGTCCTCGAACCAACGTAATCAAGGTCTTCAACATGCATTGCCTCCGTTATGAACATCGTTCAAGCTGAGGTGTATCACAGATATGAACGTCGTTCAAGAAAATTTTGAACGTTGTTCAAAGAAGGACGGATGGCGAGGCGCACGGAACGTTACGCAACGCTGCGCGAGCAGCTGATCGATGCCGCCGAACGCACCATCGCGAACAAGGGGCTTGCAGCGCTGAAGGCTCGCGAGCTCGCGCGCGAGGTCGGATGTGCCGTCGGGACCATCTACAATGTCTTCGCGCATGTCGACGAGCTCGTGCTGTGCGTCGGGATGCGAACACTGACGATGCTCGAAGCGGCCCTCGGCGCCGACCGCGCGCCGGACCCGCATCAGTCGCCCGAAGAGCCGATCGAATACTTGGTGCGGCTCGCCCTCGCCTACCTCGAATTTGCCGCAACCCATACGATCCGCTGGCGGGTGTTGTTCGAGCACCGCATGAGCGAGGATCGCCCGCTCCCGGAGTGGTTTGTCGAGCAGCAGCACCAGCTGTTTACGCAGGTCGAGCGTCCCCTAGCGGCATTGCTGCCCGAACTCGACCGGGATGCGCGGCGTATCCTCGCGCGCACGGTGTTCTCCGCGGTGCACGGCATCGTGGCGCTCGGGCTCGAAGAAAAGCTCGTCTCGCTGCCGTTGCCGGATCTCGCTCGCCAACTCGGCGCGGCGGTGCGCGCGATCGCGACAGGCCGGGATGCGCTTCGAGCGATTGACAGGCAAGAGAGCGCGAAGGATCTTCGCCGGGACTGACAAGAGGATGTCGCATGGCTTTCGATATTCGGCAGGTCAATCCGCAATTTGTCGCCGAAATTGGCGGGATCGACCTCAGCAAGAGTGTCGACCCGCTCGCGGTCGAGGCGATATGGGAGGCGATCGACCGTTACGCCGTCCTGGTGTTTGGCGACCAGTGCCTCGATGACACGCAATTGCGCGACTTCGCGGCCAAATTTGGACCGCTGGAGATCGGCCGAGCAGCCGCCCGCGGTGGCCGGCGCCGCTTGGCGTATCCTGAGATCGGCGACATCTCGAACCTCGACGAGGACGGGCGGCTGCGCCAGCGCGACGACCGGCGGCGCCTCGACGCCCTCGGCAATCGGCTATGGCATACCGATGCTTCCTACATGCCGGTGCCGGTTGTGCTTGGGATGCTCCATGCGGTTGCTGTGCCACCCGCGAGCGCATTGGGTGGCGGCGAGACCGAATTCGCCGATATGCGTGCGGCCTATGACGCGTTGCCCGAGGCGATGAAGGCCGAGATCGACGGGCTCGTCGCCGAGCACGACGTCTTCTGGTCGCGCGGCCAGATTGGCTTTACCGAGTTTCCACCCGGCGAACGCGAACAATATCCGCCGTCACGGCAGCGGCTGGTGCGCCGTCATCCCGGCTCGCAACGCAAGACGCTCTATTTGTCGGCGCACGCCTCACACATCGTCGGCTGGCCGGTTCCGGAGGGGCGGCTGCTGCTCCTCGATCTCAACACCCACGCGACCCGGCCGGAATTCGTCTACAGCCACAAATGGCGGGTCGGCGACCTGGTAATCTGGGACAACCGCTGCACGATGCATCGCGGCCGGCCCCATGATGACGCTTATCCGCGCGATCTGCGCCGCGCGACGACGCTCGACATCGGCTCGACCTTGGACGAGGCCGCTTGACCGCGAAGGCAAGCTATCTTTTCAGGATTTCGGAGAGACTGTCGGCTACCGGGTTCTGAGGTACGCCGCAAAGATAAGCCCGGCCAACGCAGTGCCGATCAGGAACAAGGAGGCAGGTTCGGGGACAGGAGTTGCGAGAAAACCATGAATGCGGAGATCCGCGAATTGGTACAATCCGACGATCTGTCCGGCGTCGTTGATCCCCTCAGCCAAAGTGCTGATGACGCCGGGGAATGGCACATCGATCATAGTGAAGATGCCCCCGATTATCGACAAGCCGGTGGCCCCCCGCATTACCATACCCGCCGACAATTTGTCTTATATATTATATTAGGTCATTAATTCCGAACGCCTGAGTAAAAAACACGCCGGGAAGGGGCACGTCGATTGTGCTGAACAGCCCACCATAATCCAGAAAGCCGTGCGGAGAGGCTGGAGGAGGACCGTAACGACCGACGATTCTGCCCAGAGTCATTGATACCCTCAGCCTGCGTGATCGCGGAGGAGGCGCTACGTCGATCGAGGTGAAGAATCCCCCCGCTGTAATGAAAGCCATGGATACCGGTCGCATCACTAAAAGTGCCGACGATTTGCCCGACGTCGTTGATCTCATGAATGTCATCTAAGACATCGGGAAAGGCACGCTGATCGGAGTGAATGTATAGGCGGCTGCCAGAACCTCGGGTAAGGGCAAGACTAAAAAGGCAGTCAGAGCGAACGACAAGATCCACCAGCCCCGATGCACGTAAATTCCCCCCGTACGAGCTACCGACCAGAACCGGACGGAAGCTCGTCAGTTCGCAAATGCCGGCTCGGCCACCTTGGCCTTCTGGAACTCGGGCATGACCTCCTTGCCGAACCACTCGAGCTGCTCGAGGCAGACCGCTTTGGGGACCCCGACCGAGAGGCTCACTGACACATGGTCGAGACCCGGGTAGCGTCTTTCGAGGCTCTTCAGGTGCTCGATGACCTGCTCGGGCGACCCGCACAGCACGCCGCCATTTGCGATCGCGTCCTCGATCCGCGGCAGCTTCGCATAAGGCGCGCGCTTGGGGTCGCGCATGATCTCGATCTGCTCGTCGCTCAGTGCCCGTACGAGCCGCAGCTCGCCGAACATTTTCATGTTCTCTTCATAATACTTCCCGGCCTCGCGGATGCCCTGTTCGCGGTTCTTGGCGAGGTAGAAGTGGAAGCCGAAGCACAGCCGCTCGCCCATTTCCAATTGCTGGCCGATCCGCGCATGTGCTTCCTGCCAGCCGAGCACGACCCGGTGCATCGCCCCGCCCTCGGCGGAGCCGCCGCCGATCAGCCCGTTGATTCCGTGCTTGGCCATGAAGTCCATAGCCCGCGCCGTGCCGCCTTGAATGGGCTGCCAGCACTCGACCGGCAGCCTAAGCGGGCGCGGAACGACCGTCAGCTCTTTGAGGTCATAGCCGCGATACGGCACCCGCGCCGGGATCGTGTAGTGCTTGCCCTCGTGCGAGAACGACTCGTTATTGAACGCCTTGAAGATCAGGTCGACCTCTTCTTCGAAGAGTTCCCGGTTGGCCGGCTGGTCGAGCAATGGCGAGCCGAAGGTTTCGACCTCGCGGGTGTGATAGCCCCGGCCGACGCCGAAGATGACGCGACCGCCGGTCAGGATATCGGCGGTGGCGTAATCCTCCGCCAGCCGCAGCGGGTGCCACATCGGGGTAATGTTGAAACCGCAGCCGATCTTTATGTTCCGGGTCAGCTGCGCCAAGTGCACCGCCGCCATCAGGACATTGGGGATGCACTCGTAGCCTTCGTGCTGGAAATGGTGCTCGGCCATCCAGAAGGCGTGGTAGCCGAGGCGGTCCATCAGCGTTGCCATCGCTTCGGCCTTGTCGAAGACCGTGGCGAGGTGCTCGTTTGAATACCGCCGGTCGTTCACCGCTACACCGCCATACCCGACATCCTCGATGTCGACGTGCCCGGCGAACAGACTGTCGAATTTGGTGATCATGGCATGGCCTCCGCAGCAGAGACGGCAATCGCTCCTCGATCTATTCTAGACCGGGTTTCGCGCCAGACAAACCGCAACGCTTACGGTACCCAGACCGAAGGGCAGCACCTCCGGCGACGTTTAACTGCTGGCATACCGGTCAGCGCGAGACCCCACCCGCTACATTGTAGACGGCGACCGCTTGGCTCAGCCCCTTCAGCGCGAGGTTGCCAATCTCCTCAAGCGTGACGGTCGCCTCGACCGCCGTGGCGACGCGCTTGCTGAGCAGGATTTGGCCGTCCCGCGCCTCGCCGCAGAGCCGTGCGGCAAGGTTGGTGACGGTGCCGATCGCGGTGTAGTCGACCCGTTCCTCGAAACCGATCCGTCCGAGGGTCGCGTAGCCTTGGGCCACCCCAATGCCAAAGCCGAGATCGAAACCGCGCCGCCGCCACCCCGACATCAGCTCGCTGACCGCTGAGCGCATTGCGACGGCCATCCGCACCGCGCGCTCCGCCGGATCGGGGCATGGTAACGGATCGTTGAAGTAGACCATCAGGCCGTCACCGGAGAAATGATCGAGCGTGCCCTCGAAGCGCGTCACGAGCGGCCCGACCGCGGCGTGAAACTCGCGCAGCACGGTCCAAACCTCCTCGGGCTCACCGGTCTCGGCAAAGGCGGTGTAGCCGCGCAAATCGCAGAACACGACAACGATGTCGCGGCGATGGCTCTCGAGAATGCCCTCGTCGCCGGACGAGACGATCATCTCGGCCAGCTGCGGTGCGAGAAAGCGCTTAAGCCGTCCGATCTTTTCAAGCTCGCCGAGCTGGGTCGCGACCCGGTCCTCCAACGCCCGGTTCCAACCGGCCAGCTCCGCCGCCTGCTGCTGAACCGTGTCGTGCAATGCCTTAATCCGCAGCATCGCGCGGACCCGCGCCGACAGCGCCGCGTGGTCGACGGGCTTGGTCAGATAATCATCGCCGCCGGCTTCGAGCCCGTCGACCACGTCGCTCGCGTCGGCCTTGGCGGTGACCAGGATGACCGGGATGAAGGGTAACGAAGCGTCGGCTTTGAGCCGTTTGACGGTCTCGATACCGTCGAGCTTCGGCATCATGACATCGAGCAGCACGAGGTCGGGCCCCAGCTCGCGGATTTTCTCCAGCGCCTCGAGCCCGTCCCCGGCAGTCGCCACCTCGTATCCCCGGGCCTCGAGACGCATCTGCAGGATGTCGACATTGTCCGGGACATCGTCGACGACCAGGATCATCGGCGGATCACGCATTCTTCCCCCCTTAGGAAAATTGACACTTCACCGCAAAGGACGTGAAGGGTTCGCAAAGGACACCAAGATTCAGATGCCATTGACGATCCTGATTACACCGGCGCGCATCCGTGCCGCATGGAAATTGAGCAAATAACCGAGCTTGAACCCGCCGAGGCGGAGATAGCTTAGAAGCTGTGCGCGATGCACCGGGAGGATCCCCTCGATGGCCCTAAGCTCCACCACCAATCGATCCCCTACAAGAAGTTCGGCTCGGTAACCGTTATCGATCGTCAAGTCTTCGTAGCGGATGGGAATCAGGGTTTGCTGGCGTACCGCCAGCCCCTGCTTTTCCAGCTCGTGGCGTAGGCAAGTCTCATAGGCGCTTTCGAGCAACCCAGGCCCAACCGCTGAATGAACCTTTATCGCTGCGCCGATGATTGCATGCCCGATCTCCTCGTCAGTCACCTTTGCGTCCTTTGCGGATCCTTTGGGCCCTTTGCGGTGAGGAGTTGCTTTTAGTCGTCCGGTAGGAATTCGCGGACCTTGGCGAGGAGCTGGCGCGGGCTGAATGGCTTGGCGACATAGCCGTCGCATCCCGCCTCGCGCGTCTTGGCCTCGTCGCCGGAGAGCGCATAGGAGGTGACCGCGATAATCGGTACCTTGGCCAGCTCGGGAACGGCGCGGATCCGGCGGGTGGCCTCATAACCGTCGATCTCCGGCAATTGTATGTCCATCAAGATCAGATCTGGCTGCTCCTTCTGTGCCAATGCCACCCCTGAGGCGCCGTCCACTGCCTCGATCAGCTCGTAGCCGACGCTTGACAGCAGGTCGCGAATGATCTGGCGATTGTCCTCGGTGTCCTCGACGACCAAGATGCGTCTGCTCATTCGGCCGCCTCCATCATCTCATCGACATGAATGGGCAACACGACCCGGAAGGTCGAGCCCTCGCCGAGGACGGACTCGACCGAGATCGTCCCGCCCTGCATTTCGACCATGCGCTTGGAGATCGCGAGGCCGAGCCCGGTGCCGCCCTTGTTGCGTGTGTTCGTATTGTCGATCTGCTGGAACTCGCCAAAGATCCGCTCCTGATCGGCATCGGCGATGCCGGGCCCGGTGTCGCGCACGCTCAACATGAACTGGCTGTTGGCCGAAGAGGCGCGGATTTCGACCTCGCCCACTTCGGTAAATTTGATCGCATTGCCGGCCAAGTTCAGCAGCACTTGCGCGACCCGGCGTGCGTCGCCATGCCCCATCGGCATGTCGTCTTGC
>Ga0306926_10006757_pt1 | contig 12355 bp, 9 predicted proteins | sample flu12Cox44000178_FD_203759 | JGI IMG/M metagenome (GOLD analysis project Ga0306926, IMG submission 203759) | Lab enrichment of tropical soil microbial communities from Luquillo Experimental Forest, Puerto Rico - flux8day.12C.oxic.44.000.178 (v2)... | ecosystem: Environmental > Terrestrial > Soil... | reverse complement strand
CCTAATCGCCTTTTTTGGCGCATAGCCTCGCGGTGCGATTTGCGTTGGAGTTCTGCGGCGCATTTTCCGCAATAACGCTTGATGCCTTGCACTTCCACCTTGCGGCACTCACGGCATACCTTTGTTGCGCGTTTCGACGGAGGCGCGAATAACTCCGGCCATAGCTTGTTACTTGGCCCAAAGAATCGGGCGGTATCGTCAAAGTTCATCGCACTTCCTCCATCGTTGCGCCGGATTCGAGGAATGCTTCCAAATCGCTACGTCGAATGCGTAGAAGCTTGCCGGTGGGCTTTAGCGCACGTAAACGCCCCGCGACGATTGCTCGTTCGAGGTAGCGGGGTGAACAGCCGACATAGCTAGCTGCTTGTTGCTTCGTTAATAACGAATGGTCACCCCATGTCTCACGGACGTGAGCCGACTGTGTTCCGGAAGAATCCGGGAATGTGTTCGAGAGGTGGTGGTCCGGGTTTGCCGGATTAAGCCGAATGGCTAATGAATGCCCCGGAGCGTTGCGCAAGCGTCACTCCAATACCCACATCTAACCGGGCGGTGGAGCGAACGGCGACTCGTAAGCGATAGCACCTGCCCTTTAAACACAAGTGAGCTTTAGCTCGAAAAGTCTTTGTTAGCTGGTTATAACCAGTTTCTGCTACTAAGCGAAAATAGGTTGTTACAAGGCGACTAGACTTGACAAAAAGTGCTTGACAAAATGAAGTTTTGTGCTATAGGTCTTTTATAAGGGGGAATACCTTGCTCATGCCCGACCAGCTACTGCAACAGAAGACTGTAATGATGACGTGTAGCGTAGATTTGGAACGTAAGAAGCTCAGCTTCGAGGGCTGTGGCGATTACAGCGCCAAAATAGCAGCTATTGAGGCACGCATCCATTTACTGGATGAACTCATGAAGCGCCCGAGTGGTTTTACCAATCGCGAGCGGCGACAGATGCGCAAGGAGCGAAACTTTTTGGTGTATGCAGTCGCTCCTGACTATCATTCCGCTCGCCGAGTGAAACGATGGATTAAATATCGGCGGCTAAGCGGTTCGCCGGCTAAAGCAAATAAGACTTTCCAAAACCGCTTGATACCAATTTTAGATGCAGGGCAAGACAAGAATGGCATCGACGCGAAGTGGTATAAACACTTCGCGAATGTTCTTTAACTTCTAAACTACGGTCATCGTCTGGCAGTTCGCGGTTATCATCCCGCGCGAATGACAGCGGCCTTTAGGGCACAGCATTCGGCGCAAATAATGCGCGAGTGACCGGCTCAGCATCGAGTGATGCTGAGCGAATAACGAAGCACACGGGTTCAAAGTCCTAGATACCCGCAAGCCATGTAAAAGGACATAACCAGGCGTATTACGCCTTTAGAAAGAGTTATGTCTTTTACAGAGACAAAAACACCGTTCGCCGAAACGGCTAATTCGGCAATTCTAACAAAACAGCAAGCAGCGGAGTATCTTCAAACCACGCCGCGCTACATCGAGCGAATGGTTGCCGGCGGCAGACTACGCGCTCTAAAACCAACCGGCAAACTCTGGCGAGTCCGCCGGCGCGATCTCGACGCGTTCCTGGAAAGTGGCGCAACGATGGAGGCCGGGCAATGAACTTTGACGATACCGCCCGGCTTTCCGCGCCGCGACTACCACTGCCCCCGGCACTGCGCAACTACCTAATCAGGCGCTTCGGCGCGCTTCCCAGTAACTGGTGGGAGCTACTAACGCCCAAAGGACTGGAATACGTGAAGCAATACGCGGGGCTATCCACGGCTCAGGCAAAGCACGCCAAAAAACTATGCCGTAATTGTCACAAGGTGGAAGTGCAAGGTATCAAACGCTACTGCGGAAAATGCGCGAGAGCCCGCAAGCTCGCCGCTAACAGAGAAAGCTACCGCAGGGGTCTTAATTCAGGAAAAACCAAAAATTCGCCCATTGGCGCTGAGGCACTTACGAAGCCGAAAATGCAAGGTGGCTATACTGACCCTCAGACCGCCAAAACAGCCTCGAATTTTTCCACGCAAAAGGAGGCAGCATGAGCGGTCGTCACTTGGACAGCACAGAAAATGCCGACCTACGAGCAAAGCTCGATGAGGCCAAGCAGCGGCTGCCACTGCCCGGGTTGATGAAGCAGCTAGGGCTGGCAGAACACGCGAAGAAGAGCGCGCGCTGTCCGTTTCATTCCGATGAGCACCCGTCATTTTCGGTGTTTCAGGGCGAGGACGGCTTTTGGCACTGGAATTGTTTTGCAGGGTGCGGCGACGGCGACGAAATCATGTTCCTCAGCAAGCTGAAAGGTCTGTCGCTAACTAAGGCGATGAACCTCTATCTGGCCATGGCCGGGTTCCCTTCCGGCCGCCCTCCTAAGTCTCATGAATATCCTAAATCTCGTGAGTCTCCTAAGTCTCCTGAGTGTCCTGAGTCTCTTGAGTCTCCTGTGTTTCCTGCGTCTCCTGTGTCCAACGGACAAGAGCTGGATGGGGGAAAAGAGAAGGTGCTCAAAGCATTCGGCTCCCGCAACGCTTGCACAGAACTGAACACTGCAAGGAAAAGGCGGTTCAAGCTAGTGCGCGATCTGAGAGCGATAGAAAAAGGAACTGGCCAAAAACTGGAGACCGGGCAACTGATGGTAGCGTTCGACGAGTGGCATCGGCTTTCTCAGCCATTTCTCGATCCTGCCAAGACACGAGACGATTACCTAGCAGCGTTTCTGGCAGAGCTTTGCAAAGTTCGCGTGCCCACAGGCGATGGTGACACGATCAATAAGGCCGTTGATCGCGTTAGAAAACTTTCCGTCTCTGAACTGCCGCAGATCCCAGGAATGCCGGACGCGCCTGAGAGTTGGCGCAGAGTAGGGGCGCTTCACCTGGACTTATCTCGCTCGTCTAAGAATGGGACATATTTCCTCAGCTACCGTGACGCCGCGAAGGCTTGTGAAAACTTGAGCCACCAAGAGGCCCATACGATTACTGGCGCTCTTGTCCGGCTCGGCGTGATCGAGATTATTCGCAAAGGCAAGGCCGGTTTAAATAGCCGAAAAGCCGCAGAGTTTCGGTATCTCTTGTCGCACAGCGCAAATGGAGAGGCGGAAATTGCGTGAACCATTCGGTGCGCGCGCATCGAGTTGTCGCACTCGAGGCACCCCGGCCCCGCCCACGGAATTCCAGGGGGAGCCCCCCGGCCCTGGGCCCTCCTCGGCCAGGGGGCAAGATCAATTTGGAACCAGCAAGTACTGGCGTCCACAAGCGAAACTTTCACTACATCCGACTGGCAGCCCCGTTGCAATGATTTCCCCTCGACTGTTAATTTTGACCGCGTGGAACAGTTACTCTCGACAGCGCAGCTGTCCGATCAGTTACGTTAGGCTAGCTAAAGCTTTGTCGCCGTGTCGCGAAAGCCTGTTGGAGTTTGGGCTGGGTCTCCGTATGCCGTTCAATATCCGTAAGCTTCCGTTTACTTCCAAGGCCAGGCCAGGCGGCAAAAAGCCCATGCCGTTGCTCTCGTGGCATGCGGCCAGCTAAAACATTTCGGAAAAATAGAAAAAATGACTTGCACGGGAAAAAGCTCTCGGCAATCGTTCGGGCTCCTTTTATGAAATCCTCTTGCGCAATCTTCGTTCTGGCGATTCTCGCCAGCATTTCTTCACTTCCGCAGCATTCTCTTGCCAAAGGAGGCATAGACCCCGGTGTTACCGCCATGGTCGCGTTCGAGAACGCCGATGCCGTCCGAGTGAGAAGCAACGCGAACCGGTTTGCCGTTGTAACTGTAAGCCCCGGCCAAACGATCAGCGTGACGTTGCAGTTTCCAATAGGTTTTGCCGGTACGCCGATCGCTTTTGAAGAGCTCGACGGCAGCAGCGGATTGCAGAATGGCTACTCGGTTACGATCAACGACCACGGCATAGCGTCGTTTCGGTTCCTCACTCCGAGTGAATCCGGTCTTTACCGTGTTTTCATAACCGCAGGAGCGACCACCTTAGCCCTGCCATTCTCAGTCGCAGCCCAATAAAGGAGAGCAAAAAATGAAATTTCCCGTCTCTTCTCCGTTCTTTATCCGGCTCGTATCCGGCTTGGCTATTCTTGTTTCGGTTTGCGAGGTGCAGGCGCAGGTGGGCAGCAATAATCCCACCGGGGTATCTGGTATGTTCAATGGGAACGTCACCACCGGCTGCAACTATGATCCGCTCACTGCCAACGCCAAGCGCGGCCCTATCGTTGACCTCACCGTAGCTGGCGCTGTCGGTACCTATGGGCTGTCCTTCACACGAACTTCCAACTCGCGTGGCATCACCGGTTACCAGTTTGGCGAGGCCGGCGCATGGAAGCATAATTACGAATGGTCGCTTGACGATTCGATCGAATCCCTCGGAACCCTGTCCCCCGCCCAGTATGACGTGTACTTGCCTGATGGGCGCTTCGAGACCTTTCAATGTGGGCCATGGGACACTTACTGCGGTGCCGGCACAGGCGTTCACGAACGTTTTCTGCGGCTGAACACGAGCACACTGCTTGCTTATCTGATTCTGCCTGACGGCGGGCAAGTGAAATTCACAGCGACCCTGAACACAGATGTCGTAATCGACGACAACGGGCACAGAACCACCTACTATTACTACAGCTACGTCCCATCAGCGATCATCGACCCATACGGTCTGCGCACCACGTTCACTTACAACGGGACACAGTTGACCAGGATTACTGACCCTACGATGACCCGCTATATCAACATTAACTACGGGACCGTTCCCGGATTTGGCGGCGTTGCAGTGATCACTTCCATTACCGCCAGCGACGGACGAACGGTTACATATAACTATGGCAATTCCGCGTTCCCGCCCGGGACGAGTTCTTACGCTTATCTTTCCACCGTCAGTTACTACTCCGACCCGCACATCGCGAACGCAACTTACACTTATCAGGCCCCCAATACCGGCAACTCCAATGGCACCCCACTGCTGTCCACGTGCAACGACCCGATGTATGGCGGACCGATGAAGACAATTTCTTATACGTACCAGACCGCCAATAATCCCGATGGCACTTTGCCGGTCTATGGGCAAATCAGGAGCGAGAATTATCCGGGTGGCCCGGCTGTGTCCAGTTTAACGGTCACTAATGCTGTTACGAGCACCGAGACACGCGCGGACGGAAAAACCCGTACCTTTACTTACAGCACGGACGGCTACCTGAGCAGTTGGACCGATTTCAAGAATCACAGCGCGTCGCAGGGTTACGATACGAACCATTTCGTCAATTCCGTGACTGATGGCAGGCTGAACACAACGAATTTTACACGCGACGCGCTCACCGGGAACATCACCGTGATCACGTATCCGCTTACACAGGGCGATACACCGGGGCAGACGCAGCGGCCCACGGCGCAATACACTTATGGCTGGTCCGGGTGCGCCGATTCGAACAATCGCAATCCCGATGGGAACCATCCGTATTATCTCTGCACGACTACAGACGAAGGTGGCAATCTCACACAGTTCTATCGTGATACCAACTATCGAATCACCCAGATTAATTATCCAGACGGCGGTTACGAGACATTCACCTACAATTCCTTTAACCAGGTGCTCAATCACCGCATGACCACTGGCGGGACCGAGAGTTTCAGCTATGACACGAGCGGCCTAAAACAAACCTACCGCAATCCGAGCAATGCCAGTGGCAACCCGACCGCACGCTATCAATACGATACGCTCGGTCGCGTTTCCGGTGTCACGGACGCGCTGGGCAGCTCCTCCGGTGACCCAGCTCACACAACCAACTTCGCCTACAACACCCGAGGCCAAGTAACGGTGACGACCAAGCCGACCGATCCCGTGGACAATCAGCGGCACACGATCAGCAATGCGTACAACTCGGACGGCACATTGCAAACTAAGACTGACGAACTCTTGCACGTCACTAGTTATACTTACGATGACTATCGCCGCGTGAAGAGCGTTACTCCGCCCGTGCGCGAGCTGGGCGACAACGGCACATACACCACCCATTTCTACTATGACGCCAACGGAACGGGCGACGACTATCAATACACCGGTTCAAATGTCACCTGGGTCACGCTGCCCAGCGGCAAAAGAACCAACACACTCTATGATCAGAACCGGCTCAAGAGTTCGGTAACGGTGGGATACGGGACTAGCGACGCGGCGACGACCAGCTACGGCTACGATGAGGTAGGCAACCTGACCATGGTGACCGCGCCAAACGAGCAGCCCGGGCAACAGTATGCTGGCCAGAGCACCACAACCGCGTATGACCAGCGGAACCGGCCAAGTTCCGTGACTGATGCGAACAACAATACCACCAGCTTCACTTATGACTTGGCCGGGCGCAAAAAGAGCGTCACTCGCCCGAACAATCAGGCCATCACGTATGACAGCTATGACGCGATGAATCGCCTGCTGCAACAGACCGCTACACAAACACCTAATCCCAACGCGGTAACCAATTACACGTACACTCAGGCTGGGCTTTTGGCTACTATGCAAGACCCGCGTCTGGTCGCGTTAAACAGCAGTTATACGTACACGTACGGGTACGACACCACCGGCCGCAAAACCAGTGTGACTTATCCGCCAGCGGTGAATGGGGGACAGGCCACTAGCGAAGGTTTCACCTACGATACTGCTGGTCGCCTCCAAACGTTCGTTAATCGCAATGGAAATACCCAGACCTTCACCTTCGACGCGCTGAATCGGATGACCGGGTTCAGCTGGAACGATGGCGGCATCACGCCGAGCGTCACCTTCGGGTACGACGTTGCCTCCCGCCTGACCAGCATCAACAATTCCAATGCGAACATTAGCCGAGTTTACTACAACGATAATCTGATGCATACCGAGGCGGAAACCATCACCGGCGGCTACGCCAAAACCATGACATACTCGTACGACGCCGATGGGAACAGGGCTAACAGCACATACCCGGCACCGGAGAGTTACTCGTTCAACTACACCTACACCAATCGCAATCAGCTCGCGGGTGTGACCAATTTTGCCACATTCGGCTACAACGTAAATGGCGACCTGACCTCGCGGTCCCCGGTCAATTCCACCAGCAGCACGTATCAATACGACGCGCTGGATCAGGTCACGCACATCTCGCATACGTTCGTGGGGAAAGACATCCGGACACTCGATTACGACTACGACAGCGTGGGCAACCGCAAATGGACGCAGCGCGACAATGGCACTGGCGATGTGTTTGGCTATGATTACGCCGATCAGGTGACAGCAATACAACTCAATATTGCCAATCCTAGAACGACATCCCCAGGTTCGCCAACAATCGTTTATGACGCCAACGGCAACAGAACATCGTTTTCCGCATACGGGCCGCCCGGAGACACCTACACGATAAACAATCTCAACCAGTACACCCAGCGCAACACCACCAACGCGACCTACGACAACAACGGCAACCTTACCGTCGGTGTGGACGGTTCCACTTACACCTATGATCAACAGAACCGGTTGACCCAGGCTACCAAGAGCGGGACGACGGACACGTTCAAGTATGATGGGTTAAATCGCCAAGTCAGTCGGGCTGTCACAGGTCAGCCGACCACTTACAGCATTTGGGACGGCTGGAATTTAGTTGAGGAATATCAGTCAGCCAACGGCGGCGCGACCACGGCGTCCTATGTGTATGGAGCAGGCCGCCTGCTGACAAATCAAACCCTTAACTACTATTACCAGGATGCCAGCGGCAGCACGTCACACCTGGCAGATAGCAGCGGTCACCTACTCGAATGGTATCGCTATGACTTGCAAGGCACACCGGTTTTTTACAACGCCTCCAATACCCAAATTCCAAGCTCCAATTATGGCATAAGACATTTGTTCACCGGCCAGCAATGGTATAGCGAGCTTGGCTTGTATGATCTAAGGAACCGCTTTTACTCGCCCGATATCGGCCGCTTCCTCCAGCCCGACCCGATCAGGTTCTGGGGAGGTAACAATCTCTATAGGTATTGCAAAAACAATCCCATGAGACGGAGTGACCCCTGGGGTTTAAGCGATCAAGTGTACCATATTTACGGCCCGCAAGATTACCAGGACCTTAACACGACGTATGACGGATTGACCCCGGAGGATTATAATGACTTTGCAAATAATTACGACGGGCCAACACCGGACTCTGGCGAAGGCCCTTCCGTGGTTGTTGATGGAGGCGAGCCGCCTGATGCTGGCGGTGTGGGCGCGGGAGTGACTAGCACCGGAGAGCCTGGTGTGGGCGGGCCTGGCAGTAATGACTTAGGTGGGCTCGGCGGCCTAAACCCCTCTGGCGGGTGGAATGGCGAGCCTGCCGGGGCGGATCGGCCCGGAGGAGACAATGGTGCTGGCAACGCGCTGAACCAAAGGCTTGGTGATCTGTTCAATTACCGCAGCGACAGCTATTTGGGCCGCGTAGCTCATTATAACAACCAGCATCCGGATGAAGCGCAAAGCATGGTCCAATTCGGCAATGCTATTTACTACGGCGCTTCAATATACTCCCTTGTGGGTCTCGGTGGGATGGCAGGCGCCGAAGTGTTCACGGCCATCCCGGAATTACTGCCGGCACCCACGGCTCCTTTGACTCCGCTCGAGATAGAGGCACTGCAGGATGCTATTGAGAATCCTTTAGGCCTATCCTACCCTAGCTCTGCACAAGTGCAGAGCATCCTGAGTGATGCGTTATGGCGAAGGGGATACCCAGCAGAGGAGATTCTTAAAATATTGAACGGTGGATTGTAGCACAGAGGTGGAGCGAGAAGTCGTGATCCAATTTTATGGTGGAAGAACCGGCTAGATTCGAGAACTGCTTGGTAATGGTGGTGATGTCCAGCGGCCTACGGCATCTTCTCGATAGAGACGCCGTAAGCCCTGAGCAACTGGCGAGGTTTGTGAGAGATCAGCAGCGGTACATCTCTACTCCGTTCAGACAACTGGCCAACGTAAGCTTGAGCTTTGATTTCAATTTTATCCAAGCCGTGTGGCGCATCGACCACGACTCAACCTTCCAAATTGCGCAGGCTTTAGGTACTTTCGTCGAGGCGACTAAAAGTAGCGAAGCGTTTTGTCGTCAGACATTCAAACACGATGACTCACTGGCCGCTCTTCACGCTGGCTTGGATGTTGGCCCACTTTTGATTGCCCCATCACGAGCGATCGGCGAGGTGATTACTTCTGCGGTTGCATTTGCGGAAGAGGCTATTAGACAAGGTTGGCGGGTCATAATTCCCCGTGAATTGTACGAATTTATCAAAGCCAAGCACGAAAAACCACTCCCTGCAGAGATTCTTGAAGTGAAAGCAACCGTCAGAAGAAGGAGGGAAATAGTTCCTCTCTCGCTGAACGACGCGGCGTACCTGAGCGAATGGGGTTAGAGGGAAACAACGGGCCGTACAAGAGGATGGTGAAAGCCGTTTGCTGCAAAACTGCGCAATTCTGCGCAACGCGACGCGAATCCGATTTCCCGAGACACCTGGGGTCGGCAACGCTCCGCAAGGACGACCGCAAAAATATTACTGCTGCACGTCAGCGAACACTGGCGGATTTCAGTGCATTTGTTATGCATAGTGTTTATGCATTTTGCCGGCTCCCACTTATTCACCAGGGAAGCGACCCTAACGGGATTCGAACCCGTGTTACCGCCGTGAAAGGGCGGTGTCCTGGGCCTCTAGACGATAGGGTCATCCTAGAACTGCCGGACGTGCAATATCGGAATTGCCATTCTTGGCGCAAGGCAAATCGCCAGCAATTTGGAGTGCGCGGACGTGTCCCCCGCTTTAAAAGTGGGCCCGCAGTCGCGGGATCGCCGCACCCCACAGATTAAATTCCCTTCAGCTAATCTCGTGAATCAGCACGGCTGCGCGCGCGGTGGCGCCCTGATGCGCGCTCAAGACCGCATGCGCATTCTGAACGAGTCGCTGGCGCGCTTCGGTGTCGCGCAGAAGCTCGGCGAGCGCTCGTTCGAGTGAAATGACATCGCGCACCTGAATCGCGCCGTTCTTTGACGCAAGCGTTTGGGCCAGAGTCGCGAAGTTTTCCATGTGCGGACCAAAGACAACCGGTTTGCCAGCTAGAATTGGTTCCACAGGATTTTGCCCACCATGCACCGTGAGACTTTTTCCCATGAAAACAACCGTGGCGATACCGTACCAGCGTTGAAGTTCACCAGTCGTGTCAAGAAGAACGCAATCCATATTGCGTTCGCGATGAGCGACTGCTTCGCTTGCCAACGTCACATGCAACCGCAAAGCGTCCAGTTGCGCGCGGATTTCCCGTATCCGTTCGACATGACGGGGCGCAATGAACAGCCGCAATGTTGGAAATTGCCGGCGCAAGCGCAGAAAAACCTTAGCGAGGATTTCCTCTTCACCGCGATGCGTGCTGCCGCCGAAGACGATGGGCGAGTCTGAGCCGAACCCGTCCGACACGGACGCGGCTACAACGTGGCTTTCTCCTTGAACGCCAGGATCGAATTTGATGCTGCCAGTCACATGGATTCGATCTCGCGAAACGCCGAGCGCCGCCCAGCGGCCAACGTCTTCTTTTTCTGGTACGCATACTAGATCCAGGAGCCGGAAGGTCGGCGCTATGTAAAATCGAAACCGCCGAAATCTTCGCTCAGAACGCGGGGACAACCGCGCGTTGACCAGCGCAACTGGAATGCCACGCGCGTGCGCTTCGGCGGCGAGGTTGGGCCAAATCTCTGCCTCGACCAAAACGATCCGGGCAGGGTGAACGACAGAAAAGGCGGATCGCATGATCGGCCAGTAATCCAGCGGCGTGTACATGACTTCGATCCATCGCGGGGCGTTTTTGCAGGCCATGGCGAACCCGGTTGTAGTGGTCGTGGTCAAAACGCAGCGCAAATCTGGTTCCAGAGTGCGTAATGCGTTGGCTAATTTTAGTGCGACATTTACTTCTCCCACGCTGACTGCGTGCAACCATGCTGATCTTTGCATCGACAGGCGCGCGCGCAGCTCGCGATCGTAAATTCCAAGGCGCTGTCCGAATTTTTCGCGGTAGCCGCCGCGACGAACCATCTTGACTAGATAACCCGGCAAGAAAAACAGCAGGCCGATTGGCCAAAACAAATTGTAGAGAAAACGAATCATCGGATTGCGGACCGCGGATTGCATACACCGAAATGCTTCGCGTGCTCGCGACTTAATGTCGGAGTTGTGGATAGAAAGAGAACTTCTGTGGCGCCGTAAGTTTTCTGCCGAATTATGCGCCAGAGTTTCATTTCAGGAAGAAATTCATTCGGCCGCTTCTCCAAAACGAAGACGCCGCTGGAGTCCAGCAATCGTGGCAACACTTCGCTGGCCACAAGCTTCTCAGTATAGCTTTCGTCCTCCTTTGTCTTCTCATAGGGCGGATCGGCAAAAATGATTTGAAAGGTTACCGCGTCAGAGGCGTGCCGAAGAAAATCGGAAACGTCCTGCTGTCGGACGCGTCCCTTTAATTTTGCCTTGGCCAGATTGCGCTCGATGATCTCAACCGATTGCCGGTCTTGCTCGACAAAGACAGCCGATGACGCGCCGCGGCTGAGCGCTTCAATTCCAAGAGCGCCACTTCCAGCAAAAAGATCGAGGACTCGCGCGCCAGCGACCGAGTCGCCCAAGCTGGAAAAGATGGCGGCCTTGACGCGGTCCATTGTCGGTCGCACACCGCGCTTTGCAACGGCCAGGCGGATCCCGCCGGCGCTGCCCGCGATCACTCTCATGGCGACGCGATCGGGCCTGGTGTCGGGCTGGCTTCCGGCAACACTTCTTCCGACGCGGCAGAAGGCGTGGGTGAGGCGAGCATCACTCTGCCCGCATCCCCGCCTGCATCGCTAGCCTTGCTGGCAGGGCTGCGCTCGGGCGTTGCGGGCGCGGCCTCTTCGGTCGGTTTCTTTTTCTTTTTTGGTCTGTCTCTTTTTCTGCCAAACAAGCTGTTGAGCATACTGCTCAGATCGCGACCAACCAGCCGCTCGACCAAATTTGTGCTGGGCCGATCAATCGTGCCGACAACCTGAAAGTCGATGGCAGAATAGCCCGGTTGATTGATGGGTTGAAAATTCTCGCGAATCGCCTTGAAAAGCTGGCCGCGAATTCTGTCGTCAATCGCGAGCTGAGAATCGAGTTTCAATTTACCATCGAACGCGACTGTGCCGGACCCAGTAAGACGAATATTTGGCGAACGCAAAATCAGTTCATCGATCGTGACCAAGCCCGGGCTCAAATGATATTTTGCTTCAGCTTGCTCCAGATGAAGTTCTTTCAGCTCGTCGATCTGGAGGAGCTGTCCGAGCAACACGAGCAAGCTATATTGTTGAATTCGCCCATCCCGCAGGAAAATTTCGCCGCT
>Ga0306926_10006756_pt1 | contig 12355 bp, 14 predicted proteins | sample flu12Cox44000178_FD_203759 | JGI IMG/M metagenome (GOLD analysis project Ga0306926, IMG submission 203759) | Lab enrichment of tropical soil microbial communities from Luquillo Experimental Forest, Puerto Rico - flux8day.12C.oxic.44.000.178 (v2)... | ecosystem: Environmental > Terrestrial >... | reverse complement strand
GCCGCGATGGTCGTCTCAACGCGAAGCGGCCTTCCATGAGTCCTTGAGTCTGCGTGCGACAAAACGGGTCTCCTTGGATATCAGATCGACTCACACATTATACCGGGCTCATCGACGGCACCCTAGGTAGAGACCGCAGCACGCTGCCAGGGGCGGGGTGTTGCAGAAGTTCCCTTGCGACTATTGCAGTTGCTTATGCTGAGCATTCAGTTGCACCACGGGGGAGTACGGCCCGAGCGATTGCCGCTGCCACCACATGCCACGTGCTTTTGCGGCCGCGTCGCTGAAGCCGTAGTCGTAGAACCATGCACGTATGTACACCGGCGGCTTGTCCGGAAAGGGATTCTTCTCCAACAGGGCGATCACCGTGGGCTCGTTCTCGAGCAACCGCTGCAGCAGGCGCCAGAACCAGGGCAGACCACGCGGATCATCGAGCGCTGCAAACCACATCTGCCAGTCGAGGCGCGGCTGATGCGGGATATTCCAGGGAGGAGGGCGGGCGAGATCGCCCGGCTTGTAGCGGAATTCGTATTCGTGCCACTCGCTGCCATCGTACGACCCCTCGATGACGATCTCGCCGCGTTTGGTCGTCATGATCGAGAACAGGCCATAGCTGCTGACGATGCGCAGGGGCTCGATGAAGCGGTCGATGGACTGCGCTGCCGCAGGCGGGTCGCCGCCGAAGCGCGTATCCATCTCCACGAGACTGCATAACACAATGAGGAGCGCCAGAGCGCCGACCGCCAATCTCCTGAGGCGGTCCGGTAGCGCTGTATCTGCTGTGACTGGCAGGAGCCGGTGCAGGCGTACGGGCAGCAGCCAGCGCAAAGCCGCGTCATCAAACAGCGGCAGGCACAGCAACATGGTCTGAATGTTGAACCAGTTGTAATTGCCGGTGAGCAGAATGCACGCTTCCAACAGCAGGATGCCGAAGGCGGCGCAGAATCTCGCCCGCCGCGGACAGAAGATCAGAAACGGCAGCACCAGCTCGATGAAAAACACGGCCCCGGTAGCGAACCTGAGCGCCGCAGCTGGCAGCTGCGCGGCATACCAGGCGACCGGCGTCGGCAGCGGCTGCGTCAGGAAGTGATACGAGAGCGCTGACAGGTTCCACCAGTTGGGATCGCCGCTCAGCAGCTTCACCATCCCCGACATGAACATGAAACGAAACAGCAGCCAGCGCAGCAACCAGATTCCGGGCATCCTGGCGAAGCTCAGGAGCAGAGCAAGAAATCCGCCCTCCAGCAGGAAGGTGTCCCACTGGTAGGTCATGAACGTCTGCCCGGCGTAGAGCAGTGACAGGTAGAGCACGTAGAGCAGCAGCAGCGCGAGCCGCGGCAGGAGATTGCAGGTGAGCAGCAGCGAGAGCCCCACTCCTGTCCAGCACACCGCTTTGATCGCGAGGTCGCTGCTGTTCCACCAGAACACCATCGGCATCAGCCAGAACCGACTGCGGCCGAGGCTCGCGCCGACAGCCTCGACCAGCTCGGTCACCGGCAGGATGCCGTGGCTGCCGATCAGTCCCTGCGCCTGAACCGCGAACGAGAGGAACGCTGCGAGGTAGATCAGGCCGAAGCCGCGGAGGAAGAGAAAAGAGACCAACTCATACCGTGGAGGCTCGTAATCCCGACCCCAGAGGAGCCGGCTGATGCGAAAGAAGGCCGGGCGATGCGCGGCGGTGAAGGCGTAAGCGAGCTCGGCGAGTGGCTCGAACCCCGGTAGTCTCCGATAGAGCCACAGCCACCATCCCTTCCCGGGTGCGTGACTGAGGGTCAGGAGACTCGCCTCGGCGGCGCTCGCGCGCCGACCATCGGGGGCGATGAATTGCACGGCGCGCTGAAAGTCGGCGATCGTTATGTCGGGATACTCGACGGCTGCCTGCTGATAGGGACGGTAGGTGACGCGCTCACCCGTCAGCCGCTGCCAGTAGTGCGCCCAATACACACAGAATCCGCAGTCGCCGTCGTAGATCAGCACGGGCCGATCGCGGCCGCTTAGCCTGTCGGCAACGTTGGCCTGCTGATCGCGCGGTTCCACCGGCATGCAGGCACTCTATAGGTAGATTCCACGATCCGCACTGCCGCACCTGCGGATGCACGCCCAGCCACGGCGCGGGCAGCATTACCCATCGACAATTGCGCGAACTCGGAGGGTCTGCTGATGGGTGCACAAAAGCGTGTGGCGCTGGTCACCGGCGGGATGGGCGGGCTGGGTGAGGCCATCTGCCTCAAGCTCGCGGCGCTCGGCTACACGGTGGTTACCACCTGCTCGCCCACCAACGCCCGCGCGGAGCAATGGCTCAGGGACATGCGCGAGCGGGGCCATGACTTCCACGCCTACCCCTGCGACGTAACGGACTGGGATAGCTGTGTGGCCGGCGTCAGACGCATCGTGGACGAGGTCGGTCCGGTCGATGTGCTGATCAACAATGCCGGCATTACGCGTGACATGACCTTCCGCAAGATGGACCGCGGCAGCTGGGACGCAGTCATGCATGCCGACCTCGACTCGTGCTTCAACATGACCAAGCAGGTGTGCGATGGCATGGTGGATCGCGGCTGGGGCCGCATCATCAACATCTCCTCGGTCAACGGCCAGAAGGGGGCCTTCGGACAGACCAACTACGCCGCGGCCAAGGCAGGCATGCACGGCTTCACCAAGTCGCTGGCGCTGGAAGTGGCCCGCAAGGGGGTCACGGTCAACACCATTTCGCCCGGCTACATCGGCACCAAGATGGTGACGGCGATTCCGCGCGACGTGCTCGACAGCAAGATCATCCCGCAGATCCCGATGGGAAGGCTGGGGAAGCCAGAGGAAGTGGCAGGCCTGGTCGCTTATCTGGCGAGTGAGGAAGCTGCATTCGTCACGGGCGCGAACATCGCCATCAACGGCGGGCAGCACATGCACTAGCACGCTGCGGTCGCGATTCAGCCCGTTTTCTTAACACGGCCCTGATGGGCGTCCCCCTATGCTGTCGCCTGGTCCCATGACGGCAGAGGCGTGGATGAGTGAGTCTGAAGTTGCTTTCTATGTGATCGGAGCTCTGGCCACCCTGTATATCGTAGCGGCGACCTGGCGATCGAGGGACGCCGCCGTTAGACCGGCCGAGGAACGTACGCAATCGATCGGGCACCCGACTGTGCATCGGCGGGTAGTCCACTGGTGGCGTGCGCTGCGCCGTGAAAGGTCGCGACGGACGGCGAGCTGAAGCGCCCGCGCCGCGCAGATCGAGGCCCAGTCACTCCTCCGCCGGGATTCGCTCTACAATCAGCCCCCGGCCCCTGGCCGCCTTCCTCGAGGAGCTGATGAGCAAGTTCGACCTGCGGCCACCGAGTGAGCCGCAACGGGCCCAGATCACCGCGGGACTCACCCACGATGAGCGACGGGTGCTGCTCGAGCACGGGACCGAGGCTGCCTTTTGTGGGGTGTTTCTCGATAACCATCGCGAAGGGATCTATACGTGCCGCTTTTGCGGCCTGCCGCTTTTCCGCTCGAGCGCGAAGTTCGACTCGGGCACTGGCTGGCCGAGCTTCTTCAAGCCCTACGACGAGTCGCATATCCGCCGCCTGCGCGATACCAGCTATGGAATGATCCGGGTCGAGGAGGTCTGTGCGCGTTGCGGCAGTCATCTGGGACACGTGTTTCCGGATGGACCGCCACCGACCGGGGAGCGTCACTGCCTCAATTCGGTCTCGCTGTCATTCACCGACGAAGGGCAGGCGCTGCCGGACATTCTCCAGCGCGGCGCGCCGGAGGGCCGGCCCGACCCGGGCTGAGGCGCGGCGCTCATGGGCCTGATGTTGATCGACCAGCGGCGCCGCAGCCTCGGACGCTTCGAGGTCGGCCGCGTGTTGCCCCATCCTCACCGCCATATGGTCGGCCCCTTCATATTTTTCGACCACCTGGGGCCTGTGGAGCTGCCGAAAGGCGTGCCGCGCGAGGCGGATGTGCGCCCGCATCCGCATATCGGCCTCGCGACCGTCACCTATGTGTTTGCGGGCGAGATCATGCATCGTGACTCGACCGGAATCGAGCAGGCGATTCGTCCTGGGGAAGTCAACTGGATGACCGCCGGCCGGGGAATCACGCATTCCGAGCGATTCGAGCGCGCGCGAAGAGAAGGCGGGCCGATGCATGCGATCCAGTCCTGGGTCGCGCTGCCCGATGAGGCGGAGGAGACCGAGCCGCTCTTTGCGCACCACGCCGCAGGCGATCTGCCTCTCGAGCAGGAGGGGGGCATGTGGCTGCGGTTGCTGGCCGGGGAAGCGTATGGCGTGCGCGCGGCGGTGAAGACTCATTCGCCGCTTTTCTATGTGCACCTGTTGCTGCACTCATCGGCCCGTATGGCCCTGCCGCGCGAATATGCCGAGCGCGCCGCCTATCTGGTTTCCGGACGCGTGAGCGCAGATGGGCAGTCCGTCGAGGCCGGCCACATGATGGTGTTCGAGCGCAACGCGCCGGCGGTGCTCGAGGCGAGCGCGCCGAGCGTGCTCATGCTGTTGGGTGGAGCGCCGGTCGGTCAGCGCTTCATCGAGTGGAATTTCGTTTCCTCCTCCAAGGAGCGTATCGAGCAGGCCAAGGCGGACTGGCGCGCCGGCCGCATGAAGCTTCCGGACGCGGACAACGCCGAGTTCATTCCTCTGCCTGCCGAGAACCGCCAGAGCCCCAACGCGATGTCCTGAGGAGAGCACTTGTGGCACACGCGACCGCGGATATCGGCACGACGAACTACACGGTTTCGCTCGTAGCGGGTCATCACAAACTCACCTCCGATGAAGGAGCCGTGGCCGGAGGTCAGGATGCCGGTGCTACACCGCATGAATTGCTGTGCGCTGCGCTCGCCGCCTGCACGGCGATCACCTTGCGCATGTATGCGCAGCGCAAGGAGTGGGCGCTGCGCGCGGTGCACGTGGATGTGCGGCTGAAGATCGAGGGCAAGGAGCACAGCATCACCCGGCGGCTGCGCTTCGATGGGAGCCTCGATGAGGCGCAGCGCGCGCGCCTTGCAGACATTGCCGAGCGCACCCCGGTCACATTGACGCTGAAGCAGGGCGTCACGATCACGACCACCCTGGAGTGATTCCGCAGCACCCATGTCGTGGCGCTTTTGCCGCATGAGTCGTCTATAGTTCTTACGATGAGAACGTCACCGAAGGTCATCGGGAACCTGCAGCGGGTGCTTCGGCTCCCGTTGCTCTGCCTCTCGGTGACCCTCCTCAGCGCCTGCTCCCTGATGCACCTGCAGGCGCCCGACATCACACCCACCTCGGTCGAGCTCGTGGACGCCCAGCTCGACCAGCAGCGGTTCAAAGTGGGCCTGCACGTGCAGAACCCCAATGACCGCTCGCTGCCGATCAAATCCGCTAATTGCGCGCTACAGATCCAGGGAGTAGAGGTCGGTCGTGGCGAGACGACCGAGCCTTTCGACGTGCCGGCTCATGGCGAGAGTGACATCGCCATGACCGTCACCACGAACCTCGCTACGAGCGTCCCGAATCTCGTCATGCGCCTTTTCAGCGCACGCGAGCTGCCGAGCTATCGCCTCTCGGGCAGCGTCAATCCGGACATCACGCTGCTGCCGCCGATTCCTTTCTCGAAATCGGGTCAGTTCAACCTGCCGAGTAACCTGGGCGCGAACTGAGCCGTGACGCAGGGCTGCGCCCTTGGGGTAATTGGCCTGGACGTCTATGGCACGCTGGTTGACCCAGCCGCCATGGCTCTTGAGCTCCGCAAGGCCTTCGGAACGCAGGCCCAGGCCGCGGCTCAACTCTGGCGTGAGAAGCAACTCGAATACACCTTTCGCCGCGCGCTCATGCGCAAATACGTCGATTTCGATTCCTGTACGCTGCAGGCGCTCAGGTACGTGGGCGCCTCGCTCGGGGCGAGTCTGGATGAAGCCGGGGAGCGCGCGCTGCTCGAGTCCTATCTGCACCTGCCACCGTTTCCCGACGTCCGAACCGGCCTCGCCAAGCTGGCACGCGCCGGGCACAAGCTGGTAGCGCTCACCAACGGCACAGAACGCTCCGCGCACGCAGTGCTGCAGAATGCCGGCATCAGCGAGTACCTGGAGTCGATACTGAGCGCCGATCGCATTGGAACGTTCAAGCCCGATCCAGGGGTCTACGCGCTTCTGAATAACGTTGCCGGCGCAGCTGGACGGCCTCGTTGGCTCGTGTCCGGCAATCCCTTCGACGTGATCGGAGCGAAGGCGGCAGGGGTCCAGGCGGCCTGGCTGCGGCGTGATGCGCAGCGGGTCTTCGATCCGTGGGAGTTCTCAGCCGACCTGGTGATACGAACCCTGGACGAGTTGTGCGACAGGCTTGATGCGCCGGAGATGACGCAATGAATCAAGGAGAGAAAAAGGCCGCAGACTCGAGCGTACTCGTCGTCGGCGTCGGCGCCTGGCAGGGGCTGGGAGCGGCGATAGCACGCCGTTTTGCCAAGGGCGGCCATCCGGTCGTGATCGCCGGCCGCAACACCCAAAAGCTCGAAGCCACCGCGGCGGAACTGCAGAGGCTGGGTGCCAGGGCCGCGCATGTCATTGGCGATGCGGCGCTGGCCGCGGATGCCCGGCGCTTCGTCACCGAAGCGGAGCGTCTCGGGCCGCTGGCGGTGGCCGTGCACAACGCGGGCGGCAACGAGCCGGCACCGTTTCTGCAGGTGAGCGAGGAGCGCTTCACACGCCACTGGCGTGAGCACGCGCTCGGTGGGTATCAATTGGCACAGGCTGCCCTCCCACTGCTGCTGCAGCACGGTGGTGGCTCACTTTTCTTCACCGGCGCTTCCGCGAGCCTGCGCGGAAAGGCGATGTTCGCACCGTTTGCGTCCGCCAAGGCGGCGCTGCGAAACCTGGCGCAGAGCATCGCCCGTGAATACGGACCGCAGAACATTCATGTCGGCCACGTGGTGGTGGACGGCGGCATCGCCGGCGAGCGGCTGCTATCGGGCAATCCGCAGCTGCAAGAGCGACGTGCGCAGGATGCGCTGCTCGAACCGGACGCGATCGCCGAAGCCTTCTGGGATCTGCATCATCAGCACCGCAGCGCGTGGACACTCGAGCTCGACCTGCGGCCGTGGAAGGAGAGCTTCTGACCGCGCAGCCTTCGTCTTGAAAACGGCTGCGGCGCTCCCCATACCGCGTGCATGGCTGAAGCGTTGCACCTGGTATGTCCTCACTGCGAGAAGATCAACCGCATTCCCGCGGCGCGCCTCGGTGAGGCGCCCAAGTGCGGGCATTGTCACCAGCCGCTTTTCACCGGCCACCCGACCGAGCTCACCAGCGCGAGTTTCCACCGGCAGATCGAGCACAGCGATGTGCCGATCGTCGTGGACTTCTGGGCTCCCTGGTGCGGTCCATGCCAGATGATGGCCCCCCAATACGCCGCGGCGGCCACGGAACTGGAACCTGTGGCGCGCCTGGCGAAGGTCAACACTGACGCCGAGACCGCTCTCGCCAGCGAGTTCAGCATCCGCAGCATTCCCACTCTGGCGCTCTTCAAGGGCGGCCGCGAGGTCGCCCGTCAACCAGGCGCCATGAGCAAGTCTGACATCGTGCGCTGGGTGCGCACACATTCCTGACACTCAGCGGAGCTCTCCCGCTGCTCGGGCGTTACCGCCGCCGGGCGCCTGACTTTGTAATCCGTCGCCTGCGCCTCCGGCTTACGGTTAAATAGGCTCCACAAGAGGCCGCGTGGTTGACATGACCCCTGCGTGTTTTGGGGGCGGGAGGGCAAATGAAGAATCACAACGAGCAGCGTCAGCTGGGCCACCAACAGGACCTCAGGAGCCGAGTCCCGTCGGTCTCTGCAGTGCAACCCCCACGCTCTGGACGTGTGGTGTTGGCAGCCATGGGTCTGGCGTTTGTGCCGCTGCACGCAGCAGTGGCGTCGGCACCCGAGCAGCCAGTGCACCAATATCTCGAGGTGCGTCTCTCCCCCGACGCTCAGTTCGTCGCGGCCATCGAAGGTGACTCCCCGAAAGGCGGCTACTATCCCGAGGTGCGCGATCTCGTGATTCGACGCGTCTCGGGCAACTCTGAAATGCGGGTTTCGCTGCCCTGCGGGCGGGCGCCGCAATGCTGGCCGGGGTCGCTGGCCTGGAGACCCGACGGCAAGCTCCTGGCGTTCACGTTGCGTACGCCCGGCAGCCATACGTATACGCTTTATTCGGTCGCGCCGGACGGCAGCGGCCTGACGAAACTCCTGCAGTTCAGCGGGACCTTGACTGACCTCAAGTACGGACGGGACGGGACCCTTGCGGTGCTGGCGATCGACGGTGCACGCAAGGAGGTTGGTGCGACCGAAGCAGGAGCGCCGGTGGCGGGTGACCTCGACGCCCCCTCCACCGAGCAGCGGATTGCGACCGTGGATGGCGGTGGGTTGCGCTGGGCTTCACCGCCTGACCTGTTTGTCTACGAGTATGACTGGCGACCCGATGGCACCGGGTTCATCGGGACGGCGGCGCCCGGCGATGGGGATGACAGCTGGTGGATCGCCAAGCTGTATGCATTTGCGCGGGCCGATGGCGGCGCGCGCGTGCTGTATAGCCCGGCCGACGCCCGCCAGCAGATCGCCGTGCCCAAAGTTTCTCCCAATGGGCGCACGGTTGCCTTCATCGCGGGAATCATGAGCGACTTCGGCTCGACAGGCGGCGATGTCTTCACTGTACCGGTCAACGGCGGAGCCGCAGTCAATGTGACTCCGGACATGAAAGCCTCGGCGACGCTACTCGCGTGGAGCTGCACTGGAACCTTGTGGGCGCGGCTGCTCGCCGGCGACCAACTACAGGTGGTCGACCTGGGCAGGGGAACCGCTGCGGCAAGAGCGAAGGTGCTGTGGAGCGGCTCGGAGAGTCTGGAGGGCGATGAGGACATCAATCAGGCGGCCTGCCCGAGAGGCGTGCTGGCCGCCTCACACGAATCCTTCACCTCGCCGCCCGAAATCGAAGTCGGCCCGTTGGGGCAGTGGCGCGATATCACTCACGTGAACGCAGGCCTCAGTGCACACATGAAGGTCACGAGCCTCAGCTGGAAGAACGAGGGCTTCGACGTGCAGGGGTGGTTGCTGCTGCCGGAGTCCGCCAGCGCCAAGATGCCGATGGTCACGATTGTGCACGGCGGCCCGGCCGCCGCGGCGACGCCGTCCTTTTCCGGGCCCGGCATGCAATCGGCGTTGCTCGCGCGTGGCTGGGCAGTGTTTCGCCCGAACCCACGCGGCAGCTTCGGTCAGGGAGCGCGCTTTGCCGCAGCCAACGTGCGTGACTTCGGTCATGGGGACCTGCGCGACGTGTTGACCGGCATCGATGCAGCAGAGCGCGCAGCGCCCATCGACGACACGCGTCTCGCTCTCACCGGCCACAGCTACGGTGGCTTCATGACGATGTTCGCGATCACCCAGACCCAGCGCTTCAAGGCGGCCGTCGCCGGCGCAGGCATCAGTAACTGGCAGTCCTACTACGGCGAGAACGGCATCGACGGCTGGATGCTGCCCTACTTCGGCGCTTCCGTGTACGACGATAGCGAAGTCTACGCACGCTCATCGGCGGTCAATTACATCCACAACGCGCACACACCAACCTTCGCCTATGTCGGTGAGCGGGATATCGAATGCCCAGCCTCGCAGACCGTGGAGTTCTGGCACGCGATGAAAGCGGTCGGGGTCCCAACCGCCATCATGATCTATCCCGGCGAGGGCCACGGGCTGCGCGAGCCAGCACACGAAGAGGATGCGCTGCAGCGAACGCTCGATTGGTTCGACCGCTACGTACGATAGCGCTGGCTTTGCGGCAGAGGGCGAGCGGCAACTTTTCATGATGGACAGGGCGGTCCAGAATCCCTGACCGCTTTGTCGCCGAACCCGGGGAGCATCGACCATGCGGCCCGCAGAACCAGTCTCCATCTCCGGAAAAACCGTAACGGTCCTCGGCAACGGTGTCGTCGGCACCGCACTCGCCAAGGGCTTTTCGGGGCTCGGCTACGCCGTCGTGTTCGGGACTCGCGAAGTGGACGGAGAGAAGACCCGAACCGCATTGGCAGCGGTGCCTGGCTCGCGCGCCGCCCCGTTAGCGGAAGCCGCCAGGGCGGGGAGCATTGCGGTGACGGCTCTGCCGTGGAGTGGGCTCAAGGCGGCGCTTCTGGCCGCGGGGCCGGACAACCTGGCGGGAAAGTTGGTCATCGACCCGAGCAACCCGCTAGATTTCTCCGGTGGGGCACCGGTGCTCTCGGTCGGCTACACGGACTCTGCGGGGGAGCTGGTGCAGCGTCTCCTGCCTCGCGCGTACGTGGTGAAGGCGTTCAATACCATTACGGCGGCGCACATGGTGCATCCGCGCTTGCCGGATGGCACGCCCGACATGTTCATCGCTGGAGACGATTCAGCGGCCAAGAATCGGGCGGCCGAAATCATCAAGGCTTTCGGCTGGCGAGAGCCCATCGACATGGGACCGATCAGTGCCAGCCGGCTGCTCGAGCCCCTCGCGGTAGTGTGGATCAGTTACGCGGTTCGCTATAAGCACTGGACGCACGCGTTCAGTCTGCTCGGGCAGAACAAGAGCTGAGCCGCGTACTGACACGGTCGCACCGCTATGCTGTCATGGGTGGTCTCCGGAGGTCAGACCGGAGTTGATCGCGGTGCACTCGATGCGGCCTTGGACCTGGGCTTCCCCTGCGGAGGTTGGTGCCCGGAAGGCCGGCAGGCTGAAGAGGGAGTGATTCCTGCGCGATACCCGTTGAATGAGCTCATCGGCGGCGGGTACGAGGAGCGTACGCAAAAGAACGTCGAAGACAGCGACGGTACGCTGGTCATAACGTTCGGCCGTGCCAGGGGCGGCACCGCGCACACGATCGACTGCTGCAAGAGACTAGGACGCCCTCACCTGATCATCGATGCCTCCGCGTTGCCGCTCGAGGAGGCGGTGCGCGATGCACAGCAGTTCATCAGGGATGAAGGCGTTGGTCGGCTCAATGTCGCCGGTCCGCGGGCGAGTGGCGAGCCTCGCGCGCACGGTTATGCCTATCGGCTGATGCGCGAGCTGTGCCTGCAGGCTCAGCGCAACTCGGCGTAAAAGGCTTCGAGAATGGGGCGCTGGCCCGTGACGATCTTCACCAGCGCCTGAGACCGATCGAACCAGGCGCCGCGATCCACCTCGGGGAATCGCGCGGTGCGGCCAGACTTCGGCGGCCACTCCATCTCGAAAAAATTGCTGTTCAGCGCAGCCGGGTCGCAGTCACCTTCGATCGCCCATACGTGCACGTGCTTGCCGCTCGGTTGCCTGAATGTTCCAAGATCCAGCTCAGTGCCGCTGCGAGGCGGCTCAAAACCCGTTTCTTCCTTGAATTCACGGCGCGCGCAGGCGAGCTGTTCTTCGCCCGAATCGACGAGCCCCTTGGGGACCGACCAGGCACCGTCGTCCTTCTTCGCCCAGTAAGGTCCTCCCGGGTGCACCAGGAACACCTGCACGCCGGAATTCCGCGGACGATAGAGCAGCAGGCCCGCGCTGATCACCGGCATATCAAACTACCCGATCCGTCCCGCTCAACGGCGCTCGACCCACTGATCGCCCTCCTTCACGTAGCGGCGCTTGACCGCTCCCCAGGCAATGCGGTGCGAGGCTTCCTCGTGCCGTGGATCGCCCACATGTTCGCCGAAGGCGTGATTGAAGGCCTCGCGGTAGATGTCTTGCGCATGGTCAGGAAGATGGCTGCGCACGGAGGAGGGCAGCTCGAGGTTGCGGCTGTACGGCATGATGACGGCTCCTGCAAACGATGCCGCTCAGTATGCCCGCGTCCGCTCGAACGGCAATCCGGTGATTCCGCGGGGCCGCAATACGGTCAAGCAGCAGCTGTGGCAGGAGGGCTGCGGCATCGAATCGGCTGAGGCAGGAGCATAATCAACGCATGGAGAAGCCAGAGACGCTCGTACCGAGACCTCCGGACGGCTCCGTCGTCGACACCCGTTACTGGCACACGTTGGAAGATGGGCGGGTGCAGTGCGATGTGTGCCCGCGAGCGTGCAAGTTGCGCGATGGTCAACGAGGACTCTGCTTCGTGCGCGGCGCTGAAGACGGGCGGATCAAGCTCTTCAGCTACGGGCGCTCGAGCGGTTTCTGCGTCGATCCGATCGAAAAGAAGCCGCTCAATCATTTCCTGCCCGGCACGAGTGTGCTGTCGTTCGGCACCGCCGGCTGCAATTTAGCTTGTAAATTTTGCCAGAACTGGGACATGTCCAAATCCCGCGAGATGGACACGCTCGCCGACAGCGCGAGCCCCGCAGATCTCGCACAGGCTGCGGGCAGACTGGGTTGTGCCAGTGTTGCTTTCACCTATAACGACCCGGTCGTGTTCATGGAGTATGCGATC
>Ga0306926_10006755_pt1 | contig 12357 bp, 12 predicted proteins | sample flu12Cox44000178_FD_203759 | JGI IMG/M metagenome (GOLD analysis project Ga0306926, IMG submission 203759) | Lab enrichment of tropical soil microbial communities from Luquillo Experimental Forest, Puerto Rico - flux8day.12C.oxic.44.000.178 (v2)... | ecosystem: Environmental > Terrestrial >... | reverse complement strand
CTTGCCATGGTGGCGCTGATTTGGCTCGGCCGCTATCTGGCCAGCGCGAAAGGCCTCTTGAAGACGGGTGCAGCGCTCGAAATGGCCGGGGGATTCGCCTTGCAGGGCCTGATCTTCGTCGTCGCGGTTGATTTTTCCCACGGCTCGAAAAATTGGCCGCTGCTTATTGGGATTCAGTCTCTCGCGCTCGCGGTCCTGGCCTATGTATTGAAAAACCGCCTAGTGCTGATCCACGCAGCGGTTTGCTTCTTTGCATTCTTTGGTGGCGAGACCGGCTATGTATCCGGCTGGGGCGCCTATTGGCTGTCGATGACCTATCCGCTCCGTTTTCTGGCTGTCGGATTTGTGTTTCTTGCCATCGCCTGGCTGCATGCTGCTCTGTTTGAACGGACCTATCAGAGTTTCTCCCGAGTCTACGCGCACCTTGGACTGATCGACATTCACTTCGCCCTCTGGTTCCTCTCTGTCTTCGGCTACTTCAGCGAAACAGTTCGCTGGAATGCTAGCGGCGGCGAAAGAGCCACGTTCAGCGCACTATGGGCCCTGGTCAGCGCTGTTTCGCTATGGATGGCCGGAGCAATCGGGCAGGGAATCCTAAAAAGCTATGGCACGACATTCTTGATCATCAACCTCTACACCTTCTACTTTCAGTTTGTGGTCGATAACTCAGCGGGGCTCTGGTGGCTGCACCTGCTCGCAGTCGGGGGCAGCCTCGTGTGGCTTGGTTTCGTCCTCGAACGTCGCCTGCGCCGCCCCAGGAACGTTAGCTAGCCGGCGAGGCTGCGAACTCCCCCACCTTGAGGAATTCAAGGCGATAGTTGGCGTCCGGGTTACGCGTCGAGGGGCCGGCCACGAGCAGCGCGTTGGCGCCTGAGATTTCGTGCTCGTGAAGCCAAATCTTGGCAAAAGCGCGCCAGTTCTTGGGGTCCTCGGCCAGCTGGACGGCCTCCACGCCGTAGGAAAAAGCCAGACCTTGGCACACGGCTGGGTCACCGCTTAGGGCGATAATCCACACCGAGGGATTCAAGCGTGAGATCATTCGGGCAGTCGTGCCTGTCCGGGTGGGGACGAATACCGCCGCGCAGGGGACGGTAGCCAAGGCGGTTTCGACGACAGAGGCAATGGCGTCGGCAGCAGTGTGCGGTGGGTCCTGTCCCAGGCGGGCGCGAAGTTCCGCCCGGCGGGTCGGCAGCTGCTGCGACTCAGTGTAGGCGGCGATCTTCGCCAGCATCGCCACTGCTTCCTCGGGATACTTGCCAACCGCTGACTCAGCGGAAAGCATGACGGCATCGGTTCCGTCGAGAATAGCGTTCGCTACGTCGGTGGTCTCGGCTCGCGTAGGCAGGCGGCTGGCTACCATCGATTCGAGCATCTGTGTTGCGGTAATGACCGGCTTGCCAGAGAGACTGGCTTTGGCGATGAGCCGTTTTTGCAAGATCGCCATTTCCTCGATCGGCACTTCTACCCCAAGGTCGCCACGCGCTACCATGACGCCGTCAGCCGCCGTCAGGATTTCCTCGAAGTGCGTGATGGCGTCTAGGCGCTCGATTTTGGCGATGAGGAACGGTCGCTTGCCAGCGGCTTTGGCGGCTGCGCGCACGGCTTCAACATCAGCCGCCGTTTGAACGAACGACTGGCTAACAGCGTCTACCCCCTGCTGCAGTGCGAACTCCAAACAAGCACGGTCGTGGCTGGTGAAGGCACTGATGCCGAGATTGATTCCCGGCAAATTCACGCCCTTCCTGGAACGCAGTTCGCCACCGACTGTCACCTTGCATTGAACTTCGCTACCTGAGACATGCTCGGCCGTCAATTCCACCAGACCGTCGTTCAGGAAGAGCCGGTCGCCAGGCTTAATGACTCTCGGCAGCGACTCGAAGCTCACCGACACCCGTTGCTGAGTGCCGACGACTTCCGCTGTCGTCAATGTGAAGCTCTCGCCGGTGCGCAAGTGAATCGGCTCTGGTTCGATCTCGCCGATCCGCATCTTTGGACCTGGCAGGTCGGCCATGATCGCCACGCGGCGGCCGACTGTCTTTTCAGCTGAGCGGATGCGCTTGATGCGCTGTGCATGGCTAGCGAGGTCGCCATGCGAGAAGTTAAGTCGGGCGACGTTTAGGCCGGCGCGGATGAGTCGTTCAAGCATTTCTGGTGTTTCTGAGGAGGGTCCTATGGTGGCAACAATCTTGGTCTTATTTTTGGGGAGCGCCATGACCGTTATAGATGATTCATCTGCATTCAAGGATCATCCCTTCTTTTGCTGCGTTTTCTGCGGCTTTCACGGGGGAGAGGTTGTGGCGTATTCCTCCGGATAGGCCTGGGCACCAAGGGATCGTTTCCAGATGCCATTTGGGGCTGGTAGCGACCGACCATCGCGGGTGTCCTGACAGAACTGACAGGTGCGCAAAAGCGTCGCCTTCAATAGAAGCGTCAGTGGTTAGGTCGTCGTGCTCCCCACGACTACTACCCGTGAGCACCTCTCCTTCCCTCCTCACCGAAGGAGAGGTGCTCTTAGTTGGCAAACGAGCGATCGTCCAATGCCCCTTGGGGACGCTGACGCAGCACGGCTCTACTGTTCGCCCCTTTGAGTTCTTCAGCCCCTGCCCCGGCCACCCCGGGAAAGCTTATCGAACCGTTCTTCCCCTCGACCCAGAAACGAATGAGAAACTGGTACTTTTGGCAGTTGAAAGGATCCTCAGTTCGCAATAGTTTCGCCTGGTTTTAGGGGGAGGTGTCTATGTTAGATCAACACCGAAGTCTGGGCGAGAAGGGAATGGCCTTGCTGACCACTGCCATTCTGTGTCTGATTATTCCTTGCATTGCAGTTGCGGATGACAAAAAGGAGCAGGAGCGAGTCAAGGAGTCGGGCAATGTAATGAAGGACCTCCTGGTGTCATCCAGCGGCATTCCCATCAGTGTGCTGAACAAATCTGAGTGCGTTATCGTTCTCCCATCGGTAAAGAAGGCTGGATTCATTATTGCGGGCCAATACGGCAAAGGTGTGATGACGTGCCGTGGCGGAGAAAACTTTGACGGGCCTTGGAGCGCCCCTGCGATGATGCAGTCGTCTGGCGGAAGCTTTGGTCTTCAGGCTGGCGGCCAAGCTACGGACTTCATCCTCTTAGTAATGAACGACAAGGGAGCACGCGCCCTGATGAATGGGAAGGCGAAGCTCGGCGCCGATGCCAGTATCGCCGCCGGACCGGTCGGGCGGGAAGCGGAGGCCTCCACGAATGCGTCGATGAGCGCAGAGATGCTCTCCTATTCCAGAGCACAGGGTGTGTTTGCTGGCGTCTCTCTGGAGGGATCGTCGCTCGGGCCTGATGGTGACGCGAATGAAAACCTGTATGGCAAGAAAGTGACCGCAACGGAGATCATTGGCGGCCATGCTGGACCAGCTCCCGCCTCGGCTAAGGAACTACTTGCGGTGCTCACAGCGAAGTCTCCTAAGAACATATCAAAAGGCAAGTAGGCGAAAGAGCGAGTCAGAAGGAAGTAGCCCGTTGGAACCGAGTGCGAGACTAGCCGCGGCCGACGGGAAGTGCCACAGGTTGTTCCAAACGAAACTCGAGCAATGATTCGCTCGGTATCTGCAGTTGCTCGCCCTTCTTCGAAGCTGCGACGGCCGTTCCACCCGCTAGACCCACAAGGGCGCCAATGCCAGCGCCCTTTCCTCCACCCGCGATGCCGCCAATTAGGGCTCCCAATCCCGCGCCGCCGACCACCTTCCCCGCCGTCTTCCCACCTTCTCCTTTGCCCTTGATCTCATAATCGCTGCTTAGCAGCGGAATGGCCGAGCCATTGATCACGATGTCGGTCAACTCGAGAGTTAGTTGAGAACTTCCTTTAAACTTACCGGCGGAGGAAGCCTGTGCAAGGCGTCCGTAAACGGTCGTTCCCCGGCGTGCAACAACGACGTCTTCCGCCTCGAGATTCGTTTCTAGAGTCGCAGTGAATCGGTCTCCTGTCTTGTTTTTGGTTGTATCGATGGGGTCAATCGTTCGGACCAGGATGCGGGTTCCTGCAGGAACCGTGACTCTGTTTTGCGGCGCCGGGCTCGCTGCATTTGCCGACGGCACCAGAAACTCCCCGGGCCCACCACCCCGCTTCGGTAGACCAGGCGAGGCAATGGCAATCGCCATGATTGCTACAAAAGCCGCGGACCCAATAAATGACTTGCCCATCTGAAAATCCCCCTTTGCGAGTTACGAGCTTTGCCCGACGATGGGCAGGGAAGAGCTGATCTGTAGGTCGATCAGTTCCAGCAACTGGTTTTCGACTTCTGCGAAGCGCGCCGCCGTAATAGCCCCGAGGGCCTGTTTCACTTTGCCATAGGTATTCGCAAGCAATTCTGCCCGCTGCTTTTGATATGTCATCGCATTCTGGATCAGTTCATCCGCCTTCTGGTCGGTCATTTGATCGTAGTTACGGGCATACTCCTTAATATTTTCGACTCTCTGATCATTCAGTTTCGTCAGTTCCAAATCATATTGTTCGTAAATCGGCCAGAACTTCGACGCATCGCTCGCACTTAGCAGCATCATGCTGCCCATGATCTCTGCCTTCTGCTGCCGTACATTTTCCCGCAAAAGACTGATGTAAGCCTGCAGGTTCCTTGTCTGCACATCGGCGGACGACGCAGCAGGCTCCTTTTGCGTAGGTTGCGCCTTGGTTTGAGAGTCGGTTTGGGCCGAGCAGGGGGAGACAGCGAGGATCGACAGGATGAATAGCATTGGCAGCCACTCACGGTTAAGGGACTTCATTTCAACTCACCTCCGCGATTATCTGATTGACGTGAGACCCTCACAATTGCACTGCCAACGGCCCTGGATCACTGTCAGAAATGACAGGTCCAACCTGGTGCTGTGGCGGAACATAACCTGAAGGGCGTGCTCATGAACCTGTAAGTTCCGATAGTATAAGGTGGCGATCGGTCGAAAACTTGATCGCTATCGGCTCGGCGAGCTGCCGCAGAGGTTAGGTGTAATCAGCTGGTATGTCTTGTCCCCGCAATGGGATTCTAGACCAATACATCGGGAGAAACGAATCTCCTTCCAGCAAGCACTTCGGTGAGTGCCTGGATCAGGTCGGTACCCATCCGCATTTTCGATACGTACGCATCGCCTCCCGCCGTTAAACAAGCAGTTACTTGATTTAAATCCTTTGACACACTAATGAAGACTATCTTCGCACTGCACCCTTGAGCCTTGAGACGCCGTGCTACATTTGGTCCATCGAGAATAGGCAACGACACATCCAAAATGACAAGATCCGGCGAGAGCTTGGACGCTTCTTCTACCGCTGCCGGCCCCCCCGCGACGTTTGCGACAATCTCAAAGTCGCGCTCGAGGAGGCTGACAACCTTGGCACGCATGCCCGCATGATCTTCGGCTATCAGCAGCTTTGGCTTCATTCTACCGATTACGGTCCCTTCTTGTGCCTGGAACAGGGAACTTCAGACAGAGGCAGTGATCGCTGCGCTAGAGATCGGAATAGGAACCACGGCCTCGACGTCGGTGCCTCGCAAAGGAGAGGAGTTCACTCTCATCGTGCCTCCCACGAGCCGCAGGCGTTCGCGCATGCTGATCAGTCCCAGCCCACCATCACTTCCGATTACAAAACCTCGTCCTTCGTCCGTCACGCGCAGCACGGCCTGATTGCCGTGAACACCAAGCCTAATGGTAACCCGACCGGCTCCGCTGTGTTTGGCCACGTTGCTCATGGCTTCCTGTAACACTCGAAACAGAGTGAAAGACACCGTCTCAGGAATCTGCTTTAGGTCGCCTTCGTGGACTAGTTTCGCTGCGATTCCATACTGCCTAGAAAAATCGTGACAAAAGCTAGCCACACCATGCTGGAGCCCAAGTGCCAACTGGGGATGATGTTCGTTGTGTGATAGCCGCCGCATATCGACCACCAGTTCGCCGGCCTCGCGGCGCATTCGCTCCAACTCTCGAGCCGCCTCCGCGCCTCCTGGCGAGCCCTGCCGCAGCATATCCAAATCGACGCAAAGCAGGGCAAGTCGTTGAGATAAGTCGTCGTGCAAATCGCGGGCAATCCGCTTACGTTCTTCCTCTTGTACGGTGATCAGTCTGCCAGCTAAGCTGTGCAATTCTTCCCGATCTCGCCGCAAAGCCGCCTCGGCGTCCTTTCTCGCGGTGATGTCTTGGACTTGAGCGATGCCATAATTTACCTTGCCCGAAGCATCGGGGACGGCCGAGGCGGTCAGCGTAACCCAGACAACGTGCCCTTGCTTGTGAATGTATCGCTTCTCCAGGTGATAGAAACGGAGCTGGCCGCTGAACACTTTCTGGGCATAAGAAAGATCAGCGTCAAGATCTTCCGGATGAGTCAACGACTGGAAATTCGTAGAGAGAAGCTCTTGCTCGGAATATCCTAGGATTTCGCAGAGGGCTCTATTCACCCGTATCCAACGACCGTCGGAACCCACCAGTGCCATTCCGACAACCGAATAGTCGAAGACGCTCAGAAATCGCTCTTTGTTTTCTTCAGCCAACTTGCGTTCGGTGATGTCGAGAGCCGAGCCGATGTAGCCCGCAAATGAAAGGTCTGAGTTGAATCGGGGCACACCCGATTGGAGAATCCAGCGATATTCGCCGTCACGACGCTGCACTCGATACTCCACCTGATAGAATTCACGCCGTTCGGCTGCCCTTCCTTCGATATCGAGCAACCGCTCCAAGTCTCCCGGGTAGACACCTTTCATCCAACCGTCTCCCACCTCCTCTTCGAAGGATCTTCCTCGAAAATCAAGCCAAGCCTTGTTGAGGTAGTTGCAAACCATATCAACTCCGGACATCCAGATCATCACTGGTGCGGAGTTTGCGACCAGGCGAAAACGTTCCTCGCTCTCGCGGAGCGCCTGTTCGGTTAGTTTGTGATCCGTAATGTCAGCAACCATGCCCACGATCCGCAAGATCTTGCCATGCTCATCAAAATAAGCCCGGCTGTTTCGCTCTACCCAAATCACATCCTGATCACTACGGATGATGCGATAGCAGGCGTGCAGGAAGGGCTTCTCAGGGCTCAGCCCAGCGATTGCGGAGTCTAGATTCTCCCGGTCGTCGGGATGGACCCTGGCGGCTGCCTGATGACCGCTAAGAGGAGTTTTCTCGTCGATGCCCAGAATTTTGGCACTCTCTCCCGACCGCTCAATCGTGTCGCTGGCCGCATCCCAGCTGTAAGCGAACATCCTACCCGCCTGCACGGCCAAACGCAGCCGTTCCTCGCTCTCCTCTAATGCTGCTTGGGCCTGTGAAGCTAGTTCGCGTTTAGCGAGATACTCTTTTATGTAGGCTGTGCTCGCAAGACATACGATCATCACAAGTGCAAAGACCACTCGAAGCGTACGAAGCCCAGAGTTTTCGTTCCTCTGGAAAAGTTCCCACACAATGGGGATAGAGATCATCACCACTACAATCATCGCCCAGACTGACGCTTCCGAGCTTTGGCCGCCGTCGAATGGTGTCGCTTTTATCTGCAGACTAGGTACTTGCCCGGCACGCAGCGGTATCCACAGGAACCAACAAACAGAGGCGGTCAGCCCCAGACCATAGAGCTTGCCGTTGACGTATCCTCCCGAGTCAATCGCAAGGTTGGCGACTGTTGCGCTCAGAGCGTAGAGAGCAGACGCTGCCAATAGATTGAAATAAACGGATTTCCAAGGAGCCTTGGCCCGAAAAGCCAGCACACCTACTGTCAAAATCACCGTAAGATTTTCCAGCAGATACAAGATGTCAAAACGGAGCGCATAACCAAAAGCCGTACCACTCGAGAATAGGTATTGGTACGGAAAGACCGCATAACCATAAACAAAAATCCAGAAGAATGTTACGAAAAGAACATTCGCGACCGCGGCGTTTTGCTTCCGATTAGATACGTCCCGATGCGGAAGGGTGGCAAGCGCTGCTCCGAGTGCCCCGACGTGCAGAAAGAGCAGTGAATCGTTAATTGAATTGTCGGGCACCTCGATTCGTAGGCCAAGCTCATAATACAGACTGAGGGCCTGATGCGCCGACCAAAGGCCATAGGCGGTGGCGAGTAACGCCCAGAACAGACGACCTCCCAAAGTGTTCTGGATGGCGTTCCGCATCGCCAGACAAGTCGCCAAGACCAGAAGTACCAAATAACTGATCCCGCTGTATGAAACAACGAAAGAACCTGGCTTCACAGCGAAGGACAGAACGGCTTTGATCATTACAATTCCGATGAGGGCAGCAGGCCACGATGACACTCCGAGCCTTACTCCGAGAATCGACGCAGATTTACTCATGGGATCACGGATCGCACCTTATACGCTCATTTCATCGTTATGTGCAACATCGAATGTGAATTCCATGAGCTTTGAGCTGCACGAACGGAGAGGTACGTTTTGAGGGTGGATTGGCCAGAGTTCGCTGTCGACTTCGACCACGTGTACATGCGCCAATTCGTCCTCAGAGGGAGGAAGCTCGGACGCGAAAAGCGCTAGGCGCGTATGGTTAACTGTGCCGACCATCTGGTGATCTGCCGCCGTGTGACCGGTTAGCCGAACAAAATAGTCAAGTAGTCCACACTGATATACGATGGCCCCGGTGGACAATGTTCAGATCAGGCCCGCTCAAGCATCCGATCTTGACCAACTGACCCGTTTGTACGAGGCCCTATGGCCTAAGTCTCCTGCCGAGGAACACGCCCAAGAACTCCGACTCTTAGTCGGGGGCAAAGCTGATTTAGTTCTAACCATGCCGCTCGCCATCTTTGTCGCGGAAGGAAGCGATGGCACGTTGGTCGGTTTCCTGGAAGTTGACTTACGTTCGCATGCGGACGGCTGCAACCCATCACAACCAGTGGGCTACATCGAGGGTTGGTATGTTGCCGAGGCTTATCGTCACCGCGGAGTAGGCAAGAAGCTGCTTACTAAGGCGGAAGACTGGGCACGCAGTCACAGCTGCGTCGAGATGGCTTCCGACGCCATCATCGATAATGTGTTATCCCAGCGTGTGCATGAGGCCTTGGGCTATGAGGTTGTGGACCGTTGTGTGCATTACCGGAAGAGACTCTGAAGCACAGAGCCCCGGCGTAAAGCGTATCCGGAGCGATTTCCGACCCATCAACTTGGGGAAACAGAAGCTAGGGCGATTAGTACGATGGCCAGATTCCCGGTGTGGCCAGTTCTACCAAGTGGTGATCGGGATCACGGAAATATAGACTCTGTCCGCCGCGACCCCAACGCACACGGCTCTCAATCGGGATGCCTTCTTCGCCTAACCGCTTTTCCCAACCGGGGAAATCCTCGGCGCGAATTGAGAATGCAAGATGGAGATCGCCTCTTCCACCATGTGGAGGGATCACCCCTCCCACCGTAGTAACCGCCTCCGTTGTCCCGCCCTCCCGGAAAAGCAGCAGCACGGTGCCACCGCCCACATCGAAGGCGCAATAACGCTCATTGGAGTCCATGCGTGGAAAACCGAAAAGCGTTTCATAGAAACGCGCGCTGCTCTCAACGTCTTTTGCGTGAAGGCAGGTTTCGAGAACGCGGATCACCTTCGGCATCAGGACCCTCGTAAAGTCTCCTTTTCAGCCTTCTGAGAATAGCGCTAGCCAGATTTCCAGCGGAAGGATAGCACGATACCTCGACGGGTCAGCTCGACCCCCAATTAACGTCACTGCCAGAGGCGAGTCTGAAAAAACAGGGTGCGGGAGCGGAGCTCTTCGCCACTGGTCTGACCGGACTGTCTCTCCGGGCCTGCACGCCGACCGCCTTGAACACTGCGCCAAGGCTTCGAGTGCGAGATTGAGCTCATTTTCCGGCTGTGATTGTCGCCCGCTATGGACGATACTGCGCTTGCAGTGTCAGCAAACGTGGTTTGCCGTCGGACTTGTGATTGCTCTAGAGAATTGGTAAGCCTTCCCCTACTGTCCATCAGGAGGTTTGCAGCTATGAATATCGATGGTCTGGTCCCTTGGTCTTTGGATTGGCTCTGGAGCCTGCCACTGAGCGTCGTCACGGTTGTGATCCATGTACTCGGACTCAACCTGATCCGAACTCCGTACCATGCCATGCTCGCACGGGCCACCGTGCGAACGTTGTCGCTTATAGGCGTGTTGCTGATGGCTGGCATGACCTTGTCGATTACCATTTTGCACGGCTTCGAAGCCGCAATCTGGGCTAGCGCGTTCCGTCTGTTAGGTGCGCTTCCTGACAAGAAAACGGCCATGCTTTACTCGCTGAACGCCATGACCACGTTCGGTCATGCGGGCTACGACCTGGAGGGGCCTTGGCATCTTATGGGAGCGCTGGAAGCTTTGAACGGATGGATTCTGTTCGGCCTTTCTACCGCTTTCCTCTACGCTATCAATCGCAACGTCTGGAAGCTTGCCCCCGATCAAGGCGAGCCTATTTCCCTTTGTAATCGACAAACAGCTCCGGAAACTGCTGCTTCAAGGCCCTGATCTTGGGGAGGTCGCAAATCTGGATGTAAGCACTGGTGGGATTCTTTAGGGCATAGTCCTGGTGATACTCCTCGGCGCGGTAGAAGCCTTTTAGTGGAGTGATTTCTGTCACAATCCGCTTCGGAAAAACTTTGGCGGTGTCGAGCTGCGCGATGTACGCCGTGGCAATGCGTTTCTGCTCATCGTTGGTATAAAAGATAGCCGAGCGATACGAAGTGCCCACGTCCGGCCCCTGCCGGTTGAGTTCCGTTGGATCGTGAGCCACAGAAAAGAAGATGCGAAGTAGCTGGCCATAGGTAATGCGCGACGGATCGTAGACCACCTCCACCGATTCGGCATGTCCTGTCGTTTCAGTGATTACTTGATCGTACGTCGCGGTCCGTGCTGATCCTCCGGCAAAACCCGCGGTCGTCTCGATGACGCCTTTCACCCGTTCAAACACCGCCTGAGTGCCCCAGAAACACCCACCCGCAAATACGGCCGCCTCCTTTCCGGCCGCCACGGCAAGCGGCGCGTCCACCTTCGCAGGAGGAATCGGCTGCCTGGGCACGGCGACTGCGACATCAACGGAGATCGAGAATGCGAAGACAAGACCCCAAACCAGATTGGCTGCCATTGAAAGGCTCCTCGCCACTTCTATTCATAGGACGATTTCTGAGCCCAAAAGGTTTGCGACTTGTGTTCTCTTGGGTTCAGGCGTGGAGTCCGAACTCATGGGACTGGCCACGTTCCCTTCTTTTCGGTCGCCGCGCGGAGGAATGTGGTCCGTCCCACCGCCAGTCGACCGATGCGAGTAACCGCACCGTAGATTCCCGCGTTGTTCTGGTTCGCCCGAACGACCGCTTTCATCACTTCTGGCGCAGAGCTTGCTGAGTCGGGATCCAGGTTCACCATCGAGCAACGCTCGTCGCGCATCGTGACGGCGATGGCGGGAGCGTCGTCCGCCTCGCCGAATGAGAGCACGCCGCCCAACCACTCGTCCTCCTGGAAGGCAACCGGTCGAAGCAACCGAACTACAACATTTGGACGAAATCGACGCATATCCAGGCTGCGCCCGGCGAGTCGCCCGATCTCGCGGACAGTGTCGGAGGCGATCACGGAGACGCTCGCTTCATCGAAGATGCCATGTCTCAACTGCATCATCTGCACAGGAGCGCCGTACCGACGTCCGACCTCGGCGGCCAGGTCCTCTCCGAAGACCGACATCTCTTCCCCATCCGGGGTGCGAACATGCGTGGGAAGTTCTCCGTGAGCACCGTCTCCACGGCGCTGCGGGGCAAACAGTAGCAGATCAGGAAGCTTGCTTGCTGTTAGCCAGGGCATCCCGCTGCGGTCGTCAACCCGCCGGAATGCCAGGCGTCTGTCACCCTCGAGGCCGTGCCAGCCCAGGTTGGCGACCTCGAGCCGTTCGCCTCCCATGGACTTCACAGGATAGCGGAAGACTGCTTCCACCTGTCCGATTTCTATAAGCATCCCCTTGTTTCGTCCTTTGCGGGAGTCTTAGTCGAGTGCCGTTAATCTTCCAATGGAATGTCCATCGTTGCTCTCTTTCTGAGCCACAGGCAATGGCCAAGTTGGCGAGGCAAGGTGCTCTTCCAGACGGAATCAGCGGGGCGGCCCCAGCCGCTAAGCGCTGCTCTTGCACACGGAACTTGGAACCACGCTAGTGATCGCTGTTTACAAAAGGCTCCCTGCCCCGATGGCTTACCTGCGCTCTGCGTGTTGCTCGCGAAAGAATGCAGCGCTGCCCCGAGCCAGGTTTCTTTGCTCTTTTGCCCCGGGCAACGGCCAGGCCCTGTGCTAGTGAGGTCCCGGCTGAGGAACGGGTCGTGAACAGATAGGCTCGACCTAAACCACCCGGCACACGTCGACTTCTACAAACTTGCGTATGGGCAGCAACTG
>Ga0306926_10006754_pt1 | contig 12358 bp, 10 predicted proteins | sample flu12Cox44000178_FD_203759 | JGI IMG/M metagenome (GOLD analysis project Ga0306926, IMG submission 203759) | Lab enrichment of tropical soil microbial communities from Luquillo Experimental Forest, Puerto Rico - flux8day.12C.oxic.44.000.178 (v2)... | ecosystem: Environmental > Terrestrial >... | reverse complement strand
GCTGGCAAGCCACCAAGAGCTATGTGCAGCGCGGCAATGCTTTTGGGCTTATATCGCATGATGGCTCCCCGGTTGGAAACAACCTACTGCCTCTGAGGAGGTCGCAGGCAGGTGTGGTAGGGATGCGAATTACCTCGCACCCTTGCCTTGCGGCGATTGTCAGAGTGTATGGAACATAAGCCATGAAAAAAAGACGACCCCCACGCCCTCGGAAGAAGAAAGCACGGCCGCTATCGATTGGTGTCGAACCCAAAGATAAGGCTCGGAAGTTGCCCTCAACCAGTGGAACAGGTTCGGTCGCATCGCCCCACCCGTCAAATGTGGTCGAACGTGCAACAGGGCAGCTCGTCACCCCAGCGCTTAGAGAGAAGGGAGCAATGGAGGCCGACGCGAAATTGAATAGGCGAGCAACAGTTTCAGCGATGACGAATGCGCGCGGCTGGATGACATTTGCGGGATTTATTATCTCGTGGCTGCTACTTGCGAGCGTGGTAGTCATATTTGCAAAGTATTGGACATAACCAAGCGCGCCCCCTCGTCTCGCAAGCTCGCCCGCCGCGCCGCCACCCGGCTCTACCAAGCAGAAGCGGGCCCGAGGCCAGAAATCCAACACGAGCGACTTTTGCCGGCTGCTGCGCTCGGGCGGCGAACGGCCATGCCACCGCCGTACCTCCGATGAGCGTGATGAACCCGCGCCGTCTCATGCAGCCCCCACGAGACTCAGCACCGCGCCAGGGGCTTCCCTACTGGCTGCGTCCGGTCAACAGCAACGGCGCCCGTCAGGCGGCGGCTTGTCCGGCCTTGGTCGCCTCATTGACCTCCACCAGGCGGCCGTTCTTCACATCGTAAATGTAGCCGTAGATCGGGATGTTTTTCGGCACCAGCGGATGATTGCGGATGCGCACAACGTCCTCAACCACGCTTCCAGCGAGGTCGCTGATCGTGTGCCATTTGATGAACTTGCCATCAATCGAGCCCGGGCCCTTGCCGACGTCGCGCCAGCCGGCTTCGCCGAGCTGTGCGGTGTCGAGGCTTTTAGCCAGCAGATCGCCCATCACCTGGTCGGTGAACGTCTCCATGCCGCAATTGGTGTGATGGATGACGAACCATTCGCGGGTGCCGAGCAGCTTGGTGGAGATCACGAGCGAGCGGATCGCGTCATCGGTCGCCCGGCCGCCGGCGTTGCGGATCACATGGGCGTCGCCTTCGGCAAGGCCCACGTACTTGGCGGGATCAAGCCGGGCGTCCATGCAGGTGAGGATCGCGAAACGCCGCGCAGGCGGCATGGCGAGCTTGCCCTTGTCGCCGAAACTGGCGGCATAGGCTTCGTTGGCGGCGAGCACTTCCTGTAAGACCGGAGCCATGATGAATCCCTCCTGGAGAAGCTGCCTGTTGTGCAGTTATTATTCCACTTCCAAGCTCGAATTCTAGAAGCGATGATTCATCCGTCAAGTGAACCTGTCCGCGTTTAAGATACAGCAATGCCTATAGAATTCCGTTACTGCTTGATTTCGTGCAGCCACTCCTCGCCGGACGGCGGCTGCGGAGCATAGGTGGGCAGTCACCGCGCGATAAAGTCTGCGGGCAGAGTGCTCGATGCCTTCACGCAGGACAATTCCGCGCTGATGCTTGCAGCGAGGCCCTGCCTGACCGGATCGCTACCGAGCGCCCTTCGACGTAGCCGCTCTCGGCGAGGCCGCGGTGGAAGGCTGCAATAAGATGGGATGTGTAGTCGTGCGAGCGGGCACTGAGATACCCGACCACCGCCAACTCCGACTGCTGCGCGCGCGCCGCAAGCGGCCAGGCTGCCGTCGCGCCGCCGAGCAGCGCCATGAAATCGCGGCGCTTCATTCGATGACCTCGTCGGCGCGGGCGAGCAGCGTCGCCGGCACGTCGATGCCGAGCGCCCTGGCGGTGGCCAAGTTGATCACCAGCTCGAACCTAGTCGGCAGCTGGACGGGCAGATCGCCGGGCTTTTCGCCCTTCAGAATGCGGCCAGCATACGCGCCGGCGGCACGATAACTGTCATCGGCATTGGAACCATAGCTCATAAGTCCGCCCACCACCGCAAACTCACGTCGAGCGTACAACGTCGGGATCGCGTATCGTGACGCAAGCACCACAATTTGAGCGGCTCGGTTAAAGAAGAACGGATCGATGGTTATCAAAAGCGCATCGACGCGCGCTTGGAGCAGTTTCGCGAAAGCGGTCTCAATATCGCCACTCGTACTGGCTTTCAGGACTGTGATGTCGCACCCGAGGCTGCGAGCGGCGGCTTGAAAGTCATTCACTCTGCCTTCGAAGCCAGGAAAACTGGGATTCAATAGAACGGCGACCGTCGCCGCGTTAGGCCGCAGCTCACGCAGTAGCTCCAGGTTCTTCGTCTCAAGCTCGATTTGAAAGGCGCTTACGCCAGTAATATTGCCGCCGGGGTGGTTCAGGCTGGTTACAAAGCCGCTCCGAACCGGATCGCTACCAAGGAGGAAGACGATCGGCACGGTGGCGGTCGCCGCCTTGGCCGCCATAACAGATACGTCGCCGCCGATGGTGATAATGCAAGCCACTCGCCGCTGTACGAGCTGGGCGGCGAGCGCAGGCAGCCTGTCGTAATGACCATCGGCCCAACGATAATCGATCGCGACATTTTGACCCTCGACGAAGCCGGTGTCGTTAAGGCCATGCTGCATGACCGCAATGAGAGGCGTATCGGTCACTGGCTACGACCGCTGAGCAGTCCGATCACCGGCATTGGCTGCTGCGCACGCGCCGCAAGCGGCCACGCCGCCACCGCGCCGCCGAGCGCGGCTATCAATTCCCGCCGTCCGATGTGGATTGCCATGCGACCCTCCCGCGCGGGTCATGCGTGCAAGGGAGGGGACGTTATCACGCTTAGATTGCGGCGTCTGCTGAGTAATCGTTAATAGGGCGCGATGCATTGCGGCATGCTGGGGGCATTCATAGTAACAAACCCTGTGGCTTCCGGCGAACCCCGCCGGTTATTATCGTCGACATGATTGCCAAGCTCGTCAGGGAATATCCGTTCAGACACCCGCTCAAGGTTTGGCGTGATCCCAGCGACCGCATATCGGCGCTCCGTATCGTTACGCTGATGTGCCTGTTCGCGCCGCTCGGCAAGATGATTTACGAGTCCGACGCGATTAGGCTCGATGCGCGGCCGATCACTGAGCTGATCCATCGCACCGGCGATTGGGCATTGATATTCCTGGTCGTCGCGCTCGCGGTTAGACCGTTGAGCAGAATCTTGCGCTACAACCAGCTTCTGGACGTGCGTCGGATGATTGGGGTCGGGGCCTTTGCCTATGCCGCCGCGCATTTCACTCTTTATGCTGTCGACCAGATGTTCGATTGGCGCGAAATCGCGAGCGAAATCGTGCACCGAAACCGCCTAACGCTGAGCTTTGTGGCGTTGCTTGGTCTGACCGCGCTCACCGCGACTTCGACTAACGGCATGGTGCGCCGACTTGGGAGCAAACGCTGGCAGCGGCTGCATCAGGTAATCTATCTGATCGGTCTCTTGGTATTGATCCACTACTTTCTACGGTTCAAGCTCATAGAATCAACGCCGATATTCGCGACTGGGTTGTTCGGCTGGCTGATCGGCTATCGGTTCCTCGTCTGGTGGCGCAAGACCAACGAGTTGCCAACGTGGATGTTGCTCGCGCTGAGCGTGATGGTTGCTGCGCTGACGTTCGTCGCCGAGGCGATTGCGCTCGGCATCCAAGCCAATGCCTCGCCGCTGAGGGTGTTGCAGAGCGCCTTCGATTTCGACCTTGATATGATCTGGCCGGGCTGGCTCGTGCTTGGCGCGGGCCTCATAGTGGTGGCGCTCGATTTCGTGTGCGTGCGCATTGCCAAGCAGCGTCGCGCTGCGCGTCGGGCCGAACGGGCGCTCGCTGCCTGATTGGCGTGCCGTTAGCGATCGCGGCCGTAAAGTCGGACAAGCTGCGCCCCAGCCAGGACTGTGCTCGAACGGCAACCACAGAGGCTAGGAGCGCCCCAGCGAATCTGCCAACTGAAGGCGATCCGCGCGGGCGGGCGAGGCTGCGCGTTTCGCGCGATCACGCGGCAGGCCCTACCTGCGCAGCTAAGCCCCATTGACCCAGGTTTTCGCCGGTCGCGATCGGCAGCCCGTGAGCTAGACCTGCTCTTGCACCACCAGCTGGCCGCGCTGCTCAGGGCTCAGATTGAACGTCTGCACGGCCGCGACCTCAGCCGCTTCATGCCTCGGCGCTTGCAGGTCGCCGAGGACTTGCGCGCGCTTGAGGATTAGCGATGCGCGCCAGGAGCGGGATGCCGTCCCGCGAGGGTCAGTGTTGGTTGGGGTTCGGTCACGCGAACGCAACGACATGGATCGCCAATGCCACGGCGGGCAGCCCTATGCAAGCCCCACGGCGGTCGACACGTTCAAAAAGCCGCGTTAGTTGGGTCTCGGCAGAGCGCCGCCGTGTCGTTAGATGAGGCACCCGATGCTTATCGGTTATATTCGTTTCGTCTAGCCATGACGAAGGAGGGGGACTCCATGTCGACGATAGCTCCAGCGGAGCAAGAAGGCGGTTATTTCCCACATTGGAAGGAGAAAGCCGGCGGCGTGATCATGCCGGAAGAGCGGCTACCATGGGGCCAGACTGTAATCTCAGGCCTCCAGCACAGCGTAGCGATGGCAGGCGCAACGATCATCGCGCCGCTGATCATGGGTTTTGATCCCAACCTCGCGCTATTTTTCTCGGGTGTCGGCACCCTAATCTTCTTCGTGATGGTCGGCGGGCGTGTACCGAGCTACCTCGGGTCGAGCTTCTCGTTCATTGCTGTCGTGATTGCTACCAGCGGTTATTCCGGCCATGGGCCGAACCCAGGAATCGATATCGCACAAGGCGGCATCGTTGCCGCTGGCGTGCTCTACGCCATCATCGCATTAATTGTCATGGCGACTGGGACCGGGTGGGTCGAACGCTTGATGCCACCGGTTGTGACTGGCGCGGTCGTCGCTGTCATTGGTCTTAATCTTGCTCCGGTAGCAGTCAAGGCGGTGAGCGGTAGTCAGTTTGACGCCTGGATCGGGCTGATCACCGTCCTGATTATCGGCTTGATCGCGGTCTCCACGACGGGGTTATGGCGACGACTGCCCATTATCCTCGGCGCCATCGCCGGCTATCTCGTCTATCTGCTGCTGGCGAATGGGCTGGGATGGGGAAAGCCGATCGATTTCAGCGCGCTCGCTGCGGCATCATGGATAGGAATGCCGAAATTCACATCTCCCAGCTTTCACGCCAACGCGATGTTTTTGATTGCGCCTGTTGCGATCATTTTGGTGGCTGAGAATCTCGGGCACATCAAGGCAATCGGGGCGATGACCGGCCGCAGCCTTGATGCTTATCTGGGGCGCGCATTTCTGGGCGACAGTCTGGCGACGATCGTTTCCGCCTTCGGCGGCGGCACCGGGGTGACGACCTATGCTGAAAACATTGGCGTCATGGCGGCGACCAGGGTCTACTCGACTGTACTCTTTGTGATCGCCGCCATCGTAGCTATTCTCCTGGGTTTTTCGCCCAAGTTCGGCGCTCTGATCCTGTCAATTCCCGGCCCTGTAATTGGCGGTCTCTCAATCGTATTATTCGGCCTGATCGCTGCCATGGCGGGCCGAATCTGGGTGGAGAACCGAGTCGATTTTGCCAACCCGAGGAACCTGATCACAGTCGCGGCGGCGCTCACCGCTGGTGCTGGGGACCTGACGCTCAAGTTCGGCGACTTCACGATGGGTGGCATTGGCACCGCGACGTTCGGCGCCATCATCCTGTACCAGGTCCTGGCTTGGGACCGGTCGAAAGAATAGTTGCGCGTCCTGAACGGCCTGCAGCAGCCCGTTTGCCCGATTCCACGCAGAAATTGCGAGGGGACCGCATGGGAAGTCAAACGACTCTCATGCCCAGTTGCTCACTCCATCGAGCGCAAGCCTAACCCGTCCTCACCAGTCTCCTGTTTTGATCGGATGGACGCCCTCCTTTTCCTCTCTGCACCCCTTCGACCCAAGACCCAGATTGCAAATCCAGCGCCCGCCGCCAACAAGAAACCCGGCAAGCTATTCTTGATGGACAGCACTATTCCAACTCCGAATGCGCAGCCGACGCTCAGGCCGACAAGATAGGCCCGGTCCCATTTGCGTCCCTTCCTTGCCGCTACGGCAGTCCGTTCGAGCCCTCGCAGCACGACAGCGGCCCAAGCTGCGATCAAGATCGCGCCGAGAAATGTCTCCACATCCATTCCAGGCCTGCCCTGCCTATGATGGCGTTCAGCCTGTACTTCGCAGCCATCCCCACCATGACTGCGCGGTGGCGGCCTTCTCCCGCTGATCTGTGAGAGCCCGCTGTGAGGCTTCCGCTTGGCGTTGCCATGCGTCCCGTTGCTCTCGCAAGTCGTCTCGCTGCCCGCGCATGTCGTCGAATATCGTCCTGAGGTCGCTGATCCGCTGTTCGAGCAGGGAAGCGCGCGCGTTTGCCTCCACCAGAGCCGCGTCCCCCCCGGTTACGGCTCGTTCCCCCGTTCCGTTCCCCGTATCGTTCTCGTCTGTAAGGGGAGGGTAGATCCGGTGCAGTTCGCACGGCTCGATGGCCCATTGGCCGAACTCATCCCGCCCGGCGCTGATCCTGCCCGCTTTGATGCTCCGCAGGATGGAGGTTTTCGACATCCCGACTGCCTTCGCGGCTTGCCCCAAGGTGTAACCCATCCGTTGCGCTCCGTTCCGTGAACTGATCCACGTAACGGTACGGGCGGAACGGTTGACGGAGGGTTAACCATTTTTCCCGCATTGCGAGCGCGTGCGCCGTTGACTCGCGCGCGTTGAATTTACCGGCCGACGGGGGAAAACCGCATGGGCGGGTTGCCGTCAAATGTTCCTGGGCGGGCGACAGTCGGCTTGAGCTGACCAACAGCCAAGCGCCGGTACGGCTGCTTCTGGCATCTGCGGACATGGCTCGGTCGCTTGTCGTCGACCTAGGCGGGGAGGTTGGGCCGGCTGCCCCGTCTGGCCAACGGCACATTGGTGCGGGCATCGTCAAAAAAACTTAGTCAGTCTAAAGGGCCCTAATTGCCCGCACTCATGCGCAAGTATTGCCTTGGCTGATTATTGGTACAACTCTCGACCGCACCAGCCTTCATCTGTTTTGTGGCCCCACCTGGGCAATTCCCTTCCAGCTCTGCCTTTCGCATTATTGGTCAGGTCAGAGCTGATCTTCGTGTCGAGTATGCAGCGGAGCAAAACACGTCCTCCCGCCCCGGGGCGGCATCGCCGATCGCGGGAAGCCCCTCCTCGATCGGCTTCATCGTCTTGAGCAACGCGAGGAGCCCGCGCCTGCGCACCGGCTCGATCACAAGACGATCACCGTCACGGTGCATGATCGCTTCGTGGCCCGGCAGCTCGAGCTCCTTGGGAATGCGCACCGCCTGGTCAAGGCCAGCTCTGAATAATCTGACGCGCCTGCGCCCGTGCATACCCTACCTCCATGTGCCCGTGAAACGTGCGCGCGACGCGGCCGCCAATCCGGGCACGCACCGACGTACACCCACTCAAGTCAAACAAACGCGAACCCTTTGCGGTCTATCGAATGTGTTCGCCTGCAATCTCGCGGAGTGACCTGTGGCGGCCCTTGGGCGAGCGTCGACAATGCGTACGCCAACCCGGTGGTCTGTCCAGCTGAAAGGCTTAGGCAGCCCAGTCCGGCGGTCCTGAATGTGGCTGCCTTGGGACGACGCCGTGGCCGCCCCGGTCTTAATGTCGCCCGGGCGCCGTGCTTCGATACCCTGGGACGTGGGGGCAATTGCAGCCGGCTGTCGACAGTTTGGCGCTCCGCACTATGGGGGGCACGCAGCGGTATGCCTGAGGGGCACTAAAGGGGCTTCGGCGTGTATCGTATATCGGCAGTGGCGCTTTACGCCTTCAGCCTGCTTGTCATTCTTTTCGCGCTCGCTCGTGGAAGCCCGGCACTCGGCGCGGGCGTGTTTGTGCTCGCCGCAACGATGGGTGATCTGCGCGTCAGCCGAAAGAGCACATCGAAGCCAAGCCCGAAACGCAATTTGCTCCGGCGCGCATTGCGTCGCGTGAGCGGGCAGATCGTCTTGTCAGCCTTCGTTCTCCTCGACATTGGCGGCCTCGGGCTCGCGCTCGTTGCACCAGTTTGGCTTGCGCCCTGGGTGACCATCAATCTGACGGCGTTGGTGGTTGGGAGCCTGAGCTGGAGCGAAGAGAGGAGACTGCAAAGGGAAAGCGCAACCGCGATGCAGCGGCAAGCCGAAAAGGTACGCGCGGCGGAGCAGCAGAAACTCGAAGAGCGCGAGCACGAGGCGGAGAAAGGGCAGCAGGCCGAGCGAGCTGAAGGTCTGCGTCAGACCGAACAGCAACCAGGTGAAGGTGAAAAGCGTCTACGCCTGGAAGGGAAGGAACTCGAGGCTCAGAAACAACAGCACACTGAGCAGGCCGAGCGGCTGCGTCAGCTGGAACAACAACTAAGAGAATCTCAAGACCGTCTGCGCCAGGAAGGTGAGGCGCGCGACGCGCAAAGACAACAGCACGCTGAGCAGGCCGAACGCCTGCATCAGGCGGAACAAAAACTCAGAGAAGCTGAAGACAAACGACGTCGGGAAGAGGAGGAGCGCGAGGCACAAAGACTACAGGACGCTAAGCAAGCCGAGCGCCTGCGTCAGGCGGAACGACAACTAAGAGAGGCTGAAGAGCGACGATGCCGGGAACAGAAGGAGCGCGAGGCGCTGAAGCAGCTGCAGGCTAAGCAAGCCGAACGTCTGCGTCAGGTGGAACAACAACTAGGAGAGGCTGAAGAGCGACGATGCCGGGAACAGAAGGAGCGCGAGGCGCTCAAACAGCTGCAGGCTGAGCAAGCCAAACGTCTGCATCAGGCGGAACAACAACTAAGAGAAGCGCAAGAGCGGCAACATCGGGACGATGAGGAGCGCGAGGCGCGAAGAAAAAGTCAACGAGAGCGTAACGCTGCGCAACTTCGGGCGGACTGGTGGAGCATTCTCGGCGTTGCTCCGAGTGCCAGCAAAGACGAGATTGCACGCCATTTTCGGCACCGGATAAAGCAATGCCACCCTGATCTGGTCGCAGGGCTTGCCCCGGAGTTCCTCGAGCTGGCGGAAGAGCACACTAAGGCATTGAACGAAGCGTACGAGAACGCGATGCGTTGCCGTCGGGCCCCCCCGCTCTGTTGAGCTGCGCTCCCCAGGACCCCCTCAGCCAGCCCAAGCGGTCTGATCGACGGTTAACGCTCGGCCGCGCAGAGCGCACACGAAGAAGGCACGATTTGCTTTGCGGCGCGGTTCGATCGGTCCCGTTGTCCCCTCGACCGCGTCCGACAGGTACTTCAGGCGCGCACGTTATCGCCAGACGAACTTATAATTCAGCGCGGCCCGCACGATGTCCTGCGTGATGCGGGAATTGAGATCGGCATGAATCAACGGCGAGCCCTGGTCGTTGATGGTGGGTGAGGACACGGTGCCGAAATCAAGGTGCAGATATTCGAGTCTGGCCGTCCAGGGGCCGCCGAGATGCGCTTCGAGGCCGGCGCCCGCTGCCCAGCCGGCCTTGGTATGGAGCGTGTAGAAGGGAATGACGGCCGCGTTGCCGCTGCCGTCGAAGCTTGAGTCGGTGCCGGCGGGCACGAACTCGGCGAAGGCCGCGCCGCCGGTGACATAGAGGAGAGCCTCGGGCGTGACGGTGACCCCGAAGCGCCCGCGCAGCGTTGCCAACCATTGCATCTTGAAGCTTTGATCGAGCGCTGCCACCACCGGTCCGAAAGCATTGCAGGCCGTGGGACAGACCAGGGTCGGGCTTGCGCCGCGGTCGACGAACGTCATGTCCGTCTCGATGCCCGCCACGAGGCTCCCAAGCTGCCAGTCGGCGCCGGACTGCGCACCGCCCAGGAGGCCGTTGGCGGTGTCGGAGGAACCAGCCGCAAAAAGATTGGCGCCGGTGTCGTCGCGAAAGAGCGCGTCCGTCCTGGACCTGGCCGTGCCGTAGCCGGCATTGGCGCCGAGATGGAAGCCGGCCCAGCTCCACGGCACGGTCCACGGCAACCACGGTGCCGGGATCGCTGCTGCTTGATCTCTGCGCGGCCGGCCTGGTCTCGCAGGCGCGGGCCTGACGACCTGGTCGGCCGGCGCGTAGCCGCCATAAGGATCGAACCGGTAGTTGATGCCGAGCCGAACAAGGTTCTCCGTGATGCGGGAATTGAGCGTAACCGCGGTCGGCGTTGAATTCTGCCGGTTGCCCTCGGTCGTCGACTGGGCGCCGAGATCGACGTGCAGATATTCGATCCTGGCCGACCAGGGGCCCGCGATATGCGCCTCGATGCCGGCGCCGGCCGTCCAGCCCACCTTCATCATTCGGTCGAAATAATCGGTGCCGGCAAAGACGACAGCGGGATTTCCGTTGGCGTCGAGACCGTTGGCGGAGCCGTAGATGCTGCCGCGGTGCTCGATCATCCCGTAGGCGACGCCGCCCGTGACGTAGGCCACCGCATCGCGAGCCAAGACCGCGCCCACGCGCCCACGCACCGTCCCGAACCAGTCGAGATTGTGCTCATGCGTCAACGTCTGCGGGGCATCGATGCCGGTGATGGCGGGGTTGCAGACGGCTCCGGGACACAGCGATGCAGCGATCGTGCGCTGACGCGCGAACTGCACGTCGGCTTCGACGCCCGCCAGCCACATCCCCGACTGCCGGTTGTAGCCGGCCTGACCGCCGCCGAGCCAGCCGTCGTGCCTGATCGAGGAACCCGTCGCGAGCAGCGGCGTTCCGGTCGAGCTGTCGCCGTACAAAGTGTCAGTGTTGAATGTGCCGGCAGCAAAGCCGACGTTCGCTCCCATGTAAACTCCGCTCCAGGTCCATGCCGATTCGATCGCATCCTTTGCGGGCGACATGTGGCCTGCGTAGGCAGGCGAAGCAGCCGGCGCGCTCGCCCCCCGCTTGTCCGCCGTCGCTCCCGGACCGAATTTCTGCGAAAGGCCGAAATAGTAGCCGCGGCGCGCTCCGAATTGCGGTGCAAACACGCCGATGCCGGTGCCGTTGCGCAGCTCGTAGGCCTGGTCGAGCAGGTTGACGATGTCGAACCGCGCTGTGAGCGGCGGCTCGCCCGGCGCTGCCCTGATCTCGTGCGAGATGCCGAGATTGACCGTCGCATAGGGCGCGCCGTGATCGAAATTCGCGAATTCGGAACGCAGGCCGCTGCCGTAGATCATGCTGAGGGTGAGCAGCGTCTTGTCGAAGCGGTAGGACGCGCCTGCCGATCCCGTCATCAGCTGCATGTCATCGGTGAAGTGGTAATTGCTGAGAAGGTAGGTGTAGGTCGCGGCGTCGAGGACATACTGATTTGATATCGGGCCGATGGCCCGCATGTTGCCGTAGGAAAAGTTGGCATAGGCCTTGAAGTTTCCGTTCAGGTACTTGACCTTGAACTCCGCGCCTTCGCTGTAGCCCTGCGCCCAGTTGAACTGCGTGAGCACCACCGCCTGGCCGAACTGGCCGTCGTCGATCATGTCCTTGGCCATCTTGTAATAGAAGTCGACCCCGACATCGAGGCCGGGCAGCACGTTGCGATCCACACCGACATCGAAATAGTTGGAGCGCTCCGGCAGCACACGGCCATTGTAGGGGATTTGTGGCTGGTTGGTCGTGTTGTCGAACAGGGCAAGGTTCGACTGGGTCGCCTGCGACTGCATCGGCGGCGTGAAATAGCGGGCGTAGCCGGCGTGGAACGTGGTGCCTTCCGCCGGCTTGAGCACGAACGCGGCGCGCGGGCTCACCTGGCTCGCTTCAATGAACTGATACAGCTGATCGAAGCGCACACCGAGATTGAGGGTCAGCGTGTCGGTGAGCTTCCATTCGTCCTGCACATAGCCGCCGATGTTCCAGCCCAGCTGCGAGTTGGCGTCGGTGACCGGGAACGGCGTCGGCGCAATCGCGCCGGTCGTCGGATCGACGGGCAGAACGTTCCACCTGTTGGTGACGTTGGTCTGCTCGGCGCTCACGGCGAAGCCGGCGCGCAGCTTGTGCAGGTCGTTCACCCGCCAGGCCGCGTCGAGCTGGGTGCCGAAAAGATAGCTTTCGCGGGTCACATCCGAGGCAACGTCGTTGAACACGAGATCGCCCACGATATCGGGAACGAAATGCACCTTGGCGTAGCGGAAATAGCTTGCGAGCTGCGTGTCGATCTGCTCGCCCTTGGTCTGCAGCGCCGCCAGCTGGTAGGCATAGGTGTCGTACTCGTTCTCGTTGACATTTGCCGAGTTGTAGGTGGCAGGCCCGAAGTCTCCAAGCGGAATTTGGCCC
>Ga0306926_10006750_pt1 | contig 12360 bp, 9 predicted proteins | sample flu12Cox44000178_FD_203759 | JGI IMG/M metagenome (GOLD analysis project Ga0306926, IMG submission 203759) | Lab enrichment of tropical soil microbial communities from Luquillo Experimental Forest, Puerto Rico - flux8day.12C.oxic.44.000.178 (v2)... | ecosystem: Environmental > Terrestrial > Soil... | reverse complement strand
CTCGCAGGTCTTCTCCACCAGCTCCTTCAGCGAGCGCAGCTGAGTTGGATCGATCTCGGCCGGCACACCGGGCGGGTATGACTTCAGCCAGATTCTGTCCATCGGCGCCCCCCGGTTACTGCGGTTTGTTCTTGAGCAGCGGTTTGAGGTACGGCCACAGTGTATCGAGAACCATCGGCTCGCCGGCAGCATTGGGATGCAGGCCATCCTCCTGCATGAGCGCGGGATCGAGCGCCACCTTCTGCAGCAGGAACGGTACCAGCGGCAGATGATATTGCTGCGCCAGCTCAGGATATACGCGCGCGAAGTCGTCCGTGTAGCGCGGTCCGTAGTTCGGCGGAATGCGGATGCCGACCAGCAGCACCTGGGCGCCGGCCGCCTGCGAGAGCTGCACCATGCGGGCGAGGTTCTCCTGCATGGCGCTCACCGGCAGTCCGCGCAGTCCATCGTTGGCGCCGAGCTCCAGGATCACGATCGCGGGTGCGTGCAGCGTGAGCGCGCGCGGCAGTCGCTCGAGCCCGCCGCTGCTGGTCTCCCCGCTCACACTGGCGTTGATCACCTGGTAACCGTACCCTTGCGCCTGCAGTCGCTGCGCAAGCAGCGTTACCCAACCCTGCTCAGGCCGGATTCCGAGGGCGGCGCTCAGGCTGTCGCCGAACACAAGGATCGTACGGTCGGAGGCCACCGCGTTCTGGAGCGCGATGAACAACAACCCGATGCCCAGCGCCCAGGCGCCGGTAACCCGTAACCATGTTCTCAAGGCCGAAAACCTCTCCAAGCAGGTTAGCAGCCCCGAAGGTTCGCTGACCATTGTCGATGATGTCTCGCTCACCATCGACGCCGGCGAGTCGGTGGCGGTGAGCGGTCCATCGGGCGCGGGCAAGTCGACGCTGCTCGCGTTGTTGGCCGGACTCGATCTGCCGACGCGCGGGCGCGTGCTGCTCGAGGGCCAGGATCTCACGCAGCTCGATGAAGACGGCCGCGCGCGGCTGCGTGCCCAGCGAGTCGGTTTCGTGTTCCAGTCGTTTCATCTGATCCCGGCGCTGACCGCGCTCGAGAACGTGATGCTGCCGCTCGAGTTGGCAGGACGCAGCGATGCGCGCCGCACCGCCGCCGACACTCTCGCCGGTGTGGGCCTGGCACGGCGTACCGGGCACTACCCGCGACAGCTCTCCGGCGGCGAGCAGCAGCGGGTCGCCATCGCGCGCGCCTTCGTCACGCGCCCGGCCGTGCTGTTCGCCGATGAGCCCACCGGCAACCTGGACACCGTCACCGGTGCGCGGGTGGGTGAGCTGTTGTTCGAGCTCAACGCGCACGCGCACACCACGCTGGTTCTCGTGACCCACGACCGTGAGCTCGCGGCGCGTTGCGGGCGCGTGGTGCGCATGGAAGCCGGGCGCGCACTATGAAAGCGCTGCGGCTGGCTTTGCGGGCCCTGGCGCGCGAGTGGCGCTCCGGCGAGCTCGGCGTGCTGCTGCTCGCGCTCATCGTGGCGGTGGCGGCGCTCACCGGCGTCGGTTTTCTGGTGAGCCGCATCAGCGCCGCGGTCACTCTGCAGGCGAGTGCCGTGCTGGCAGCAGACCTGCGGCTCGGCTCTCCGCAGCCGCTCGGTGAGGAGTATTTCCGCGAAGCCGAGCGTCGCGGCGTGCGCGCGGCACGCAGCACCAACCTGCTGTCGGTAGTGTTCAACGGCGATGCGAGCCAGCTCACCAACATCAGGGCGGTGACACAAGGCTACCCGCTGCGTGGGCGGGTGCTGGTGGCCGATGAACCCTTCGGCAAGGGAACCTCCGCCGCGGGCATCCCGGCGGCAGGCGAGATATGGCCGGACTCGAAGCTCCTGGCGGCGCTTGGCGCGCACGTCGGCTCGCGTCTTGCGATCGGCGCGGCGGAGTTCCGTGTGAGCCGCGTGCTCATCTCGCGCCCCGACCAGGGCGGCACCTTCGCCGAGCTTGCCCCCACCCTGCTCATGAATGCGGCGGACCTGCCCGCCACGCGGCTGATCCAGCCGGGCAGCCGCGTGAGCTACGGGGGGCTGTTCGCCGCCGACCGCTCGCGCATCGATGAGTTCAAGAGCTGGCTCGCTGCGCATAAGCGGCGCAGTGAGCGCTTGCGCGACATCACCGAGGCGAGCCCGCAGGTGCGTAATGCCGTGGCGCGTGCCGGGCGTTTCCTGGCGCTCGCGAGCCTGGTGAGCGTGCTGCTGTGCGCGATCGCGGTGGCGATGTCGGCGCGGCGCTACGTCAACCGCCACCTCGACAGCGTGGCGCTCCTCAAGACCCTGGGGGCAACCCGCGCCTTCACGCTGGCGGTATCGGTGTCGCAGTTGTTCGCGCTCGCGCTCATCGCCGCAACGGCGGGTGCGGTGCTCGGCTTTCTCGCGCAGGAGTGGCTGCTGCGCACCATCCGCGGACTCCTGAGCGTCACCGACCTTCCGGGAGCGAGCGCAACCCCGCTCGCGGTCGGCTTCGTCACCGCCATCGCGGTGCTCGCCGGCTTTGCGCTGCCGCCATTGCTGCAGTTGTCGCGCGTGCCGGCGCTTCGAGTCCTGCGCCGCGATGTGGGACCGCCGCCGCCGCTGGTAGTGCTCGCCTTCGGCCCGGCACTGGCGGTAGTGCTGCTCCTTATCTATTGGGTGGTGCCCGAGAGGCAGATGTTCCTCTATTTCACCGGCGGGCTCGCCGCGTTCGTGCTGGCGCTGGCCCTCGCTGGAGCACTGCTGGTCACCCTCGCCGGACGGCTGCGCGGGCGGGTCGGCGTGGCGTGGCGCTATGGCGTGGCGAACCTCAGCCGGCGCCGGGCGGAAAGCCTGGTGCAGCTGGTGGCGTTCGGCACCGGCATCATGGTGCTGCTGCTGCTGTCGATCCTGCGCACCGACCTCAACAGCGACTGGCAGCGCACCCTGCCGCAGAACCTGCCGAACTATTTCTTCGTGAATATTCCTCCGCAGTCGCGCACCGAGTTCGTGAGCTTCCTGCAGGCGCAGGGCGCACGCACCACGCGCGTACTGCCCATGATCCGCGGCCGGCTGATCGCCATCAACGGACAGCCGGTGGAGGAGAGTCACGGCGCGCACGGCGAAGACAACTTTGCCACGCGCGAGCAGAACCTCACCTGGGCGACCGAGCTCGGGCCCGACAACCGTATCCTCGCCGGCCGCTGGTGGAGCGCGGCGGATGCCGGCCAGCCGCTGGTATCGCTCGCCAGTGAATTCCAGGAAGCGATCGGCGTGAAGATCGGCGATCGGCTCACCTTCGATATCGCCGGCGAGACGCGCGAGGTCACCGTCGCCAGCATTCGCAAGGTGAAGTGGGACACCTTCCAGCCCAACTTCTTCATCGTGTTCGCCCCCGGGGTGCTCGAAGGCACCGCCGGCACTTACCTGACGAGCGCCTATTTCGCGCCCGGTGCAGCCCGTTCACTCGCGCAGCTGGCGCACCGCTTCCCCAGTGTGTCGATCTTCGACATCGATGAGCTGCTCGCCCAGGTGCGCTCGGTGCTCGACAAGGCGGCACTCGCGGTGCAGAGCGTGTTTGTGTTCACGCTGTTCGCCGGGCTCACCGTACTGCTGGCGGCGGTGCAGTCGAGCCGCGACGAGCGCCGTTACGAGAGTGCGATGTTGCGTACGCTCGGCGCAAGCCGCGGTACCGTGGTGCAGGGGGTGTTGGCGGAGTTTGCGACGCTCGGCAGCCTCTCGGGACTGCTGGCAGCGCTCGGTGCGTCGCTCGCGGCGTTCTACCTCACGACCCACTGGCTCGAGCTGCACTACGTGTTCGAGGTGTTGCCCTGGATCGAAGGGGTTTTCGGCGGGGCGCTGCTCGTCGCAGCGGGGGGCTGGCTGGCAACCCGCAGCGTGATCGATCAGCCGCCGCTCACCACCTTGCGCGGCTGAGCGGCGTCAGCGCTGTATGCCGATCGTGATCCAGGAGTCCGGCTGCGGCTGGCCGCGCCAGTCGAGACCTTCGAGTGTCAGCTGGTAGTTGCCCGGGCCGAGGGCCGAGCTGTTGAGGGCAATTCTCAGGTGACCGTTGGAGTCCTTGCCGAGATTGTTGATGACCGCAACACGTCCCTGGTCGATGCGGTCGATGGTGATGCGGAAAATGTGATAGGGCGAGCGCGACTCGTCGATCTTCAGATCCGCCAGCTGCGCGCCCGCGCCGCCGCCGATGGTGATCGCCGGTGAGTTGGATGCGCCCGAGCGGCTCGGCAACAGGCGAATCTCGCGTGTGCTGGTGGCCGCATCGAGCGCGCGCTCGCTGTTCTGCTTCTGCAGCTCGGCGATGCGATGACTCTTGCTGCTGCTCGCCGCGCCGACGATCGCAAGCGCCATACCGAGCGCCACGACTGCGGCAGCGAGGATCAGCGTGACCTGGGGCTTCTGCCACACCGGCCGCGGCGCTTCCTGCCAGGGCTCGGGTTTACCGCTTGCCTCGAGTAGTCTCAGTCCCGCGTTCACCCGCTCTGGCAGGCCGATCTCATCGAGCAGCTGCCCGTGATTGCGGCAGAAACGCTCGAACTCGGTCGCCGCCTTGAGCGGTAACCGGCCGGAGAGGTAGCGCTCGACGATCTGGTTGCGCGCGATGAAATCGCGATCCATGGTCGGCGCTGGCGGCACGGCGGATGCGCTCGATGGGGTCGCCGCAGGGGTTGCCGGCGGCGCAGCCGCGGGTGCCTGTGGAGGTGACGCGGAAGCGCTGCGGGAGGCGGGACTCCTCGGGGCGGTGGCCGCCGGCGGCGCTGGAGTTGCCGTCGCAGCGGGCGATGGTGCGGGACGCAACTTCGGCGCCGCAGCCGCCCGCGCACTCGCCCAGCTCGCAAGACTCGGCGCGTCCAGCTTCGGGGCCGCTGTCTCGGCCTTCGACATCGTCGCCGTTGAAGTTGGCTTTTGGGCGGCCGGCATCGCGGCGGGATCGGGATGACGCGCTGGGGTGGGCTTCGAGCCGGGACGAGCCGCTCCGCTTGCCGCCGCGAGCTTGGTAGCGGCCGCTGTCAGTGAGGCGGTCTTTGCTATCGGCACCCGCGCGGCCGCGCGCGCGGCTGCCGTGTCGGCGGCGGACTCGGCCTTGCGTGCTGCTGCGCCCGGCGCTGGCACCGCCACCGGCGGCGGTGTCGGGGGCGGCGGTGCAGTGAGCATCTCATCGACGACCGGGTCCTCGAGCACGAGCTCGAGTGCGGGCTCGGGCGCTTTGGCGCTCTGCTCGCTGGCGTTCACCACGGGCACGGCAGTCGCTGCCTGGCCCGGGGCCAGAAACATCTCCGGGTCGACGTAATTGAGGCTGGTCTGCGCAGCGTCCTTAGGCGCCGCCGCCGCGGCGCGAGTCGGGGCGGCGCCCGCAGCGGTAGCAGGCTCGGGGCGCAGCCTGGGCGAGTCCAGTGGCTCCTCCAGCTCCAATTCCGGGAGGCCCTGCAGCGGCGGTGGGGACGCGGCTTCCATAGATAGACATATCTAAGCAATGCCGGCCGCCGCACCGCGTCGGGGTGGCTCACAAATCGCGCTGGCGTGTTCGGTGTTCGTGACGCAGTTCACAATTGCGCATGCGGGCGCCGCCCACGCGAACTGCGTCACGCTATCCCGGGAAACAGCGCATCTTGCCGACCGAGGCTCGATCGGAAGCTGCCTGCAACGCAGATTCGCGCGCGGATTCAGCGCGCCGAGCCGCTGAGGAAATACTCGACCTTGTCGCGATAGGTGCGCGAGAGCTTGAGCTCGTGACCGCCCTCGAGCGTGAGGAAGTACTCGCCATTCATGTGCGCGCGCAGACTCCTCACCAGGCGCAGGTTGACGATGGTCGAGCGATGGACGCGCTGGAAGAGCTTCGGATCGAGGATCTCCTCGAGCTCCTTCATCGTGCCGCGCAGGATGTGGGTATCCCCACCGGCGTGGATGCACATGTAATCGCCGGCGGCGTCCACCCACTGAATCGATGCCACCGGCACGCGCACGGTCTCGCGGCCCTGGCGGATGGGCAGCACATCGGGATAACGATCAGCGATCGCTCGCGAGCCGTGCGCGAGCACCTCATCGAGAGCGAGCTCGCCGCAACCGGTGATCTCGGCGATGATCTGCAGCAGCCGATCGCGCTGATCGGCGGCACTCTTGGCGCGTACATGCTCGCGTACGCGCGCGAGCGCGGTGGCAAAGCGCGCCTCATCGATGGGTTTGAGCAGGTAGTCGATGGCGCGCGCCTCGAACGCCTGGATGGCGTACTGGTCGTAGGCGGTGACGAACACCACCACCGGCAGCGATTCCTGCGGCAGATGCGCCAGCACCTCGAAACCCGACATGCCCGGCATCTGGATGTCGAGGAACACGAGGTCGGGCTTGTACTGCTGGATGGCGGCGAGCGCCTCGCGGCCGTTGGCACACTGCGCGAGGATCTCGAAGTCGCTCTCGTTGCGCAGGCGGATCTCGACGCCGCGCCGCGACAGCACCTCGTCATCGACGATGAGCGTGCGGATCTTCATCCCCCCACTCCCCCCGAGACATGGGCGGCTGGGGCGCGCGCCGCCGGCGGCTCCGCATTGCGCGCCGCGGTTTCGAGCGGCAATGCCATCTCGATCCGCAGTCCCGGATGGGCGTTGAGCACCGCGAAACGGCAGTTCTCCCCGTAGAGCACCGCCAGGCGTTCGCGGGTGTTGCGCAACCCGACGCCGCGCCGCTCGCCCGCCGGCATGCCCTCACGTAGTCCCGGTCCGTCATCGATCACCGAGAGCTCGAGCCGCCCCTCGCGCGCGCGGCCTTCGATGCGCACGCTGCCGCCTTGTTCGCGCGCCGACACGGCGTATTTCAGCGAATTCTCCAGCAGCGGCTGCAGCAGCAGGCTCGGCACCAATGCATCGAGCGCGCCTTCCTCGATGGCGTACTCGAGGTGCAAGCGCTCACCGAAGCGCAGCCGCTCGGTGCCGAGGTACAAGTCGAGCGCCTCGATCTCCTGGCGCAGGGTGACTTTCTTCATCGGGTCCTGGTCGAGCGTATAACGCAGGAATTCAGACAGGCGCGTGATCGCGTGGTTCGCCTTCTTGTTCTGGTTGTCGAGAATCAGCGTCGAGATGGCATTGAGCGTATTGAACAGGAAGTGCGGGTTCAGCTGGTAGCGCAGCATCTTCAGTTGCGCCTCCTGGGCCAGCGCTACCGCCTTGAGCATCGCCTCCTCCTGCCGGCGCTGCGATTCGTAGAACTTGATCCCAAAGTAGAGCACGCTCCAGCACACGAGCAGATAAGTAGTGGACAGCGTGCCACCGAACAGCTCGAACAGCGTCTGCGCCTGCCAGTCCGGCTCGACGAAGGCTTTGTAGGAGAGGTTGATCACGATGCGCAGCGCAAGCGCGGTGATGTAGCAGGTGGCGAGCACTCCGACGATGCGTGCGCGCGGAGGCCGATTCCACAGCCGCCGGTAGATGTAGCGCATTGGCATCGACAGTACGAAGCCCGCGACCGCCGACACCGCGATGACGCGCGCATAGCTCGAGGGCTTCTCGTACAGCAGGGCACCGAAATACTGCGTCAGGCCGTACGCCGCCCAGCCCGCGGCGTGCAGGCTCCAGAACAGCACGTTGCGGCTGGTGCGGAACTGTTCGAGCGCTGGCATTTTCATGGGTGGCGAGCGGGTCGGGCGCAAGCAGCCCCATTAAAGCTTAGGGCATCCCGCGGGGCGGGTGTTGCCCTGCAACGCGCCGGCGGCTCGCTTCGTCGCAGCGACCTGCCGGCGAATGCGCACCGGCGGGGTCAGCGCGGGGCGGGGAGCGGCCTCAGGTCGGCCGCAGAACCGGGCAGAGACCGGTAGGGTCGGGAGAGCTCGCCAGGGAGTCGAGCGACTGCGGCGCGCCGAGCGCGGCTCCTTGCGCGAAGTCGCAGCCGATGGCGGTCAGCCACTGCAGTGCCGCCTGGGAATCGACCTTCTTCGCAGCGCAGTGGATGCCGAGCACCTTGGCCGCCTGCACGGTGGCAACCACCATCGCCTGGCAGAGCTTGTCCTTCAGCGCGGAGGAGGTGAGTTTCGTGTCGATTTTCACCAGGCGCACGGCCTTCGAGCGCAGGAGCGCCAGCACCTGCGAGTCGAAGGAGAAGTCATCGATCACGACCCAGGAGCCGACCTTCTCGCACTGGGTGATGAAGCGCTCGACCTGTGCCCGGCGCTGCGTGCACAGCGCCTCGGCAATCTCGAAGCCGAAAGTGTCGCCGGCGATGCCGTGCGAGTGCAGGGCGGCACTGAGCTTCTGCGCGAAACGCTCATCCTCGAGCGTCGCGATCGAGAGGTTCAGCGTGAAGCCGGTGGGCTGCGAGTTCCACGCAGCGCGATGGGCAGCGAGCCAGCCCATCAGTCGCTGCAAGACCAGCGAGTCCTGTGCAGCCGGGTCGCGCATGCTGCCCGACACGCGTGCGCTCACCTGAAAGCGCCGGGTCTGACCGCCTGCACGCAGCTTGCCGAAGGCCAGCACCTCGAACTGCACGTTCGCATCGGCAGGCGCGCTCGTCATTGCCGCTGCCGGGCCGGCCGCGGGGGCATACGGCGCTGCAACGGGTCCAGGCGCGGGAGCGGCCGGAGCGGCTTTGGCCGCCGCGGCGACCTTCAGACTGGCAGCGCGCACGGCCGGTGAGGGCGCGCGGGGAGGCGCCTGGTGCGTCGCGGCCGGTGCGGGGCGCGTCGCGGGCGCAGGTGGCGCCGGTGCGCGAGATGGCATTTGCGGGGCAGCGGCTGCGGGCGCAGGTGTTGCCGCCCTCGCCACCCGCGCGGCCGGCTTCACCGCGGGCGCCGGCTCATCGAGGATTTCGAGACTGACCATGTCGGCGTCCGCGCTCTCGGTGGGCGGCGGAAGCCGAACGGCGGGCGCGGGTCGTGCAACCGGGATGTCGCGCAATGGCGGTAGTGGCTTTGCCGGCTTCTCGTCCGGCAGGTCAAATTCCAGGATCTGGTCGACTTCTTCGGCCGACATGAGCGCCGCTGTCGGCACCGCCGCGAGGGCAGCGTCGACATCGGGCCCATCGGGCCCATCGGGCGCATCGGGCATGTCGGAGCTTGCGCCGTTGCTCGGCAGCGGAGGCTCACTCACACCCGCAGGTTTGAGCAGCACCGCGAGGCGCAGCATGATGTTGCGCACGGGCGCCGCCGACAGGCGCTCCTGCGTCTCATCACCGAGGGACTTGGCATCGCCCAGGATCATGGCGATGCCGACCAGGTCGGCCGTGGGAGTGCGCACCGGCAGGAACAGCGCGAGCCGCCCGTCCTCCGTGCCTCTCTCGTGGATGCCGAGCGAGGTGTCGGTCGCGAGCACATCGAGTGCTTCGACCACCAGAGCGTGCTCATCGGGCCCGAGCGCCCCTTCGCTCAGCCACAGCACGTTGGCTTCGTGGTCGCAGAGAGAAACCGAATGCAGGCGGCGCGTCGGCAGCACCTGGCGCAGCTGTTGGCCGAGGGATTCGACCGTCGCCGGGCCAGACTCCGCCGGGGCCGGCGCGGGTGCGGCCGGCGCCGGCTTCAGAGCTGGCGGGCGAGCCGCCGAGGCTTTGGATCGCAGCAAGAAGATCCCCCGACCTGGAACGCTGTGAGCGCGGGCAGGCTCCATCGCCCACCAGCGGATGTCAGGGTGGCAGTGCGCGGCCTGCGGCGCCGTGATTTCCCTCGCGTTCCGTTCGCAAAAGGCGACAAGATCTGTCGCCATTTGTCATATGCCTAGAACTCGCGCCCGCCGGCGAGGTAGTCGCGCTTACCGAGGTCGACGCCGTTGTGACGCAGGATGTCGTAGGCGGTCACGACGTGGAAGAACACGTTGGGAATCGCCCAGCGCTGCAGAAAATCCACGCCCGTGAATTCGAGCGTGCGCTCTTCGAGTGGCACCTTCACCGTGCGTGTCTCCGATCCCTCGAGCGCGCTCGCCGGCACGCTCTTCAGGAAGTCGATCGTGCGCGCGATGCGCGCGCGCAGTTGCTCGATGCTGCTCTCGTTGTCTTCGAACCGCGGCGGCTCCTGTCCCGCAAGCCGCGCGACGGAGTTCTTCGCGATGTCACTCGCGATCTGCACCTGGCGGGTGAGTGGCAGCATGTCGGGTGCGAGCCGCGCGCCGAGCAGCACGCCCGTATCGAATTTTCGCTGCGCGGCATTCGCACCGGCCTTCTCGAGAATCAGCGCGAGGTTCCCGAGAGTGTGGCTGAACACCTCGACCGACAGCGCGTGCATCAGGACTCTCATGCCTCTTGCCTCTCAGAGTCATTCCGTTGGGGAGGTCGGCGCAGTTTACCCCGGACTGGCGTGTGCGCCTTGGCAGTGAAACAATATAGCTCCTGCCGGGGGGTATTGAGATCAATATGAATCCGATCTGGACGCCGGCCCAACTGGCCATGTTCGCCAAAGTGGTGGATCTCAACGGTTTCTCAGCCGCTGCCCGGGCACTCGGAGTGCCGAAGGCCGCGGTGAGCCGCGCAGTGGCGGACCTCGAGAGGACACTCGGTGTGCGCGTCCTCGAGCGCACCACGCGCCGCATCGCTCTCACTGCCGCAGGCCGACTGCTGTATCCACACGCCCGGCGCGTCGGCGAGCAGTCCGACGCCGCGTGCACCGCGATCGCCAGGCTCCATTCACCCGAAGGCCGTCCGCTGCGGGTCGTCGCGGATCCTACCTACGGGCGTGTACTGCTCGCACCGCTCGTGCCGCGCTTTCTCGAGGCGTTCGCGCAGGTGCCGCTCGAAGTTGCACTCGATGCCGGGCAGCCTGCGCAAGGCTCGTGGGATGTGGCCATCCGCACGCACCCACCGGCGGATGATGCGATCGTTCGCCGTCTGCTCGGCGCACCGCCGGCGCTGCTGTGCGCCACGCCGCAGTACCTGCAGCAGCGCGGAACGCCTGAGCGTCCCGATGACCTGCGCGCGCACGACCTGCTGACCCCGGAGCCCTCCGAGGTCGCGGAATTTCGTCTGCATTTGTCGCGCGGCGCGCAGCGTGCCGAGGTGCCGCTCTCGCCGAAGCTGGCAGTGGATGATCCGGCGGTGCTGCACGCGGCTGCGGCGGCGGGACTCGGGATAGGCCTGCTGCCGGAGTTCCTGTGCCGGCAGGGGCTCGCCACCTCGCGTTTGAAGGCCGTGCTGCCCGAGTGGACCGTGCCACCGGCGGCGGCGCTGTACGCCCTGTATCCGCTCGCGCTCGAGTCGGATGCGCGCGTGCAGCAGTTCGTCGACTTCCTCGCCGCCAACATCGTGCCGGCACTCGCGCTGCCGCCCGCCGGGCGGGCCGCCGCGGCCTCCCCAAGAGAATCCGCGGCCGCGGCCGCACACTAGGGATCCGCCATGTACCGCGCGCCCGTGCGTGAAATGCGTTTCGTGCTCGAGGAGTTGCTCGGCGCGCAGCGCCTCGCCGGCTGCCCCGGGCTCGGCGAGTATTCCAACGAGCTCGCGCAAGCGGTGCTCGAGGAAGCGGCGCGCTTTGCCGAGAACGTGCTCGAGCCGCTGAATCGTCCCGGCGATGTGCACGGCGCGCGCTGGACGGAGAGCGGGGTGGTCACGGCGCCGGGATTTCGCGAGGCTTACCGGCAGTTCGTCGAGGGCGGCTGGCCGGCGCTCGGTGCGCTACCCGAGTTCGGCGGCCAGCGCACCCCGTGGGTGCTCAACACCGCGGTGGGTGAGTTCTGGGGATCCGCCAATCTCGCCTTCAAGTTGGGTCCCATGCTCACGCACGGCGCCGTGCATGCGCTCGAGCTGTGCGGCTCGCCGGCGCACAAGCAGATGTTCCTGGCCCACATGGTACGCGGTGAGTGGTCGGGCACCATGGTGCTCACCGAGCCCCAGGCGGGCTCCGATCTCGGCCAGGTGCGCATGCGCGCGGTGCCGGCCGGCGCCCACTACCGGCTGTTCGGGCAGAAGATCTTCATCACCTGGGGCGATCACGATCTCACCGCCAACACCATCCACATGGTGCTGGCGCGCATCGAGGGCGCGCCGCCGGGGGTCAGGGGAATTTCCCTGTTCCTCGTGCCGAAGGTGCTGGTGAACGACGATGGCTCACTCGGTGCCCGCAACGATGTGCGCTGTCTTTCGATCGAAGACAAGCTCGGGATCCATGCGAGTCCCACCTGCGTGCTCGCCTTCGGCGAGAAGGACGGAGCGGTCGGGTACCTGGTCGGTGAGCCCGGCCACGGCCTCGAGTACATGTTCATCATGATGAACAGCGCGCGGCTCTCGGTGGGGAGCGAAGGCTATGCGGTCGGGGAGCGCGCTTTCCAGCGCGCGCTCGAGTGGGCGCGTACACGCGTGCAGGGCAAGCCCCCGGTCGCGGCGGCTGCGGGTCCGGTGCCGATCGTCCATCACCCGGACGTGAAGCGCATGCTGCTGCTGATGAAGTCGCAGACCGAGGCCTCGCGCGCCCTCACGCT
>Ga0306926_10006749_pt1 | contig 12361 bp, 14 predicted proteins | sample flu12Cox44000178_FD_203759 | JGI IMG/M metagenome (GOLD analysis project Ga0306926, IMG submission 203759) | Lab enrichment of tropical soil microbial communities from Luquillo Experimental Forest, Puerto Rico - flux8day.12C.oxic.44.000.178 (v2)... | ecosystem: Environmental > Terrestrial >... | reverse complement strand
TATTGACCGCGCACATGACCAAAGTAAAGCCCAACCCGGTTGCCAGCAAATTGGGCGCGGTTAATCCTGGCGAAACCGTATCGGCGGCGACAACGGCTAAACCGCAGCCGATTGCAGCCAAATCGACCGTTGGCAAGCTACCCGCGGCGGCCGGGAAGCCCGGCGCCGATAGCGAGGACTCGCGAATTAGCCGCGTCGACGCTCAGGGACATGTTGTTGCTTGGAACGCGACAGATGTGGGTCGCGGCGATTATGGAGTCTACAACGCCGATACCGGTATCGTCACGCTGCTGGGGAATGTCACGATCGCTCGCGGACAGGATGTCATCAGAGGTCAATATGCTGTGCTCGACCTCAACACTAACGTGAGCCGCATGATGACTGTCGCTTCCAAACCCGGATCGCCTGCCCCGCGGGTCGAGGGGTTGTTCGTGCGCCAGGATGCTCCCGCCGCAGCGTCCGGGAGTGGCCGCGCGACTGCCGCTAAATCCACTTCCAATAATCGGACCAAGCAATGAAATCGGCGGAAGGTCCCCTCGGTTCCTCCGCCGCCGATGAGAGCCGGCCGCGGCTCGTCGCCGATAATCCTGCTATCCGCGGACGTGCGACCTCCACCCGCGGGCTCCAGGGAATGGGGCTGGGAAAGAGTTTCAAGCGGAGACCGGTATTGCGTGGCGTCAACGTTTCGGTGCAGCGCGGCGAGGTGGTCGGGCTCCTGGGGCCGAACGGGGCCGGTAAGACTACCTGTTTTTACATCATCACCGGGCTAATTACTGCCGACACCGGGATGGTCAGCCTGGACGGCCAGGACATTACCGACCTTCCAATGTACCGCCGCGCTCGTCGTGGCATCGGCTACCTGCCGCAGGAGGCATCAATCTTTCGTGGCCTTACCGTCGAGCAGAACATTCGCGCAATCCTCGAAGTGGTTGAGCCCGAGCGCGGTGCGCGCGAAGCTGCGCTGGATTCGCTGCTGGCCGAATTTTCAATTACCCATCTACGACGCGCGCCAGCGCTAGCGCTTTCAGGCGGCGAGCGCCGCCGCTGCGAGATAGCTAGGGCGCTCGCGACCCAGCCACACTTTATACTCCTGGATGAGCCCCTCGCCGGCATTGATCCTATCGCGGTTGGTGATATCCGTGACTTGATCGGCCACTTGAAGGATCGTGGGATCGGCGTGCTGATAACCGACCATAACGTGCGAGAGACCCTGGATATTGTCGATCGAGCCTACATATTACATGCTGGTCAAGTTCTGATGGAAGGTGAACCCGCTCAAATCGTCGCAGATGCCGACGTAAGACGGGTTTTCTTGGGCGATCGGTTTAGCCTATAAGCCGCTCCTAGCGGAGCGTGATGTGAATAGGATGGGTTTCTCCCAGCGGCTTGAGCTGCGGCAGTCGCAGGCGTTAATCATGACGCCGCAACTGCAGCAAGCGATCAAGATGCTGCAGCTCTCGAACCTTGAGTTGACCGACTTTGTCGACGCCGAAATTCAACAGAACCCTCTGTTGGAACGGCGCGAGCGAAGCACGGAAGAAGCGACCCCGACCGACGCTCCGGGCATCGCGGAGGAGGTTGCCCCGGCGGCCCTGCCGGAGGCGCTACAGGGAGACTTTACTCCCGATGCCGCTGAGCACTGGCGCGCCACGGCGGGCACCGAAGGCGATGGCTCGGTCGATCTTGGCGGCGAACCCCAATCATGGCGCAGCCGGACCGGAGGGATGGGGGCCGACGACCGCCCCGGCCTGGAACAGACCCCGGCCAGGCCGCGCACTCTGCGCGAACATGTAGTCGAACAGATTGGAACCGATCTGACCGACCAGGGCGACCAGCTGATCGCCTTGCATCTACTCGACCTCCTCGATCAAACCGGTTATCTCGGTGGTGCGCTCGATGGCGTGGCGCTGCTCCTCGGTTGTGACTTGGCCCGGGTCGAGAAGGTCCTCGCGCGGGTCCAGCAATTTGACCCCCCGGGTATCTTTGCCCGCGATCTTCCCGAATGTCTGGCGCTTCAGCTGCGTGACCGCAACCGGCTCGATCCGGCGATGCAGGCCTTGCTTGACAACCTACCTCTACTCGCTGCGCGCAACATCGCCGCGCTGATGCGAGCCTGCCGAGTGGACGCCGAGGATGTCGCCGAGATGGTCGCCGAGATCAAATCTCTCGACCCTCGCCCGGGCCTCGCCTTCGACCCGCCGTTGGCGCAGCTTGTGGTGCCTGACATCCTGCTGCGCGCGCAGCCTGAGGGCGGCTGGATCGTCGAACTCAACGCCGAGACCCTTCCGCGCGTGCTGGTCAACAACAAATACCATGCCCAGGTCAGCCGGGCCGCGCGCAACAAGGCGGAAAGAGACTATTTAACCGACCGGCTGCAGGCCGCGAACTGGCTGGTCAAGTCGCTGCACCAACGGGCCACCACGATCCTCAGGGTCGCGGCCGAAATCGTTCGGCAACAGGATGCGTTTTTCCGGCGCGGGGTACAGTCCCTGCGGCCACTGATCCTGCGTGACATCGCCGAGGCCATAGGAATGCATGAGAGTACGGTGAGCCGGGTGACCAGCAACAAGCACATGGCCACGCCGCGCGGGGTTTATGAGCTCAAGTATTTCTTCACCTCGGCGATCCCTGCTTCGAGCGGCGGCCAGGCGCATTCGGCCGAGGCGGTGAGACACCTGATCCGTGGCTTGATCGATACCGAGCCGGCTGCCGCGACGCTTTCGGACGAGCGCATCGTCGAACTGCTGCAGCGCGACGGCGTCGATATTGCCCGGCGCACCGTCGCTAAATACCGTGAGGCAATGCGTATTCCGTCCTCGGTCCAGCGCCGCCGGGAAAAGCTGCCATCGCTTTAGCGGGAACGGCGTTTGCCGATGTTGACGCAGGCATGGAGTACGCCTAGCTTCGGGTACCTAACCGCATTCGAAGGCATTCCCAATTCCGCTCGACGAAGACCCTTGAGGGCCGCCTGGTCGGAGCGGAAAAGACAGGGGCACCTCATGCAGTTGACGGTCACCGGCAAGCAGATACATGTCGGCGCGGCGTTGCGTGGGCATGTTGAATCGGTCTTTGAAGGGATCCTTGATAAGTATTTCAAGACCGCGATTGAGGCGCATGTCGTCTTGTCGCGGGAGGCACATCTGATTCATGCTGAGATTGCCCTCCACATCGGGCGCGGAATAGTGGTTAACGCTGGCGCCGCCCTCGGGGACGCCTCTGCTGCCTTCGACATCGCAGCGGAGCGTGTCGGCAAGCAGCTGCGTCGCTACAAACGGCGTCTTCGCGACCACCATGCGAAGGCTCGCGAACCAGCCGAAATCGAGGAACGCGCGCGAGACTATGTATTGGCACCGGTCGAGGAAGAGGCGGATGATGACGATCCTGCGGGAGGGCCGGCTGTAATCGCCGAAGTCAGCACCGGGCTGCCGCGGCTGACGGTTGGCGAAGCGGCTATGCGCATGGACCTCGCCAACGCGCCGGTGTTGTTATTTCGCAATTGCTCCCACGGCGAGCTGAACCTTGTTTACCGACGCGCGGACGGCAATATCGGCTGGATAGACCCCGAACTGGATGCCGTGCGGCGTGCCCGTCAGCACCAAGCCTGAATGGCCGCTATTGCTGACGGGCGAACCTTCACGGCTTTGCGATCGGACGGTGGTCACAAACCTCCGGCCCTCCTGCGGCCCGTCCATTCTCCGTTTGGGTGAGCATTGACGGCGCGAACAGGAGTTATCAGGCCGAACCATGGAGATTGCCGATCTGATCACGCCGCGCAGCGTCGTGCCGCAATTGCGTGTGGCGAATAAGAGACAGGCGCTCTTGGAACTCGCCAAGCGCGCCTCGGCGATGTCCGGGATCCACGAGCGCGCGATTTTTGATGTGTTGATCGAGCGCGAGCGGTTGGGCACCACCGGCATCGGAATGGGGATTGGCATCCCGCACGGAAAGCTTCCCGAGCTTGACAAGCTCTATGGCATCTTTGCCCGCCTCGATCGGCCGATACCTTTTGACGCGATCGACGATCAGCCGGTCGACCTGATATTTCTGTTGTTGGCCCCGGAAACCGCCGGCGCCGATCATCTGAAAGCGCTGGCCCGTGTCTCGCGGCTGCTGCGCGATCGCGCTGTCTGCGACAAGCTGCGCGGGACGGACAATGCAGACGCGCTCTACGCCCTCCTGACCGATTTCACCGCTAGCGATGCTGCGTAACCGTCAATGCACGCTCAGAGGTTCGAGATCGTGCTGGCGGACGGTGGCGAACGCGACGTCGCGATCGGCTAGCAGCGCGATTTGTGTTCCGTCAGCGGCATGCACCGCGCAGGCGAGGGTGCCATTAACCACGACCGTCTTGACGTATGCGAGATCCTGCATGCCGAAGAGCGCCAGTTCACGCACCGATATCTGTCGAATACGCTCTATCTTATCCATCCGGTCCTTCCTTCCAGCTGCGCATTCGGCGCCGCCGCCTTTTTACTCGGGCGAGCGCTGCGCTCCGGTTTCGCTGGAGGCCACGCTCTTGATTTCGACCGTACGTACCCTCGATTCAATTTCAGGACGAACGAGATCGATATGGAGCAACCCGTTGTCAAGCCAAGCGCCGCTGACCTCGATCCCTTCGGCCAGAACAAACGATCGCTGGAATTGCCGCGCGGCGATGCCGCGATGCAGGTAGACACGCTGTGCGTCGTCGGTTTGTTTGCCGCGAACGACAAGCTGGTTGTCCTCAACCGTAATGCCGAGGTCGCCCATCGTAAAGCCTGCTACCGCCAAGGTGATCCGCAGAGCATTTTCGCCGGATTGCTCGATGTTATAGGGCGGATATCCGTCGCTGGAGACCTTGCTGACTCGGTCGAGGGCACGCTCGAAGTGGTCAAAACCCAACAGCAGGGGAGAGTTGAAAAGCGACAGCCTGGACATCGTTTCTTCTCCTCGGCGGTGAGCGAGAGACTGTAATTGGGCCCGCACGCGGCGCCCAACCATCGACTACATTTCCACCTGTGTTATTTGGGTTGGGTCGGATCGTCGATCAAGCGATGGCTCTGCCGGCCTTAGATCGGCGATCGCGATGGCGGGCATGATGTTGTGGAGTTGGCGTTTTCGCCGAGTAGGACCCGCACCATATCCATCCGGACGACGACTCTCAACTCAATCGAGTTAGGCCATGTTGGGATCTGGGCTGAACTGGCGCGTCACTCTGGCGCTTTTATTTTTCATGATTATTGCGCTGGCGCCCGCACTTGCCGAAGCGCGCGCGGGTGGCTCCTTTGGCGGCCGCCCGTCGAGCATGGGCAGCCGCGGTGCGCGCACCTGGGAGAATAACGGCGCGCAACCGCTGAATCGCAACTGGAACCCGCAAGCGCCAAGTCAGCCCGGCTATGCGCCAGGGCCGGCCCACCCTGCCTACGGCGGCAACTTCTTTCAGCGCAATCCGTTTCTGATCGGCCTCGCCGGCGGACTTTTTGGTTCATGGTTGTTTGGCCACAGCGCGAATGCGGAGGGATCCGGTAGTGCGGGATCGGTGATCGCGCCCCTGCTGTGGATTGGCATCATCGGGTTCCCAATCTGGATGGCAATCCGCTTCTTCCGGCGTGGGGCTGGATACTTCAGCCGACCTGGCGGCGGGGCAGCTCGCTCGGCGGGTGCGGCGGCCTCGGCCGTCCGTGACCGCGGTCGCGACGTCAATCTCGCCAATACCGATCTTGATACGTTCCAGCAATTGCACGCCGCAGTCCAGGAGGCCTGGAGCGCTGCCGATCTCGGCCGGCTGCAACGGCTGATGACGCCTGAAATGCTCCGCCATTTCTCGGAAGAGCTGACCTGCAACACCAGCCGGGGATTGCACAACGTCGTGTCCGACGTTCGGCTAGTCAGAGGCGAGCTAACCGAAAGCTGGGAGGAGCGCGACCGGCAGTACGCCGGTGCATTTCTGCGTTGGCGTGCGATCGACTATGTCTGCCGTATCGGAGCATCGCCCGGAGAGCGCGGCAATGTCGTGGGCGGTGATCCCCGCACGCCGGTCGAGGCCGAGGAAATCTGGACCTTTGTGCGCCCGCGCGGCGGGGGCTGGGCGCTCTCCGCGATCCAGCAGGTCTGACCCGGCCGGCAAAAGTTAGGATTAGGGCCAAGCCGCTTCGGGCGGCAGCGACATCAGGATGGCCTCGACGTTGCCGCCGGTCATCAGCCCGAAGCGTGTGCCTCGGTCGTAAAGCAGATTGAACTCGACATAGCGGCCGCGGCGAACCAACTGATGGCGCCGTTGCTCAGCCCTCCACGGGAGCTGCATGCGCGCCCGCACGATAGCCGGATATACCCCGAGGAAGGAGTCGCCGACCGCACGGATGAAGGCAAAGTCGCGCTCCCAATCGCCGCTTTCCAGATAATCAAAGAAGATACCACCCGCGCCGCGCGGCTCACCGCGATGCTCGATGAAGAAATATTCGTCGCACCAAGCCTTGAAGCGCGCATGGCAATCGGGATCATATCCGGCGCAAGCGGCGGCAAGCGCTTGATGAAACATCTGCTCTGCCTCCGGATCGGGAAAGATCGGGGTCAAATCGCTTCCTCCGCCGAACCAAGCTTTGGTGGTGACGATAAACCGAGTGTTCATATGGACCGCCGGAACCAGCGGCGAACGCATATGGGCGACGAGTGAAATCCCGCTCGCCCAAAACCGGGGGTCGACCGCGGCACCAGGGATATCGATGCGGAATTCGGAAGAGAACTCGCCCGACACAGTTGAAATGTTGACCCCGACCTTTTCGAAGACCCGGCCGCGCATGACCGCGGTGGTCCCCCCGCCTCCACCCGGGCGCTGCCAGGGAGTGCGCTCGAACCGGCCAGCCGGATCCTCTTCGGGGCGCTCTTTGGCAAATTCGTCCTCGATTGCCTCGAATTCCGCGCAGATGCGATCGCGCAGCTCCTCAAACCAGGCGACGGCGCGGTCGCACCGCGCAAGGTCGGGTGGAAATGGGGATGTGGATTTGCTCATGGTGCGGGGAAGAGATCGGTCTGACGCAGGGCTTCGCCGAGGGCCATCGCGCCGGCGAGGGCGACGTTTAGCGATCGGGCTGGCGTGCGCAAGGGGATCACGATTCGCGCCGCCGCGATGGCGTGCACAGCCGCCGGAACGCCGGCGCTTTCCCGACCGAGCAGGATTGTGTCGTCACCCTCAAACGCAAACCGGTGCAGCCTTACAGTGCCGGAAGTCGTCATCAGCAGGAGCCTCGATCGACAATCGCGGTTGGCGAGGAAGGCATTCCACGACGCGTGGCGAACGATCGGAAACATCGCCGCGTAGTCGAGCACAGCGCGCTTTAGACGGCGGTCGTCGAGCAAGAAGCCGCAGGGTTCGATCAGATCGACCTCGACGCCAAAGCATGCAGCTAGCCGCAGCAAGGCCCCGGTATTCTGCGGTATGTCTGGCTCAAACAGGGCGAGGCGCAAGCCAGTCCCCGGTGAAACGACTAGACATCGGGTTCCTTCGGAATGCCCGATCACTATACAGATTCCTGCGACCGCCGCTTTGTCGATAATTTCTGCGGCAGTCTGTCGCATAGTTCGTCTTCTTCAACAGTATAGCTTCGCTCCGCGGCCGCGGCTGGAAAGCCCGCGCAGTGACGAGGTATCGAATGGCCGATCTGGCATACGAGCACATTACTGACCTGCATCACGTCGAGACCGGGAGCGATACCGTCCAATTCGGCTGTCGGGCTTGCCGCTGTCTCGCTTCGATCTATGATCACCGCGGACGCGTCTTTCGCGGTGGTGCGCTTCTCAATCTCGCACTGACGGCGGATGCGTCCGTAAGCGGCATCACCATCAAGATCGGCTAGGAGAGCCGCATGGCTGACGATCGCCCTGGCCGGGGAAGCGGGATTATCCGCTGGATAGACCATCGGTTGCCGTTCATGGCGACCCTAGAGCACGAGCTCCATGAGTATCCGACGCCGCGCAACCTGAGTTATTGGTGGAACTTCGGTTCGCTCGCCGGGATCATGCTGGTGGTGATGATCGTCACCGGCATCTTTCTGGCGATGCAATACACGCCGAGCGCAATGCTGGCCTTCGACTCGGTTGAGCGCATCATGCGGGACGTCAACTACGGCTGGCTGATGCGATATGCCCACGCCAACGGCGCGTCGATGTTCTTTGCGATCGTCTATATCCACATTTTCCGCGGGCTCTATTACGGCTCCTACAAGGCTCCGCGCGAATTGCTGTGGATACTTGGCGTTATCATCCTGATATTGATGATTGCAACTGCGTTCATGGGATACGTGCTGCCTTGGGGACAGATGAGCTACTGGGCTGCCACCGTGATCACCAGTTTGTTCTCGGCGATCCCGCTCGTCGGCCAAAGCATCGTGACGTTCCTGTGGGGCGGCTTTACCGTCGGCGATCCGACCCTGCACCGCTTCTATGCGCTGCATTACTTCCTACCTTTCGTGATCGTGGCTGTCGTGCTGCTGCATCTGATCGCGCTGCACCGCTTCGGATCCAACAATCCGTTGGGGATCGACATGAAGGGTCCGCAGGATTCGATCCCGTTCCATCCGTACTACACGATCAAGGACATGTTCGGGCTGAGCGTGTTTCTTCTTATTTATGGATTTTTTATATTCTACGCACCAAATTTTCTCGGTAATGCGGATAATTATATTCCGGCAAACCCGATGCAGACGCCAAACCACATCGTCCCCGAATGGTATCTGCTGCCTTATTATGCAATACTACGCTCGATCACGTTTTCGATCTTTGGTATCCCGGCCAAGTTACTCGGGGTCGTCTTCTCGTTCGGCTCGCTGTTCATGTTGTTTATCGTGCCATGGCTGGATACCTCGCCCGTACGCAGTTCGCGGTTTCGGCCGATCTACAAGTGGGTGTTTTGGCTGCTCGTGATTGACGTGCTGGCGCTAGGCTGGGTTGGCGCCAACCCTCCGCAAGGCATCGTCGTCACCGTTGGCCAGATCGCGACGCTGTATTACTATGTTCACTTCCTGATCTTGCTGCCGGTAATCGGCAAGCTGGAGCATCCACGGCCATTGCCCACCAGCATCGCTGCCGCAGTGCTCGGTAGCGGAGCCCCGTTAGCTGGCGCCAGTTCGCCGATGGAGAAGGCTTGAATGGCGAGATATACCGCCGTCTCCGTAGCCCTGGCGGCGCTGCTCACGCTCGCCCCAGCGGTTCGCGCCGCCGACGAAAACCCGCCGCTGCCGCATCAGCAATGGTCATTTGACGGCGTTTTCGGCACTTACGATCGCCCGGCGATGCAACGCGGCTTTCAGGTGTACAAACAGGTTTGCTCGGCCTGTCACCCGGTCAATCATCTGCGTTTCGGCGATCTCGCCGCGCTTGGCTATACGCCAAGCGAACTCAAGGTCGTCGCCGCGACCGACCAGGTGACCGATGGGCCGAACGATCAGGGTCAGATGTATCAGCGACCTGGCCGACCCTCAGATCCGATCCCTGGCCCGTTTCCAAACGACCAGGCGGCACGGGCAGCAAACGGTGGCGCTCTCCCTCCCGATCTGTCGCTGATCGTCAACGCGCGCGAAGGGGGCGCCGATTATGTTTTCTCGATCCTGAACGGCTTCAAGCCGCCGCCAGCGGGGTTTCAGGTACCGCCAGGGAGATATTACAATGAATATTTCCCGGGGCATTTGATCGCCATGCCACCGCCGCTGAGCGATGGCGTGGTGACTTACGCGGACGGGACCAAGGCGACGGTGCCGCAGATGGCGCACGATGTCGCCACCTTTTTGGCCTGGGCCTCGCAGCCCAATCTGGAGATCCGGCACCGCACCGGCACCAGGGTATTCCTGTTCCTGATTGTTGCCGTCGGTGTCTTCTACGCGGCAAAGCGCAAGATCTGGGCGGTGGTCCACTGAGTCTGACATGACCGCCCCCGTTATCGGCATTATCGGCGGCAGCGGACTTTACGAGATTGAAGGGCTCGTCGAGGTCAATTGGCGGCGCGTCGAGAGTCCGTTTGGGTCGACGTCGGACGAGTTCTGTTTCGGGATGCTGGATGGCCAGCAGGTCGTGTTCGTGCCACGACATGGGCGCGGGCATGTATTACCCCCCTCGGAGATCAACTTCCGCGCTAATATAGACGCGCTTAAGCGCTGCGGAGTGACCGATATCGTCTCCCTCTCCGCAGTCGGCAGCCTGCGTGAGGATCTTGCTCCTGGAGATTTCGTCGTCGTCGACCAGTTCGTCGATCGCACGTTCGCCCGGCCCAAGACTTTCTTCGGTGCCGGGTGCGTCGCTCATGTCTCGATGGCACACCCGGTGTGTGGCCGGATCGGCGACGCGCTGGTTGCGGCCGCGGTCCCGGTAAACCTGGCGCCAAAGCGCGGCGGTACCTATCTTGTGATGGAAGGGCCGCAATTCTCGAGTCTCGCTGAAAGCCGGCTTTACCGATCATGGAATTGCGATGTGATCGGAATGACCAACATGCCCGAAGCCAAGCTCGCCCGCGAAGCCGAGATCTGTTACGCAACGGTCGCGATGGTCACCGATTACGATTGCTGGCATCCTAACCATGACGCCGTGACGGTCGAAGCGATCATCGGTGTGCTGCTCGCCAACGCGCAAAGAGCCAAGACATTGATCCGGCATGTCGTCCCACTCCTCGCCGGACACACCGGTCCGTGCCGGCACGGCTGTCAGCGCGCCCTTGATCACGCGCTGATTACCGCGCCAGAGCGACGTGACCCGACGTTGGTCGCCCGTCTCGACGCGGTCGCCGGGCGTGTTCTTGGACGCCCACTTCTGGAGGGGACATAACATGAACGTCGGCGGCCGACCGATGCGCACGATATGGCTCGCGTCGGACGGGCGCAGTGTCGAGATCATTGACCAAACCCGGCTGCCGCACGAGCTGACGATTGTCAGGCTCAGCACGCTCGATGAGGCTGCGCATGCGATCCGCACGATGCAGGTGCGTGGCGCTCCGCTGATCGGGGCCACCGCGGCCTACGGCACCGCGCTGGCGATGCTGGCCGATCCCAGCGACGCGGCACTCGAACGCGCAACCGCGACTCTAGCGGCAACCCGTCCGACCGCAGTGAACTTGCGCTGGGCGATCGATGAAATGCGGCGGGCTCTGCACGATGTGTCGCCGCGGAGACGATTAGACGTAGCCCTGGCTCGGGCCGGCGAAATCGCGGAGGCCGATGTCGCGATCAATCGTGCTATCGGCGAGCACGGCGTCCCGCTTATCCGCGAAATCTGGGCGCGGAGCGGCGAGCGGCGGCCGGTAGAGGTGCTTACACATTGCAATGCCGGATGGCTCGCCGCCGTCGACTGGGGTACCGCACTCGCTCCGATCTATCGTGCTCAGGAGGACGGCATCCCGATCCACGTCTGGGTCGACGAAACGCGGCCACGCAACCAAGGCGCCGGCTTGACCGCCTGGGAGCTCGTCCAGCACGGGGTCGCGCACACTGTCATTGTCGACAATGCCGGCGGTCACCTGATGCGCCAGGGCCTCGTCGACCTTTGCATCGTCGGCACCGACCGCACCACGGCCGGCGGCGATGTTGCCAACAAGATCGGAACCTATCTGAAGGCGTTGGCAGCTCGCGACAACGATATTCCGTTTTTCGTCGCTTTGCCCTCACCTACGATCGACTGGCAGATTGAGAGCGGCGCGGAAATTCCGATTGAACGCCGCGACGGCCACGAGGTCACCCATATGGAGGGTTGGACCGAGACAGGGGTGCGCGTTTCGGTGCGCTTGACCCCGATTGGCAGCCCCGCCGAGAACTATGCCTTCGACGTGACCCCGGCGCGCCTTGTCACCGCGCTGATCACCGAGCGCGGTGTGTGCCCAGCTTCCAGGGCCGGGCTTCTTTCGCTGTTTCCGGAGCACCGCCCATAGGCCGGCGATGCAGTGGCGAGAGGAGAGCTGCCGATGGACGGCATCAGGGGAATCGATCACGTCATCGTCGCCGTCCAAGATCTGGAACATGCCAGGACGGTATGGACCAGGCTCGGCTTCGCCACATCCCCGCGTGGCCGTCACATCGGCCAAGGCACCGCCAATTATTGCGTCATGTTCCGTTTCGACTACATCGAGCTGCTCGGCATCGTCGATGCGGCCGATTCGGTCGACCGACTCCGCGCATTTTTGGCGCGACGCGAGGGGCCGATGAGCGTGGCCTTCACCCCCGCCGGGACGGCCGAGGAAGCGCGTACCGCACTGCAGCGACGGCAACTGCACCCTTCCGAGCCGCGCCCGCTCGCCCGCCAGATCGAGCTGCCGCAGGGACTCGCTCTGCCTCGCTTCAGTCTGGTCTCGTTGCCTTCGGACGAAACTCCCGGGCTTGATAGCTTTTTGTGCGGCCAGCTGACACCC
>Ga0306926_10006745_pt1 | contig 12363 bp, 12 predicted proteins | sample flu12Cox44000178_FD_203759 | JGI IMG/M metagenome (GOLD analysis project Ga0306926, IMG submission 203759) | Lab enrichment of tropical soil microbial communities from Luquillo Experimental Forest, Puerto Rico - flux8day.12C.oxic.44.000.178 (v2)... | ecosystem: Environmental > Terrestrial >... | reverse complement strand
TTGTTCGCCTAAGCCCAAGCAAGGGAGTAAAGAGACTATCGCAAGGTAGAGGGTGAGACGTTTCATGAGCGTGAGACGTTTCATGAATACTGATCAAATTGAGTATCATGTTGGAAATAACCAGTTTCAAAACGTGTTGGCTCTCTTTTGACACCGAGTCCCTTTCCGCGCGGAGGCGACCCATGAATGACAATTCTGTAGTTGCAATTGTGAGTGAAACCGTACGCATCGGCAAGCTCAAGGATCGCTCTCCTGGTTTTGGAATGATCTTCCAGTGCTTCCCAATTGATGAGGACCGAGAGCGCCTCAGATCGCTCCACGAACGCCCTTGGGTTGAAAGGCGATCTGGTGACCGTCAAGGGATAGATGAGCGGAGCTCCGGTTCTATCGATGCCCTGGACCCATTCACCGACCTTCCCGCCGATCGAAAACCTGCCGTTTGCTTGATCGGAATTCGCGGTCATCACTAATTCCCGAACCGAATGCCGGCTTCTTGAACCTCCTGATACGGCAGAAGCCATGCGAGTGATTCGTCGTGCAGGTCGACAACATCGATCCGGTTGCCGAACGGGTCCCGGAAGGCACATCGAAATCCCGAGATTAATTTTAACCCGTACTTCTTTGTGACTTTGTCTCTCACTTGACCCAGTTGTTCCTCGTCTCGGACAATCAGGCCGAAATGCCAGCCTCCGGGCGAGCCAAGATGGTCAACCTCTCTCATCGCGAGAAACTGGTGATTGCCGAGTTGAAAAAAAGCCTGCCCTTCATCACTGGACTTAAGATTCAGGTTAAATACGTCTTGGTAAAACGCTTGCGCCTTCGCGAGATCGTCAACTTCGATCGCAACATGGTTGCATCCATACACTTGAACATTCATCCCTAATACTACGCTAATTCTTGAGTCGCGAGTTTGAGACGGGAACTGAGCACAAATCCGCAATTCGAAATTCGCGATCGGCAATTCCCCGAATCCGACCGGTAGCGGATTGACACTCAATCCGTTCTCTGATCGGATACCCATTGGTTATTTGAAACTTTTGAAGAGATACCAGTGTATCCATGGAAGACCGTGAGAATCGGTCACAGTTGCGCTGCGGTATCAAGTTACAATTCTCTGCCTGCTGCGTGATCAGCAGGACAAAGCCAATCGACCCGTCAAGTTGGTGAAGGCCGGAGAAAAGGTGCTCTCCTTCGGGCGAGCGTAAACTTGGAGTCCGAATACTTGGACACGGTTTTTCACTGCGCACCGTTTGGCGGTCGCGAGAAAGCTTCATCGCATAATGAAGAGTGAACAGAATGAGAAAAGAATTTGAAAATGCTGACCTGAGCGAAGTCGTGGAACTTCCAATGGTTGGCACCGATGTTTCCAGCCGTGCGGGGATATCGGAAAGCGCGCCGGAAACTCGCTCTCGTGCGCTCGAGTCGATGAATCGGAAAACGAAGCCTCCCGGCTCGCTCGGAATCCTTGAAAAACTCGCGATACGCGTTGCTGGATTGCAGCGTACGGTGACGCCAAGTCTCAGGCGAAAACGGATCTGTGTTTACGCAGGGAGCCACGGCGTGTGTGAGGAGAATGTCAGTGCTTACCCCACCGAAGTAACGAGGCAGATGGTTTTGAATTTCCTCGGTGGCGGAGCAGCGATCAACGTCCTTGCACGCCACGGCCAGATCGATGTTCATATTATCGATGCCGGCGTCGCTGCGATCTGGCCGGAACATCTGACTCAAGATCCCAAATTTTTCTTTCGTTCGATTCGACAAGGGACCGCCAATTTTGTGCGCGAACCTGCGATGAGTCCGGACGAATGCAACCGCGCCATTGAGATTGGACGCGAACAAGCCCGAATCGCGATCGCAGATCAGATCGATCTGATCGGCATTGGAGAGATGGGCATCGGGAATACCACTGCGGCTTCTGTTCTTCTCGCAGCTTTGTGTGGAATGCGTGCGGAAGACGTTGCGGGCCGTGGCACCGGAATCGGAGATGAAGCACTGCGCCACAAGATAGAGGTCATCCGAGTGGCTCTGAACAAATATGGCGGGTCGCCGAGTTACCCGTTGGGCCTCTATTGGCTTCAAAACGCCGGCGGATTTGAGATCGCTGCGATGGCAGGAACGATTCTGGAGGCAGCGCGCACCGGCTTGCCGGTTGTCGTGGACGGTTTCATCGCGACTGCGGCGGCCGCCGCCGCGTTCGATATCGATTCCGACAGCAAAGAGGTCTGTTTCTTCAGTCATCGTTCCGAAGAACGAGGGCATGGCCGGGCTCTGGAATTGCTCGGAGTCGAGCCGCTTCTCAATTTGAAAATGCGGCTGGGAGAAGGGACTGGCGCTGCACTGGCCATGCCGATTCTGGAAGCCTCTGCAAAGATCTTGTCCGAGATGGCTACCTTTGAATCGGCGGGAATTTCAGGCGCTATCGAAGAAGAAATGAAGGTGGTATGACCCGCAACGTGTCTATGGTCGAGTTCAGGCTTCAGATGAACAGGCTTCTTGGCGCTCTTGTTTTTCTGACGAGGATTCCTGTTGGGAACCTTTACGTCTTCCGGGCTGAGGAACTGCCGCGATCAACGGTGTACTTCCCGGTGGTTGGGTTGTTGATCGGATCGTTAGCCGGAGCGGTGCTTTTCTGTGCCCAATTGGTTTTTCCCTCAATTGTTGCGGTTCTTTTGTGCATGTTGGCGACCGTTTGGGTGACCGGTACCTTGCACGAAGATGGCTTAGCAGATGCAGCGGATGGTTTGGCAGGCGGGAGGACTCCCGCGCAACGACTCGCGATCATGAAAGGGAGCGCGATCGGTGTTTATGGAGCAGCTGCGCTTTGGTTTTCGCTCACGGCGAAGCTGCTGCTGCTTGGTTCCCTGCTCGAAAGGGGAACAACGGCTGCCATCTGCGCTCTCATTGTGGCAAACGGCATGGGCCGTGCCGGTACGGTGGCACTTTTGTTTGCTTGCCCCTATGCCCGCGAGGGAGAATCAAAAGCGAGCCCTTTCGCGCATAATGTAACTCCTAGAGAATTAGTTATATCGCTTCTGCCAGCGGTCTTTTCGGCGTTTCTTTTGCTGGGACGCGACGCTCTCGCGTGTATTTGCGGTGCGGCAGCAACGGTCTGGGCGACGAGTCTGTTTTATCGGCGGATGATTGGAGGAATTACTGGCGATTGCCTTGGGGCCACCAACCAGGTTATCGAACTCGTTTGTTATTTGCTATTGGTGGGGCGATTCACTTCCATACGATGACACTCACTCTCATGCGCCATCCGCATATCGACTTTGCACCGCAGCGTTGCATTGGACAGACGGATGTCGACTTGTCGGTTGAGGGGGAATCATCCTTGGAATGTCTGGCCGAGCAAGCGTGTCGCTTGTTTCCTGACCGAGTTATTTCGAGCGACCTGAAACGGTGCCGGCACCTTGCCGAAGAGATTGCCGCCCGGCTTCGCATCAGACCGGTTTTTGACCCGATATGGCGAGAGATAGATTTCGGCTTCTGGGAAAATCGGACATGGGAAGCGATTCGGCGGGAAGAGTCCGAAGCGTTCGCGGGATGGGTCGCCGATTTTGTCACGGCAGCTCCGCCGGGCGGCGAGTCATTCTTGCAACTCCAGAAGCGTATCCTGAGCGCGATTGACCAGACGCTTCCCGATCATGCCGAGGGGATGTCCTGGATGCGACCGATGCGGATTACGTTAAGCGATACGGAGCTCAAAAATGCGCGGCGAGGTAGGCGAACCGGCTCGGTTTGCTCTGTCTCGAAGGGAGCAAAGCGGGGACGCTTCGCCTACTTTGCGCTCAAGCAAGCGTTCATCAAAGCGCGCTCCGTGAGCCCTAACGTGCTTGTAGTAACTCACGCAGGAGTGATGCGTGCTGCGTACGCGGCCTTTGCGAACCTGCCGCTTTCCCGCGCCTTCGATTACAAGATCCCCTACGGCGGAATCTTCTACCTGACCAGGCGCGGGAATGTTTCTGGAATTGAGAGCACTCCTCCATTTTCACCGGACCGCGCCGCATGAATTCCTTTCTTCAATTCATACTGGGCACAAGCCGGAGTGGAAAGAGCCTCTATGCCGAAACGCTTGCGGCTGCCTCCGGGCTTCCGGTCAGGTACGTTGCAACCTGTGCGACTGAGGTTGCTGACGAGGAGATGCGGCAGCGTATCGCTCTCCACCGAGATCGCCGGCCGCATCATTGGCATACAGTTGAGAATCGCTTTGATTTGCGAAACCAGATCGTGGAGAGCGAAGGCTCCCTTCTCCTGGTGGACAGCATCACGCTCTGGCTGTCGTATCTTCTCATGCAGCAGCGCGCCAAGGAATCGATCCTGGCCGAGCTTCAGGAAGCATTGGATGTGGCTCTCGAACTGCGCCGGTCTGTAATTCTGGTGAGCGACGAAGTGGGAGGGGGTGTTGTGCCATCAACGGCTGAGGGAAGAGTCTTTCGCGACTTATCCGGTTACGCGAATCAGATGATGGCGCGTTGCGCGACAAAGGTTGAACTCGTGGTGGCTGGATTGCCGTTGGTTTTGAAAGGAGCATGACGGTAGTGTCTCAGGCATTTCACGGCGGCAAATTGGTGGATGCGGAACGCGAGTTTGGCTTATCTCGTGATCAGTTCATCGATTTCAGCTCAAATTTGAACGCCTTTGCTCCTTCTGTTTCAGCCGGTGAATGGGAACGCTGGGTTTCGCACATCGGCCATTATCCCGAAGCAGATTTGGAAATGCTCCGGCATCGGCTTGCAGAATTTTACCGAATCAGCAGCGGCTGCGTTCTCCCGACATCAGGAGCCAGTGAGGCTCTATACCTTGCCGCGCGGTTGTTTGCTGGTTGCAAAGTCGCGATAGTCGAACCCGGTTTCAGCGATTACAGCAGATCGTTTGACACGGTGAACTGCGAATGTGCGCATGTCATTCTGCCTCAGACCATCTGGTTCGAACCCATTGAAAAATGGGCCCACTTGCTGGAGCCGTTTGATGTTGTTGTGCTTGGAAACCCAAATAACCCGACGGGATCGCTTCAGCGGCTGGCCGGCTTTACACGCTTGTTTCAAGAAACGTGGCAGCGTTCCAAGAGCTGGGTTATCGACGAAGCATTCCTGGAATTTGTTGAGCATGCGCAAGACGAGACGCTTCTTTCGGTGATTGAAAAGTTTCCCTCGCTGATTGTCGTAAGATCTCTCACCAAGAGCTGGTGTATACCCGGATTACGTCTTGGTTTTCTCGCGACGGCCGGTTCGATGGATCGACTGCGGCGCATGCAGCCGCCGTGGAGCGTCAATTCGCTGGCCGAAAAATGGTCACACGCGTTCCTGACAGACGAACGCCGCGCGGAACTCTTGCTCTCGTTTGAATCCTTGCGAAGCGAAAAGCGGAGGTTCGCAAAACAATTGAGCGGAATCCCTGGAATTCGACTCCATTGTGGCGCCGCGAATTTCCTGCTTTTGGAATTGGTTAGCGAATTGCTTCAAGCGAAAACATTGTACAGGGAACTGGGTCACCGCGGATTGCTGGTGCGAGTGTGCGACTCATTTCGCGGTATGGTTAGCGGACGCTTTGTGCGCGTTGCTGTCCGGACTGCCATCGAGAACGATCGGCTCGTTCGCGAGCTGTCAGCCGTATGCGAAGACAAGATCCGGAGGGTTGCATGAAGGCTATTTCCATTCTCGGAACTGCTTCGAACAGCGGTAAGAGTTGGTTCGCCACTGCGCTTTGTGCGTCACTCCACCGCAGAGGATTTTCAGTGGCTCCCTTCAAAGCGCAAAACATGTCCAACAATTCGTTCGCGACATTGATGGGCGGCGAAATCGGGCGGGCACAAGCTGCTCAGGCAGAGGCCTGTGGCTTGGTGCCTGTTGTGGAAATGAACCCGATATTGCTTAAGCCCTCCGGTGAACTTGGCTCGCAGCTTGTCGTTTTGGGTAAAGCAGTACGACATGTTCAAGCCGCCGAATATTACAAGTTAATCGGGACGTTATGGCCAATCATTTGCGAGGCCTTGGAGTATTGGAAAACGCGATGCGATGTGCTTGTTCTGGAAGGGGCTGGCAGTCCTGTGGAGCTGAATTTGATGAGCCGCGACGTCGTCAATCTTCGCCCAATTCACGAACTCGATGGCAAATGGTTGTTGGTGGCCGATATCGAACGCGGCGGAGTATTTGCGCAGATTGTCGGTACCTGGAATCTGCTCGCGACAGCCGACCAAGCTCGCACGCTGGGGGTTGTCGTGAACAAGTTCCGGGGAGACCGCTCCCTGTTTGCCGGCGCGCGGCAGTTGCTCGCGGAAAAAGTGTCTATGCCCTATCTGGGCGTTCTTCCTTTTGCCTCCGAATTTCAGCCAGAAAGCGAGGATAGTCTTTGTCATCAGGCCGAAGAGTGCGGCACGGGCGATCTGATCGCCTGGGTTCGCTTCCCGCACATTTCAAACTCACAGGATTGCCAGCCGTGGCTCACAGACAGAGGCGTCCGCGTGCAGTGGGTGGAAAACGCGGAGGATCTGAATCAGGCGAAACTGGTGATTTTGCCGGGGACAAAGAACACCATTGCCGATCTGCAATGGATGCGCCGCACCGGCATCGATCGTGCCATCCGAAGCGCTGCCGAGCGCGGTGCGCCGATCGTGGGAATATGCGGAGGGTACCAGATGCTTGGCGAATCGGTGAGCGATCCTCGAGGTGTGGGTGGGGATCCAGGCGATTCGCCCGGACTGAATCTCCTGCCCATCCAGACAACGTTCACGGAGAAAAAGGAGGTGGTACAGTCATCGGTGTTGTGGGGGCGAGATCGGTGGCAGGCGTACGAAATCCACATGGGGGAGAGCGTTGCGACGCGCAATTGTGAGCCGCTGTGCTTCGTCGAATGCGGAAATGGAAGGCGCGCCGAAGGGTGTCGGGTGAAGAATGTTTGGGGAAGTTATCTGCATGGCCTTTTCGAATCGAGCGCTGTGCGTTTTGAATTGGCCAGGATCGCCGGAATTCGAAACTATCAGCCTGCGGATGTTTCCTGGAGAAAGCATCTGCAACAGGTTTATGGCGGGATGGCTGATCTGCTGGATGAACATCTCGATCTGGAAAGGGTTTGGGATTATGTGGCCAGCTGAGAACTGCAGGGCTGCAACTGCAGGCCGCGGCCCCGAGCGAGAGACTGTCTCACAAAATCGCTCGGCGGTGGATTTGTTGCGGTCCGGCAATAAGCTGGAGGGGCGTCGCTTGCGACGCCCTCGTCACCAAGGGGAACATAGTCCTTTGTTGGGCGTTGGCGAAGCTCCGGGAGGCGCAAGCGCCTCCCCTCCAAGGTTTTCGCGCGCCTCAGTCACAGGCTGCGAGGGACCGCAGCCCTCCAGGTCAATAACGGTCGCCTCCGAGATGCGACCCTACCGGTCCTGCCCCGTGCCAAGTCCGATTCAGATAGCTGCGGCTATCGGGCTGGATCTCTTTTTCGGGGATCCTCGCGACTGGCCTCATATCACGAGACTCACGGGTTGGCTTGCAGAAAGGTACGAGAGATTTCTGACAAACAGAGCGCAACGGACGGTTACGCTCGGAGTCGTTTTCTGGTGCTCCGTAGTGGGTACGCTTTTGGTGCTCTACGTGTTTGCCCGGCGTTTCTGTGGACTTCATGGCTCAGGCGCAGTGCTTGTTCTCGATACCGTAATCATTTATCAGGCGATTGCCGCAAAGGATCTTCATTGCCACGCCCAGGCCGTTCTCAGACCGCTCCTTTGCCACGACCTGGTCGAGGCGCGTAAGCGACTTTCGTTTGTCGTCGGAAGAGACACGCAATCGCTTGACGAATCCGAGATAGCCAGAGCCGTGATCGAGAGCGTTGCCGAAAGTCTGACCGACGGGATCATCGCCCCTTTGTTCTGGTCGATGATCGGCGGAGCGCCGGGCGCTCTGGTTTATCGCGCTGCCAATACGCTCGACTCGATGGTCGGTCACAAGACGGATCTTTACGAAAAATTCGGCAAAACATCGGCTCGCGTCGATGATTTTTTGAATTGGTTGCCGGCGCGCTTCTGCGCAATTTTGTTTTGCCTTTGCAAGCGCGAAAATCTGCTTGCAACCATTCACATCGAAGCAGGTGGTCATGCAAGTCCAAATGCGGGTTGGGGAGAATCGGCAATGGCTCATGTTCTAGGGGTGCGCCTCGGAGGGGAGAACTTTTACGATGGGGAACTTGTGAGAGGTCCGGTGCTTAATGCGGCAGGCCGTCGCGCCGGAATTGGGGACATCCAAAGAAGCTTGAACTGGATGTGGCGAATCAGCGCAGCTGGAGCAGGTATTTTTCTTGTGACAACTTTCTTCCTGAACAAGTTGCGATTAAAATGACAGAACATCCAAGACCGCGGTTAAAACAGGGCGCTTTCCAGATCTACACCGGCGATGGAAAAGGGAAGAGTACAGCCTCGATGGGCCTGATGCTCCGAGCTCTCGGATGCGGCTTTCGGGTCTACTATTTGCGGATGATGAAACCGCGTTGGAAAACAGGCGAATTGGCGATTTGCCCTAAGCTGCACCCGAATCTTACTTACAAAAATGTCGAGCAGGATTGGATTTTATCGAGAAGCAAAAATATTCCCGAGCACGTAGAAGCGATGAGAGCCGCGCTGGCCATTGAAATGGATGAACTCGAGAGGATTCTTTCCGGAGGCGAGTATGATTTGGTCATCGTCGACGAGATCAATTATTGCATCCATCGGGAACTTATTTCGATCGAACGTGCAGTTGCCCTCGTGGAGAAGCGTCCGATTCATGTTGAACTGGTTTTCACGGGGCGCTACGCCCCACAACAATTAATCGAGCATGCCGGCGTTGTGACTGAGATGCGGAAAATCAAACACCACTTTGACGACGGAATCATGGCAAGGAGAGGAATCGAGTTTTGATGAACGGTCCCAAGGCCCACGGAATAATTGTGGCTGGAATGCGGAGCAGCGATGGAAAAACAGCTGTCACTTGTGCTTTGCTTGCGGCGTTGGCCGAAAGAGGCCTACCGATCCAACCGTTCAAGGTTGGTCCCGACTTTATTGATCCGGCGTATCACGCGCGAATCAGCGGATTCGCGTCCCGTAATCTGGATGCGTGGATGATGGGGAACAAAAGCGTGCTGCTTGAAGTTGCCAGGTACGGAGCTGGCAAAATCTCGATCGTTGAAGGGGTGATGGGACTTTTTGATGGAAGCGATACACACTCGGACGAGGGAAGCACAATGGCTCTGGCCCGGTCGCTGAATTGGCCGGTGCTTCTCGTTCTTCCAAGTGCTAAAGCCGGGAGGTCGTTAGCAGCCGCACTTCGCGGATTTGTCGCGGAGGCCGGGCACAATCGTATTGCGGGCGTCGTCCTGAACGGCGTTGCCGGTCAAACGCACTCGGAATATCTGCGCGAGGCACTTGCGCCTTTGAAACTGCCTGTTTACGGAGCTGTCCCATTCTGTGAGGAGTTGTCCTGGCCGGAGCGGCATTTGGGCTTGCAAGCAAGTCAGGAAAGTCTTTTGCCGAGCCGCCAGGTGTTGGCCATGCTCGCGGAAAGATTCATCGATGTAGCGGGCATTGTTGATTTGATGACCCCGGCGCCACCGATTTCCGATGAACCGGCACGACTCTCGACCGGGCTCCGTATTGCCGTTGCGAGGGATGAGGCGTTTCATTTTTACTACCAGGCAAACCTTGACTATCTGCGGAACGCCGGATCCGAACTCATCGGGTTCTCGCCAATGCATGATGGTAAACTCCCATCCGAAATCGACGGACTGCTTCTCGGAGGAGGGTTCCCGGAAGAGTTCGCTGAAGCGCTTTCACAGAACTGTTCGATTCGATCCGAGATCCGCGAAGCGATTGCCGACGGAATTCCCTGTTACGCCGAGTGCGGCGGGCTGATGCTGCTCTCGAAGGAACTCGTCGATTTAAAAGGAGAACGGTTTCCGATGGCGGGCGTGGTTCCAGGCAAAGTGCAGATGACGTCGACTCGCCAGCACTTCGGTTATTGCGAATGTGTGGGTTATGCGGGGGCGCCCGGTACCGCTTTTCGCGGACATGAATTTCATCATTCCCGTTGGCTCGGTGAGGAAGAGTTTGCGAATCTTTGGACAGTTCGCCGCAAACGGCTGGGCACCAGTCGCACAGAAGGGTTTCGGGCGGGTTTGCTTCATGCGTCCTATGTTCATCTTTATTTTTCAGAGTGCGAAGAAGCGGTCGCGTCTCTAGTGCGCCATCCTGCAAATAATAGTGGCGTCGTTGCGTTCAGAATGGGCCGCCGGTCCGGCCTAGGCCGGACGTCCGAGCCGGACTGGCAGTAGGAGGGCGCAAACCTGAATAGGAAATAACACTATGATTTATTGTGTTGGAATCGGGCCTGGGGATATCGGCTATATGACGCAACATGGGAGGGAACTCATTGAAGAAGCCGACGTAGTTGCCGGATTTGGAACTGTCGTCGAGATCGTCAAACCGCTTATTTCACAAAAATCGCACATCGTAACGATGGGCTACAAGGATCAGGTCGAAAGGCTTCAGGCGGTTGCCTCTCTCCATCACAGGGGAATGAAGTGTGCGGTCGTATTTATGGGAGATCCCCATTTTTCGGGATTTCAATTTCTCGAGCGGGTCGAGCAAGCTTGCGGCCATCGTGTGGAAACCATTCCCGGCATAAGTTCCGCTCAAGTTCTCGCGTCCCGTTGCCACATCTGCTTTGACGACACAACTTTCATTACTTTTCACAGGCGAGGCGACATCGGGCCATCCAAGGAGCACCTGGTGCACGTTCTGGAGGATGGCCGGAACGCGATTGTCATTCCGCGCCCATGGGATTTCATGCCTGACCAGGTATCGCACTTTCTGGTGTCACGGGGCATTCCTCCAGAGCATCCCGTCGAAGTTTGGGAACATTTGACGCAGGCTGAAGCGGCTTGGTCGGGGAATCTCGAAAATTGCACTGGGACGTTCAGCGATATGAGCATCATTCTCATCCGGACGTTGCATCCAATGCCAAGCCAACTTGAACCGCGGGCGACGCAGACTGGAGATCTAGGGGACAGGACACTGATATGACGCCGGCTCACGGGTACGATATTGTCATTGCTGGACATGGGAGCCGCGATCCGGAAGGACTCGTCGAGTTCGAAAGCCTCGTCCGGCTTATAAAAGAGCGATCTCCCGGCCGAAGAGTGGCTCACGGTTATCTGGAATTTGCGCGTCCTACAATTGCAGAAGCCGTCCGGGAGAATATCGCCACCGGAGTTGACCGTATCGCGATCGTTCCCGGTCTGTTGCTCGCCGCAACGCATGCAAAAAATGATATGCCAACTGAAGTGCAGGCGTTGCAACTCGAGTTCCCGAACGCCAAGATTCGCTACGGCTCGGCTCTTCATCTGCATCCTTTAATACTGAGATTGATTCGGGAAAAGATTGTCGAGTCTGAAGCGCGTTCCGAACGATTGATCAGACGGTCCGATAGCTGTCTTGTAGTTGTTGGCAGAGGCACGACGGACCCGGATGCCAACTCTGAAGTATCTAAGTTGGCGCGAATCCTTGAAGAGGGACTCGGCTTTGGAGGATCATTTGTTTGCTACTCGGGGGCGGCCAGGCCGCTCGTTGCTGAGGGATTGGAACGTGCTGCAAGGCTCGGCTTTCAACGCGTTGTTGTCTCGCCGTTCTTTTTATTTACCGGAGTTCTGGTCAAGCGGATTTACGCCGCCGTCGATGAGGTTGCGTTGCATCGTCCCGACATAGAATTTCTGAAATGCGATTACCTCGGCACGCACAGCCTTCTTGCGGATGCTTTCCTTGAGCGGGCTGAGGAAGCCTTTAGCGGCCGGTCGACCTCAAATTGCGCTCTCTGCAAATATCGTGTTTCAATCGTTGGATGCGAAAAAGATGTCGGCGCGCCACAGCGCGGACATCATTCTCTGGGGCACGGTTGGCAAAGAGCGCCGGTTGAATCCGAATTTCAAAATCATTCCGATCGCATAGAACCTCATCCGATCGAAGCGGAAAGTTTCAGGATCATCAGCGCAGGTCGTGATTGGTCGTCCTTTGCTGAACCGGAGAGAGATCTATTGCAGCGTCTCGTTCATACGAGTGGCGATTTTAGTGTGGTTGATGATGTATTCATTTCGCCCGGGGCCATCGCTGCCGGGATTGCGGGACTGGCGCGGCGTGCGCCAATCGCAACCGACGTAACAATGGTACAGAGTGGCCTGCGGCGAGTTCTCCTGGATCGTTTGGGGATCGCCACTTGTTGTTTTGTTCATGATGAAGAGACAAGGGTGCTTGCCGAAGCGGCGGGTCTTAGCCGTTCAGCCGCGGGCATCAGGCGGGCATGGATGCGTTTTGGCAACGATCTCGTAGTCCTCATTGGAGATGCACCGACC